>Ga0179593_1344902_pt1 | contig 16660 bp, 20 predicted proteins | sample CZODoug2_1_08_16_FD_185931 | JGI IMG/M metagenome (GOLD analysis project Ga0179593, IMG submission 185931) | Vadose zone soil fungal communities from Angelo Coast Range Reserve, California, USA - CZODoug2_1_08_16fungal (PacBio error correction) | ecosystem: Environmental > Terrestrial > Soil >... | reverse complement strand
CCCCTTCCTTAAATTAAGGTAAGGAAACAATCACCCAAACAAACACAAAACTTTTCTTTCCAAATTTTTTCCCCAAACCCCCCTCGAGGGTTTATTTTTCTTTTTGAGCTGATTACACAAACCCCTTTCCCCCCCGTGTCCCCACCGTTTACGGTTCTTCTCTTTTGGTCGGTTCCATGCCCACAGGGGAAAAACCCCCCCATGCTTAATCCCCCCCCTTCCTTTTTTTTAGTTACCCGTCTTTTTCTTCCCCGAACGGGATACCCTGAGAACAACAGTTTGGCCCTTTCAAAACTTTCCATTTTTCCCTCCTTTCAAGGGTTTCTTTATCTCCCTTGCTCTTTGGTGGGGTAAAACTCAGAATTGCATTGGGGGCCACACCCTTCCGTTGACCCCAACTTGATGAGAGTTTCCCCTATGGCCCAGATCGTTTTTTAACCTATGTCTTTCCCCCCCTGGTAAACCCACCAAGACCTTTTTTTTTTGTTATTCCCGGCACCCCCCCCTTTCCCTTTGGACCCCTAAGAACCCCCCCATTATCGCTTTGTATTTTATGTTTAACTTGAACATTTTCCTTTTCCATTGTTTAGTTCCCCCCCCCCCCCCCTGCGATTGACATTTGCATGTAGGTTTCGGTACAACCCCCCCCCTTTCCGCTCGACCTGAAGAAAAAGTTTCAACATAAGTATCCCCCCCCGCAACGACCGCCCCTTGGAAGACGTTTTCGATTCCCTGAAATTTGTGTCTTTTCCTTTTCAGTTGGATTTATTTTGAGTGAGTTTGTAATTTCTTCCCAATTTCAGAAGTCGTCTTTTTTTACCTATGTTCCAAACGCATGCAGGCCCTGACCGCACGAGGACTTTGCCCCCCCACATCCTCGGCATTCAGAACTGATCCTCTCAAAATTTTGTTCCCCCCAACCCCCTTTCTTTTTTTTTGTGTGGGTTTTTGAAGTTTTGCCACATGGGGGAGAGTTAAGCGCCCCGGAACAAAAAAACCATTTCCCCTTCAATCACACGCCGGGCGCGGCCGATCAGGGTTTAGTTTGTCCCTCAATCTCCTCATAGCGTTTTTTGTTAGTGTTCAATTCCCTGTTTGAATTGAATTTTCCCTTCTCCCGGTTTTTTACGTAGAGGTTCCTTCTTAGTTAGGCCTCATGAAATCCTCTTTTTCCTTGTTCGGTCACTTTTTCCGCCATAGGACTTTAGTCGCCGTCCTTCCCAGGTTTTCCCCTTGATTCCAAAAAACAGGTGGTCCCAAGTGAGAAAACCTCTTGTCTCCCCTCTGGAGTATGGTAGGTTTCTGTTCCAGCACATTTCTCCACTTACTGTGAAATGGTGCATTGGGGTTTTATCTGGAGGGTTGTGTGAAACAACTCCCCCCCCCCCCCCACTGGTATTGAGTTTTCCTTTCAAACCCTTGGTGTCAACGTTTTTCCCCTTTTTTTTATTCCCAAGGAGTACCGTGTGGGAATTTATTTTTTCCGGTCAAAACGTCATGTTTTCCCAATGGTTGGTTGGCATTTGTTTCCCTATCAGCGACCACTTCGTTGCCAATTTTTGCCTTCCCATAAAAGTTAATTATTTTGGGACCCCCCGCGCTTGCCAAAAACCTTGCCTGCTGTAGCCCCCCTTCCTATTTCCCAGGGGACACCTCTCCCGCCCGGCATTGACTGTGGTTTCAAAGCATCGATTATAATCCTAGGATTACCTCCGGCCAGTTAAGGAGGCAGGCGTACAAATTTATGCCGAACCCCCCTTTTTTTTTTTTTCGACATTTCCGTTTCTGTTCCCCCCAGCTTTCCTTGTGATCGGAGCCCATGCGTGAGAGTGTAAGTTTTTTTTTTTTTGTTCGTTGGGATGGACCCCATGGTCCCTATCAAACTGTCCCGAAATATCCCTTTTTCTAGACTTTTTTCTTTTCGTCACCCCCCCCACCGTTTGGCACTCCCATGGCCCAGATTGCACCTCTTTCACCGGATCGTCATGCTTAGTTTTCGTGTTCATGTGAGTTTTTTTTTCCAGCAGGGTCCTGACCTCCCACTTTTTCTTTTCCTAGGGAGTTCAAGTCAGTGTCTTTGTGAAGCTCACTGTAAATTCTTCCTTGTCCTCGACCCTTTCTGGTTTTCCATTTTACCGTCTCCTGGCTATTTAAGACTTTCCCCCCGACCCCCCCGCAACCGGAGTGTTTTCCTTTTTTTTTTTTTTTTTTTTTTTCTTTATCTATAACAATCGAGATCTCCGGTGTGGCCAAATGTTTTCATAAACCTGTCCCTGGTGCTGGAAACCGTCCCTCACTGTTCTTTTCTTTGGTTGCCTGAAACCCCTTTTTACTGATTATTCCCTCTTTTTGGCAGTATTTCCAACATGGTCCCAAGTTTGCATCGAGATTCTGGCCAAAAACACTGGTTGTGAACCAGACTCTTTACCCCTTCCACCCATTGTTCTTTTCAACTCTCCCCGCCAGCAGGCTACTCCCCAATTTCGGATGGCACCCTTGAAAGCTATACAAGCCCCTTCCCAAAGAAACCCTTTTGGGTTTCTCTCCTTGAGTTCTCAAATTTCCTCCCCCTGGAACCTTTCCTGGCTTCCTTCTTCCCATGTGGTGACGAGGAGTTATTGTTTTTGTTCGTTCTCTTTTTCTTTTTTTTTTATTTCAAGGCCCCAGACTTTTGAGCGAAAGTTTCGGAATTTCTTGTTGTTCCAGGCCCCCTTTGAGGGGCCGATCTTTGCTTTCCTCGACGTCCACACCTCTCCTGATGGAAATGTTTACCATTTATGTTAACTGTCCGAACGTTGACCCCCCCCCCTCCCAGAGGCACCTGATGCACGGACTTGCCCTGGCATTCATTTCTTATCTCGGATTCAACTTTTACGCTCTGACGGCTGCGCTTCCGTCCTTCCCCCACCCACCCGTCTCGCGCCCCCCCCCGAAGCGTGCGACGTGGAGGGTTTTCATTTTTGATCTTTTGTTGAGCTTCTTTTTTCAGATTTTTTTTCCGTTTTACCAATGCGTGGGTAACCAACTGGGATAAATCCTTGCAGTTTTGCTCTCCCCCCCCTTCCTTTCGCCGGCTCCTTTCCTCCTTCTCTATATCGCTGAGCAGACCCCCCCACATACATACTCGGTGCATGTCTCATGAAAAACCATGCCTAACAGTCTCCTCTATCGCTTCTTTATTTTGTCTTCTTTCTTTCCTTTTCCCCCTCCTTTGTTGTTGAGACTCCAACCCACGACAAGCAACGGAATGATGCCTCTTTTCTTCGATGAGGGCATTTTCTCCCTTTTTTCTTTCCCTACGCCCTCTGTCCCGCTGTAATCAATATAAAACCAACAGGCTCGTCCTTCCCTTTTCCGATTGGAGCTATTGAGGTCAACTGGCCCCGGCCCACTAGTTCTATTTTTTCAAAAGTGGTCTTTCCCCTCCCTCTGTGGGACCTGAATTTTCCAGATTTTTTTCCCTTTCCCCGAGTTTCCCACCGGTTTTGAAGCGGTTTTCCATCCCACCCCCACCATCGTTTTTTCCTTTCTGGACCCTTTTTTTTCCACTTGTGCCAATCCTCGCGCCGCTTCAAAAGCTTCTTGTTTATGACATGATCCCCAATTATTACGTTTGGCAATTTGCTTCTTCCCTTTCCCCCTTGTTCTTGTCCCCCTTTTTTTTTTTTGATCCCCTTACCACCCCTTAAAACATTTCATTTCTTTGTTTTTGCGGGGTATCTGTCTTCAAGAAAACCTGTTCTTTTCCCTTTTGCCCCCTGGCGCCCGTTCAACCCAATTTGACCATATTTACTTTTGCTGCGAAATAGTTTTTCCCCCCTTGCCCTCAAGTCTTGTACGCGTTTGCTCCCCCCTACTGGGTGTTGGGCGAACTGCGATTCCTAAGCCTTTCTCAGAACCATCCTCCTGACATTGCCCCACCTCGGACCTCTTTTGTTGGCCGGTTTTCGCCTTTGCCCCCCTTCTTCCCGCGATTGAAGTACCTCTTTTTTTCTGTACGGCTCTTCGTCTCCTCAACAAGCAATCCTTTCGATGTTTCATGGCCCCTGCCCTTTTTGCCAGTTAATATCTCCTCTTGATTTGATTTCCCAGCCCCCCATGTGTTTCCCCCCATACTTTCTTTCTCTGCATCATCGTACCCCCTGTCGTATGCCACCCATCCCTCCTTGTTTTTCCTTTCTCTGGAACCAGCCCCCCCCTTTTTTTGTGACGATGGTTGAGAATGTTTCCACCTTTTTTCATAGTATTCCTCGGTTCCCGTCCCCATGATGAATCTCAAACCTACCCCACCCCAACCAAAGGGAAGGTTGAACCAAACCCAAAAAACCCTTCCCCCCCCCAACCCCCCCCCTAAGGATTTTGGCACACTTTTTTTGTCATAGTTGAACCTGATCTAGTTCCGTCCTTTCTCCGTAACCAAATCCCCCTGTTCTTCTCTCTGGCATGATCCCTTTTTACATGCCCCCAGGCTCCCCGGTCTCGTGCTAAGGGCCTTCAACTTTTTTTTCTCTTGCATTGAGTCACCCCTGTACCCCCCCCCCAACTTCCTTCCCTGTTAATTAGGGAAAATTTCATTCTTGTGGTTTTTGCCGATTTAAAATTCGGCCGTATTGGGGTAGGGAGATTACCCCCCCCTCTTTTTTGATAGTCCTGTTTTCATTTTCCCGCCCCTTACCTCGCCTCCTTTTTGATTCTTTTTTGCCAGATCACCTCTCCAAAACGGATTTATCAACTGTTAATTTCTACACACCAAAATTTTTTTTTCTTTTCCATTATCCTGCTTCCCTCACAGTTGTTTGGTCCTTGTGGATCGGTATTATATATCTTTTCATCCCGTTAGCGTAACATTACGAGTGTTTCCCTTTGTTGAAAGTTCTCTTTGGGTACGCAGACTGTTTTTTTTTTTTCAGCGGCGTCCTTTTCCCCCAAACTCCTTGATTATGCAGGAAACTGGGCAAGTTCGATCTTCCCCCCTTCCCCCTAACCCCCCCCCCTAAGTTTTGCGCCTATCTCACAGGCCCCCCTAACATAACCTGGTATCTCCAGGTGGGAACACAATGGTTAGTCTAAACTCCATTTGTGGTTTTTCTCAACAAAACCCTTCGACCCCCCCCCCATTTTCGCCTCCCCTTTCGGGAGTTTTCCCGTCGTGTCGAAGATGGGCTATCCCCACGACCAGAGCCTATGGTCTATTCCCTTCCATTTTGGTTTTCATTTCGGAAACAACACGCTCCCCTTTTTTTTTGTTGAAGCTTTTTTTTCCCCCCTGGGACGGCGCACCCCCGCCTCCTATGGGGTTCTGTCTGTTAGACCCCCAGAAGAGGACTCTGTCCTCCTTACGTTTATCCCCATAAGTAAAAAATCTTGTGGCATCCCCCCCCCGTGTCCCAGGAGGGCTGACACTCTTTCTGGACTTTTTCACATTTACCCCCCCTTCCCTTCGGTTCGCTGCTTTTTTTCCTTAGCCCCCCTGAGTTTTATTTTTCTGGAATCGCTGTCCTCCCCGAAGATTTTTTTTTCTTTCCAACCCCCCGTTCCCGGTTGGTAACCCCCCTCCATCGGGATAGTTTCTACCTGACATGTGTTTTTTTTTTTGGTATGTATGTGGGCTGTTCCCGGGTCCTGTTCCCTTTCTTCTGACTTCAGGATATACCTCCATTGAAAGCCTCCGCTTCCCCTGCTCCCACAGGTTCCCTTTTTTCCTATTCTTGGCGTAGGGTCCCTGGGGGAGGACCCCCTCTGTGTTTCCCTAGAGTTCTTTTCCATTGCATTGGTCCATGTGTCATTTTTTGAATCGTGTCAGCATCCAAGGCTTAAGGTTTAAACCGGATTTTGCACCCCACTTCCCAGAGCAACGAAGGGAGGTTGGTTTTCTTTCCTGCGGGATCCCCGGGAGGTATACCCCCCTGTCCCACCCCTTATGTTAAATTTGTCGGACCTCCTGAATATGAGTTCCCCCGTTCCTTCAAGTTGCCCCTTTCGAGTGGTTTTGCCCCCCCCAGGTTTGGGCACCCCCTTCGATTTACCCAAGAGCAAGTTTTTTTGCTGACCCGTCACCTCGGTCCCTCCTCCCCGCCCCTTTATTTCCCGTTACCCCTGTTAACAAGTTTTTTTTTTCCCCCCCCCATTTTTTTTAGGGCAACTAAAACCCGTACTCCAAAACACCCGTTCTTTCGGTGGAACGGGGGTTTTTTCCCCCCCCTGGAATCTACCATCCGCCGAAACTTTTCCTTGTGACCTTTCGTGATTAGCCCCCCTCGGCGTTGTGGGTTTTGCCTTTTGGTGTCCCAAAGACTATTTTTATTTTGCCCTTTTTCTTTCGTCTTTTCTACCCCAGTTTCGTGGAGATTTTTTTTTGGGCCCAGTTTGATTCTAAATTTACTAAGTCCCAGAAAAACGTTCTAACCCCATCTTTCCTTTCAACACAACCACGCTTCCGGGTGTTTGATTTTAGTTTTGGGAGATACTCAATTCCCCGTCCGTTTCGGTTTTGGTTCAGCAAGTTCCTTTTCCCCTTGGTAAAACCCCCCTTTACACCGCTTGTTGAGGTATACGCTTAGTTGCCCCAGTCAAAGGGGACGCCCCCCAAATCTTCCAAGTCCTCAACCCCTTTCGCTTCCGTGAGGTATTTCTTAGGAAATCAGGGGGGTCACATGCAGCACTTTTTCGTTTTGGCCCCCCCCCCGGATTCTTCCCCCCAACCCAGCTTGCTGAATAGTGCCAACTTTTTTCGTACCTCTGCCCCTTTCCTTAGGTGGCCGACCCCTTTTTCCAGCAATTTTTTTTTGGTTTGGTCCTCCCTCCCCCTTTTCAGGTCGACTTACGCATTTCACATATTCTGGCTGGGGGATTCGGGTTAAATTGTTTGGTCTGTTTTACCCACCCCTGTGTTGAATCCATCCCCCTGGCTCCCAGGTTCTGGAAAGAGTTCCTCTTTCGGAACCTGGCCCATAGAATGGACCTCCCACCCACTTACAAATAAGTTCTCCCCCCCCATAGGCACCGCGCCAGGCCTCAAAACCACTTTTTGACTCCGGACCAATTGTTGTCTTTCTTCAGCGGCAGGCCTTCTCATGTTCACAGTCTTGTAGGATCCCTTTTTTCTGCCGGTTTCCCCTATCCCCCCTGAACGCCTCCTGGATCCCCCCCACCGGCCGCGCGTTAAAAATAAACCGGCCCTTTATGCCCCCTAGGAAGATCTTTCTCCATTGCCTTTTCCACCCCCCCCAAAATTCGATTTCGGGGGTTTGGATGCAAAATCCTTCTTGGGCGTTAAGGCGATTCCCCCAAACTTCGGGCTTCCTCCTCGCTTGCTCCTGTTTGTTTGGTAGTGGTTTGAGTAATTCCGTTTATAGTTTACGGCCTTTCCATGGGTCCCCCCTTAAGGTTTGAATAAGGCGTTATTTTTATCAGTTTCTCCCCCCCTTAAATCCTCTTCTTTTTCTCCTTCCTGAGCCCATCCCCCTAGTTTTTAAGGCGGTGCAATTCTCCAGCACAAGGGTTCCCACCCCACGTGTGTTGTTCCCCTACCCCCCCCAATAGGTATCCGAGCCCAATAGCATCTGGCGCTGGGGTTTATTTCTATACTTCCCTCCAAACGCCCACTGTTCCTCCTTCCCTGTAAACCGGAAGCTTTGTTTCGACTTTGGCCAACACCCCAAATAAAACACATTTCTTTGTGATTTTTTGACCCCGGTTGAGTTGTCTCTTATCTTTCCCTTTTTTATGGAAGTGCCCCTGTTTTCTCGATGATTCTTTCCCACACCCTCAATACCCCAATTCTTTTTTTTCAATGTTGGCTCATTTTTTTCCTTCATCAGAACCCTTTCCTTTTTTTTCCACGTTGTTTGAAACATTAAAGAAACTCCTACCCTGACCTGAGCTTGCCCCACCCCCCCCCGGTTCTGCTTTTCGCTCCATCTGCCTTCTTCCCCTTACCATTTCCTCCTTAATGTTGGCGGTATGACGGTGTCTTATCTCCCTTCGATTATAATACTCTCCCCGCCTCTTCCTTTGACTTTTTTTTCTCCCCTTTGTAGTTTTTTTCAGGCGGAGGACTCAATTTTCTTCCGTCAAAATGGTTTGTCCCGATTTCCGTGCGGATCTCTCCAATTATTTAGGGTCTTAGGCTCTAGACATGTTTCGTTCGTGGTCATTCAGCCGATTTCCCCTTTGGCCGATATCCAAACTTTTACGACTCTGGCTTTTTCCGAGTTTTGCTCCGGTCAAAACCCCCACCCCAGTTTGGGCACATCTATGGTTGTTTGCCCGCGTTGTCGGCGGAATGCGAGCAGTTTGTTTGTTACAAGATGTTAACTTTTCGCCGATCGCATACCTGTTCTCTTCCTTCCTATTTTCGAACGTAGGGACCTTCATGCCTTTGCTTCTCCCCTTGTGCAGTTTTTTTTGAAGGAACCTTCGACTTTCTGTCTTTTGATATTTACCCGTCTGCTCTTGAAACTTTCCTTCCTCACTTCAACATTCCCCCCTTGCCCCCTTCCCCCCCCAAAAAGTTTTGTTTTTTTAATTTGTTAAGGTGCATTTTTTTGATATCTATCCCCCTTCTCTCTAAACCCACTGGTTGCCACAGATAAACTTTCCCCCCACTGTTTGGTTCCCTTGGGAAACCATTCCTTAACCCCCCCCCATTTTTTGGGATTTCCCCTCCCCCAGGGGACGATCCCACAGATTATTTCACATTGCGGGCCCCTCCAAAGTATTTTCCTGGAGATTTCCTTCCAATTGAGCCCCAAAAAACACCCCAGACCATCTTTAGGAACCCCCATTTAAACAATGTACTGCTCTCCTTTTTACCTACCTTCACCATCCTGAGCTTTGGAACACCTTTTTTTATTGTGACTCGGGACTGTCACCAACCCCCTGATGGTATTGTTACTATTTTTTCCTGAGTGTATCCTTTCCTTGCATTATCTTGATCTTATGGCCCGCTCCTGTCTTTTCAGCGACTCGCTCCCTCTTCATTTCGTAACTTCACACACTTTCTTGTATCCGTCACCAAAAAGCTGTCTTTTCCCTGGTTTCCCCCTGCATGAGCGAATGATACTCTTGGTATCTTTTTTTAGCCCGTCCAAAAGTGATGATGAAATTTTAATTTTTTTTTTCCCCCTTCCACAAATTGTCCGCACAAACAGGTGCCCAACTTGTAGTTATCAAACTCCCCCTGTACGTGGATTAATATGCCTGCTTTTTTTTTCGTATCCCCTTTTTCCCTCATTAAATTTTCTGAAGATTTCTGGTGCTGGTCATCCCGGTTCCATCTTTCGCTCACTTTATTCGAACGCGGTCTTAGTTCCTTGGGTTTTCTTACTCTTTTTTTTCCTCTTCTACCTTGATTATTCGCAAGTCCGGCAGTCTTGAATTTCAAAACCCCCAATGGCCCAAATTTTATACCAATATTCCTGGGTTTCTTGGCCACTTAAATATTAGTCCCCTGACGATAGATTTTTCCCTCACCTTTTTCGATTGAACTTCCTATCGTAGGTAATATTATCTGGCCCCCCATATCATTACACCCCATTCTCATTCCCTTAGGCGTGTTTTTTTTTTGGAATGTGGTTTTTGGTGGTACTTACTCTTCTCGAAAATAATGTTTGTTTTTTGTGGTTGAGAGATCCAAACTACCCACCTGAAATTTTACACGACTGCGTGTCCCTTTCTTGAGGCCGATGGCATTTTCCCATTTTTCAATCTTCTATTCTTTCCCCCTTTCTCCCCCGCTTAGCCTGTCTTGGTTAAGAAGGGAGCAAGAAGGGACCCTTTTGCCCTTTACACTGGGCCCTGTGGTGGGGGCCCCAACCCTTTGTCTCTTTTTTGGCAGTCCGTCTCCCCCTCCCTTCTGGAAACACCCGCCAAACCGACCCCCCCCCTTGCTCAACCCAGCTAGCACCGTGAGACCCCACCCCAATGCCACCGCTTAATAGGTTGCTTCTGGCCCGAAAACCCTTTCTTATTTAATTTTTTTTTTCCAGCGGCCTGTCCAGCTTCCAACAGGCGATGGTTCCAATTTTTTGGAATTTGTTCCCAATGCCTCACCCTTTCTTCCCCTTCTCCCCCCCTTTCCCTTTGCCAATTTTCTTTTTTAATCTTCAATGTTTTTGATTTTTTGCACACAGTCGATGCCCCTCCCCAATTTAACAATTTTTTTCATCTCGTTTTTTGTCCTCTGCTTTCTCAGCTACAACCATTTTTCTTCCTGAAGTGTCCCCAACCAAAATGAAACTTTTTTCGCCCCCTTCCGCTCAGGAAACTTGCTGCCTCAACTAACTCCGGCTTTTTTTGGATGGGAACTCCCCAGGCCCGGTGCGCGTAAGATTTAGCCTATCTTCATGCGCTGTCAAGGTCAGTTACCTTTTTGCGATCCCTGATAAAAAATATCTGTCAAACCCCATCCACCAATTTTATTTGTGTCCCGTTCCGTCTTAATATTCGTTCTTTTCATTCCACCTCTTTGCCCCCTTTCTCCTGCCATGTCCAGTTTAATACCCTTTTCCCCTTTTGTGCTCCCCAGAGTCTATTTTTTTCTGTCACTCCTTTTTGCCAGGCCTCTCGCTTTTTTTTTTGTTACAAGACCCACTTTCTTTTTAAAACCTCTGTCGTTCTTCCCCGTCTTGGCGTTTTTCTTCCCAAATCCTTTTATTTTTGATTTTTAACCCCCCCCATGTTGACGAGTTTTTGAGTTTCTTTTGCCACCTGGAGTATAGAATTTTGATGCTTTTTGTCTGTATGATCTGCCCCACCATACCACACACTTTGGGACCACAACCCAAACCCAAAACCCGTCCCGGAATTTTTTTCCTTTGTTTTCCCTTTTTTTCCTTTTGTTATTTATATTTCATCTTACGCTGCCTTTTCTCGCGTCATGCATTTCCCTATTAGTCTTTGCGACCATGTTACAAACACCCACATTCTTTGTTAAGTTCCACTAGTGGTCCCAACGTTATAATTTCAGTACCCCCCCCCCCCTGTTACCTAACCCACTTAAAGCCTTACCTAGAATTTCTTCTGGGACCCTATTCCCTATTTTTGGGTTGTTGAAGCACCTTCCCCTCCCCCCCCCCCCTTCGGACTTCCCCTCGATCTCAAAACGTTTTTATCGTCCCCCTTATCCATGACCAATCTTCTTTCCCGATCCCTAATGGCTCGGCCTTTTTCACCTAAAATCCCCTTGGCCCTGGTTCCCGGACGTTTTTTTTTCCAAACCCATTTGAGGCCTTGTCTCACAGTCCGCGACCGCGGTCGAACCTTCTTTGTTGTGGGGTTTTGTCTGTCTTGTATATGATGTTACACAGGGTTCTTCGGGTGCCTGGAGTGCGTTTTTTTATGCTATCCTCTCATGTCTATTCCTTTTCTCCATTTCCTGCGACATGAGAGGACCTTTTCTGGCCAACATTCGGTCCTTATGATTGTTCCCAGGCATGCGATTCGGGGCCCTCTCCTTCTGGTTCTCAGGACCGTCCCCCCTTAAATTCCCTTTACACCACCGGTTACCTGCACGCGGGCTTGCCTATGCTCCAATGGGACAGCTCCCCGCCCTCCCTTTCCGGCCTGAAGGTTCGGACTTAAGTGATCAACCAATATGGAGTAGCTACGTAAAAGACTTGGAAGCTGACTACCCACACAGGAAAATAAAATTGTTTCCCAAATTTTTATGGCGTTTGTTGACGTGCCTCCCCTTTATCCCCATCCCCCACCTTCCCCCCCAAGGACTCCCGTTATTTTTTTTTTGGGTTTTTTGGCCGTGGACACCAGGTTAGAACAATCCAACCCCCCCTTTGGTTTTTATTTTGGGCCAAACACAAGAAACCCCCCAACCCTTTCTTCATTTAACCGTTTTTTCCTCTAGGCCGACCCCTTGGTTGTTCTTCGATTTCTCCCCCTGAAAAAGTTCATGGATATGTTCCTTTTTTGTTTGTTGAGCGTATTTTTTTTAATTTTGGCCCACCATTTTTCGGTTAACCCCCAAGGATGGGGTCGACAGCAGTGAACACTGTAACTTGAGACTGGAGGCTTTGGACTTTGGCACAGAGATAACCACGTCCCAACGTCCCCGTTGAGGATGGCTGTGAGGGTTGGTCCAGTCCACACAATTAGTCTTCACAGAACCCGTTGAATTTAGCAGAGCAACTTCCTTTTTTGGGAGTGGAAACCTATGTTTTCTGGGTTTGCCCCCTTTCAAACCCTCAAAAACGTTACTTGGCCGTGTTTCCTGGCCAGTAGGTTGACACGTCTCTTTTTTTTTGGGGGAAGAGCCTTTGTTTACCACAAAGTATAATTTTTTCCCTCACCTATCTTTTGAACGTTTCACGAGAGCGGTATGCTGGCGATGCCTTTTACGTGACGTTTCGATGTTTCATTTTCTTTAGTTCAGGTTTTTTTTTATGGTGGGCAGACCCGGCACTATTTTCCGCACCCTTATCCATCAATTTTTAGGTTAGATTTCCGCCCACAACCCCGAGTTCTTGAATTAGATTTTTCCGCTTTCAGTCGTTGGTCCTTTTGGGTCTTCACTTTTTTTCAGTTTGGATGCACGAGGTCCATTTTTTTTTTTTTTTCACCGCGTTTACTCATTTCTTTTCCCTCTCACCCCTTTGAAGAAAACCAGGAACGTTCCCCCCCCCTTGAACCCCTCAAAAAGTGAAACATTTTCGATCCGCCAGTTACCGTTTTTTCTTATTGCTTTTAGATGCTTGCAATTTGTGCGGCCCCCGTGTACAAATTTTCTTTGTGAACAAGTTAGGACCATTTGACAGGCAGTCTTTCCCCCCAGGTTTTCCTTTGCAATAGTGCCTAGACCCCAGATTTGGTTTTGGTTTTTTGGGGAAACGCGTTTGCAACTGTTTGTCCGCCCCCGATTGCAGAGCCGAATTCATCTTTCAACCCCGGCAAGTCTCCATTCTTTTTTGGGACCCTGGCTCTTTATGTTAGCATTCCCGGTCGGGTTTAACAAGAAGCTTCCCCCCCCCCCCAGATTTTTTCGTTGAAGTAGGTGTAACACACTGGCCTTCACTCAATGTATTTTCCCCGACTAGGCTTTCCCTTTCGTAGACCTGGCGAAAACCGCCGTTCCTCTTGTTTTGGGTCACTTTTTGGGAAAACAAGACCGTTTAAGTCAATTTATGGGGCATGCAACCCTCCATCAAGTTTGTTTTGTGTTTCTGTAGTGGATGATGTGCCTCTTTAAAATTTTTCTTCCTGAACCACCCCAAAAAATTTCTTTTTTCCCCCCCCCATTTCCCCCAAGAGGAGGTGGTTGCTTTGGCTGAGTGACGTCTTCACTCAATTCCGCCCAAACGTTCTTTCTGGGTTTCTAGTTTTCAAGGGAAAGGAACCCCTTTTACGACCTTTTGATTTTTTCTGAGTTTTATTCTCTTTAGGTACCACGTAGTGGTTGTGGCCCCGCCCCCCACCCATTGGTGATGAAAGGTCCCAACATTCTGGATTTTCCTCCAATGTCGTTATATTGGCCCTTCTGATAGGGGTTGAAAAACTACTTTCATTTTCCTGTTTTCCCCAAGCCACGTCTGTTCCCCACCACAAACCCGTTTTCTTTCGGGGATCTCCCTGCTTTCCTTTTTTTACTTGTTTTTGACTCCTTTTGGTGCCTTACCTTCCCAGCCTTTTTTTTTTTTCTTTTTTTTTCAGCCCTTGTGCATTGATTTTCTCCCGTCATGCCCCCCCCGGGATTTTTTTGGGGCTTTCTGCTCTGGTTAACTGGAGGGGGTTTCAAAGTGTTTCTTTCTCCCCCATTGTTTCGGTCCACCTTTCGCCCCTCCTGTCAGTACGCTTGTGTCCTGACACCTTGAATTCAACCCCAACTCAACCATACCTCCCCCCGCCCGCCCCCTGGAAAGCCCTGAGGGCCTCCCCCAAGGCTTGTTTTTTTTTTCCCCACTCTTTTTTTTTTTTTTTTTTTTTTTGTGTTCGCATGCTGACGGGGTGCAGCTTCCTTGAGTTAAAACGGTGTCTTTTCATATGATGGTTCGTCGTGCCGTTGTTCCGAGCACGGGTCACCTCCAATTGTAACCCTTGCGATGCCACTCTGAAAAAGGACTTTTTTTTTCGCTGCGCTCTTGCCGGTGTTCCAACACACCTCGCCTTTTTTGGATGCAAAATTTATTTCTTGCGGCTGCATTTCCACCGATTTGGCACCAAAACCATTCCTCTTTCCTTTCATCACGTTTTTTTCGTCATTTGATAAGTGTTTATTTTTATTTTTCACCCTCTCCTATGTGTTTTTTTTTCCCCCTTCTTTTGAATTGACGCCCTCCGGTTTGTTTTGTGGACCTAGCTTTTTTGGTTTATCTTCTTCCCGATTGAAAATTTCCCCCCTTAGGTACGGCGCCACGGACACCCCCCTCTTTAAGGCTGCCTCCTCAGTTTTCCCCCTCTTTTCCCACACCCAGGGTGTCTTTCGTCGATCCCCAACGGAAGGATTTTGATGTCTGGCGTTTTTTTGTTCCTTGTTTTTTTATTATCAGCTCCACACCAGTTAAGATATATTTGAAGTGCGGATCGTTGTGATCGAGGGTTGGTTTTTTGTTTTACACAAATCTAAAACCAACCTGGTTCCGGTGACAAGAACACAGTTTTGCCCGGGCCCTTGCTGCTTTTTATGCCTTCTGTCGAGTTACCTTGGTTGTTTTCAATTGATCCCCCTCCCTCAATCTTGAAATTAGTGGGTTAATTTTTTTAAGATCCCCGACAAACTGACTTGACATGGTAGGCATTTTAAACTAACCCCCTTTTGACCCCGTTCCCTTTCCCTTGATTTTGTTCAACAAAAAGTATTGCTTGTAGCCAATCATCTCATCACTTTGAACATTTCAGAGTCCCTACCTCTGTCAGCTTTCATTTACGGGATACTCAATCTGATCTCCAGATAAAAGGTTCCCCAGTTTTTTTTGATTTTTAATGACCCCCCTTCTCCTTTACATGGCTCACACTTTGTCTACATCAAACCTTGTTTGTAGTGCATCCTTCTCCTCCTTTTTTGTAGGTTTCCCAGGTCTGGATTGAGGTAGACAGCTTGGTTCAGTGCTGATCAACAGTTCCCCGATATCCAACAAATGTTACTATTCTCCCTCCTTGAGAATTGGAAAATTCTGCCACCCAAACAATTTTACAATCGATGGCCCGTGTCGTTTCAGGTTTCCTTTTTGCCCCACCCTTGGGCGTTAACAAGGATTACACCTATTTACACGGTCTTCCCTCTTGATCCCCCCGTAGTCCCCGGATTTTTTCATTCAAAAAAAACCTGTTTTTGTCTCCCCCTCGTGTCAACTTCGGGTTTTTTTGCAATTACGTCTTCCTTCGGTGAAAAAGACCCCTCCTCCTTTTCCCCCTTCCACCTTCACCAATTACCAAAGATTCGGTTTGTTTTTCATTTTTTTTCCTGGTGTGTTTCTTACCCTAAATCGTTTCTAAACATTTTTTCCACCCGCTCCAATGTAAACCTGTTTCTTGTTGAAACGCAAAGATGGATGGTGATTGAAAAACCCGCCCCCCTGGGACCCCTTCCCCCCCCCCCACTGAAGTCCAGAGTATTTAACCTTTTGCGGGGAAGCGCACACACCAACCACACATCCACCACCACAGCCCACACCCCCCCCCCACCCCCCCCCCCCCCCCCCCCCCCCCCCCCCCCCCCCCCCCCCCCCCCCCCCCCCCCCCCCCCCCCCCCCCCCCCCCCCCCCCCCCCCCCCCCCCCCCCCCCCCCCCCCCCCCCCCCCCCCCCCCCCCCCCCCTCGAGATTTCCCCTCCAACAACCCAGTGTGAGGCCCCCACCCCGTTGACCATCTCCTCTACCGGCCAACACCCTGTTGATGACAATTTTTCCTTTATTGACCAGTTCCCCCCCGTTATAATAATCGCGGGCTCCCTTTGTGCAATTGCTCTATGAACGACACTGTCCACAGCAATGTTTGCTGGAGTATAAATTTCCTCCCATTCTTTTACGACCCTCCTGTCACTCTCCCCTTTTTTTTATTTCCTGGCAGTCACTTGCGGTGCCCGTGGGCGTGTTGTTTCGTTTCTTTCTTTTCCCTCCCAGCATGTGCGATACCCCCCTTCCCACACAGTGATGTTGTGGAAACGAATTTCAGTTCCCCCATGATTTCTTTTTACAGTGACCGGTCCAACCCCACTGCGGCCTTTTTGAACATGTTCCCTTTTCTGCACCGTGAAACTGTGAGTCCACCCAATCAACCTTGACCTCTTCCATTCGCCAAAACTTTACGTGACAATCCCTCCCTTTTTCCCCCGTCTGATACGTCGCTCCAATCAAACGTGGGTGGCTGCTTCTTTTTTCCTTTATCGCTTGATTGCAAGCACCTCGCTTTTTCTGCAGACCCCTTCCTACAGTTAGTATATTGTTTCGAGTGTGTTTTTTCCTTTCTGTTTTACCGTCCGGGATTCATTTTCGTGTTACAGGCTGTTTTTTTTCCTTTTTTAACCCCTCTCCCCCAACACGGGTACCCCTATCCGTGGGATAGTGGCCCAGTTCCTCTTTTCCCGGTTCCCCCTTCCCTTTCCGATGTCATCTCTTCCGCTTTGTTTTTCTACAAACTCCAACCGCGGCCATTTTAATGCCCCCGGCACTTCCTCCCCTCCGGCAGCGCAATTCGGGATTGCCTTTGTAGTG
>Ga0179593_1453590_pt1 | contig 16661 bp, 25 predicted proteins | sample CZODoug2_1_08_16_FD_185931 | JGI IMG/M metagenome (GOLD analysis project Ga0179593, IMG submission 185931) | Vadose zone soil fungal communities from Angelo Coast Range Reserve, California, USA - CZODoug2_1_08_16fungal (PacBio error correction) | ecosystem: Environmental > Terrestrial > Soil >... | reverse complement strand
CCTCTTACTGTTTGACCGAGAACTTTATTCGCGAAGTCGTTCTTCCCTTGTACCCTTTTTTTTTTTCTCCCAATACCTACAGCGTACGGGCTTATAAAAACCCCTTCGCTTCACACCCCCTTTCGTCAGGTGATTTCTTCTGGCCGAACCTAATTTTCCCATGACGCTGGGCGTGCTCGCCTCGTAAAAACGGCCCGGCGTGTGCCGTGCGGCCAGCTCTTCCCGGGGTAGCTTCCCCCCTTCCGGGTGCGTGTTGTGCCCTGACGGACGGTCGGGTTTTCTTTCTTTTACCTTGCCTTCTCAAGTGTAACAATTCTTTTTTCAGTCCTTCCGTTGTTGACGGTAACTCTGGCTCTTGGACCCCCATCGGTTTCTTTTTCCCTTTTCGCATCAGCGCGATTCCTCGACCCTGGCCTGGTGTTCCGTTCACGTCCTTTGGCTTGTCGAAGTATAAGCCTTTCTTTTTTACACGGTCCCCCCCCTAAGCCTGGAAGTCAAATGATGGTATTCCCTCCCCACTGCTTGCTAATTCGTCAAGGTTCGTTTCTAACATTTTTGGACTTTCCCGGCATAGTTTCATCTTCCCCCCATTTTCCAATCTTTTTTTTCGGACGGTCAAGCATCTCTATGGCGAATTTTTTGAACCTTTCTTTTCACTTTCCCCCCTGGTCGGAGACTCGTGACCGTTTTGAAAGTTTTTCTTTTACCCTCCTGGTTTTGAACAACGCAAGTGTTCCCCCCCGGCTAAAGGCCTTTTTCCGTTTTCCCTTTTTTGGAAGTTTTCGAGGAGGCCCCCCCCCCTGGAACGGGAAACCATTATGAAGACCCCCTGTTTTTGCCTTTCTCTTGGAACCTCGGTCCGGGTTCTTTTGTGGATCGCGGCTTCCCCTTTTATTTCTCAAGACCGTCTCCAAATCTGATCTTCCTACCCCGGAAAGCTTCTTCGAAACGTCGCCGGCGCCCACAGTCTCTCCGGCTACATTTTAGTGACCCAGTTGAAACTGCCGCGCTGAGGAATAGATCTTCGTCCCCCCCCCCCCCCCTTCCTTCAAGTCTTCCCTGCATGCTCTTTTTGCGTACCCCAGATTTCCACGTCTTTTCCTTCCTCTTTCAGGCTTCTCTAGTTAGGCTCCAGGACTCTCAAACCTTCAGTACCTTCTTTTTTTTTTGTTCCTTTCCGTCTGGTCCTTTGAGTTGTCTTGAGAGAAATTTTTTATTTTCCCCCCCTTGCTTCAGATATTGTCAAAAAGTTCCCCCTCAGCCGGCGGTTTATTCACCTCTTCTACCTTTTTTCCGACAAAACTTGAAAGTGTCCTTTTGATTCTTCGGCTCGGTTAGTCCGATTCGATCCCCCAAGATGTTTCCGCGTTTAGTCTTTTTTTCTTCTTTTTTTGTGGTCGTCCCCGCTTGTCCTCAGGATACATCTCCTGCCGTTTTTCGTCCAAACCCTCGGTCCTAGCGACGGGGTCGACGTCTGTGGACTTTCCCGTTGCCGCGTGCTATCGCAGACGCGCGTGACCCTTACCACGGTCTCCGATAACTCTCCGCAGATCTTGCAGACGTTAGTTTGCATTTTCGCGCTCATCTTGCAGCTCTCCTTTCCCTCCTAGCGTCAGTCTGGGAGATGATAGATACATCTGCCAGTCTTTTTACGCAGTTAGAAAATAAGGCGATTTGCACCCGGCGATAGGAGTATGCATACTCTCCGGTCTCGGCTATATCAGTTCGTCTTTTCCCCTCTCCAAGCATTCTCTCAAAAAAGGGAGAGCTTGATGAACCTGGAGGGACGATACCAGAAGAGCGGGAAGCAAGAGGATCCTTCTGTTCGCCCGTGATGTAGTGGAGAGCGAGAATCGACTGGAGGAAGTTTCACAGAGAGTGAGCGAGTGGCATGGCGGAGTAGCGAGAGGGAGAATTGCCAAAGGGCGAAGGAAGACGGCTGTGGTGCATCCGCGATTGCACGCTTCCCTCTCTCCGCGCCTCCTAAAAAGGTAGATTTGCCTCACGTTCTCAGAAGAGGAGAGGAAAATAGCACATCTGGGAAGAGAGAGAGAGAACTTCTGTTTGTGAGACGCGGTTACGGACCGGTAGAGGACAGAGGGAAAGGAGAGAGATCCGAAGGAAGGTAATGTCTGAGAAAATCAGAGTACCGGAAGAAGAGGGGAGAAGAGAGAGGAAGCGCATCATCAGGCGCGGGTTAAGAGGGGCACGGGACAGAAGACTTCCTCCTCTTCATGTCGCAGGAACGTGCTGTCTACGGCCTTCCAGACGAGGGCAGAGCAGCAAGACCAAACTTTTTCGTCGCTCGTTCGATACCCTATGTAAGTGTTGATAACCTCATTGACAACAGGAACAAATGTATCGCCTCGTGTTCCCTATTCCCACGGTTTCCGCACTCTGGCAGCAGGAATGCTTATTACCCAGGACATTTTAAAAGAGGTGTGTGTTAGAACTTTACCGGACCTCGACCGTGCCAAACGTCGACTTCTGGCCCTATAGACGCAGATGGGCCTGTTGGTGTCCCCGCTCGCAGGCGATCAGCGGTGTGCCGTGTTAGAAAATTTACGTAAAATAAAATCACCAACCTTCTTTAGACGCCTTTATAAAGCGACGGCAGCTCGTACAACCATATGAGAAACAGGTAGATGCAGCATGCTTTGACTCTTCACAACAAAGGACTACAAGCGCGGTGGTCATACTTCTTTATTTGTGACAGGTGATCTACCAAAAGCTCATCATTATCAGCTAGAAGTCGGTAAAACACAATAGTAGTGTGCAGATTTACCAAGGAAAGGCAAATCCATCTTTCTTCCTTAACGTCCCTTTCCGGTCAGCGTCATTATTGAAAGGCATTGTGAAAGTAGGTAATAAAGAGAAGTAGCGCACACCCGATCAGTGGACCGTCTGAAGAAAACTTCCTCCGGCGACATAGTGCGACCCTTCCTGAAGACGTGAAAGACGAGGGCAAATAGGGGAAAGAGTATGGTGATAAGGTGACGGCACGTTAACGATCCACGAATCAACTTGTGGTAGGTCACAAACGTCCCCCACCAGTCTTGTTCACCTCCCCCAACGAAACGAGGTTACCCATCTTTTTTTCAGGGGCGTCATTCACCGTTCAAAAGCAGTACGTACAAGAACACCCCCCCCTCTCTATTTTAGCTTCTTGCCGGTTTCTCTCGATGGGGGACGACAGATCAAAAACCCTTTGCAAACCCTGGAAGAACTGTGATTTTTTTTCCCATTCCCATCCGGTCCTTAGTTAGGGCGATGTTTATGCCGGTTGTGTGCGGTTTCTTGAAAGTCTCTCCGGGCCCCACTTTTTGCATCTCGGTGGTTGTTGGGTGTCGTTCTAGACTTAACAACCTTTTCCTTGGGCTGCGGGAAAAGTCCCTGGCTTCTTTTTTCCTGTTTTGTGTCAATATTTATGCTACTTTTAGCGTGGGTCCCCTTTGTTACGCGGGCATTCTCGAGGTGGCGCCCCCCGGAGTTTATTGTGTTTTGTAACCGCGTGCAAATTATAGAGCCTCGAATCGTAACCTTGAGTTTCCTCCCTCAAGTCTTGAAAAGCACCCCCTTCCATTGATGGGGTAATTTTCCCAGGACTTTTTTCCCGCCGCTCAGGGTTTCTTCGTGAGATTTTTTTTGGTCTTGTCTGTCCGAGTTCTTTTATGCGCCTTTTTCTTTTTATATTTCTTTTCGTTGTCTGTCCCTTGAGTCCCTCCTACTGTGCACTCCTCGGCCCACCACCCGTTCCCTTTCCTTCCCCCAAGTTCCCCTTTTTCTTAAACTTCTGGCCCCAGTGGGAACCATGAGGTTTTTGTTCCCCCCCTCCCCTCCCCCTGACACTCCGATTGGTCCCTTGGTTGTGGTGTTGCCTAACTCCCCCCTTTTTTTTCCTGACATTCTGGGTCTTATTGCGCATTTTCGTTTTTGTACAGAAATGCACACGGAATTTTGCCCCTCCCCTTTCCCAACAGGGACGACGTTCGCCTTTTGGGCCAACCCCTTTGGTGAAACGAAAATTTTCTTTCGTCTTCCTCTGTGGTTCTCTCTTTTCTTTTCTTTTCAACGTGCTCGTTCCCGTTCTGCGACAAGTCTTTTCTTGCGCCACTTTTCTGATGCTTCCCCTTGTCCCCCCTTTCCCAGTTGCGTCCCCCTTTGGGACGTCCGCTGTACTGAAGCGGAAACTGTCCCTGGTTCTTCGCGTTCCATATGAGTCGATACTGCACAGGATTTTCCCCCTACTGTTTTTCCCCCATTTGAAACTGCTTCCTCGGTTCTATGGTACGATTTTTCTGTCGTCCGGTCCTTGGTCGTGGACTGATCTTGATAGTTCTTCCCCAGCACCCCCAAGGACTGCAGCAGTGGTTTCTGGTTCCTCCTTTTTCTCGGTCGGCCTTTTCCGTCGCTTGTTTTACGAACAGGACTTTTTTGCAGTTTTCAACGTCCCCTCAACCTCCGCGTTCGTGCGTGATTATTACCAAGGACGACCCATTTAGGCCGATTGCACATTGTTCGCATTTTCTCCGCCCCTCCTGTTCGGCTTGTGCCTGCACTCCCCCCCCCACTTGCCTCGGGATTCTTTCTGTGGACGAACAAACTTTTCCCCTTTATTGCCCAAGCCGGCATTTCCGGTGCTCGACTAACCGAGGTCCCTTCGATGGGGTTTTTTATACATTTTTCTCCCACGCACAGGACTCCGGTCTCCCCCCCCCGATCACAGAAAAAAACCGGCGGTTTGCGCGCATTCCCCTTCTGAGTCGTGCAATACCTCTTCCCCTCTAACCCCCCATCCGCATCCCCTCCCCCCAACCAACCAACCCCCCCCCCAGCAACAATACTCCACTACCCTCCCCCTCCTAACCCACCCCCATCATCCAAAATACCTACCACACACCTAAACTCCCAAGCCAATGCCCAACCTATAACACCACCGAACTTATACTCAAACTACACCGTCCTCCCCTTATCATACCGCAAATCACTCCCCCGAACTCCCCCCACCCCCCACTAAACCCCCCATCCACCTCCAACACCCCACATCAACCTCATCCCTACACCACCCCCTCAATCCACCCAACCCATCGCACTAAACTCTACTATAACACCCTATTCAATTTCCAAAACCACCACTCCCACCACCACCCCACACCTCCAAATAACATCCCTGAATTACCCAAAACACCCCCCGCCCCAAATACACCCCCGCCCACTACCCCTATCCGACCCTAAAACCCACACAACCACACACTGGCTTTTTCCCCCTCACCCCCTCCCCCATCCTTCTCTTCCACCCTAATCCCTCGCTATCCTCTCCCACTCACCCCACATACCAAAACACACCCACCCACTTACCAATCCCCTACGGCCTACTTTTCGTCACACTCCTTACTATAGCCAAAACGAAAAACCCGCCCCCCCCTCCCCCAACCCCCTCCCCTCAACCCATTCGAACAAGTCAACAGCCGCTCTCAAACTCCTAACCCCACTAAAAACCATTTCACCCTCAACCACCAACCACACATTCCTCTAACCACACCTCCCCCCCTAAAACAACCCACTATTCACCTACCTTCAAATATGGTCAACAAACCCCCCCCACTACCCCACCACCTTCTTCACGCCCCTAGATGCTCACCCCCCCAAACCTCCACCATCCACCTCCTCCCCAAGATTCAAACCACTCTCTCCCATAAGATACACCAACCCATCTCCTAACCAACCACCAATTAACCCCATAACACCAATAGCAGCCTTCCACCCCCCATCCCCCAATTCCCTAACAACCCACCCCCCACAATTACCCACCCCTCTAAAACTGTACACCCCCCCACTTTCAAATCACAAAAATCACATAACAACAAATAACCACCAAACCCAAAACAAACAAAAACAACAAAACAACAAACCAAAAAAAACAACAACCAAAAAAAACAAAACAACAAAAACTCAACAGCTTTGCAGCTAAATGGTGATTTACACCGTTTTCCTATTTTTTCTTCCGCTCTACTGCGCACGCGTGGCCCGTATGAAGGCTCTGCCCTTAGTCTCCTTTTGTTTTTCTCTGGCCGAAATGCTCGTGTTCATTTCTGACCACAAACGCGTGTGTTTTTTTTTCCCGTTTTGTCCTTTCTTTACCAGCGTCAACCAACTCCATGGGGACCAGCTGCCCCCTCCTCTCTTTTCCCGCTGTTTTTGTTGTTGGATTTTCTCATAAGGAATCATTGCTTTTTTACGTTAAGGTCTTCCCCGCGGGCAACCCTTCTTCAAGTTCACCCCTCATTCCCCCCTCTCTCGTTCCTCTGTAACCCATTAACCTCCCCAATAGCATGCGCTTTCATTCTTTCCCGCGTTGCTTTTCTTTTTTATTCTTTTAGGCGTGATTCTCCCCCCCTCCTTTGCCCTCCACCCCTCCTTTCTCAATCGATCGTTTTCCCGTTGTTGAAAGCTGTTGCTCTTCCCCTTTTTTTTTTTTTCTGTTTCGGATGTCGATTTTGAAGTCCTTGCTTTTTTCGACAGTGGTCCCTGAAGTGCAACAAAATCTCTTTTTTTGACCCAAGTTTTTTCCCTTTTCCTTCCCTTTCCATGGATCTTCCTTGGGTACACATTTTTTTCTTTGCATCAGCTCCCCACGTTTCCTTTTTCAACTTCCTTTTCCCACTTCCCCGCGGCCTCTTGCGGGCCTCGACGAACCCCTTGTGTCCAGGTGACACATGCCTTTTTTGCTTTACGCTGGTGGTCCCTATTTTCCCCCCCCCTCCCCCGCACTTACCGCCGTACGTGTTCCACTGCTCAATCTGGCCCCTCCCCCATTTTGAAACACAATCAATGGCAATCCTCTTACTAGACCACACGTCTTCGCTGCCAGGGTCCTTTTCCCGGACCCCTTTTGTTCCCTCCAACCTTCCCCCTCCATTTGCCACAGGAGAAAGGGAACCTCCAGACCCAACATCCTTCATTTTCCTTTTCACACCTTCCAACTCTTTCTAGTGCCAGGTTTTGTGAATGACGTCCGTTCCCCCTTTCCTCTCCCTTTTGCCGTTTTTTTTCAGTTCCGGGTCAAAGAACCTCGCCCTCCCTTCCCTTTCGTTTGTCTCCAGATCTTACGAAAGGTTTCCCCACTTTTTTTTTGACCCCGGACCCAAGAGTTTCTTGAGGGACTTTCCTGCTCCACGTCCTGGAGCGTCACAAGACTCAACCCAACCCATGGTTGCCACAGTTCCCTTCCCTCTTTGCATCCGCAATCGTGTTTTTTTTGGATTTCTCAACAAAACGATTTTTCTCCGCACGCATTTCGTTTCATTCCCCTGCCCCCCACGTCAATCGGTTCTTTGTTTGGATTGGGTCACCCGCCTGTTCCTGTGCCTTCCAAAAAACCAAAAAAAAAAACCCCCCACAGTTTGTTTCCCTTTTCGGTCCGGACAAACTTTCCTGTTCGGGTGCGGTATTTCCCAAAGGGTTTCTCCCCAAGTCCCCCCCCCCCCCTTTTTTTCCCCCAGTGGACAACCAAAGAAAAACTTTCCCCCCAACTTCTCCCACCCTTGTCTCAGAACTCGTGGCGGCGTTCACTCTTTTGCCCTTGCTCAACGACTCAACCTCACGACTGGAGGCCCCGTTATTCTCCGCTCTCCCATCAGGATCTTTTTGGCCCCTGCTTGCTTTTTTTTTGCACCCGTTCCCTTCCTGGTTACGATTTCTTGCAAGGATCATATTCCCACAATGCTCCCGTAGGGTCCAAACCTCCCACGGTTCTTTTTTGCGCGTGGTCGCTGTTCCGCCGCTCTTTACCCTTTGATTGGCGACCCCAAAGCGAAAAACTTCGGTCTATCAAAACCTCGCTCAAGCTGCAGCCCCCCCACCTTGAAAGTTTTTCCTGGTTTTCTTTTTCTCGGTGTCAACCACAAACCACCGGCCCTTTTTTTTTTGACAGTGCCACTTACCCCTGACTTCAACCGCACCTACACCCCCCCCCCCAACCCTGTCTATCCCCCACAATTTCCTACTCTACATGGGCCCTGAAGTTGGACAGTAACGTTTCCTTTTCCCCCCCTGCCCCCTTCCCCCCCTTTTGCGGGACAAAAAGAATTTTCTCCTCTTGTGCCCACAACCCCTCGCTTGCCCTTCCCCCCAACCTCTAGCTGCCGAATCTTTTTTTTTTTCCTTGGGCTTTTTGTGTTCTTTTACGTCCACATTTTTTATTTTCAGTTACGCCTTCTGCTGGGTTTTTTCCGCCCCCCCAATTGTCCCAGGTTGAAACTCTTTCATTTTTTGAGGTCGTCCACAAATTTTTGTGCCTTTTTTTTTTTTGAACTCAAGGCCCTCCCCTTTTCCCCGCAGCTTTTTGTTCTCCCTTTCTGCTGCAGGAACGTCATTTCCCCCTTTTTTCCTCGTGGGCATCCAAATTTCAGTCCCGAGCGTGCTCAAACCTCCGTGAGTACATAATAACTTGGTGTCCCCACCTTTTTTTTCCCCCCCACCATTCATTTTGCCTCGTCCCGGGACGCCCCTCCCGGCGGAGAACTAGTTCAATCAACCCTATGGTTTGTGGTCTCACCGCCCCCTTAGAGAGTACCGGCTTTTTTCAGTGACCAAGTACTGCTTTCCACATTGCTTTTCCGCCGTCACAATTCTATGGCACACCCCAGCCATGCCGGGACCCGCACTTTCTTTTCCACATTCTCTCTAGACGCTCCACCCCTTTCCCCCCAGGAGAGCTCCTTTTCCCCCTATCCAAACACTTTTTGGCGGTTCGACAGCTCCGCTCTGTTACCCCCCCTCCTTTGTCCCTTGACTTAAGAAAGGATTGGCATTGGGGACTTTTTTCTTTCACCTGCACCCCGTTTTAGGAACTTTTGCGCACACCATAATTACATTCGGGTGCCTGCGTGAGTTTTTTTTTTTCCACCATTCTTGGGTTTTTTTGGTGATGGATCATTTTACCGTCCCCCTCTTTCGCGAACTTTCACTTTTTATTATTACCTTTGCCTCTGATTCTCCCTTTCCCCGCCGGCTTTTTTTTTTCCTCTTACAATTGAAGGGGTCACCCGACCCCCCCGGACTTTCTTTAAACCCGAGTTTCGTTGTGTGGAATTTGGCTTCCCCATTTTTTTCTTCTTGTTTCCCCCTTTTTCCAGACGAAGAAGTGTCCTCATTTGACTTCCAGAAGACTGGTCTTGACGTTGGTACCTCCCGCTCTTCTCACTGGTTCCCCGTCCTTTGTGTCTTTTGTTGAACCTGGTTTTCGCGTTTGTTCGTCTAGTTTCGTCTTTTTTTGGGCCTCCCGTCATTCTTCCCAGAAAAATGATCCAAGTCTTACCCGTTCTTCGCAGGTCTACCGTTTTTTTTTTTCGACCCCCCTCTTCCTTAGACAATTCTTTGCGCCGATTTCTTTGCGATTCCCTTCGAACCCCTTTCCAATTTCCAAGGGCAGGATCCTACCTCGCTTGCTTACCTCGGCCTTCGTTCTCCCATCCGAACAATTTGCTTTCCTTTTTTCCCCCCCCGGTCCTGTTTTGTAAATCCAGGGGTCTTATTTTTTTTTTTTCCGGGGATCCCCTTCCCAACCGGCTAAATTTCCAATCTGTCCTTGATCCTTGAACCTTCACCTCTTTCGGCCTGCCCTGTTGGCGACCCATCTTTTTTCCCTTTCACCTCGGCCCCCCTTGTCTTTTTTTGCCCTGCCCCCCGCCCCAGTTCCACCCTCCCCCCTCTCGAAAGTTCCTTTTTCCATTTTTAGCTTTTGCGAAAAAACCTTTTTCAGCACTTTTTGCCCTTTATCCTCCCCCTTTTCGTTTTTGGACAGGCCCCTTACTCTACGGTTTGGACGTTTTTTTTCCCCGTATGATCGCTGAAATTCCTCCCCTTTAGATAAGTCCTTTCTTTTTTTTTTTCCCTCCCCCATTTATTTTTAACAAGTGATTTTACGTTAGTCCCCCTCCCTTATCTTCTTGATCATACAACCCCCCTTAGTAACCGGCCCCAACCCCCCGCCCACTCCCATTTAGGAAGCGCGGTTTTTCCCTCTCCCCTCTTCTGTTGGATCTTCCAGTTCCCCCAATGGACGATTTGTTGGTATCGCTTCCCTTCCTTTGGGTCTTCCGTACTGTAGGCCTTCTTTCCCTGCCTGTTGCCAACTTTCTGCCGACCTCTTATCCCTGCGCAGTACCTCCTTTCGAAACCCCCCCCCCTTTTTTTTTGACCGGATCGGCTTGTCAACACAGCTCGCTTTTGAGGTATTTTCCCATTTTTTGTGTCCCGGTGGACGTTTTGTTTCAAACCCGGGCGATGAGTTAACCAGCTGTTTTCTTTACTGCCGCGCGTGAAATTATTCTTGTCTACTACACCGCGTCAACTCCTTCCTGCCCCTTTCCTTTTGTTGTTTTTTTTGATGTCTTTTGGTTTCCCCATGGCAAGCCGGCCTGCTTCCTGTCGATCCCTTCGATCCGCGAAGAACACCCCCCCCTCGCCAAAAATTTCTCGGTTTTCCTTTTCTTGACTTCTTCTTTTCTCAATTTCCCCCCTTTTTTGTTTTTTTCCCGAGGCCAATTCTTCTTTCAAAGCCCCATTTCACCCCCCCTCTGAAATTTTTCCGTTGGGTGATGGCTTCTCCTCTCTCCCTTCTAGGCGTTTTCCCTTTGCTTTCCTTTCAACCTCTCCATCACCCGTCGGCCGGTGAGTTAAGGTTTTTTCACATCTGGCCTGGACGTCCTTCCTACATTTTTTTTTTTTCCAGACCCCGACGGTTAGATCACTTGCCTTTTCCCCCAACGCAGGGCGTTGTCTTTAGGAACCGACGTCCCTCCCCCCTTCTTGGCATTTCCCTCGTTTTTCCCCCGATTCCCGGTGGGTTTTTTTTCGTTTTTTCCCTTTCCCGGCTTACTCAAGATGTTTACACAAGCGAATCCCCTCGCCCGCTTTCTACCCCCCTGTTGTCCCCTTTGATGCGATTTCCCCCAATTCCTTCCCCGTCCCCTGGAGAGCAACTTCGGGACGATTTTCCCCTCTTCCTCCCCCCCCGGTTGAGTGCGGTGCTTTTTTCCCCCCCTGAACGTTTTGTGTTTTCTGGACTGGGTCTGATAGCCTTGTATGGACTAACGGTCCATTTTCAGGAGCCCCCTGGTGAATCACACCTTGTCTCTCCCCCCTCTGAATTACTTGTTTCTCACAGTTTCTTATTCCTCTCTCTGTCAAACCTACGGTTATGGGTGTCCCTTTGTCCATCGTCAACACCCCACCCTTGGTTGTTTTCACCTCTTACCTTTTTTTCCCTTTCGGGACCCCCCGGAAAGCATTGGCCCTTTTTTCCTGGGTGGCCCCTGACTTCTTTCTTTTCTGGCCACCTCCCAGGTTTCCCCCCCTATTTGACGGGAACCCAAGATTTGTCCACTGCCTTCGTCTTGGCGCCCGTCACCTTTTTCAGTTTTTCCCCAGCAGCCTTTATACGCTCCCCCCTTTTTTTTGGGCAGTGATCTTTCCGTCTGTCATGGGACCTTTTCCCTACCTTGAGAAAAAACCTGTGTAGTCTCGTTCTTTCTAGCCTTGACTTCCGAAATCCCCTGGTGTGGAGTTGGAGATTTCTTTTTTCCCAGTCGGCCGTTTTTCTTTTCCAGGAACCCACTTTTTTCCTCCCAAAAATTCCCTGACTTCTGCTCCCCCTCCCATTACCCTAACTCTGGAAACCTCTGTCGAATGACCCTTTCGTAACTTCAAATTCTTCTTTCTGAGGGGCCGAATATTCCCCCAGTACGCCTGAAACGATTTGCGCCCACTCACCCCCCCAACCCACCCCCCACTTTTTTTGCCCCCCCCCATTGGAAGTCTCGCTTGCGTACATTTGCAGATTTCTGTGCCTTGTCCCTCTTTCAAGGCTTCGCGTTCGTCTTTTCCGACGACACGCCCCCGAGATTTCCGTTTTTTTGCCAACTTCCCCCCCTTGTTGATTCCTTTTTCGAGTCCCTTTTTGGAGTCCTCCAGATTGTAAGATTCTTTCTTTTTTTTCCACAATTCGCCGCTTTTCAATCTCCTTTTCCAAGTCTACGTCAGTTCCCAACTCCTTTTCGCGTCGGGATTGATTTTTTAGTCGTCGATCCCCGCCTTTACCACTTCTCTTCGTCCCCTCCTCGGTACCGGATGTGAGACCACTTTTTCGTTTGGTCGATCTCCCTCCGGTGGTAGTTTTTCGACATTGGGACCCCGCGGCTTTTCCGTTCCCGCTCCTCCTTTTTTCCCGCCGGTTCATCCGTCCCCATTTCCCCGCGGATGTTCCGTGTTCTTTTTTTTGCGTTCCCTCGGCTCTTGTTAACCTTCTCACACGCCTGACCTTTGTCTTTTTTTTTTCCGATGTTTGAGGAAATCTCCCGAGCCACTTATTCCTTGTCTTCACCCTTTTCCCTGGCCGCGGGAATTCTGGTCCCCCCCCCCTCCGCTGATTGTGAAGTTGTTTCGTTAATCGGCGTCGAAAACCCTGAGGCAATGTGATTTTATCTTTGTGTTAACCCCCCACGATTTCCTCAAATCCCCTTATTTCTTTTGATCCCGCTTGGATTGGCATTGCCGCGTCTTTGATTGACTTTTTTCCTCTGGTCTTTGCGGTGCTCCCCATCCGGCGGCTTCCTGAACTTTTTGGAGTAAACATTTTTGCCCCCTTCACTCCGGGTTTCGGCAGCTCATCACCCCCCTCCGCCCCCCCCAATCGCTCTTCCCCCCATCCCAAACGGGACCCAGAATGAGCCCGTGACGTTACATCCCTACCCTGCCCCAAGTCGTTGAGGACCCAGTTGCCATCCCTCCACCTCCCTCTCCCCCGCCGGCCGCCAGCGACAACCCCCTTTCGTCTCACACCACCTCCTTCCCGAATCCCAAACTCCCTAACACTCGCCTCGTTTTTGTTATAAACCGCACCCAAATGTAAGTGAACCAGGGATCCCTCTACCACCCCTCCCCCCCCATTTTTGTCCCCTGGGACCCCTTGAAATTTTTGCTAAACACCCCCCCCCCTTAGGCGAGGAGTTCTTCCAGTTGATCCGTTTCAGATTCCTGGGGAAGACCCCACATCTTAACCAAGCTCCTTCGTCCCCCCCCAGTGGGGCTCGTCTTTGATAATTTACACTTGTTCCCGGCCAGTCCCGGGACGTGCTTTTTTTACTTCTTTTTTTTTTTTTTTTTATTGTTTCTGTCGCTTTTTTGGGCCCTCGCGTGTTTTTTTGGTGACGGCTTGCCCCATGACTCCACCCTGGTTTTACTTGTATGTTCTGCTTCCCTTCCCTTTGTAGTTTCTCGTGTTCAGGTGCATTTTCTTAGACCGGCGTGGGTACTTCTTCGGAGTGACGTACTTCGCGGTTGGCTTCTGCCCGTGCTTGATATTCAAAAAGTCCGACGCCTCCCCGTTTTGTACGTTCCTTTTTTCTTCCCCCCACTGCGATGTCCTTTCCATCAGGTAGGGTCCCCACCTTCCCCTGGCCTTTGATGTTCCGTTGTAGTTCAGCGATCTCGAGTTCCAATGGGGGGGGCTTTAGAGACCCCCGGTCCTTCTTCTTTTCTTGCGTCCGGTGATGGCCCACGGCGCCCCGTTTAGTCTGCTGAATTCCAGCCAGGGGTCAGCCGGTTTTCTTGTAGTTTCCGTGAGAGCCCTTTATTTGGACACCTGGAAAGCTCGGGCACGGCCTCTGACTCTCTAGCAACCCGTGGCTGTCCCACCTTTTGTTCCCCATCCTATTGAAACCCTTATTTCTCTGTCTCGGGCCCCAACCCCTACCCTCATCGTCATCCCTCTGCCCTTAGCCTAAATGCACACCCCCCAAAAAGTCGGGATCGCTTTTAGTCCCTGGGTCCCTCAACGTGCAACCCCCCCCTCTCATTATCCCTCCATGTTCCCCCCCCTAAACCCCCACTCTTCCCCGCGAAACTCCTTACCACCCGCGAACCCCCCAAATCGACCCTGTTCCGCCTTAGTGATTACGTTGGCTCCCCCCCATCGGTCTCGCTCTTTACAATAATCCCCCCCCGTTTCACCTCTTTAGGGACTCTCTTCTTTTTCATTGACCCACCCCACATGTAAGTTCCCGCACCGATTTGCTTGGTTGGGGTTACTTGTTCCACCCCCCCTCACCCCCCCACGTTATGCCTTAGTCTCACCCCTCCCCCCCAATCATCTGCCACGTCTCCGGCCCCCCCCGACCCCCCCCCTCCCCCTATCCCTTCTACTACCCCCTCCCACCCGGACTCCCCTCCCAACTAACGGGGTTTTCTACCTTTCTCTCCCGACCGTCCACGAAGTTCGCTTCTTCTTTTTTAAGATCCACCCCCCCCCCCAATCCGGCCCCCATAAGAAAAATTTTCCCAAATTCTTCCTCTGGCAACCCATGTTTTTGGAGTACCCCTTTTTTTTAGCTAATGTCTAGTTGCCTCCCTCCCTTGGTTCGCACGGCACGATTATCGTTTCCCTGTTTGCGTGCACCCCCCGGCTGGGGAGGACTTTTATAGGCTTTTTTCCCACAGGTAACTGTTCCCTCTCTGAATTGATGCCGTCCTTTCTTCTTCCACAATTCCAGCTTGGCCCAGGATTGACCAGATTACATGACCTTTTTCACCCCAACCCGATCCGGTTTTTTGTGCCCCCTTTCTGTCAATTCCGGTTGTTGGTGGTTCGAGTTTCTGTCTCTTTTCATTTTCCCCCCTTGGGAACTGTCCGCTGATCTTGGTTTTTGGGCTTGCAAAGGTCTGGAAGACCTCTGCGCCGTGCTTCTGCTCCCTCTTTCTAAACAGTTTTTTATTGTGTCATCCGCTTACCCCCCCCCAGACCCCGCCCCCAGCCGCCCCGGGACCAGCCCCTCTAAGCATTACCCCCCCACACTCTCGGCGCCGCCTCCCCCTTCCTACCTCGACGCACATGTCTCATCTACCCCCCTTCACTTCCCCCCCCGCGATTCAGGGACCCGTCCGGCCCCATTGCGACACTCCTACCCGACAAATCCCACCCCTCCCACCCTCTCCCCCTCCCCTCTCCTCCCCCCCTCGATTTCCTTCCATCGCTCCCCCCACCACCTTTCTTCCCCCCCCAATCCGCATCACCAAGTCCAACCCCACCTGTTTTCTTTTCTCGAAGCCAATCTCACCCCCAACCCCACCCAACCCTCTCAATGAATTAGATCTGTTCGAGATTCGAAATGGGTCGTAGATGATGTTTTTTTAACGGCGCCCCCTATGTCACTTGACCATTACCATGATCCCCGATAGCACACAAAGTTTTTGTGAAACTCCCCCCGGGTCTCCACCCCCCCCACCCCTTCCGCCCCGTCCCCCTCACCCATCTCTTCTCTAGCCCGGCAGTAACGACACAGCGCTTCAAAAGAGACGCTTTGCCCAAGGCAAAGAGCCCCTCCTTGCCCTTGGGGCGTCTTAAGCCCAGTCCAACCTTTGGTGTGGGTTCTTCGGGGGGGGGTGCCTAGTATGCTGCTGAGTGATCTCTGGCTCCCTCCCATTCCTGTCAAATTTTTTTGGCCCGCCCTATTTTTTGGGTCCTCCTTTCCATCATCCGCCCCGTAACAATTTTTTACTTTTAACTTCCTCTCCTTCCCCCAGACCTTCCGATTACCTTGTGGACTGGACAACTTCGCTATTTTCACCGGGTCCCCCCCGCGGGAAACTTTATGAAAACTCTGACTTTTTTCCTTTTCCTGCTTCCTTTGCTGGTTTTTTTCCCATTTCTTGCCGGTCAACAAGCGGGTTTGTTTGCCAGTTTGGCCTCCGTCGTCGTTAACCGTCTTTCCCAAACCCCTTCATTTGACGTGGCCAACTCTTTCCTTTTTGTTGTTTGTATGTCTTCTATTTCCCTCCTCGTGCTGTTTGCTTTTTTTTGTATTTCTATCCACTTTTTTTTCCTCCCTCCACTGAACCACGCCACGCCTCGGCCACCGGCATTCTTTTTCACAAGGCGCTTCATACTTTCCTTTTTCCTACCCTTTTTTTCTTTCTCAATTAGGAGTCCCCCGGGGCCACTAAACCCTGTTAATGCCCTGTTATTTTTTTGTTGCGTCGTCCCCAGTCGATGATTAGACTTCCTTTTTGGGTTCGATTGTCTGGAGGAACCACAGTCCTTTTGCTGAACCTTTTTTTTTCCTGAATCCCCTTGTTACTACCATAACCCAACCCCCGCCCATCTCGACCCAGTTCGTTCGAGCACCTTTTTTTTTTTTCCAATTTTCTGTTCTTGCCTGTCTTCACCCCCCTCGCCGTTTTCCCTTTCCCTACGTTTTCAATTTGCCCCACTTTTTTCTTGTTCCCCAGTTTCCCCAGCGGGGCCCCCCCCAGTTGTTGCCTCCATTTCTTTACACCCCCTGCCCTCATCCTTTTTTTTCCCCGCTGCATTCCTGCACCCGCGTCCTGTAGGTTAAATGCAAAGCCCATTGCTTGTTCCCGCTTTAGCCCAGAGTGTACTTGCGGTTCACGGGCCCGCATTCTGAAACTTTCCCACCCAAGTGCTATTCTCTCTCCCCCGCCCCCCTCTCTTTCCCCGGCGACCCTTGAAAATCGGTGTCCCTCTCTTTTCCACAAACTTCTTTACATTGTTTTTTTTTTCGTGCCTTCTTTCCGCTCCTTTTCTTCACTCCTTCGGTACTTTTTTCAGTCCGCTTACGAAATCGGCTTTTCTTTGCTTGCAA
>Ga0179593_1551355_pt1 | contig 16662 bp, 15 predicted proteins | sample CZODoug2_1_08_16_FD_185931 | JGI IMG/M metagenome (GOLD analysis project Ga0179593, IMG submission 185931) | Vadose zone soil fungal communities from Angelo Coast Range Reserve, California, USA - CZODoug2_1_08_16fungal (PacBio error correction) | ecosystem: Environmental > Terrestrial > Soil >... | reverse complement strand
TGTGGAAAACTTCCCCCCTTTAATCACGTTTGTCCCATCACCCATCCAGTCCTCTGCTGAGCTTGCTGGATTTTCTCTGCCGTGATCCCGTATTGTAGCGGCTGATGGAAGTTTTGAGTCTGGCATTTTTCCAGGTTTCCCTTCCGATTGCTGCTCCCGATTCGTCCGGTCGTCGGGTGTTTGTGCTCTCCCTTTTTGGTCCTACTTTACCACGGCGTGACGGGTTCACAACATTTGAATTCCTGCTTCGAAGAGGCTGTCTTTTTTTCTTTGCTTTTCTTTGGCTTCCGCCTTTTCGCCTCTATTTTCGGTTTTTCCCCCCGTTCATCTTTGGCGGGGAGCCTCACTGCACTCATTCGCGGACCAATTTAGGCTTGCCGTTTCTTCCCCGGTTCCATATTTGACGTCGGGCCCCACTGGTGAATGGTTTATCATGTTGTGCTTGGATCTGCATACCAGCCTGCGGCCGGGTCTTTTTTTTGGAGAGCAGGATGCGGTCTTCGTAGTTCTTTTTTTCTCAATTTCCCCTTTCGTAGGCGGGCGCAGGACGGTTTTTGTGCGCAGTGTGATGATGCCTCCTACCTTTTTGCTTTTGACCTCGCTATCAGGCTCGATCCGGAGGAGGAAGCTGTCCTGTTTTCCTTTTCTGACGAACTAATCCATTTATGACACTTGACGACCGGGGTCCATAGTTCCTCGAATCCCCCTTAGTGTTACTCGAAGTCCGTTCTCCCTGTTTTTTAAGACCAAATCTCCTGTTTAGTGAAATGACAGTTCTCCCAGTTCTTTTTTAGGCAAGACCTTGTTGCGGCATCATCCTTAATCCCCTTCCCCCTCTTTCTCTGAGTTTCTTCACTTTCCGCTGTTGCGGCGACTTCCCCAGGGGCCTTGCCGGACCCCTTTCAGTGAGTCACTTTCGGGAAGCGCCAACTCCTTCCTCTTTTGTGAAGTAGAACTGTGTTCTTCTTTTTCCATTGCGGTTTCGTCATTCAGAGTTTTCCACGTGAGCCCTGTTTGTTTTAACGTCCCCCAATTAGATGAACGCGTGTTAGAGTGCTTGGCTTCCTCTCCTCCCTTTCCCTCTTTTTGCTCGACCGCATGGTCTTTAGTTGCGACTTTTTCGAGCTCCCAACCGCGAGTTTTCGTGCTCGTTCTCCTTTTCGACGTGCCAAAAAGGACCTGTTTGCAGGCGCAGCGCTGATGGTTTCTTTTTTCTGCTTTTGCAAACGATTGTTTTTTTCACCGTATCTTTCTTTCAAGGACGTTGCGATTGTCGCCTTTGCCGACTGGTGGCGTGACGAGCATTTCTTGTCCTTTGTTCGTGGTGTATCCCTTTTTTCTTCCCCCGTTTTCTTTTTTCACACGTTGTTTCCAGATGTTTGACATCCCCCTTCCTTCAGCTCGCCGTTGGATCCACACGGGATCTGACTCACTTTGCGATAGTGCTGTCAGCACCTTCACACCCATTACGATTTTCCAAACTCCCTTTGGAAAGGATTTTTGCCAATCCATAGTCCTTGTGGTCGAGCAGGCGTCGTGTTTCCTCTGCCGCTTTTTCCTCAGCGGGCCCCCCCCCTCGTCGCCCATTTGCCCCTTTACTTCCCTTTCTCGACCGTCCGCTCCCTTACAAGGAAAGTCGTGCCGGACGGTACGCCCCGTCACATTTGTGTGTTGGGATCTTCGAACTTTCTAAGCGTTGATTCCCGTCTTTTCTACGCACTCCCTCTTTTTTTCTTTCCGGCTTTTGAGGGCGGTCACATTTCTTCGATGCGTTTACCATTTGTCGCCTCTCTTCTTTTCCCTCCTCCTTTTTGTTTGATGTACTCGTTTATCCTTCCGCCAGCTGCCTGCCCCTTTTTTCTATGATGCGTATCGCTCCGAAGGAGGTCTCCTCAAACAAATCACACACGCCCTCCTTCCTGGATCACCTCCTCGAAATGTGAAATCACAGGCACTCATTTGTCTTATGACCGTCCGGCCCGTCCACTTTCGGTAATTGAAGTTGCAATCCGTCCCTCGGTGAGTGCGGGAATTTCCACCAACGATGGACGTTTCGCGGATTGGCCCTGGCCGACCCTTTGCTCTTTCCCCCCCACCAGTTAGACTCGTCATATCTTTTCCCGTACACGTTCCCCTGTTTTTTCCCCTCATCTCATTTGACTCTGGACATGGATGTCTATAGCCCTCCCCAGTTTCGCGTCCCTTTGTATCATTCATCGCGGGAGTCTTGACCCCCGATGATTCGGCTGTTCCTGTTTAAAAGGTGTCCCGCATTTTGCTTTCTTTTTTTTTTCGACCACGAAATCAAGACCTCTCGGCAGTAGCCCCCTGTGTCGCCGCATCGGCACAGCAATTGGCGTACCCTACGTATGACTGACGATACGCGGGCCCTTCCCCTTCGTTCTCGACTTCCAGCACCGATAAAGTATTTTCTCAATTCTTCCTTGCGCTGCAGACACTTTCGTTCATAACGATTTGTGCTTATGACCAGACCCATGGGCTTCTTTTTTCTTCTTGCAAATCGACAAGCCTTCACGGGTCGCTCCTCTCCAGCGTACCAGCTGCTCTTGCTCCCGGCCCTCTTCCCCCACTCTTCAGCCTCGCGTCCCTGAAAACCTTGCGTTTTGCACCTTTCCCCTTAGTTCCCCACGACCATTTTTTGCGTCCACCTGCCCTTGCGTACTCCGATCCGAATTTTTCTTCTTGACAACTATTCGAAACTACGGTGGTCCACGTTTTTGGTGCGGGTCCACGCGAATCTTTGTCCCTCACCACTCTCTGTGGGGGAACTTTTTAAGACTCTTCCCATCGTCTCACTCCATTCTTCGGCCGAAAAGCTCCCTTCGCCCTTTGTTTTTCCAAAATTTTTGTGTATTTTCCTACTGTTCCTCCCTCCCTAGTTCCCTTCGCCCACTTTTTCTTCATTCAACGACGATTTAGTCGCCTTTTCCCCGTTTCTTTTTCTTTTAGACAATTTGCGTGCCTGACATTTTTCTCTTCGGTCCCGACGTGATTTTTTAGCCTTCCCTCCCTCTTAATCCGCCCTTTTCAGAGAGCGAGAAGAACGTTCATTAAAAAGCCCCTGGCCCTTTTCCTCCCCCCGAGAACCAATGTATCTTGCGCCCCTCTTCTTTTCCCATTTTCTCGGAACGAAGTTTCCTTCTTCTCCATAACAACTCCACACGACTCCTTCCCGCTGTTTTAGCTTGTTCTTCCCAATGCTCAACCCCCCCCCTCACCATGACCATGGTCTTTCCAGTTTTATCGTGAAGTGTAACCTGTTTCACCGCCCTCGTCGTGTAAGAACTCTTTTTTTCCTCCCTTAAGCTGTGTAGGATTCCTAATCGATTGAGGGGTCGACTTTTCCGCCCCTTTCTTGCATGCACTCCCCGTCAAGCATAGCCCGCATGGCCTTCTTTATCCCCAATAGGAAACCTTTTTATCATGTTTTTGGGGAGCGCGTCTTCTCCCCCTCCCCTCAGCTCTTCATCAAGGTTTCCAAAGGCGCCAAATATAGTGCGGATTGAGAGGTTTCCCAATTCAATTTCCGCGTCTTTTTCCCCTTCTTTTTGTTTCAATCTATGCAGATCCGCGCTCACGGAGGGCCGGCCCACTTGCTCAACCAAAGAGCCCCGTTTCTTTTGATTTTTCACCTTTGGCACCACCGTTTTCTTTCTCTCTCGTCCAGATCCACCTTCAGGTGGACAAATTCGAGAGTGGAGGATGATTCGTCGTGCGCCTTCCTCATTGATCTCCAAGCCCTGGTTCTCCGGCCTTACCGGCATCCTTAAATTTGGCCCGTCGAACCGTTTTATTCTACGAGTTGCCAAATCCACACTCCCAGGAAACTCGCTCCTGTTAATTTTCCGGCTTTTTACGCTCCTTCAACCTCTTTTTTGATTGTCCTTTGCGCTTTTCACGGTCCTATTTATTTGGCCGACTCTATTCGAGACCTGCAATCCCGATGAGGATCTTCTTCTTCCACTTTTTTCTCCCCCCTATGTAAACCCTTCATCGCTTTTGAAGCAGCTTCGCGTCGACCCCAAGGTCCTGACATTTACCACCGGCTGCTGATTCACTTTCTTCCCTGGAATTTTACCTGGAACGCCTCATGCGCGCTGGAGGGGCCTCCCTCAACCCCCTTTGAGATTCAATCTGGGCAGCCTTGCTTCTCTTCACCCTATTCTCAATTGCCCCGCCCTTCCTGCCGCTTCTTCTCCCGTTTTTTGCGGATTGCTAAGTTGCATACTTCTTGTGAGTTTTTCGTTATAGAATTTTAATCTTCGAGTGGCTTCCTCGCATCAACCCGGCCTATAGCTTTGTCCACAGAGGTCTATATTTTTGTACCTCCGCACGAACGTTCGGTCTTACCCCTTCTCTTTTTTCTTACTTTGTTTGAAAAATGTCCTCCTGACCCCCCCTTGCGACACTTGCTCACTGACTCACATCTTTTCAACAATTTTTCCTTCACTTTCAAGGAAGGTTGAAACAAAGGACTACCGGTTTGGTTTTTTTTTTTTTTTTATTTTCTTGACGAACTTTACGTCGCTCCAAACCTTGGCTGTGATAAAGGTTTGCGCGTCGTTACTTCCTCCCATTTTTTTTTCGACCCATAGATTCCTATTCCAATTCCCACTCAGGCTTGCTCCACGACCCTAGGTTCCAAAGCCCCCTTACGTCCTTCTGAATAAGTTGTTGTTGTTTGTTCATGAGGACTTGGTGCTTTGGAAAACGTCTTATTGGAGCTCAGCGAAGATGGTTTTCCGGTCATAGAGTGTTGCCTTGGGCTTTCCCCTCTTCCCATTGATTTCAGTATTTTGTCCAGGAACGTTTTTTTCCGCTACCTTCCCGCGCCCCCTTTTCCGATCCCATTTGTTTCAAGGCCCCTCTTCCCTGCCGGATTGCCGGCGTATTAGGGCTTAAACACAGCTGTCTCCCTTTGAGCCCTTGTCGCTTTTGGTTCCAGACCGGAACTGTTGCACACCCGTGCGCCCTCCGAAAATTCCTTTCGGAGACATACGAAGTGTTCTTGACGGCAATTGCTTCACTTGCGAGCCCGGCGTACTTCCTCTTGCCCAGCGTCTTTTCTTCCTCGCGCTCCCACAGATGCCCCCTCGCTCCTCACCCAAGCAGTATCTTTTAGGCCTTCCGTTTCTCTGTGAAAAACTTGTAGTGCTGCCGGATTCTTTTTAGACCCGGCTGCATCCGGTGAAGACCGCCGCAGATTCGCTCCGTTGTTTTTTCTCTCCCTCATCTCTCGCATTAATGGTATGTTTATTTTTCTCTTGCGAGGTAGGCTTCGGTTCGTTTTCTTCCACATTTGGTCCACTCTGTCCCTGACCTGCGGCTGGGCGAGAAGTGGAGTGTTGGATGCATACTCCTGTCTTTTTTGCCGAACTCGGCGAGTTCTTTCCCCTTGGAGTATGGATCTGCACATCCATCAAGGACCCCTATGATACGCATTTTACTTTTTTTTACCCATAAGCGTGTTTGCTTACACCTTCTCTTTCCGGGGAAACCTTCTCCCCCAGCCCTTTAGGATATGATATTCTTCCCTTGACCCCTACTTTTTCACTTCTCTTGAACTTTTTATTGCCCTTCGCTGCGGGTTCCTTTCGCCGTTTCATTCGGAGAAGCACATAGTGGCTTGTTTTATTACCGTTCCATGCTTCCTTTTCCTCGAAAGAAGGAAGACTTCGAACAGCTCGACTTCTGCCTGGAAAACTTTCGGTTTCCCTTCCCCCTGAAATTTTTCCATTTCCAGTTCACATCCCCTTTGTTCAGCACTCCGACGGAGCTTTTTTCGTGCCTGGGCTCTCCCATTTGCTTGCGCGCTTGTTTTGTGATGGGTTAATTATAACCCACAGATCCATTTTCAACCTGCGCGAATGAATTGCGACTCCCCCCTCCCTTTTGAAGAGTCATTTTGGGATGCCTTGACGGGCCACCCACCGCCCCCCAACCCTTCTCTTTTTTGTGACTCGTGACGAATGCCATGCAGGTTGTTAACGGCACTTGTTTTTTCCCTACGGGATTTACTTACAAGTTATTTTTTGTTTTTCGAAATCATCTTACGGCTTGAAGCAAATTTTGGTGAAATGTGTGGATCTAGTGGTGTGTGGTCTACGACCGCTGATTTGCGTTTCACATGCTGGAAACTGCATCGAGAAGTTCGGCCATTTTTTTTTCCCCTTGGGTTTTCTATTTTTATAATCCGGCCTACCCCCCTCCCTTTCTTTCCCAAGATTTCTTATGTTCTTTTTTTTCCTTATAGCAATGGAGCCGGTTAGCGTCTGCGCTCGAGAAGGCGGCGCCGCACCTTTTTTGGTTGAAGGTTCCCTCGGAACCTGTTTTTAACCCATGTTCCTCCACTTTTCGGGCTCTCCTTCTTTTCCTAGGATCGGGATCACCGCTACAATTCGCAGCGCATTCTGTTTCCCTTTGACTGTTTGCCGAGTCGCTCCATTTCGTTTTTAGTGGGTCTCTCTTTTTTTAACAGCTTTTTCTCCCCTCTTCCTCAATCTCCTTGGGATCAGGTCCCAAAGCGACATTTTCCACCCTTTTTAAGATGAGCAGGGGACCAGATGGCTTAGAAGGCATATCTCCATCACCGGCCCCCCCCCCTTGAGAGGCTTCCCCCTTTTTTTGTGCCCGCGAATGCTTCAAGGAGGTTTATGGCGGCAAATTTGAGGGCAATGGCCCCCCCCCCCCATTATTTCCTTCCTTTTCTACGTTCTCCTGTCCTGACTCCGGTTTCGTTCTTCTGTCGTGTTAGCCTTCAGTCCCCCTTTTTTTTCCCACTCCGAGAGGTTTTCCCTGACAGGCCGTCCCCGATTTTTTTGAGTTTCCGAGTTTTCTCTTTTTCATAGCCTCTTCTCCCTTTCTTTTTTTAGAACTTGAAGGCGTCGTTTTGTTTCTCCGCCGAGAGAACGCGCCCGAGTGTTTCAGCGTCGGAGACACCTTCTCTTCTCCGTATAAATTTTCCCCCGGTCTGAGAGGTTCTTTCAAGGCAGATTGTTTCGGGCGACTGCTTCCGCCCCCTCTTCTCCCTTTTTTTTTTTTTTTTTAGGTGAGGGCCCCTTTTTGCGATTGTCGCCTTGCTTCCGATCGAAGTAGTTTTTCTTTCCCCGCAGCAGATTTGCCGGCGAGATTTACTTCGAGCAACCCCCCCCCCCCCCCCGGATCTGGAAACGCTGCCTATCTTTCACCAAGCGGAATAGAATTAGATCTATGTGAAGACCAAGGTCCCTCCTCCCACGGTCCTGTTAGAATCCGCCATACTCCTGACCGCCTCTTTTTTACCCCCATGGTTTCCATCTGGTGTTTGCAAATAGCGTGGTGTCGCTCATTCCTTTTCCTTTAAGTAATCCTTTTTAAATCGTTTCAGCCTCGTGGTTGTTTCCCGTGCGCTACTTCCTCACCCTCGCTTTTTTTTTTTTGAATTTTCCCCTAATTCCCGGTAACCGAAACGTTGAATCCCTGATAATCTCCTTCCCCTTTTTCGTGTTGGTTTCTTGATTCCCCCCCTTATGATTGTTTCTTGTTTCCTTCTTCCTCTCCCTCCTCATTTTCTTGGTTTGAGATTTCAAGGGAGTTTCCAGGTTCCGCTCTTTACCCGTGCGATTATCTCTCTATTTTACTCTCACCTTTTTTTTTGGCTTTTACATGGTCCCCCGTCCTCCAGATCACGTTGCCCCGCCCCGTTTTTTTGACTTAGGTTCCCTTTGAAGATCCAGCGCAAAAGCTCGACGAGAAATTCCTCAGGCAATGATCCATCAACATTTATTGAAGGCTCGGGTTCCGCCGTTTCACCCGTTCCCTTTGATGTGAATCGCACTTTCGGCGGTGGCGGAAGGTTGGCCCCCCCCCTTTCCCCGCCGAATTCGTTCCCAGTCTTTGAACGATGTGAGCAGGACCTTTATTCGCCCCCTTCCCCCTTTTTGCTTCCCTTTGAGTTTGTACCCGCAAGGTCGTCATTTTTTTTGCGCGTCTTCCCTGCCTCGTCAATCGTTTATAATTGGTCTCCAATATTCGTAGTTCTTCCCCGGGTTTTTTTTTTCCCTTGGTACAGTTCCCTCAACCTTCTCCGGGTCGCGCGGCGCGGATCTCCCCCTCCCTGAAAGAGTATTCTGCATCGCAAACCTGCGCGAACTTCTCCCCAGTTCCCCTTTCTTCCCCATTCAGATGTCCGCTTGATTGAAAAACACGTTACGTCTTTCCTCTCAGCATACGCATCAATCGCCGTCCTCCTTTCTTCCTCTCTTTCACCTTGCTAAGTCTCCAGTTCTTGTGCGCTTAATTTTGTTTTTCGCTTTTTTCTTTTTACCCCTCACCTCCCCCTTTCATTTTTCGAGCAACGAGAAGCGTACTGCTCTTGCCGCCACTGAAAAAGTCACTTTCTTCCCCCCCTCGAATTTTCGTTTCCCCCTTCAAACAGGTTTTTTTTTGCAACTTTTCTCCAGTCTCATAAACGACCCTCTTCTTTCAGACCCCCTTTCCCTGCCCCGATTCGAGCGAATTGGCTCTTGGAATGTCCGAATTCGCCCCTTTTTCTTGGTCTTTAATTCTTTTACCTTCGTGGGCCCAGTCCTCTTTGCAGCACACTCTCTATGCCTCCTTGGTGAAGCTTTTGCTAGACCCCTTTTCCTCGGACCCATTGCCCGGGAAACAAAGCTCACTCCTCCTTGCTTTTTTCCCCCCCCCTCCTTGGTTCAATCACCAAGGAGATTTTACCCCGATGGAGGCCCGGACTTTCTCGGCCACTCATTAGTACTAGCTTCCCCTTTCAGGGTTTTCCTTCCACGCTTCCCGCTGTCCCGCCAATCGTTGCGAGTTTTAATCATTGGATCTTTGTTCCGTACTTCGCCTCCTGCGCTCCTTTCAACACCCCCCATTTCTTTTTTCTCCCTTCATCCTCCAACTTCGCCCACATGTCGCTTGCGCCGCTTCGATGACAATTGCGTTCCCCTCCCCCCTAGGCTTAATCAACCCCACGGGCCCTTTCTTTTTCTCTCTTCTAAGTTTGACTTCCCCCATGATAACCCTCCCCAGTGAATCCGAACGTGCGAATGCAGTTTCCATGCCCTGCCATCCCCTACTGCCTTTTCTGCCATCCGTAAGTCGAGAAGTCTTTCCCCCCTCTTCCTGTTGAAGGAAGATCAGACAGGAAATAGTAGCCGTTCTGAAATTAAAGCCCCCTCACATAAGCCCCCTGCGTCATATTTTTCTACCTTTTCACTGCATAGTTTGTGTGGCCCTCCCTTGTCGCCCGTACCTCGTGTTTAATTTTCTCTTCCCCCCCTGAGGCCCCCAATTTCGGCCTTGGCGCCTCGGTGTTGACGGCGAGTCAGGTTTCCTTCCCCTTCACTTAAGCGGTTTTTTCCCAACCTCCTGTGTTTATCCCTCATTCCTCCATTTTTTTTTTGGACTCTCATCGTCCCCGAGGGCGGTCATGCGCGCTGCAATCGCCATCCTCTCCATCAGATGTTTTTTTTTCCCTTGATTCGCAAGTTTTCCCTCCCGTTTTTCCAGTCCCAGTCAATGAATGTTGCGTGCGGATGGTCGATGCGAATTCTTTATTTTTAGTTGCTTCAAGCACTTCAATGGTCTTCTTCCGGCCCTTTCAGGCCTCAACCTAACACCCTCGGCGCGAAACGGTCTTCCCGGCGGTTGACTCACAATTCAAACAAATGAATACCCCTTCTATATATTTTTCCCGGACCGCTTCCATTTTGCAATCCCGGTTTCCACCCATTGGGGATTTTCTTGCGTGCGCGACGGATTTGCTGGATGTCTCCGATCCTTTTTTGCCCCCTTCCCCCATGACGAGCTTTTCTTTTCCTGCTTCGATCGCTTTCGCGGATACAGCCGGGCCGCCTTCTTCCCAACAATTTTCGTTTACTCGCTTTTTCGTGCCCCCCCTTCTTCTCCCCTAATTAAACCGTGCTGCTTTTTCCGGATCGCCTCTCGGAGTGGATCATGTCCTCGCCCGCCTATTTTCTGGTTCGCAAACACCTCCCGGCTTTTAACTGGCTTTCCTTCTTTTTCCCCGTATTCTCCAACAAGCCCCTCCGGAATTTCATTCCTTCTCAAGTATGTTCTTGAACCTTACTTTCTCCCCGTCTTTCCCCCATGTATTTTGTTGACGCGAGCGACTTCAATCTGCGGGTTATCTGCCGTTTTCCAGCCCCCCACTGTCCTCTCCCTAGCTGGAAATTCTTCAAGTACCGCTCGCGGGGAATCGAATATACCTTTTCGTAAAGTTCCCGTTTCCTTAGATGTCTGTGTTGCCTCTTTTTTGTTCAATTTCTTCCAATCTCCCTTTTCCCTGGACTTAACCCCAGTAGTGCAATCAGTTCTTGCTTTTTTTTTTAACCATGTACTCGCAGCAAGTAGCAGCGCCGTATCCCCCCCCCCTGAACCCTAAGGTTTCGCTTGTTCTGTTTCTTCCTCCATTTTTTCGACCCCCCCTTGCCTCTCCTGAATCCGCCCGTACCATCTCACGCTTACCTCCCCCCCCAACGACTTGTAGCTGAAATCTCCAACTCTAAGTTGTTTTTTTTTTTTTTTTCTCTGACTTTCCTTCTGGTTTTTTGAAACAGGATTTCTTTTCTCTCCGGAGATGTTGTGGAGGAGGATTCATAGCTGGTGTCCTATTTCCTCCCCCCCATGTTCTCGGACGCATACCCTTTTTTCTTGTACCTGCCATTTGGAGCTTCTGTCGGGATTACGCTCCTTTTGTACCTCAGGGCGCGATGAGGAGTGCTTTTCCCCTTCTGGTTCCCATTTTATAACTGGCGTTCCCGAAGATTGCGGAAGGCCCCTTTTTTTACCCACGATTAGGACCTTTTCCGGAGGTATCAGTTTCACTCTTCTTTCTTCCGAGGAGAGGTACTCCCAGTTTCCTTCACCGTTGCTTGCGCTTACCTCTCATCTGTAATCTGTTTCCCCCTACACTTCTATTCTGGTACCCGGTTCAGTAAGAACAGGGCCTTCCTTCTTGCAGTGATCTTATATTTGGGCCTCGGCCCCAGTTTACTCCCTTTACGTTTTCGCGACTCCCGCCGCGAGCTGGGCGTTAAGTAAGGGAGTTGCCAGATCTTCTTCTCCCTTGAAGTTTTACGGCGTGCGATGTTTCACTTTGCCCTTGTCCTTTTGATGTTTTCTCAGTTTGAGGTTGGATGAAACTTCCTTTTGTATCGTTGCGCCTCTCTAGAGTCTTATTCGGCCATTTACCTTCAGGACCTTTCTGCCTTTTATTTTCCCCATCCCCTCCCCCCCTTTCCAATCGGACGCCACTTTTCCTGCCCAATCCCCAAGAGCTTTTACGCACTTTCTCGGCGCGCCTTTCCCCCTTAGTTTTGATTTTTTTACGCTTTTCCTTCCTTATGTGTGGAGGTTACCTCGGAGATAAGAAGACGTTCGCGGCCGCCGCTGCGGTGACCCCTTTTCCCTTGATGACTTCATTCTTTTCCCATTTTTTCCCCTTTCCCCTTTTCTGTCATTATCCTCATCCGCCCTCGAATTTTTCCACGGATGTTGCTGGAACAACCGTTACTCCCCTTTCCAACTCACTGTCCCCCCGACCCACCGTCCTCTTGCTTTTCATTTCCTTTGCTTTTGATCAATCGGATTTTCCTCGGGGTGATGGGCTGGATCCTTCCTTCCCCCCACCAAGTACCGAGTTGATTTTAATTTTGACTTCCCCCCCGCTGCTTCCGCCCGTCCCCTCCGCGTTTTTGGGCGCATTTTGGAACCCCCTTCGATTATTGCAGTTCCTTTTACCTCAAGTTAGAAACACTTTCCCTCCCTTCGACCTTTTCTCCCTCTTAATGGTGATTCTTAGGTCACGGGGATTGGCTTTCCGAATTTTTTATTTCTTTCCCCTGTCGTTCATCGTGGTGGTCGCTTCCTCGCCCGCCCCCCCCGTACTCTGAGGGACCCATGAGTGCGGTGCACAGTGCATGCAAATGAATTTCCGCACTCCCCTTTCCCTCTTTCTGTTTTTTTTTCTTCCATCTGTCTCTTACCGTGCTCCACTCTTTTTCACCTAAGAGGCTTTTATTCTTTTTTTTCGGACTGGAGCGGCATTTTCTCTTTTTGGCCCATAGATCATTGAGGGTCACCCGCTAATTTGTTTTCCTCAGTTTTTTCCGCCCCCTTTCTTCCTTTGCTGAATACCTTTCCCCTCGCATTCAGATTTAGATGGTTTTTCGAGAATTTCCCCTTCTCCCCGGCCCCCAAGCTCAGAATCCCGTCCTGAGCTCTTACTTCCTGACGTACCGGTTCCCTATTTCGATTTATCCTCTTTCGGTTGGCCCTGAGACCACTAGTTTCTTCCCCCTGTTATCCATTCCTTGGGATTTTCATTGCCCCCGCGTTACTCCCCTGTTGTTTCACCCTTGTTAGGCGTTCAAGTATGGTCTTTCTCTTATGTCTTGCTATATAACCCGCTTCATCTCCTCTCGGCTTCCCCTCTTCCTTTTTTCTTTTTACTAATGTCAGGCTTTCCTTTCCTTCCAGTGACACGTGAGTTCGAATTCGGATTTCCCGGAAGACAATTCTTCTCCCCTCAGTTTCCTACGGTGTGTTTTTTTCCATCGTTACTTGCCCCTCCCCCCCCCTCCTTTTTTTGTTTTACGTCTCCCAGGCCGTCGATGACGCGAAGAGTTTTTATTTTGTTCTCCCCTCTGACATCCTGTCCGAACCCGTCTTTTTCTGTGTTTCGAGTTTCCCCCATCCCTATCGCCCTCGTTCCCCCAGAGTGTTTCTCCTGATAAGCCCCCTTTTTGAGACTGCGGATTATGTCCCAACGGGACCTTTTTCTCTATGACTTGTAGGTTCCTCCTGATGTGAGTCTTCCTCGCCCACGCGTAGAGGTTTTTTTTTAAGTTTTACAACTGTTCTCCGGTTCGCCTTTTCCTTTTCGGTTCCAGTCTCCCTTCGTCCTCGGCGAATGCCCGCCTTTCTGTTATGGGTGGGTCTCTCTGCCTCTCTCCCTCCTTACGGACCTTTTACCATAGTGTTTCACCACTCCTCCTTCCAATTAGTTAGCTTCGATCTTTCGCTTCCCCCCTTTCTTCCTCCCAGCAACGGCCTTTATTCCTTCTCCTTTTTTCCCGCACCTCAAACCCCGATGATCGACTTTCCTTTTGAACACTGAGTCAGTTGACGCCCCACTTCGTCGTGGGTTTATAGGCGGTTTATGACTTCAACATTTGAATTCTGTTTACACCTTCTTTCTCCAACTTCGTACGGATTATTTGTGAAACGCTAATTCCGCCCATCGCCTTTTATTTTTTACGGCTTCCTTTAGTACCCCCAAATGTTGATTAAGTCGGTTCCTCAAAAGATACGTAAAGGCCTCTGCTGGTGTCCTTTCTTCATTTCGCTTTCTCCCATTGTGAGTTTTGATTTTTGCGAGAGCCTCCTTAAGAACTCCCTTTTCCTTTATTAGTTTCTGGCCACTGAGTACAGTTCCTTCCTATACGGTTGCTTTTCCAAGGGGTCCAGTCCTTCTTTTCCCTTTTTTTTCTACTAATTCCCGGATCTGCTTTTCTAAGGGAACTCTTTATTCCCCTCTTCCCTCTCCAACGCCTGCCCCCCCACGATCCCGCGGCTTAAATATCGTGGTACCTCCTTTAATTTTAAACAGACCCTCTTGGAGAGACCTTTCGTCTACCTTCCCCCCAATTAAAAGAAATAATTTCCGATATTTAGGCGTACGGAGCCGTCGGTTCCTCTCGTGCCTTTATCGTACCTTCGTTGGGCGGAAGCTATGTGGGCAAACCTCCCCGCCAGAATCCGTCTTGTTCCAGGCATTGGACCCCTCTGCGAAAGCTTTCCTTCCCCCCCCTTATATTCCTCCCTGCGCTATTTGCTTCCTGGAGAGTCAGAGTTTTCCTCCGTAGGTTGATTTTGGCCTCTCCCTTCTACCATTCCGTTTTTCCTTTTCCATTTGGGCCCCATATTCGCGGAGCAGATGGCCCTTCACGGATGTTCCCCCTCTCTGGCATTTCTCGCACCTCCTTTCGATTGACTATTTTCACGACATCAAGTAACGTCGGACTTTTTTATGCCCTACCCTCCAGGGGCGCCTTCTCCCCCTTTTCTCTCCTTCAGATGAAACACCCACATTTTCTCCGACGTGTCCAGCTCCTCCCCGAACAGATCACTACTCCTCAGTTTAGTATGCTCCCCCTCCCCTTGGGGCCTATTTCTCACGTCTATCGTTTGCTTTGACAGCGGACACACTATGGGGGTTTTTTCTCAGGATTTTTTGACCCCCCCTTCTCAAAAGTCTTAGTCTCGAGCAGTTTTTCGTTTCCCCCTTTTTCTTTTTCCCCCTTGAAAAGGTCTCCCTATTCACGCCGATACGGCCTGGTCGTATTGAAAACCAACCCGTCGTTTTTTTTTTTCCCACTGGTTTTTTTCCTTACTCAAATTCCAAATGCAAGAGCCCTCCCCCTTCTCCTTGCCGACTCCTCCCCTGCGAATTGGCCCCCTTCCGTTGAAAGGAAATTCTTTTTACTCAACGTTCCCCTTTTTCCATTGCCCCAGCTAATGTCTCCTGTCCCCAAGCTTAGAGTTTTGACAGAACAAATTATAATGGTTTGAAGAGTTTTTTCTTTCAAGTGGACAGAATATCCGCCCTTGTGCCTTTTCACCTACCACTTCTTTTTGCCTGATCTTTTTTTCCCCTGTTCAATCAAGGGGTTATTTTGATTTTTCCTTCTCAAAGTTAGGTCTTTTTTGCTTTAGGCCTCCCTCCCTGCTGATTTTCCCCTCCGCTAGTTTCCCCCTGGATTTCTTTTTCTCCCCTTTGTGACCGTTTATTCGACCTCGGGTCCCCTTTGTCGGCTTCCTTTCCCCGTCATCTTACAATTTATAGCGTCGCCCCTCAACCGTAAGTCAAAGAACATTTGGGTTTTTTCTTTTTTTTTTCCCCACTTTCTCCCCACAAAGTTTTCGTCCTTCTTCCTGCTGCCCATCTTTCGGAAAGCCCCTCCCTCCCCTTTATCCCAGAAAAAACGAATACGCGTACTTGCCTCTCCTTTTGCGTTGACTCCCTCTTCCCCCCAAACTTTCAACAGTGTCCGAACTTTTTTTCCGCCCTGGCCCTTTCCCTTTTTTCCTTGAAACGACAAGATTGTCATCAACTTCCTGTCCCCCCCTCTCTCGATTTTTAATCCCCCCGATTTTCAAGGGTTTTTTTACCCTTCCCTCTACCTCCTTTCCTTTATGTGAAAGCACCTCGATGCAACGCATAATCCACATGACAGCTGCCCCCATTATTTTCTCCCTATCTTTTTTTTGGCGCATTTTTGCCCTTTCTCCCTTTGAAGAGGTCCCCCCCACTGCGGCCGACAACGACTGCGCCGAGGGCTTTCTGTCAAGTCCTACTTCCCCCGTGCCCTCGCGCGTTGCACATTGGACCGTTTTTTTCCTGCCGCCCTACTTCCAGTTGCAGCACCCCTGATCCCCCCGGTGCTTCTTTCCCTTCGCTTTTTCTCTCCCAGTGCCAGATTAGTTTTGTTTCCCTTTTTTTTTTTCACCTTGATTACCATTTCTGAATTTTTTTACCTCCCCTTTTTTTCCCCACTCCGTTCCTTGGTAAAGTCTCTCTTCGTTTTGCCGACTTAATACATGAAAATTGTTTTTCTCCTCCCTCTTCCTGTTTCTGCTCTACTCCCTTATCGCCCGGCGCCAGTACACAGCGGCGGCAGCCTGCATTTTTTCTTCTAATGCTTTACCCCTCCCCCCAATCCCACCTTCCCCCCCTTTCGGACCAATCAACCCGAGTTTCAAGTTTTTCCCCCCGGTCTTGATAAAGTGCCATGCAAACCCACGATTGGTTCCGTCTGAGTAGACGTATGGCTGTCCGTTTAGTAGTCTCTTCTTCTCCCTTTTTCCCCATATAGGGTGCTGATCGCACGCGATAATAAGCGCGTAGCTACCCCCCCCCCCTCAGCCTTCCCAGCCCCCACACGAGGGCTCCTGTGTTTTTAACACGTATTCCCGCTCCCCCGTGTTCCCTTGAAGATAGCCTCTCGTCCTGGGATACCAATGACCGCGTTGACTCCCCTCCTCTCTCGCCTGTCCTAGAAAATTGTCCCTCTCTGAAATGAGTCGTCTTAAATCATTTCCCCCCCCTTGCAAGAGGCAATTCGGCAGCAGTCCTTTTTTTTCTTTCCCCGACTGGCAACTTTCCGTTTTGTTCCTAACTCCTTCATCTCTCGTTTTCGGCGTGTTAATTGCATAAAACAAACCTTATCTCCCTTTGTGCAAAGTCAAGTACCGAGATCGGGGTAGAAAATAACGGTGGCCCTTTCTCCTACCTCGGAGGTTTTTTCTTTTCCCCTTCTGTCTTCGTGATACGCTGTGTTCACCTTCTTTCTTCCAAATCCGCGACCTGATAGGTATCCCCCCCCCTTATTGTACATTTGACCCATTCCCCCGGTCCTCGATTCCCTTTTTCCCCCTTTTCATTCCCCTCCAGTCGCTAGTCGCCGCGTCCGAAGCCAAAAATTGGCCGGCCCCAGTTTCCTTTTGGCTTGTTTTTTCCTTCCCATCTCCTTTCCAACAGATATTAATAGCCCCCTTTACCCCCATCCTCTTTTTTTTGTCCCCCCCCATCCCCTTAAGTTCCAAAGCCACCCTCGC
>Ga0179593_1420386_pt1 | contig 16663 bp, 23 predicted proteins | sample CZODoug2_1_08_16_FD_185931 | JGI IMG/M metagenome (GOLD analysis project Ga0179593, IMG submission 185931) | Vadose zone soil fungal communities from Angelo Coast Range Reserve, California, USA - CZODoug2_1_08_16fungal (PacBio error correction) | ecosystem: Environmental > Terrestrial > Soil >... | reverse complement strand
TTTCCCCTTCGGCTCCTTACTGCGCGGACGCTGATGACATTTCTCGCCCTCTTTATATGGGGAAGTTGTGACCTCCCCCCCACGTTTTCTTTTTGCACCCCACCTCCCCCTGTCGGCGGTGTTCCTAATAGCGCCGCCGTCAAGCTTTCGGCCCTGGGTTAAGATCATCGAGGATCTTTTTCCCGCCTTTCTCCCCGTTTTTGCTTGGAGGGCTCTCTCTTTTCCCTGAGTCACTCCCCGATGTGCGTTCGCGTTCGGCCGGCTCACCCACCTTCCTCATTCAGCTGTCCCAGTATGCAATTTGTGATCTGTTGAACCCCCGTTTTCTTTTTTTCTTTTCTTTTGTGCCCTGAACGCTCAGCTTTGCCATATGCTTGAATGTCCGCTGTTTTCGCGTTTGGTGCTAGTGGCTGGAGTTCCAACAGGCTCCCTTTTTTTTCTTTTCCCTCTCTGATTCCCTTATCATTCTCCGGTGCCCCCCTCCGCCCGGTAATCTGGTTGCTCCCCGACCTCCTTTTTTTTCCCCTCCGTTTCACACCCCTGTTGTTTGCAGAATCGTTTGTGATCTTTTTTTTTCCCCTTTTGGTCGTTCTTGCGTATTGCCCCCCACTTTTGCCCTGGTTTCCCCCTTTTCAACCCGATCTGCCGTTTGAATAATGTTGCTTCTTTTTTCTCCTCTCGTTTTTCCGACTGATTAGCTTGATCACGATTTTCTTTATTTGTGGTTTACTGGATAGTTTTTCTTTCCGCGCTTGAATGAGTTTAGGTTCTTTTTTCTTTCCCCCTCTTTCCTTCCCCACCTCTGGATCGGGGTCCGTTCCCCTGCGTCGGTGGTCTGGTCCGATCTAGGTAGAGCCCTTCCTCAGCCCCCCCATGCTTCTTCCTCTTAAAGTTCATGCCCACTTACCAGTGAAAAATGTCCCCGGTTCCCCTTTCCTTCCTTCTTTGCTCGTTTTCTCTCTTTCTTTTTCCTCTTCGCAGAAAGGAACTCTCTATCTCTTCAATTTGAACCCGGGGCGTCTGGTACCCTCTGTGTTGTGTTTTCGTTCTTAAATGTGGTTAGGTTGCCCCCCTTTCCTCCTTTTTTTTCCCTCTCTGCTACGGGTTGGATTTTCCGCGTTTCCTAGCCCCCTTCTCTTAATGGTCTTGCGGAGTTTTTGAGGACTTGAAGTTTCGGGAAAAAGTGCCGGTGTGCCCACATTACCCCGCACTTTTTTCCTCCCAACCTCCCTTCTCACGCACCATTGTCCCCACAGCGCCCCTTCTGGCCGGGACGTCCCACCGCGATAGGCCTTTCCCCCGACTATTGACCCTGGTCCCCGTGGACTCTTCCTTCTTTCCCTCCTTCCCCCCCCTTCCTCTCCCTCTTCCTGCCTCGTTTGCACCTCTTTCCCCCTGTGTCCACTGCCCCATGGCCCTTTTTCCTTGAATCTTCTCTTTCCCCTTCCCCCCCCCTCCCGTTTTGTTTGAGGATACAGGATGCATGTATCCCTAACGTACTTTTTACGAAATTGACCTCGAAACCAACCGTCGTTTTTTTGCTTCTTTCTTTTTTTTTCCCCTCTCCTTGCTTGGAAATTTTCCTGGACTTAGCAGTACCCACACATACTGGAGTTTTTCCCCCACGGGCCTTTGCTCCTCTTTCCCTCCTTTGCCCCCGTTCTTCTTTCCCTGGCTTTTTGACTGGCGTTTCGCGACTCCAATTTGAAACCATGTTAGTTTTGATGCAACCTTTCATTCTTTTCGGGGCTTTCTCGCCCGCGCCCCGTAACTGGGGGAACCACGCTTGCCTAGGATGAGGCGAGATTAATCACTTATTCTTCTCTGGCCACCGCTCTTTTTCAGCACCCCCCCGGCAAGACTTCATCATGACTTGTAATGCCTTTTTTCCGAACCTGGATGATTTCCCGATTCCCCCCCTTTTCTTCCCCCGACGAGACGACTCCGCCGACCCTTCTCAACCCTGGCAGCTTTTTTTTGATGGCTTCCTCCTTTCTTTTTTCCCTTTTTCTTTTTTCCCTCTTTTCTCTATTGGCAGGCGTCCCCTTGTCATCTTCGGAAGATTGCATTCTGCGCGCGTGAGGTATTCGCAAGTTACTGACCCCCGGAACATGTTTGTCCGTTTTCCCCCCCTCGCCCGTTAGACCCTTGGCTCCCCACCTCAACGCAAATCACCCTCTGCCCCTCCTCCCTTTGCCTCCCCGACCCCCCCAACATTTCCGCAGCCAAATCCAGCCTGGCTTTCATTTTGGCGGTATACCCCAGACCCCAAGTCCTGTTGTCCCTTTGACCGTGGGCCCTCCTGTGATTTCGAAACAACGTGCATCGCCCGTGCCCACCCTGTCCCCCCTCCAACCCCAGCCCCTCGATGTTCTGGCCCCCCCCACTTTCGGCCCCCCTTCGAGAAAGCCGTTTTTCGCGCGGTCCCTGCACCAGACCCCCCCCTGATTCCTCGGTCTATTGATGAATATGATGTTTCCCAGGGGGATCGAGTTTTTTGCACCTCTTCTTCCCCGTGGTTCCGTTGCTCCTTGCCCCTCCGAGACCCAGGCTACATTCCATATGTTGGTGGTCACAGCGATCTTTTCCGTGCACAGAGTAACCCCCCAATCAGCTTTCGTAGTTTCCCCTCCTTTTTGAATATTTCTCCCTCGGCCCTATGCTTTTTCTTTCCCCTTTTCTCCTCTGCTTTCACGCACGTCCCCCGTGAAATTGGACGTTCCTGAGGTCGTTTTCTTTGCGGTCGCGACCGGTTTCCTCGGGATCCTTCGGGGGCCCGCCGGGCTCCGGCGCGCTATAGGTGATTTCCCACCCCTCCTCTCTATTTCTTTGTGACGACTACCCCGAGTCTTGATTCACGCTTCCACATATCCCGTGTCTGACTTTTTCCCTTCTTCTGTTCTTGCTCCCGTGAGGTTCGCCTTTTTCCCTCATGTTCCGTCTTAAGATTACATAAATTAAGTTTTTCCTTGAAACCTCCGGATAGTGTGTGGTTTTGTTCGCTTGCAGATGACTTTCCTTTTTGCCGCATTGCCCCTTCCCCAAGTTTGATCATCTCGTAACGCCTTTTTTTAATGAAACGTATTTTACGTTTTATCCCTCCCTCATTTTTCGCCGGAGGTTTTTTTTTCTGTTCCTTTTCTTTTTTCCATCATCTCGCTCCTTAAAGGGACATGACGAGGAACGTTCCGCATTCCTGGGTCCCATGTCCCCCGATTTGCTTACCCGATGTCCCGTTTTGTTGCGCTTTTCCTTGTGCAACTTTCCTCGAATCTTCTTTTTTTTCATGATGATTTTTCCCTTCCCAGTCCGTTCCCCCATCATTTCCAGTCAAGGTGCTTTGCGCCCCCCCCCCCCGGAGGGTGTCCTGAGCAGAGACGAACCCTTTTTTTCCCCCCTGGCCCCCCCCCCCCTCAAAAGGCTACCTTTTCCGCTTGGGGGACCCTTTTGGTCGACCGTAGCCTGTCGCCCACCCCCAGCCCACGATCTTGTTTCTCCCTCCCCTCCGTCCCCTTTTTTCCGGTGGCCTGTCGGGCGGCTTAGTTCTTGGCACACCTTCGCCTGCACCTTGCGCCACTCTCTTGGTTCCCAGTCCCCTTACCCTTGGCATTTGATTCAAGCCCATTTTTTTTTTTTAGAGTCTCCGTTCCTCTTTGCGGCGTTCTTCCGCGGATATTTCGTTTTCTTTTCTCTGGCGTTCCCCTGCGTCGCCCGCCCCCCTTTTGGTGATCCATTCTCCCTCTTCCCGTTTTCTTACTTTTTCCCCGGCTGCCAAATAGTCGTAGATGGAGAACCGCTCGTGACGACTCTTTCTTTTTTCCTGGCCCGTTACTTTCCCCTTTTCCCCCCCCCCTTTTTCTCTTTCGGTTTCGGGTGTTTCTCGGGAGCAGTCAAACTGAACTTTGATTTTGCTTTTCTCCCTTTTTTTTCCACAGTCCTGGCCCTGTCCTGCCCCGGGTTCTTGTTTGACTCCCTGTTGGTTTCCTTCTCTGTCTTTCTATGATATGCTTTTTTGTCCATGGCACGCGTTACTGTTCGGCAGCATCCCCGATTATATTCTCGCCTCCGCCGATCCCTTCCCTCTTCGGCTCTACGTAGTTCCCCTCGCCGTGTCTCGCGTCGACCTTTTATCTACATTCAGCACTTTTCATTCGTGGTCGCCCTCTCTTTGAAACCTGCATTCCCCCTCTGCAGTCGGTTGCCCGTGTAAGAAATCTGGGTTGGGGGAAATGGTTCTCATAGTCCTGCCGGCCCGTCGTCACACTGGGGTCCCCTCCCCCCTTTTCCCCCTCTTCCCTTGGTTTCGATTTTTTTTGTTCCTTGCTTACTGTCTATGTTGCCGAGCCCAGTTGAGAAAGTGTCCCCCTCATGGCCTTTTGGGTAAGTTCTTACCACTTTCTCCCTCCCCCTCCCTTTTTCTTCACCCCCCTCGCCACCTCCCTTCCTGTGCCGAGTGTTCGTATTGACTTCTGAAACCTCCCCGCTTTTGAGGTTCCCTCTCTCCCCCCTGTTTTTCGGACCCTATCCAGTTCGTCCCCCTCAATGCAGAGCTTTCGGCTGTTTGGGATCGTCTTTGATATTGCTTCCAGTTTCCATCAAGGTTTCATGTCCCCTAGAACCATGGTGATGGGGCTTGCCTCTCCCGTCCTGTCGGCGCTGGTTTGTGGGGTGGTTTTGTTTTTTTTTTTTTTTTTTTTTTGTTTGTGAAACGGCGGTGTTCCCTTTTTTTTTTCTCGCCTTGGCGCGTTTGAACCTTCCTTCCTTTCTTCTGTTTCGATCTTATTTCCCTGTGTTTTTCCCTCCCTGTTTCCCTTTTTGATTTTTCTGGCGGGTGTCTTTTGTTGTTAGTGGTGGATTCATCCCCTGTTTTTTCTTTCCCCCGGAAACGTGACTGCATGAGGCAGCTTGATGTTCATTTCTTTTTTTCCGTTTGCCTACTTCCTGTGCAATACCTTCTCTTCCCTTTTTCTTTTTTTTCCTCGCGGTCTCCTTCCTTTTTCTTTCCCCGGAACGCTCAAGTCACGCGGGCCGCCTTGATATGGTGCCTCTCACTGACGAACACATGGGGAAATTTTCACCGGCGACCCCCCCCCACCCCCTCCACCGCGACAAACCCCCCTCTCCCCTCGAGACAGACATCCTTCTCCTTTCCCTTTTTTCCCCCCTTTTTCCCCCCTCCGTTTTCATCCCTCCTCGCAGGCGTCCGACTCATTGACGCCTTCATCCACGGCCGCGGTCGCAGCCAACCATTTCCATTTTGCATGTTTTTCTTTTTCCTGCCTTTTTTTTTATCACCTTCTCCGAGCTATTTGGAACGACCCGTCCCCTGTTTGTCCCCCCCCCAGGTCGCCATTGCCTTCTCTCCTTTCCTATCCCTGCCCTTTCTTGGCTTCTTCGTGCCTTACGTTACTACGTGCCTCTCGGACCAATTGGCCACTGTGACCCGAGCTGGGTCCTGGTGCCTCGGACCCGGGCCTGCTGCTTTTTTTCTTTCCCTTTTTTTCCGCTAGGTCAATCAGTGCCTACAAGGACCGCATCCCGGCGTCTTCCAAAACCTTCTTTTTTCTGTTGCCATTTTGCGGTCAGTGTCATCCTCTTCTTTCTTGAGCTCCCTGCTCTTCCGCCGGCGTACAGTCGATTCCTCTAGTTCAATCCCCCCCTAGTCTTCAAACGAGGATGATTCTTTCTCTGCTTTCTGAGCGGAACTGATCCCCCTCCCTCTCTTTTTCTCTTTTCCGTGCTCGGTAAGGACCCGATCTTACTCGCGCGGCGCTCCCTATACCATTTCTTCTTCCCCGCCCCAAGTCCGGTTCCCCTTCTCCCCCTTTTACCCCTCAACCCTCGATCACACACCATCGCGTACCTTGCAGGAACCCCTTGATGCCCTTTTGTTGGCGCTGGGTCTCTTTTGTGGAATGCCTTTTTCCCCCTTTTTCCCTCCTTCCTCTCCTGAACCCCGTCCCCCCCATCTTCGACTTTCGTTACTCTGGGGCCAGCACAAGACCCCCTGGGCGCCCATATTGCCTACCCTTTCCGGTCCGAGCGGTTGTCCCCCTTCCCTCGCTCTCCTTCCCTTTTTCTCTTGATCTCGTTCTGCGTTGCTGGGTTCGTTTTTTTCGGATTTTTTTTTTTTTCTTTTGAAGATCCCCGGAAATATTCTCTGGCAGAGAAGGGGCCCGATCTCCCGCTCAACACCCCACCCCCCTTTCCTTCCCGTTCAATTTGGCCTCCCCCCCTGCCAGATGGGAAGTGGCCCTTTGCCATGCGCTTGTCCACTTGAACCCCTTGCATCTAGCACCTTGGCTTGGCGGCTCTTCTCCCCTTATGACCGTGGTTTTTCTTTTCCATTCCCCTCGAAATTCCCTCTTTTAAAGGGCGGGTCCGGTCCAAGTGTTTAACGCTTTAGTTCTTCTCCCAACCCGTTCTTCTCGTGTTTTGCTCTTGCCCTTTTGGCACATCCTCACCTTGCCTTTGTACTGCTCGGACTTTTTTTCCCTCCATCGGACTTAAACCATCCCCCTCCATCAGGGCCTTACTTTTTCCTGTTTTCGGAGAGCCCTGGTACACGTCCCTTCCTTTTTTTTTTTCCCAGCCTTCTATGTCTTTTGAAATGTCGGGAGTGCTAGCCAATGTTTTTTTTTCCTGCTTTCTTTTTCTGCTGATGAACCGTGCTTGGGGACCCTTCCCCCCCTTCCCTTTCCCAGCTCTCCATGGGACCCATTTTTCGGGTCGCCGTGTCTAATACTTCCCCTTGATCTTTTTCCTTGCCCGAGCCTTGTCCGGTTTCCTTCCTTCCCCACTTTCCCCTCTCCTTTCACCCTATCCGTCTTTTGTCTGCATGGCTATTGGGTCAGGGCGTCTTCGCGTCACCAACCCTCCGCCCGATTGAATCTCGACTCACTCGTATTTGGGGCGTGACCGTCCCCAAACCGTTTATCTCACCTCCTTTCCTCGTAGGTTCCTTTTCCCCCCTCTTCTCGTCTTCCCCGTTCCCCCTTTCCCCTGGTGCCCGGCATTTCATCGAGGCCATCCGCGGACTTTGGAAAGGCGGATCCTAACCCTGGTGAATGACTCCCCCGCGTTTCCAGTCTGCCCCCGTTTTGTGGCGCTTCCCCCCCTTGGGCGAACCTTACCACACCCACTTCGTGAGGTCTTCTTTTCGCGGTCACTGTAACCCCGCGTCTATCTGAAGCTGTCCTTTGGATGCTTAAAGCCCTGCATCGATGTTTTTGAACCCTATGATTTTGCACCCCTCTTTTCTTCTTGGGCGTCCCGCTCCCATTTTGTTTTACAAGTTTGCCTCCTGTTCTTATCCTCGTGATTTCAGGAAATCATCTTCATCAAACCCCCGACACTCTTCCCTTATTGTGTGCGGGCGCGGACACAGTTCCCATTCGATCCTGTGGAACTTCCGTTGTTTGGGGCTTTTTTGACCATCTTATGATTTTTGATTGGTCTTCTTTTAGTTTGATGTTTTTGCGATTTTTGGTTCTCCATAAACCGAGCTATTTCTCAGTGGAATCCTCCTTTTCTTTTTCTCGCCCCCCAATAGGTGCCTGGCCGTCAGCGGTTTACCAGATGTTTTTTTTTTGCTCTTCCCTCTGTTCTCTTATTCTTTGGGCGTTTTTCTTTTGTCTTCTCCCCCCTCTTTCCTCCAAACTTTCTGTCCCCTTCCGGCTGGAGTCTCCTGTCTTGACCTCCTCCGCGAGACTGCATGCAATTCCGTCAGAATCCCCAGCTTTCTGGTCTTTTGTCCCATATTCCTTCGACTTCATTGTGTTCCCCTCTCTTTTCCCGCTTTCTCGGCTTTCACGTTTCTTCCTTTCTCTCAGAATGATCGGCTATCTAATTCTTTGTCCCCCCCTTTTTGGTTCTTTCTTTTTGATTTTTCCGGGCTGGCTCACTTGTCTCCCGCTTTTCGCCTCGTTATCTTCCCAAGTTTCTTTGGCTATCGGCTGAAGGAAGGATATGTGTGATCGGGGCGGCTGCGGTCCTTCCTGAGGCTGTGAAAACCGTTGATGCGTCCCCCTCCCCCCCATTGCTTTTCTGACAAGACATCAGCCCCTTTCCCCCCCTCCCCCTGGTTGTTGTCGCTCCTGGTACGGAAGTCCAAGTTTCCTCCTTCCTTCTCCCCCCGACTTCGGACTCTCCCTGATCGACTCGACGGTCACGGTCCTCTTCTTAGGGTGGTCACAGTTCCGTGATTTCCCCCCCCCTTTCTCTCCATTACACAACGATTTACTTTTTTTCCCCTCCCCTCCGTTTTGTTTAGTTTTTTTCTGATCAGGATTTCACCGTTTGACCTTTCCCCGGGACCTTTCCCCCCTCGAATTCCCCGGCCGCCACGAGCTTTCCCCCCTGAGGTTTTGCCGGCGGTTTCCCCACCGACGATCCCTTCCTGTCCCCCTTGTCAAGGTGTGAGAAAAGTCCGATTCCGATGTCCCCGGACGCGGTTCTGGCCCTTTTTTTTTACTGGCGTCCTTTCGTTTTTTTTTAATTTTTTTAGTCGTGCATTTCATCGTTTCCCCTACTAAGTCCTTCGCCGTCCTCCTCACCATGTACACTAGCCCGGCCGTCTTTAATTTTCCCGTTCGTTCCCCTTTAGAGGCGACACGCTTTTTTTCAGCCACTTGTCTTCTCCCTTATATGTCGTTTCCCCCTCATCCATTTTTTGCGATGTATTCAGCCGAGTCCCTCGTACGGGGTGACCTCGCAATCCCCGCCCGATTTTGGCCGTTTGCCCCTGATGATCTTTTTCGTCGAAATATGTGGTCTCTCCCAGGGGGACCCCTGTATCTTCTTGTAAGACTTTCATGGCCCCCGTCCTTCCTTCCGATCGCAAGCCTTCTCCACCTCGCTGACGTTCCCGCACGTCCAGGCCTTGGTTTTGTTTTTATTTTTTGACCACCGGAATCCCCTCCCCCCCCTACACATAAAACCCCTCCCACCCTTACCCTTTTCGCGAACGCACCGTCTCCCCCCCCCCCCTCCACAACAAACTTTCCTCATCTTCTGCAAAACCCCCTGATCATTTTTCCCTATTATTTGGTAGCCCCCCCCCCCCTGACAAGCCTTCCTTTGTCCCACACGGGGCCCCCCCTTTTGATGAGGAACCAACCCAAGCTTGTATCGCATTAAATGAGAAGACCCATCAACATCCCACCTCCAATTTTCCCACACTTTTGCCCCCAGGCTGACTCCTATTTCCCATCGTTTTCCGAGACCCCAAACAGCCCGGCGGTTGTTCTGATTGGTGATTTCCTGTGATGAATCTCGCGAGGCTTAGAACCCGTCCTGATTCCCAGGTGGCGTTTGCTCTCCCCGCCACTGATGCAAACCCTTTTGGCGCGCAGAATTCCCCCCCCCCTCTCCTTTTCTTTTTCGGTACCCCCCCCCCCAGCTGCACATCCTTCTCCATGGAATTGCATTGGTTCGAGCTCACTTTTTTTGACTCTTTTCCCTTGTGGTTATCAGTTCTTCCGTTTCACCCACCGCGCACGTCCGATCTTTTTTTCCATAGCGTCTTGAGTTCGCTTCCTGTTCAAAGGGGACATAGGTACCCGAGAAGGGGGGGTACGCCGGGGCTCTCTTACATTGGACAGGCCCCTCCAGAGTCATCGGAGAGGTCAAAACGTTTTCCTTCCGGAGTTTTTGGTGGGGTGTACCCCCAAAAGTTTTTTGCCCTTTTTTGATCGTGCAAGCTCCCCCCTCGCGAGTGACTCTTTTTCAGGAGCCGCCGCGCGGTTTTATTGCCGCCCTTCTAAGCCCATTGAACCCTCTCCTCAACCATCGAAGCAAAGACGGGATTTTTTTCGTGGTATGGAGGCGCGCAGATCAGGACATTTGTCCCCATCATGCCCCCCGTGATTCCTGGGCGCTTGCATGGGTTTCCCTTTCATCGATGATCCCGTCGGACCCCTCAGAGGCCATTTCATGCGCCGTTTTGTGTTTTCTTTTCTTTGTAATCTTTCATTCATTCCGCCTTGACTCCCCCTTCTTTTCGAGTCCCCATTTTTTTTTGCAGGAAAAGTTCTTGCTGGCCACACTGGATTTTTCCTGTGTAGCTCTCTTCCTTTGCAAAACAGTACCTTTAGTCCTTGAGGCCATGGTTTCCCGGTCCGTCTGTTCCACTCCCGCCCGCCCATTACCTCCCCTGTTTCCGTTTTTTTTTTGCAGGGTGGAGCACCCCCCCCTCTACTATCGTTCGTGGCCGCAACCCCCGTAAGTTTTTCACCGTTCCGTCACGTTAAACCTACGTAGGAGACCCCTTCAATTTTTATCTCTAGCGCCATTGTTCCCCCTGCCAACCCGCCCCCATCTAGTCGGTTTTTTTTTTTTTTTGAAGACGTCGGACAGGACGGTCCCGTGATCATGATGCTCCTTTCTTTTCCTTTGACCTTTCGCTCCCCCTTGCTCCAACCTGAGCTGGCCTGAAAATGTTTTTTGGAGAGTGGTCCGTGTCTTGTCCCCCTTGGTTCTTCATTTCCCGATTACTTTCTTGATCATTGGCTTGACCCCACCCACCCGGGAAGCGCTACATTTAAATACTACTGTACGTTGTTCTGCTTTTAATTTCCAAGGGCTCCCCACAACGTTTTTATTTCTGTCACCCTTATTGATTGTTTTTTTTAGTTTTAGATTGAACCCCCGTGTTTCCTTGGAGACCCCCCCTTCCTCCCTTTCCCCCCCCCTCGAGATTTGTTGGTGCTTTTTTTCGGGATCTTTTTTTTTTTTCCTCTTCCACTTCCATCACGACGTCGGCCCTGCTTTTTGTTCTTGCACTATTTCGCTTGTTGCTGTGGTGATGATAGCGTTGCTGTAAAATTATGGACGTTACCCCTTGGGCGTGCAGCATTCCCCCTTTTCTTTTTCTTTAGTCTTCCTCGGCCTCCCCCCTTGGGATCTGGTCTTTAGATACGGTTCTTGATTTGACATTCGGATCGACCCCTAGGCCGCAGGTCCCCAGCTCGGGGGTCCGAACGTTTTTTCTTTTATTGTTCTGATTCGTTAGAAGTGTCCCGAGACGAAAGCCTGGAAGTTCGCATTTTCTTTCCCTCTCTTTTTCCCTCTTTTCCCTCCCCTTGTTTTTTCCCTCCCAAGATCTTGGGTTGCCTTTGATGTGATGTTGAGTATTCCGCTGAAGAGGGAACTGTTGTTTCTCCAACCCCCCTTTCTTTTCAGGTAGTGCCACCCCCCCCCCTCTGCCCGCCATCCTTTTTTTCAGCGTTTATGCGTTAGTGTATTTTTGCGAGCTCCCCCTTTTGCAGTTCTTAGGGTCGGAGTCTCAGCCTTTTTTTTTTTTGGACCTGGCACGGGTTTTTTTTTTTCGAGTAGTCAAGAAAGGATCTCTTAGACTGCTCTTTTCCCTCATGTCCTGACGCCCCTTTTCTTCCCCCCGGCGACTACCTTTCCCTTTGTTGTTTCTTTTTTTGCTTGTTTGGTGGGGGGCGGAGATGACCGGTGTTCCCCATCGTCCGGGTGCGCCCCTATTGGAAACCGACTTCTTGCGTGGGATTTGCACTGCCTCATGATTGTGGCTTTCGAGTTTTTTCGGGGGTTTCGCTGAATTTTGTTATCTTTTTGGTGGATTTTGGGGGTTTTTCCTTTTTGGATTTCCCTCCCTGTGTTTTCCGTCGTGCTTTCCTTACAGATCGCCGGGGGCCCCCTTGCGGTCTTGTAGTGTCCGTGCCCCCTCCTCTTTCTTTTTTTCCCTCCTTCCTCTTTTTTCCTCCTTCCCCCCCCCGTTTTTTGTTTTTTTTGAGAGTTGCAATCGGGCCTAAATCCCCACTAAAAGGAGGCCGTCCGCCGAATTTTTCCCTCGTCACGCTACTGTCCCCCCCCTTTTCTGTTCCCTTTCCCGCGACCCCCCACCACTCCCCCACTCCGTCTCACCCCACCAACCCCCCTTCATCCGAATCCCCCGCCGTAGGTTTCATCGCGGCAAGGCTGAAGCTTGTTCACTTTCATCGCCTGCCCCTGTCCCCTTCCCTCGCAAGTCCTTCAAACCCAAGGTTACCTTCTTCATGGTCTCCGCATGCATGCACACTGTGCGAAGAAGGATTTTTTCGGCCTTTTGGAACGCCTCCCTTGCTGGTCCCAGTGTCGTCCCCCCTTTTTTTTTTTTGCTGAGAACCTTCTCCTTCCGGGTCTCTGTGGACCGGAATAGTCCGCCTTTTTTTCCCGACCCCTGTTTTTGCTGTGGTTTTTTCTCCTTTCTCAGGGTTTTTTTCTGTAACCTGAATCGACGTTTTTGATAAGTCTCGCAGATCAAATCATCATCTTAATTACAGCCCAATCTCGATCACCCAGGACTTGCTTTCCCCCGACATGGGAGGACTTTTTTTTTCCCCCCAGAGGGCAATATGTGGACGCTTGTGGCTTCCTGAGGGAAATGCCGACTTGCTCGTTCCTTTTTTTTCCTTCACCCGTGGCCCCCGAGCTTTTAGTTTGCCATTTTCCCCTTTTTAAATTCGACGTAGATACCTTGGGTAAGGTATCTGAGCCCCGATCTTTCTGTGTCGCTGTTCCTCCCATACCCCTATGATGCTTTTTCCATTTTGCCAAGACGGTGCCACAATTATTTTGCAAGAGAAACCCCCAGGGGGAGACAACAGAGTGGTACAGCAGAAAACCCGTAGCATTTCTTCTTTTTTTGCGGCGTTTTGTCCCACCTTTCGCTCAAGTCCGACACAAAAGACATAAATCTTTGACCATTTTTTTTTCAAGGTCTCGGGTCCTACTGGGCTTTCGTCCAAATATGTTCTTGTTTTCATCAATTTTTCTTTTTCCCCCCCCCTGCGGTTGTGGTGAAGGGGGTAATAGGTCTACGAAGCGCGGTCCTCCTCCAGGATGACTTATTTTTTTCCCTGGCAATCCTTCGGTCCTCCCTTTTTGCCTTCCGCCCTTCTTCCGTCTCGCCCCCCCCCCCTGGCCGGGGTACCCAGGTAAGTGAACTGAAAGAGGTTGCTTGCGTGTGAATTGTCTCTTGTCAAGAACTACCCTTTCTAGGGCCCCTTGTCCCCCCTGTTCCCGGCCCGAAAAGAGTAGTTTTCTGTTGGGCTTTTTCCCTCTGCTTACTTTCCTGCCTTTTTGCGGCCGACAAGCGGTCCCGGCTGTCTTTTACGATTTCGTGTCGAAACAGAGTGTCGTATCTGTGATAGCCCCTCCGGTGCTCCAGAAGCACCTTTGTTTTTTTATTTTATGTTTTTTAACTTGGGAAAGCCATTCGGAAGAAAAATTCACTCTTTCGAGGAACTGTCTCATTTTTTCCTTTGGACGTCTCCCCAAAGTTTTTCCGTGTTCAAGCAAACTGAAATGGAGGGAAGCAGACACTCTAATTCTTAATGCCTCGTCGTTATTCCCCCCTTTTGACTACCGCCCTTCCTCCCCCTGCTTCGCTGGCCTTTGTCAGTTCGCGGTTTCTCCTCGATTAATGGAACGGACGCCGGGCGGCGAGCCCTTTTTGGGGAATGCGGTCACAATGGGCCGTTTTTTTTTTCCTTCTTTTTTTCTACTCCTCCCCCCTTTTTTCCCTTTTTTGCTGCTGTGTATGAGTTACGGTTTTCCGCGCTACCAACTCAGCGACGGAGGTGTTCCATCTCCTTTCGTACTCCTTGGTTCCTGGGAAGCCCGCCCGTGGTCTTTACCAAGATCGGTTTGTCCGACTCTCGGGAAGTCTTTTCTCAAGTGGGCCCGGTTGCCGATCATCGAGGTTTCCCTATCTCTTTTCCTCGTTCGGAGGCTGTCGGAAATGCATTTACCCCCGCCCCCGCTCGTATGGTGCAGTGACCGGAAGCTCCCCCTATTGGAAGTCATTCTGGGGTTGGGTGGCGCGGCCCCAGGAATTCCAACAGTTTTCCATTGAGCTGATTGGGTTTATTGCTGGTGCCACGGCACGATTTTGGTGTCCTATGGATGTTTTGCCCCATTTCCGTCTTTTTTTTCGTTTGGCGTGGCGTTCCTGTTCTTGGCAAACAGGTCGTTGAGTCTTCCTTTCCCCGCTTGGTGGATCCCCCCTTACATTAATTCAGGCACCCAAAAGACATTCGCGGTTTCTACTTTTTTTTTGTTCGGTGTTTTTTTCCCGTTCCCGTGCTGTTTCCCCCTCCTTATCCCCTTTTGGTGATGCGTTGTGGCCAGCCCGGAGTCATTTCTTTTTTGGTTTTCGTCTTCGGGGATTCACTCGCTATTCCTCATGGATTAGTTTTTTTCTTCCTTGGTTTTTCACTCTCGGCTTCGTTTTGATCGGCCCCAAACTTGACGAAATCGCTTTTGTTTGCGACCGATCTTGATTTTTGTTCTCTCGCCATTTTCGAGTTCATGGTTTCTTTGTCTTTTTCTTGTGGTACATCACCCGCCCCTTGTCTTTACTCTTCTCGGAAGGGTTCCCTGTTTCCTTCCTGGGCTTAGTAGCTTCTCTGGGGACACCATTCTATGATACAGTTTCCAATTTTTTTTTTTTTTTTTTGTTTTTGCAAATATCTTAGAAGGGACCTTAACAATCTCCTCTCCAGCCGCCCCCTTGCCTTCTTCTTTCGTTCTGCCGAGTTTTTTCAGTCTGAACACCCCTACCCATCTTATATCCTCTTTTTCGCCCAGGGGATGATGGACCCCCGTTCATGATTTTTTTTCGGTTCCTGTGTTTGCTTCTGTTTGTCGGCCTACTTTCTTTAACGTTATGATCAGCGTCGCTTTTTTTTTGTTTTAGGATAGTGGTTTTCTTTTTTCTCTCTCACTTTCTTTCGGTTTTTTTTGCGGCTTCCCCTCCTGTTGTGATGTGTTTTTTCCCCCCCACGATGGACGTTTGGGCAAAGACGAAATGGCTTGTTTTACCACACTCCTCTTAACACCGTTCACCCCCAGAGGTATTTTTACCGGATGCCGTACGGCAAGTGTTTCGGACTTTCTCCTGACCTCCTTTTTGCCCATGTCCCCTTTACCCTCTTCCTTTGATCCTGCCCCTTGAGCATGATTGATCTCCTCTATATTTGAGTTCCGTTTTACGTTTCTGGGGAAGCCCTTCCATTTTTTCCTTTCCCTCCTTTTTCTCCCTTTTGTTGTTTTTACTTAGGGACCTATTTCAAGTTGCAGGGGACCCAACCTCAATCCCCAACATTGCATCGACCCACTTTCCCCGCCCACGATCGTCTACGTGTTGCTCGTCGATCGGCTTTTGGGCCCTGACCCACTTGGAAGAGTATTTTCCTCTTCCCTGTCCTTTCATTTCTCGCCTGAATCATTTTGACAAAGGCCCCAATGTCGCGTTTTTTTTCCCGGGCCGTATGGGTGGACTGTTTTTCTCTTTCGGTTTTTCCCCTAACTCAATTTGGCTTTGACACGGGACAGCCCTTAGTTTCCCTACCTCCAAGGCTTAGCCCGCCCGTCTTCCCCCCCCCCCATTCCTCCCCTAGGTCAGCAGCGGCAGATTATTCATCCTTTTCTTCTTTTCTTTGCGACCCCTCGTCTCCCACACCGTTTTGATCGCCCCCCCCTCCCCTTTTCATATGAAGTCATGCCATCCCCGTTTTTGCTCCCCATTCTTTGTTAGGTCCTCTTCCCTTTTTTTTTCTGCGTTCGCACAAATTTTCCCCTCCTCAATGACCATGAGGGTCGGCTTCGTGTAGATATTTCCTTCCTCCTCCGTCTTCCCCTTTTTTTCCTGATGGTTGAAATGTATCTTTTTCATGAACAGAAACTCCCCTTGAATCGTCAAGCGGGCGAGTATGAGATAGAAAAATCCCTTTCCCTCTCCTCTCTTGTTTTTTGACTTTTTTTCCCTTTTGGTCCCTTTCGAATGGCGTTTTGTTTTTGCATTCACACCCCCCCCTTTTTTTACGTCCGAACCCCTGAAACGCCCTTACAATTCACGCGCCGCCCCTTTTTTTCCTCTCCGTTTTGACCCCCCACCCCTTTTTTTGAAGTAGGTGCGCCTCCAAAAACACCCTCTGAATCTTCTTCACCCGCGTTTGGGAGCTCCCCCCCCCCCTTTCCCCGTGATTCCCCACGGCGCCACCGCTCTCTTTTTGTATGATTTCAAAAGGTGAGTGGCCCCCCTTTCCCCCCCCCCGTCCTCCCCACATATCCGATGGTTCGGACAAAAGTGGCACCGGGATCGCTCTTTCCCCTCCTTTTTTTTTCTCCTCCGACCCCAAACTTCATTAGGAAGCTTTCTTCTTATGGGGGGTTGTTCCTGCCCGTGAGTTAAGGGATCTATCTGGTCTTCCTCCACCGGAATCTTCCCCTGGCCTGGCCAGCAGTGGCCTCCCCCCGCGTAAACTCCGCTTTTTTTTCCCCCACCCAGTCCCTTTTTTTTTTTCCCCCAGCGATCCCTTTTTTGCTGAGCGATTGCCCCCTCAGCTTCTTGTTACTCCTTTCCTCGTCCGCTGCTTCTCACCCTTCCCCCCTTTTCCCCCCCCTTTTCCCTGTTTTAGTCAAGGTCCACACATACTCTCTTTGAAAAAGGTTCGTCTCCCCCCCTGCACTGGCGCGCCCTCCCCCTTTTTTTTCCCCCGGGCCTCGTCCTTTTTCGTTTCGATTGATTTTTTCGGACCCCCTTCCGACGGTTTGTTCGGCGCGCTGAATTCCCCTTTCTCGGTCAAACAAAATCCCTTACTCTTTCTTTGTGACGCAATGTCTGATTTTCCCCACGATAACAACGAGCAGG
>Ga0179593_1393498_pt1 | contig 16663 bp, 20 predicted proteins | sample CZODoug2_1_08_16_FD_185931 | JGI IMG/M metagenome (GOLD analysis project Ga0179593, IMG submission 185931) | Vadose zone soil fungal communities from Angelo Coast Range Reserve, California, USA - CZODoug2_1_08_16fungal (PacBio error correction) | ecosystem: Environmental > Terrestrial > Soil >... | reverse complement strand
TCTCCCCAGCCCCCATGGCTCATTCTGGCCGCCCCCGGAGGTCTTTTCTTTTTTCCTCCCGATTCCTTTTTTCTTGACCGATGATGTCCGCCAGTCCCCAGTGGAATATCTTTTGCTTTTGATTCCCGGCTGTCCAGGGTTTTTTCTACCCCCTTTTTATCGCCTCTCGCAGCGTCACGCCGGCTCCTACTCCCAAGCTTTCCTTCTCGTCTTCCCCCCCCTGCCCTATCCCACCTTCTCCCTGGACCTTCCGGCGGAAGTAAGCTGGTATGACATCTTTCCCCCCGTACCCTTCTACCTTCAACTCTTTCTTCGTCATTGAGTAAAACAATCCCCCACCTCTACGTTCGTCCCGTTAGAACCCCAAAAGCCAGGGGCTGTCCCTTTAAGGGGGCCCTTCTCAAGTTACTGTCAGTTTCGTAAACTCCTCGGTCTGAGCCGGTGTTTCATTTGGTCTTTCCCCGTCCATATCCGTCAGTGAATTCAACGCCTTTTTTTTCGCATCTAATGTGCTGCCGGTTTTAGACCCTAATGGACATCCTTTAAGCCCCCTTGAGTGTCTCCAGGCGACCCCCCCCCCCCCCCCCTTCCCTCCGAATTGGATACCTTTTTCTTTTCTTTTCTTTCCCCCACCAACGAGGTCCCTGCCTCTTTCAGGTTCCTCCTTGATGACTCATCCCTGATTCCCTCTGTGAGTGACAACGGTAGGTTTTATGAGTCTCCCCGAACAATGTAACCTTTCTCGAGATCTTACCAAGAGTGCCTCCGATCTAGAACCCCCCGGACCCCATTTTTTATGGCTTCCCCCACTCAAAGGTGCCCCTGGGTCCCCTAAAAAACGGGAAAAACCCGCTTCTCCCTGTAAGCGAAGGTCACCGAAAAGCAACCTGCAAGTCCCATTTCCACAGCCCCGCTTTTTGTAAGGATGGATGTTTGTGCACCGCCCCTGTGCGCCTCGCCCTTCTAGAGACCCCCTCTTCACTGTTCCCCCCCCCACCCCCCCCCTGCCCCTGTTTTTTTCCTTTGCCATTTCTTAAAGGGTTATTCTCTTCTGCCCCTACGTCGGGCATGTCCCCCCCCCCCGCGTCCCTACCTGCTTTCCTGGCGTTCGGTAGTAGAAGGAAACGATTTCCCCCCCTAGTCTTCCGTTCACAAGAGTGCCATTCGTTGTCCCATTTCCTTTGTTGATTCCACTTTTTTGTTTCCCCCCCTTCAATTTCGATCCCCTTTCGTTGACTTTTTTTTCAGGCACCCTTTAAATTTTTTTTTCATGTTGTCCCCGGTTAAAATGAACGACTTTTACCCTTTACGCACTGTCTAGCCTCTTTCTTTTTTCTGAGCTTGCCTCCCCTCACGTGAAATGAAAAGAAGTTCCAATTTAAGATCCCACCACAAAGTCAGAGCCTCTTTCCCACCCCCCTCCTTCGAAGCAAGACTTTACCGCCTAAGCCTTCCCAGGTAGCCACGTCTCGCCCTCCTCCCCTTGTTCGGTGCTTTTTAGAATTTATGCTTTTTTTGTTTTTTTCTTTCCCCCTACACGATAGTCCTTATTTGTCGACCTTGCCGACTCGTCTTCCCCCCCCTTCTCTTGCCCCCCCGCCGTCCCCGGTTTCCCTTAAAGAACCTGTCTTTGTTGCGTACCTATTTTCGTGCCAATAAACCTCCTCTTAGAAGTCGACCTCGACCCCACCGGTTCCGGGTGTACCAAGTCTTCCCCACGCCCGCAGTGGTTGAGCAAATCTTGGTTTACACCCAGTACCCACCCCCTTTTTTAGTGCTCCCGCTGTTATTTAAAGACCCCCCCCTTTCCACTGTGCAATACCAGTCCCACCCTCCCCCCGAAGGCCCTATTTTTTGTCGCCCCTTTAGGGCCTATGCTCCTGCCCAGGATCTCCTCTTTTTTCAATCCGCATCTTTTAGGATAATTATTAGTGTTCTCCCCGTCCGACTCGGCTCGTTACCGTTCTTCCCCTGACGCCTAGACCCCTTTCCTTTCCTTTTCTTCCCTATGCAAGAACAGGATGGGCTCCCCGCTTGTTCGGAGACTGGGCACCACCGCGAGGAAGCATTCAGGGCTGCTCCCCCCATGGCGTTAATCTTTCGACGGTCCCCCTGCGTCCCCCCTTCCCCAGAACGTTTTTATTTTTCCTTTTTCACGGTTACGCGTGAGGACATTTCGCCTCCGTCCTCTGTTCACCCCCCCTTGTGACATGGAGCGGGAATTTTGCCCCTTCCCCCCCCAACCCCTATGACCTTCTCCTTTCTTAATTCCTCCTTGAGGGCCTGCCCTTTTTTTGTTCCTAACTAAGATAAAGGAGAATTTTTCTCCTCACCCTTTTTTCTATGACCGGTGCCGTTGTCCGAGCCCCAATCCCTTCTTCCTTTCCTCCTTTGGCGCTTCCTTTTCCCCCCCAATATCATAGCTATTCGGCTCCCTTTTTGTCCCCAAAACTGGCCTGCCTCTTTATCTCTTCTTGTTGTTGTCAGATCGTATAGGCTTTTTGCTACTCCTTCTTTCACATCTCTCTTTCCTTTGGTCTCCCCTTATCGCCGGCTTTTTTCTTTCTTTACAGTTTTTTCTTGTTGATGCGGCAGCCGGAAACGTTCTCCTTTCCTCTTCGACTTCGCGTGCCCGCGTTTCGTGATCACCCCCCCCCCCCCCCCCCAAGTCCACCCCCCCCTCTCCTGGCCCTTGGCTTCTTCCCTTTACTTTTATTCTGGTGCGTCTTCCTCCCAATTCCCCCTCCGTCCCCAGGTACCGACGTGGTCACACCTGGTCGACTACTTTGCGCGATCGTCCCCGTCTTCCCAGATGCCCTTTGATTGTCCCCAACCAACTGCTTCTTCCCGGTCAGCCCCTTACCCCTGCATTTTTTGATCATTCCGTCACCTCTGGCGTTTGTGAGGCCTTTACGTCTTCCGCATCCTTTTCCCTTTCCCCGCAGTTATTTTTCCCAAGGGTTTTTTTTTGATCGGATCGGACGGGCACACTTTTCCCTTCCCTCTCTGTCCGACACGAATGCTCCATTCCAGTCCCTTTTTTTCTTTTTGAGTGCTTCTTTTTTGTCGCTTTTCTTTTTTTTTCTCACTCCCCAATCGAGAACTCCTTTGATTTTTCTTTTTGACCTTTTCTCGGTACGCCCGGGACCAGCACAGTTTTTTTTGGGTGTTTTTCCTCCCCCCCATCAAAACGTTATGTTCGCCCTCTTTTTTTCGAGTGCGAATGTCGTACCCTGCCCTTTCCCCTTGCTGTTTTCCCTTTCTTTCAGACACCTTTAAACTTCCCCCCCCCTTGCGTTACGCGCCGGCGCTCTGTTCTTTTTTTTTTTTTTTCCCGGTCGTCCATGGTGAAAGGTCTCTCGAACCCCCTGCGTCATCGCCCCACCCCTCCTTCCCTTTTTCCCCCCTCCCCCTTGACCGATCATAATAGAGCCCAGGTCACCCAGATCAGGGATGACTTGGAGCAACCTTTTTTTTCTCTATTTTGGTGGTCAGGTCGACGGGGGTGAGAATTCTTTTTTTCAGACTTCCGGATTTTGGGGAGTTTAAGTACTTAGAAGTCTGACTCCTCTCTATTACTCCTGCTCCTCTCTTTCCCCCCGGAGGTTTACCGGTCTCCCCGTTTCCGTCAGGCCCCTTCCCCTGGCCCCCTAATTCCTATCAACTCCCGCGGTCTCTCCTTACGACTTGGCACCATGCACCGTTCTCTCCGTCCCTCATGTCTTGTTGTAACAAAGCCGGATTTTGCAGGTAGCCCCCTTTTTTTTCCCTTCTCCTCCCAACCCCTCCTTTCGCGGTCAAAGGCAGCAACCTTCCTCGTGCCTCGGCGCCTCCCGTGAACAGTTTTTCCTCCGCGTCCTCCAGTTTTTTTCTTCCAAGGTGCCATGATCCCTCCCCCTATACTGCCTCCCTGTAGCAGCGCCGCAAGAGATTAGGATCCCTTTTCTTTTGAGCCCCCCCCCCCCCCCTGGAGCTGACCTAGGGAGTCCCTTCCCTTTGATACCGGGTTTTTTTCTCATAGTGTGGAACGTGGTTTCCCTTCCTCCTTTGAGACGGTTCTTGTCATTTTCCCCTCCGGTAAAGTGTGCTGGTCAGCTCGCTCTTGTACTGCTCGCACACCCCTTCCGGTCCCCCCTTTTTCCTACTTACCTCTCATTTTCGGTCAGTCCTGCCTGACCCGGCCGCCAGGCCTTGTCCACCCCTCCCACACAGTCCCCTTCTGTCCTGATAAGTTCTTGCGAGCAAAGTTTTTTTGGTTTTTTTTTTTTTTCTTCTTTTCTGTCCCGGCCTCAATGCGTCCATTACTCCCTTTGCGCCTTTCCGCAACACGGCGGTACTGCCCGTTCTTTTCTCCTCTTATTTTCCCTTTTTCTACCTTACCTCCTCCCTTAGGGAGCCTAATTTCCTAGTCCCCTCTAAAGTTTGGGTAGCAGGGATCCTTTATGTTCTTGTTCTTCGCCCTTCTTTCCCTGGTCCGGAAGCGCCCTGGTGTTCTCCGCGACATGTTTTTACGAGCTGGTCCGGACCTTCTGGCTACCGAATGTCCCTTGCTTTGGACGCGGTTTTCTTCGCTCCTCCTCTCTTTTCCTTACCGACTCTTTCCTCTCTTTCCGGGTACTTTGATTCTATTTAGAATTTTCCCCCTCCCATGAGTATGCCGAGCCCCCTAAGTTGGCGCCAGAACGTCACACCAGGTACTCCATCCTCGAGGACATCTTTGGAGTCCGTGGTTCCTTTTGATTTAATTATATCTTTTAATCGTCCCCCTTTGTTTTTTTCTCTTCGCCCCCCCGCATACCGCAATTGATGCGTCCTCCCCCCTTTTCAGGCCGAGTCCTTAGGATGTCCTTCCTTCTTTTTCTTGGGACTCCGCTCCCTTTTCACACCCCCACCGCCGCCCCCCGCGACCCCTCGCGCCGCTTTCCCCCCCGCCCGAACTATGAACTTTTTCTTTATTTTGGTACCATTGTCGGCATCACCGACCTCCTATAGCTAGTCCTCCACTGCGTCTTTTATCAGAACCGCCGCCTCGGGTTTGCCCCTCCCTCTGCAACTTTTTTTTCCAGCGCATCTGTTCACCCCACTACTCTTTTTTTTTTACGCATCTTCCCTTTTGGAGCCGCCTCTCCCCCCCGGTACGGTTCCTGTACTGAGATCTTTTTTTCAATCACCACCCTAACGGCTCTTGCAGCCCCCATCTTGCGGCCGAAGGTCTTCTAGTTCTTTACCTATTTTCCTTTCTGGTCCAGTGCTAACCGTCCGTGCCTGACTTTACTCCGCATGTGTTTTTTTTCTTGGACGGTAACTCATTTGCCCTCTTGTCCTTTTTTCCTCCAGGAGGTTATCGGAAGCACCCCTCCCCCGACTGATCCTTCCTGCCCCGTGGATGTTGAGTTCCCGGTCGAATTCCTTCTCCCTGAATTCTAGAGTTCCCGCCTATGAGCCTCTTGATTTCAAAAGCGTAAGTTCCTCTTTCTCTGGAGACTTCGGTCCCTCTCGGGCCCCCCGCATGCTTCCAAGACCACCATTTTTCTTAGCACACTATTCCACCAGCCCCTTCGCTGTGAACCCCCGACTTTTCATTTCTTGTTCTCCCAAATGTCACTTTGTTCCCCCTCGGAATAGGTGTTGTCCCCCCTGCCCCTTCTCGAAGCCCAGCTTTTCTCGACTTTTCTTCCTTTCCCGCCTCCCTTTGAGACCTAAGCGACCTTGCCTTCTTCTTTACCTCCCGTCTCCGAGAGATGATCTCCTTCCCTCGCTGTTTTCCAGGTCACCCGCTGTGGCGTGCTTTTTCGTATTACGACGGTCCCGAGACATCCCTTTTCCTTTTCCCCACTCTTTTTCCTCCCTTGCTCCTACCTTCCTGATCCGGTTTATTGGGGTTGCTCCCCCCAACGGCCTGCCTGCCCTTAGGTTTCTTCGGTCCCTGTAAATTTTGCCTTTCCCGCCTTGACGCAACCGACAGTCCTTCTGGTTTTTCTCCCGTTTTCTGCCCCGTAAGCAGTCGCATTTTCCCCCCCCTTCCCCGCCGCTCTCTTCCCAGCGGACCTTCCATTTACATCACATAGGTCCTTAACGCCTCCCTATTCCCGAGAACACCCTCGTTCCTTTCGCCGGGCGCCCGTTCCTGTCGCCCCTTTCCACCTTTTTCCCTCGAAGATGTTTTTCTGGGTGATGTTCCTGATTCTCTCTTGTTCTCTTATCTTCGCGTCCCCGAGGAGCTGTGTTCCCCCCTTCTGGCCCCCTTTACCTTTCAAAATATCAGGAGACGCCTCCATGGCTGTTTCGGTTTTTTTTCTTTTGGTTGAGCTCATTTCGCAGCCCCGCTTCTCTAGGACCCCTCGGACCCCCCGCAGCCTTCCCCGACCCAACCTTTTTCCTTGTCTTGTTCTTGATGTGACCCCCACTCCCCATGGTTTTTTCGATAGCCGCGAGTCTTATCCGGTCCCCCTTTCAGGGAGTCCCAGCAATTTCCCCTCCTTCGCTTCTTTCTGTGCGCCCGTTTTCTCCCACTCGCAGGCCACCGGCCTGCCCCTTGATCATCCGTTCTTTGGATTCGGCGCGTTTTTTCTGACGCTTTGACGTTTTCCGGGCCTATGCTCAGTCCCCCTTTCGGCCTTCCCTCTCTGGCGGCTGCCAACCCCTCGCCCCCCCTAGTTTTTTTACGTCTTGCTCGGGTCAACTCGGTGACTTACGTGCTTGATAACCCCCGTTCCTCCCTGAGGCTGATGCAACCCTCCATTTTGTGGAATCCTGGCGATGTCTCCCAGTTCCTCGATTGTCCCTTTCTTTCATGCCTTTAGAAAAGGTTTCCTTTCTGCAGAATAGGATGTTTTGCCCCCCCCCCCCCCCCCTCTGCCCCTTTTCCCCCCCGATCGTCAGTTCTCATCAGTCTTCTCCCGTGTTCCACTCTTCCCCTCCCCCGTGAGAAGAGCTTTCATCCGCTTCCCCCCTGTGCCGGTGTGATCAACCTCGTTCTTCATCAAAGGACGTATCTCACACCCATAGAACGTCCTTTTGCCCCCCTTTCCTGCAGTTTCCCCTAAATGTTACTCTTCCCTCTTTTTATATCCTCTTTTTCCCTCCATTTTTTGTTTTTTTCTGATTCTCCCTCCTCGGCCCCTTTTGACTAAGTAATCCAATTCATGTTTTCCCATAGTCCTCCCCCGGTCTTTACCATTTTTAGCAGCCCTTTTTCTATACTGCGGCTTTTGCTCTCTGAGTTCCGATCCTTCCTCTGCGGGATTATACAAAGTGCTTCGAGGTTTTCTTTTCCCAGACCCAAAGAGATTCTCCCATGATTTCCTCTAGGGGAGGTCTTCTTTTTGGACATGGCCCAGACGAGCAGTTTAAACCGTTTCATTTTCTCCTTAAGGGCGCCGTATTTTAATTTTTTTTAACGAGTACCAGCTCCCTTTTCTCCCCACCAAAACCCTTTTTTTTTTTCACTTTCGGTGTCATTGTCCTCTCATACATTTTAAATTTTTCTTTCACCAAAGGTCCCAAGAGAGTCTTTTTGGATTCCCATCTGCAACCCCTCCCCATTTGAGAACCATGAATCTCGTCATTTTCCGTCCCCCGGCAATTTTTTGTATCCCCCTTTTCGATTCCGGGCCACACGGTAACGCTCCTCTAGCTGCCCCCTGCTCCTCTCCTCCAGTCGGATTTAGTGATACAGGCGCCTTTTTGACTCCGGTGCCCAGAACTGGCACGCCCCCCCTTCTCCGTCACTGTTTTCTCTTGTTCACCCGCTTTTAGGTATTCCGACGCGTTGATACTAGACCTGGTTGGTTTGCCCACCCTCAAATATTTTTACGACTTGCTTCCCTTTTTCCCCCCTCTCTTCTTGTGATGATCGCGGTTAATACTTCCCGAAACTCCCCTCCCAGACAGTTGGGTCCGCTTCTTTCCTCGTCTCTTTTTTCCCCCCCCCCCGTACCTTGATAGATTCACTCCCAACCAGTCCCGTCCCCCCAGGAGAATCCTTCGGACATTCGGCAAGAAGAAGAATATCCCTTTTTACCCGCCCCGCCCCTCGGCGTCATGATTTTTTTCACATTGGTTTTCGCCCTTGTTTTTGATTTTCTACAAGGAGGAGGCATTCGTTCGATGCCCCTGATCATTTTGTTTCGCCTTGGCTTTGTTGATTCCCTTGGGACGGTTAGGTGCCTCACCCACTCGGACAGGAACTTAGCCCCGGCCTACTCTCCATTTCCCGGCGTTTTTCTTTATCAGAGTCGTTAAGTTTTTTCTACTGTTCTTCACTTTCCCACATTTCGTGGCCTTACCCTGGGCGGGCCTTCTTTTCCTCAATTTTCCCCCTTTTCCACCCGGAATCGCCTGTTTTAGGTCTCGGGGCTGTCATGTCTGTGTCACGGGTGATGTGGTAGCCGTATTGCCTCGGCCGACCCTCCAACGCCCAGGCGCGGGCCCAGTGCGTGGTTCTGTGCTTTTTTTTTCCCTCCTTCGTCCGGTACCTTGTATCATTTCTTTCCTGACGTTGTGGGCGGTCTGTTCCCAACCGTTGGAAATTAGAGCCCGTGCTGCCATCTCTCCCTGTTTTTTCTTGCCCGAAATCCGACCCTTTGATTTTCCCGGGTCTACGGCGACGTGTCTTCCCGGTCCACGGTCTGATTTCTCTTCTCCCCCCATGTCTTTTTAGTCGCCATAGGTTTTCCCGATTCGTGTTCCTGAAGTCATTTGGGTTTTTTTCCGGCCGATCAGGTCAAAGTTCTCCATACTTACTGCAATCCCCGGCCATTTTCGGCCCCCCCCCCCGCTTTTCACGACCGTTGCCATCACCTTCCTCGGCGCATAAGTCGCGTCCTCTACGTCGAGCCTGCTAATTGCCAGTTTTTGCACCCCAACAGCCAACAGGATGCTGTTTTCCTTTTGTGCGGGGTGTGGCTGACGGTCCTTTTCTTAATCCTTGGCCAGGGGGCGCTCCTTCCCTCTGGTGTAATTGCTGTTTCTTCTTTAGTATTTCTTTGAATTTTTACGGGTAGAACCCACCTTCCTCTCAGGTCTCCTTATAAGGGATTTTCGTCCGCCCCATTCTTTTTAGCCCTTGGATGTTAGGTTTTGTGTATTTGGTCCGCACCGGTCTGGACGGGCCTTCCGTTGCTTCCCCGTTCTTTGTTACCTTCCTATGGTACGTATGTCCTTTTATTTTTCCGATCTCTAGCCGACCGGTTGTTTTCTTTCCGGCGTCCCGCCTCCTACGATCTTACTTCCCTCCTCCTTTTTTATTTGTATGTCTCCCCTTTTTTTTGTCTTCGATCGTTTTAGCAACGGCAGGCTTTCTTGAGCCCCCCTTCGTCAGCCCCCGTCGTCACAACACGGCTCCTCTTCGACCCTGCACCTTCTTCTTCCCGTGTGTGCGGCTGGAACCGTTGCGCCAGTGCTGGCGGGCCTATACCCACTCCGTTTTGTTGTTTGAGTTCCTAGATGGCGCCTTGCAACTTTGCTGGCCCCCCTCCCCTTCGCGACGGTTTGCGTGTTTTTTTTTTTCGTAGATCCCTTTTGTCCTCCTCTTTTACGCTGCGTGTTGTCTCGTTACGCCTTGATCGTGCTGATCCCTTTCGGCATCACTCCCTTTTTCCCTTCTCGAGCGGCCGCACGGTTTTTAGCCTTTGCTCTCACAGCCCCACGCAGTTTTGCTCTCATTCGTTCCCCCTTAGCATCTTCATACTCGGGAACCTTTCTGATTTTTGAGTTTTGACTTTTTTTTTTACCCAGGATCCTACGTCTCTCGATGATTGACCCACAACCTCACGGCGCCCGTGTTTTTTTGCCCCCCGGTTTTCCCTTCCTAAGTAGTAGGGCCCGTTGATCAGTGCCTCCCCCTCACTTTGTACTCCTTAATGCCGTAACGCATTCGCCCATGTGGGCTTTTTTTTTTCCTGGCCAGTCATTTCCACGACGCGTCCTTGCATCCCCCCCCATCCACCACTTTCCATTTCCTGTCTTTTCGGTTTCCTGGAGCCGGCCTTCTTAATTTTCGTTGAGAGTTTTTTTTTCTGCCCGGGGGGGGTCATGTCCCGATCAACTTGCGGTGCCGGTCCGCTATGGTTGGCCTTTTTCGCCTTTAGGTTTTCCTTCTTTTTCGCTGACCCGCAAACTCCCATTTCTCGTTAGGCCCCCGAACCCGGCGCTATTTTTTAACCCCGTCACCCGGGGCCCTTCCGTCGAAGAACCGTGGTTTAACCATTTCGAATCCAGAGATCTCCTGTGCTTTGTTCAAACTTCGACCGGTTGCAATACAGCTAGCCCCTATTAATCTATGGAGGCCCCCCCGGCTCCCCTTTTATGAGATTCGCCCCAAGCTATCTTCTTGGTAAAATGGTTTTCCCCCCCCCAGAATTGTCGTCTCTCCGTATCCCGGTCAAGGTCGCTGCACATCTCCCTGTCCCCTTTTGCTGTTCTTTACCCGGAGGAGGTTAGATCCCTTAACGCTCCCCCTCCCATCTTTCCCCGGCCTGCCTTTCCAGACTGTTGGACGACCCCTCCTTAAGCCAGGAGATGAAGGGTGAGCCTTTTAACACGCGTTCTTCCGCTTTTTTCTTTGACAGGGGTTCCCCCTAAAATGAAGTGTTACCTTTCTTCACGCTCCTGACCCATTTGAGAACGGTCACTCCTTTTTTTGGATTCTTTCCGGAAGGTGTTAAAGTCTGCCCCTCTTTTTGACTTCCGACGTACAACTTTACTCGCCCACCCCAAACCATCACGCATCTCTTCCCCGCCGAGGTTTAATTTTCGCCGCAGAAGTGATATTCCCCCCCCCCCATTTACCCCCCCCAAGGGTTGCCCCTACTTCTTTCCAAGCTCTGGGCTGGTGTGGCGCTCTTTTTCCCCCCCTTGTTATGTTTCGCTTGCCGCTTCGTCATGTCGTCTGAGTGGGTACCTTTCCCCTAATGGACAAATTTATTTCCTTCAGAGTGCCGCGGCACCCTGACCTTCTTTTTGGCCTTGCCTCAACTCCCTCGCTCCGCTTCCCTCGCGCCCCGGCAGCAGTCTCACCCCCTTTTCCACAAGTTTTCGAAAATATGTTTTTTTTTTTTGTACACCCGACCACAATTTTCACCAATACGCTCTCTTACTTAAGACCCTCCCCATTTCCTGAAATTACCCCCCCCCTGGAAGCCTAGAGATGGGAGTTTGTCAACTTGCTGGCTCCCATCGATTTTCCGTGCCACGGGCCTGGCGCTGCTCCCGCCGGTATTTTTAGCGGTTTCTCTTGAGCTCGCTTTCTTCGTGGCTCCCCAGTTTTGGCTTCGCCTCCCCAGCGACCCCCTTGAACCCGACTAGGTCAGGCTTTCCAACACCAGGATTTCCGTTTGGTACCCTTAGCCGTCCCCACGCGGGTCTCTTTTTTTATTTTTTGATCAACCCCCTTCATTTCTTCTGCACCGCGCCGCCACCTGCCCCCTTGTTTTTTTCCCCACATGTTTTCTTGCTGAGGAATCGTGCCGATTTTCTGGTTTCTGGAGTTCGACCAGGGTGTTCCCAAGTGTTTCCTTCTGATGTCCTGTCTCAATGACCCCCCCTCTGAAGTACCGATCGGTAAGTTCTGCTTCTTATTCATAGGTTTTGGGGTGGAATCATTCCCGCGGAAAGCTTTTGCCCCCTTCTGAGTCCGCGCTGGTCCTAGATGGCTGGATTGCCGCCAATTTCTAGCCAACCCACCAAACCCACTACAACCAACACCACTCACACTGCACACCACCCAACCCCAAACCCCCACCCCACCCCCCCCCCCCCCCCCCCCACACCCCCCCCACCTCCCCCCACCCCCCCCCAACCCCCCCCCCCCCCCCCCCCCCCCCAACCCCAACACCACCTCCCCCCCCCCCCCCCCCCCCACCACCCCCCCCCAAAGTTTCGGACCCTCTTTCGATAAATGCCACACGCCCTCTCTCTTTCCCCCTTTTTCATTAGTCAACCTGGCTTCTATTTCTTCCTATTTTCCCTCTCTCCTTTTTTGTTTTTGTATTCTCTTCCCTCTCCCCCTGCAGGCTTTTTTACAGTACCCTTCTGTTGACCCTTTTTTTTTATTGGGAGCCCATCCTCTGGTTGACGTGGTTTTGTTGGAGTTTGGTTGTTTTTTTGACGCTGACCATGCGCTTCATTCCTCAGTTCTAGGTTTGTCTGGTCGACCGCCCGTTTGCGTACCACACATTAACTTTGCGCACTCAGAGACAGTGTTGTGTGAGTCTGCTTTGACACCTGACACCCACACTCCTGCCCTTATGCACCTTTACCGATCAGGGACTTCTTTTGGTGCTTTTTTCCCTGTGCCCTTTCCATCCGAGTTCGGGCCAGGTTGACCCTGTGCCTCCGTCCGATGTGGTTTTTTGTCCAGAGATCCAGCGCCAGGTGCCTTTTTTTTTACCCCTTTTGTTGTAGCGGTGCAGAGCGACGACTCCCCTAAGTTTTTTTACATTCTCAATCGGCCTCTTGTGGAAGGACGTAACCCACCTTCATTTCTGTCCTGGCAGCCGTTTCCTTTCTGAATTTTGTGTTTTTATTTTTGACCCTTGTCACGTTCTTCTAACACGACGGCGAACCGACCCCCTTCTTTTTTCACGTAGTTTCCCCTTCGGAGGCCGGTTTACCTTTTTCCTTTCCCGGTCTGTCGTAGCAAGGGCTGCCCGAATGCTTCTTTTTTTCTGTCCTTGTGACGGGATCTTTTTCTACCCCCCTTTTTGATCGTAAAAAGGGTGGTCTGGTTTCCGCCCTTCCTTCGTTCGAAACCCCCCCATGTCTTTTACTGATGAGGTTTTGTCGCCCCCGGTGGCACCTGCTGATCTCGGGTTTTTTTCCGGACCTACGGCTTTCCGGACCCCGACACGTTGACTCCTGTAGGCGTGAGATTGATGTGGCCCTTCCCTTTTTTTCTTTGTTTTGTTCTTTTAGTCCTAGAAAAAAAGAGCTCAAAGGACGCCTTTTTTGAGGCTTATCCTAAGACGCCTCCTTCTCATTCGCAGACACCCTAATACGTTTTTTTTTTAGAGTGCGAGCACCTTTGGTTGGTTTCAAGGTTTCTTTTTTTTCTTAAACTTTTCAGGAGAGCAGGGGGTGTGTGTTTTTTTGGTGGTTGGTGCTGGTTTTCCTCTTTGAAGGTATGTTTGCACGGCAAGCGCCGGTTTACCCCCCCATTTCTTTTTTTTTTCGACGGAAGGCGGGAAGGTCTCTTTTTTTTCAGGTTTTTTCTCCGTAAAAATTCAATTACGTTGCCGAACCCCTCTCCTTTCGCTTTTTTCCCAGTGGTCAACAATGAGCCCCGGCTCTTTGCTGTTTTTTTGTGTACCACAGGATTGGGGGAACTGCCTATTTTCCTTCCGGTTCCTTTTGCATTCTCCATGACAACGACGTAGCTGTCCCCCCCCCAGGAGTCTTTCACGGCTTCGCGCTGGCGCCGTCTTTTTTGTCGTCTTCCGCGAACGAACTTTGGGGGTCCTTTGGCATTTTGTTTAGCACGGTTCCTCTCAGAAAGGTTTGGAGGGTTTTTTTGCTTCTTGACTGGAGCCTTTTTGTTTCATTGACCACCACAGAGCCCCCTTTTAGGGTCGAGAATCCGGGTGAGTGTGGCCCGATTGCGGTTTTATTTTTCCCTTTCCTTTTTTTTGCCAGTCGGGTTAGGTTTATTTCTTTCCGACATTTTTCAGTTTTGCTTGGTCAGTCCGTAGACGGTACTTTGAAGTTTTACGCGGACCAACCTTTTTTCCTGGAACTTTTCAAGGTCACCTTTCTCGTTGCCAGCTTAATCCAAGCCTACGCCTAGGAAGTCGAAGAGGTTCATCCCCCAAGACCCGTAGGTTTGGAGACGTTTCGTCACTGTTTCTGGTGTGGTTAATTCCCTCGAGCTATATATTGGAAACTTTTATTTCGCCGACTTGCCCCCTTTTTTTTATGATTTCATGCGTCTTTTTTCTCTTTTTTTTTTTTTTTATGTGTCCCTTTTTTTTCCTACATACTCCCCCTTCGTAAGCCTATTCCCGATCGGGGCCAAGCTTGTTTTTTTTTCGTTTGTTTTTTGTGAGTGTTGTTAATCTTTTTTTGGGTATTTCCTTTGACCTTCAGAGGTTTTTTTTTGCTAATATGACTTCCCTCAGGGTTCTGGTAAGGAGCTGCGGTCGTTTTTTTAGAGCATTTTTTCCCGCTGGAGGTGTCAGTGTGCTTGATGTAGCCGCCGCCGTGTCGTGCTCTGTTCATTATTTTGACGGGTAGTGATGCGAATTTTTTTTTGGACCTTTTTTCTTTTCGACATGCATTCTTCCTCTCCCCACTTTTTTTTGTTTTTCGTTTTAATTTTCTCGTAAACCAAGGAATCGCACTTTCCTCGCAATTCGCGGCATTTGTGGCGCGCGCAGGTGACCCTTTGATATTTTTCTTTCCTCATACAGTTGTGTCTCAGATTCCCCCTTTTCGGAGCCATTTCCTGCGCGACGTTTGCCCCGCTCGCTTCCGGGTTTTTTCCTACGATCCTCCCAACGGCCAGGTCCTTCCTGCAGGTAGAGCGATCTCCGGCTGTCCAGTTACCTTTCCTTTTTTTGATACTCTTTCTCTATCGGCAATCACGCGCCGTTTTTTTTTCTTTTACCGCCCCCTTTCAGCGGGCGTGCTCCCTTCGGTTTTCCTTTGGCCTCCTTCCCCCCCCCCCTCTAGGGAACTTTTTCCTTTCCGCTGGAGCGCGCTTCCTCGTTCGGGCTTTTTTTTTTCGGACACTCACAACCCTAACGTTTTCGGCGACCACCATGCTGTTCCTTTATAAGTTCCTTACGGTTTTAATTTTGGGTCATTGTCCCAGAACGACTGCGAAGCCTTCGCTCTTGTTTTTTTTTTTTTTTCGGCCCCTGAGGAGACGAGCGCGTTTTCTTTGCTTTTTCCCACCCCTACCCCCGCTCGTTACCTTATCCCTGCCGTGCTGTTTTGCCGCTTTTTTCCTGCGGCCGGGATGAGTTTCTAGGATGACCTTTTCTCTGCGTTAGGTTTTTAACTTTTGTCGCTGGTGGTCGCGGCTCCCGTCGTGGCGCTGCCCATCCCCCTTTCCTACCTCCCGACTTTTTTTCCGTGTCTTCAGGTCCGCCCCCCCAACCCTTTTGATGTTTTTCCCCCCCCGGTACACACTTTTGTAGCCCCCTGGTGTGTGGTCCACCGGCCCCTCCAAACGGGGGAGGGGGGGGGCGCTCCCTTTAGTCGTCGCTTTTTCTCTGTGCCCGGAACGACCCGTTGTAGTATCGACTTTTCCCCGTGCTTTTCTGCCATTCCCCCGTCGTTTCGTTGCGCGCCTGTCGGTACCGGTTTTTTTTCCCTCGTGACAGGTCCACCGTGGGCCTGGTCCGCCTTTTTTTTTCAGGTTTTCACGACGGCGACCGCGACCAGCTTTTTTTTTCTCCGGTTTTTTTCTTACCGGGCTCAGCCATTTTTCCTGGGTGCCTCCGGTGAACACCATTCTTCCAGGCCCTGCTCCGGTTTTCGGCCATAAATTGGGCAGTTGTCAGAGTCTGACCGACGTTTTTTTTCCCCGTTCCCTTTCCGTCCGGTCCTTCACCTGTTTTTTTTGCCGTGTTTCCGGCGCGGAGCCTTCGTTTGCCCAGACGGACCGTCCCCCTCCCCCTCCACCAGCACCTTTCGGGCCTCCGCGCCCGGGCGCGCACCTTCTCCGCTTTTTTACGCGTCCGGGTCGCCCCTTTTCACGTTTGTGCAATTTTTTTTTTCTGGGATCTTGGTTTTTTTTTCGTCATGCTTTTCTTTTGCTTGCGCCGCCGTTATTTTGGAGAGGCGCCTTGTGTCGCTTTTTTTTCAATCCTGCCGGTACTGGCCCCCCTGGACTTTTCGACGTTTGTTTTTTTTTGCAGAAAATGGTTGCTCATGTTCGGACTTTTTGTTGGACCTCCCCGCGGCTCAGTTCTTCCTTTGCCATTTGGAGAAACACTTTCCGTTCTCCACCGTCCCTTGTTGGCTCCCGGTGTGAGCTGACACACACGCCCAAACTGGGCTCGCTCCTTCGATCTTTTTCTTTTATCCGATCCAGTTCCCTCCCCGGATCAGATCACACGACCACTCCCCCATTCTCTCTTTTCTTTTTGCCCTTGCTGGTGCCCTCCTAGTAGCCACCTGCGATGGTCAATCGCCGATGATGTCCTAGTTAGAATTTCCTTTGGTCTCCCTCTTTCTGTAGTGCTTTTGACCCCCCCTTCTCCGCGAGCTCATCCCCTTGGCCCATTCGACCTGCGGGCCTTGCCCCTGTGTGCAATGCGTGTGTTTCATTCCCCCTTTTGTCCCCCCCTCCCTTCCGACCCTCCTGTAACGCTGATCAACCAAGTTCTGTCGGCGCTGCACCGCGGCGCCTTTGTGTTGTGGCTAAATCTATTTTGGTTCTCTTCCGAGTTTTCCCCTTCGCCCCCATCGGTCGACCATTTGACCTTCTTCCCGACATTGCTGGGCCCTTACTTTTTTTCCCCAATGACCGTCCCCCTCGTTCTTTTTTTTTTTTTTCCATTCTTCCCCCCTTCCGTTGTGGTCTGTTCCCCTACGCGGCCTGATGTTTTCCTCCAGGGCAATGGCGCTCACCTCCTTTAGTTTCTCACAGCCGGCGATAAAGGGGCCTCCACACCCTTCCTTCCTTCCAAATTCCCTTCCAAACACTGGTTCCGGCGAT
>Ga0179593_1387504_pt1 | contig 16663 bp, 19 predicted proteins | sample CZODoug2_1_08_16_FD_185931 | JGI IMG/M metagenome (GOLD analysis project Ga0179593, IMG submission 185931) | Vadose zone soil fungal communities from Angelo Coast Range Reserve, California, USA - CZODoug2_1_08_16fungal (PacBio error correction) | ecosystem: Environmental > Terrestrial > Soil >... | reverse complement strand
TTATTTCTTTGAAAAGCCCTTCCCACATCTTCGCCATTCTTGACCAGACTCGTTTTAAAACCCCGATATTTTTCCCTGTACTTTTTTGCTTTTTGTATTCTTGACATCCCGGTCCATTCTCTGCATGGCAGGTTACCCAGGGCCGCTCGTATGCTTTCGATTTTCCTCAGTTCCCAGATGCGAAGTCCCGTTTTTTAGAATACTTAGCAACCGGCTATCCTCCCTACGACGAACTTCGTTGTCTACACTGTCCCCCCTACTGAGGAGACCACTCTCTCCTTCATCATCCGTGGTTTTCTCTCTTTCCTCCCCTTCCATGCGTTTGTTTTTTCTTTATGCGCCCTTCTTTTTCGTTTTCGTCGGGCCCCCCTTTCTCTTCGTAACGCAGGCATTGGGTAATGTGCTTCGGTTTTCTCGCCGGTGCCGGAAGAGTGTACCCTTCCTTCGTCCCGGCCTTTCGGTCCGTCCTCCCCCTACAAACATCTGATCAGGAACCTCTTTCTGAAGCCAAGGACCTCTGCACTGCCGTGTTCCCCCACCTGTTCCCACGCAACTTTTTCAAACTCGAGTTTCCCCCTGCACACAACTTCTATTTTTTTCCTTTTCTGCCCGGGTTATTCAACTCAATGCGAGTTTCGGCAATGATAGTTTTAAAGCCCTGAAAACCTTTTCTCCCAGAGCCCTATTTGGACTAACCAACGATTTTTCATGCCCCCCTTGCCTTACGTAAACGCGCCATGGATAATTTAAACCTCGAAAACTTACCTGTTTCTTTCTTTCTTTTTTTTTTTTTTCCTTTTGCTTCCGTGAGCTATAGTTTCCGGAAACCACATGGCTCCCCTACGTCCCCTTTCCTTTTTTTTTCCCGACTGGTTCAGACTCCATTTTGCCCACCGAAGTCTACTTATACAGCTGTCGATCCCATTTCAGTCTCCTGCCTTAAATAGTCGTTCTTCCTATTTTTTCATGAGTGAAATGGTGGGTGTTCTCCTCCCTCTTTCCTTTCCCTAACCCCCCACGGACCTGGACCCTGGATCCCCCAAACTGACACTAGCGCCTTCTCCTCAGCCCTCCACTGTTCGCGTACCTTCACGGTTCCAATTGCCGAAAACAGGATAATGCTACACCCATTCCTTCTTTCCCTAGCCCCTTCTTTCAGGTAGTAGTTGGTTTCGAGTTTCCCCTTCCCGACCAAGTGTTCAACTTCACTTCTAGTACTTCTTCTATCTGAGCCATCGGGGAATCGTCTTTTCCTTTTGACGATGGGAGAGTTTTTTCTTTCTATCCTATGCCTTCCGTTTGATCTCGAAAAAACTCTCCTTGATCGCCGATTTTTTCCCCCCTTTGATCAGCCTATTACTTTTTCTGGTGCAAGCCCTCCCTATTTTGACAGCCTTTCACAGTCGCCCCGTCTTCTGGTTCTTTGTTCTTTCCCTTTTCCCGACCCAGGAAGGTTCAGCTTTTCGTCTCCTAAGTCCAATTCGACGCCTGGCCGGACCTCCTTCTACTCGCTTTCCACGGTCCAGTTTTTTTTTCCTTTAAGGGACCCCGAACCAATCTGACGTTCCCGGACTTCTCCCTTTGTTTTTTGGTTTGCGGTCTTTTCCGGCCCTTTCATCTTTGCCTGAACTCCCCGCGGAGTGGACGCTACGACACACGTCATACATACTTCTCCCCCGGCCCCTCTGAAAGATGAAGTTTTCGACCTTGCTTAGGTTTGTCTCAGCCTTTTTCTTTCCTCAGGTGTCTCGGCATTCGGCCAGGCCGCATTGTGCGACCAGCTTCGATTTCACCCTCGTTCTTTACGCCGCTCCCTTTTTTTTGTGTCCAATTCTCGACACCTTTTTTTTTTTCCCATTTAATGTATAAAGATAAAGTCAACGACATTGGTCGTCGACCACTTCCTCCCTTTCCCCCTTTCCCTTTTCTCTCTTCCGTTGTTTTTCGTTCCCACCTTTCTTGAGGCGACGCCTAAACCTGACTTTTTCCCTCTTTTTCAGGACCATGAAGGGCATTCAATGTGTCTGAGACTTGGCCATTTCCCATTCCATCAGTAGAGGCGGGCGGAACGAGAGAGTTGCGTGTCCCCCTTGTCCGTTAGGCCTTTCCCCCCTCTCTTTTCTCCTCTTCAACCCGCTTTCGGCATGAATTAAAAACTACGGGTCACACCTGTAACCAATAGAAGTCATGGGTCTTCCTTTTTACTATCCCCGATCTTTTTTTCCTCTGTCCTTAGTCTGGAAGTGTTTGTCCCCTCTGATTTATCGTTAATTCCCCCCTGATCCCGGTATTGGCGCGCCCTTTTCCCCTTCCTCTAGCTTTTTCCTTTGTCATCGGTTTAAAGAGAAATTGGTTGTAAAAGTTTTCCGGTTTTGCCTTTTCTGAACTTCCTTTTTCTTCTGAGTTCCTCCCAGCGTCCTTCTTTTGACTTGTTCTGATCTGTCATCTACTGTTTCTCTTTGACCGGCTTCCCTACCCCGGATTATGGGCTGCGTCCCTCCCCCTCAATGAGGAGACGTGGACAGATCACTCGTTCCGCTCCGGTTTAGAGTTTTTTTCCTATCCCATCCCTCTCTTTGACTCTTCCTCCACAAATTCCCATCGAAATAGCTGATTTGCCGAGGATTGCCTCCGTATCCGAGCTTTTTATTTTTGATGCTGCCACTCCTTTGAGGAATTTGTAAAACTTAGATAGAACCTCCCCCACCCTTCCTCTTTTTTATTCCCTATGTTTTTCTTGTTCTAGTCCGTTATCTTGGTCTGCCCCCTGGACCCTTGCCGGTCACAGTCCGCTTCTCTCGTAGTAGTCTTAATGGCTACAACAGTTTTGTCGCCAGGTCTTTTCTCGTTGTGGTTTAGGGAATTTTTCATTGAGATGATCCCCCTCCTCCCCATTGACCTCCTGGTCACCTTCTGCTCTTTCAAACTATGTCCCGTGTCTCTCCCCCTGCCGTGAGACCTTCCTGCTCTTGTTTCCACCGTATGCCTTCTTTGGGCAATGGGATGTTTGAACATTATCAGAACTGACAATTAGTTGGCCGCCATGCGAAGTTTCTGAGAGTTCCTCTTTCCCCTTATGCATGTCATCAACACAATCCTCCCCTTTCTCCAGGTAATTATTTTCTCTTCCTCTGTTTCATGTCACCGTTTTTGTGCAGTGAGTACATCTTTTTATGTCCTGAGGGTGAGAGAACTTTTGGACCCGCCTTCTCATGCCTACCATTTCTTTTACCCCGGGCCTAATTAACTAAGCCAATTTGTTTCTGTCATTTTGAATACTCGAGTCCTGTTAGGTTTGGCGAATTCACGTGCCATTTCCCCCCTACTACAATTAGTTTTTGAATGATCGTCGGCCCCCCCGATCCGTATTGTATTCCGGAATTTTTTTTGGTATAATTGATAGTCCATGCGCGCGCAGGTTGCGCCACTCCTCCCCCCCTCTTTCTTCCTCGGGCGCAGCAGTACCATCGAACTTTTTTCTGATAGCGAGGGGTGCCTTCCCTCCTTCTCTTAAGTCTTTTTGTTCATACACTTACATTTCCTGCCGGCTGATCCCCATCTTAGCTTAATAATAATATGTGGATGGGTAATTGCCTTCTGATTTTTTCCCATTTTCTGCTCCCAACCTCATTCGTCGTTAGCGGCTTGTCCCACTTTAGAATTAACCTCACCTGTTTTTTGTGCGTCCCCCCGGTCCTCAGCGACATGGTTGCCGGAGGCGTGGCGCCTCCTGATCTCAATGTCCCCTCATTTCCGGTCCCCCATCCAACCAATTCGGATGAACCAGTACGTGAGGAGGTTCGGTACCCCTCCTCTTTTCCCTCTGTTCGGATTTTTTGTAAATTTGCCCTTTGGAAATTACCACTCAACTTACTCCTTCTTCTTCCTGCCCGTCACCCAAATTTCTACGTTTCCTGTGCGGCTTTTTTAGTAACCTCACAGATGCTTGAGGTCAATTCTCTCTTACCATAATGGTAACATTTTCTCCCCCCCTCACTCCCCTTATCACTGCACAACTCGCCTTCCCTTCCCCCCCCCGCTCCTGATTATAAGGGACCTTAAAAATCCCCTTCGATTTTCTCTTTTTTGTTGATTAACTTATTCTGTAGCGATAGGGTAGAGTCATGCTCCCCCACCCGCTTTCTCCCCCTTTCCTCCCCCTTTCCGCTTCCCTCTGGTTTCAGGTACCTTGCCAACCGAAAGGCTAAATTTTACATATCGCTCTTTCTCCTGTCAGCTCCTTCCCCCGTTCCCAGGTCCCAATCGTGCGTTCTTATACTTTTACCTTCTCGCCAGGAAGGTGAAACGATGGGCTAGTTTTAGACGTTTCCTATTTCCCTAAACCAACTCCCCTCTTCTTGTCCCTTACAACCAGTTTCATTCCCGGTAAAACTCACTTCACCCTTTCCCCTGTCTTTTGACCGGTTGGCCAAGGGTGTCCCACCTTTAGTTACACCGGATACTCTCCCGTCCCCTTCCCCCCAATTCCACGCAAGCCCCCGTTACGGTTGCTCTTCTTTTTTGGATGTTTCTATCGAGTCTTCTACCACTCCCCGACAAATTAGTGGCAATCCTTTCCCTGCTCTTGATCTGCAGGCCCAGCGACCCCATCGGGGCCTGAGGCTGGACGTGATGGGTTTTTTTTTTTTGGGATTTCTCAGTCATCTGGGTCGTTTCTCCTACACCTCCCTTCCTCTAGTGGCCCTAATGGAGGGACCCGGAGCCTAATGCTTAGTTTATTGATAGTCCCATCATCTTTTTTTTCTTCCTCCGGTTCTTTCAAGGCGGAATTTGCTCGGGAAGCTGTCTTGACGGACCAGGAAGTGGTTGCTCTGTCCATCGTGGTCGGCGCCGACGAAGTCCACTTCTCCTCTTGCTGCTCTCACTTAGTAGGACCACCCTCCCTTGGCTTTTCTACCCCTATTGACCCCTAACCATTATCAGTTTTTAGAACAGGTCGCGGCCCCAAGACCTTTCTTTTTTTCTTGAATTCGCTGATTCCATCGCTGTCCTCAACCTGTCCAGCCAGACTCCTCCCCCCCCCCCCCCCCCACCCGGCAAAAGGAGACAGAGTTTTCACCATTTTTTTCTCGATTACTCCTTCTTGTTGTTCCATTCTCCTTTTCGACCATCTGGTGATGGACGGCATGCCGGTTCCCCCTTCCTGCAATTTCTACTATACCCTTTGCAAATCATCACCTAGCGTCCCTCGCTCCTTCTTGTGGCCTATTATTTCCCTTTTCGTCCCCCCTTTTTTCAAACTCCTTTCATGTTCTCCTCAGTCCCTTTTTAATCCACTGAATAGCGTTGTTCTCGCACCCCCCCCTACGTCCCACCGGTCCATTTCTCTCTTTTCCTACTCCCCTGTTTCTCTATCTTACCCTTTTCCTCCGTCCTCCTCCCTTCAAAGCTAATCAGTGTGCTCCTTCCCCTTTTGAATCGGGGAGACTTAAGGAAGTGTCCCCCCCATGTGTCGAGTGATTGCCACACGTCAGTCTTTTGCTTTCCTGTCACTGGGTTTAGAGTGGCGATTCTTTCGACTCTTTCTGTTTTCACCATGAGGACTAATGGCCTAAACCATTTCGTCTTCTTTCTATCACCCCCCACTGCATGTCCGCGAAGACCATACATGGGCTTTTTTCGACTATAGCTATTGTGCAGGATCTGCGTGGAGTTTTCTTCCTTTTTTCCTTTCATTCGATGTACATCCTGAGTTCCTTGGCACCAAGATCCCGTTCTTTCTATCTTCCGGTCGGAACACTATACTTACTTTGTGTGTTACATCTTTTTTCCCTACCCTCCACTTGCCCTTTTGTTCCCTACGAGTATGCTTTCCGGTTTCCGAGTGGACCTTTTCCTTCTCATCCGCCACCCCCTGTCCCCCTTTTCAACCCCCCCCTTACTTTCTGTATCGACAGACCATCTCCATTCTCATACGGTGCCTGCATTTTTTACCCCCACCAGGCCTCTTCTTTTCGTCTTCAAGACCCGAAGTCTGAGACGTCCAGTGATGGGCACTCTCCCTTCTCCTTTTTTTTTTTCTGAGATCGACCTCTCATATGCCCTCACCTACCACCACTCCTCCAAATTCGCAAAGGTCCTCCACTCTACAGATGGTTTTCGGTTCCTCGGATCCCACATTTTGTGTTTTTTTGACGTCTGCAGCAGTTTTTCTGCAAAAATGTCTCCCTTCGATCTCACCATCCCCCCCTAACCGACCTTTTGACTGGTAGTACAGCTGGTTTTCTTTCGTAAGAGCCGTCCTGTGTACGAATTGGGTGACCTAGTACACTCTGACTTTTTTTCTTTCCTCTTCCTTCTCCCTCTAATTCTACAACATGTTCGCCATTTCTTTTTCAGAGGGGGGAGTTTGTTTTTTTTTTTTTGTTTTTCGTTTTTGAAGAAGAAATTTTTTTCTCTGTCTCCCCCAAACTGACAATGAAAGTGTTAATAGCTGCCCCAGGTCCACCCCTTCCCTCCTTCTCTGGTATACCTGTAAGAACAGGCGATCCCTTTGAAAGATTTTCTCATGTAGCTCGGTGGTTAAGGTTTCTTTTCTCCCCTTGTAGTCGCCCCTGCACATTGTCGTTCATTTTGCCCCTTGTTTTTTGCGCCGTGGTCCGCCGCTTTCCGCCCCCCGCTTACTCAGAATACCCCAATAAGAAAATTCGACCGTTTCCTTTCTTTTCTCTCTCTTCTATTCTTTTTCTAATGCTCAGTTTTGTCTTGAGAATCGTTTAGTTATCTCTTTTTCGAAAGTTTAAGGATTTCAAGCTCTTCATGAATCTCGCTTGGTGCCCCCCCACGGTCCTACCTTCCCTTAAAAATTTTTTTGTTCTCCCTTCCATAGTTCGATTAGTTTTTCTGTCTGACCCTCCCACGTCTTGCCACAGCTCGACCCCTTATTATGCGTTCTTTTTTTTTTGATTCCTTCCCTCTCAGATTACCTTCCTTCCTTTTTGTTTCTCTTCTTTCCATACGAAGCCATTGCGTTGAGGTCCTGTTGCCCTCTCTTCCGTCCCCTTCTTGATGCGAGTTCGTTTTGCCGCCAAAGGCTACTTTCTTTGCCAATATCGCGACGTTTTGTTCTCCTGCTTCTCCGACCTTCCTTTTTGTGAGAATAAATGAAAAACTCTTTTTCTATTCCCTCTTTTTTCTTTCCCCTCTCTTTTTTTTGTTGTCTTTTTCTCCGATGGTAATCTCATGATTGAAGGTTGGACAGTGTTATCTACTGTTTTTAGCTGCTCCGTCCCCCCTTGTTTGCCTTCCTTTCCCCCCGAGGACTTTCGCGGGTTACTGCTGTCCGGCGCTCTTTTCCGTGATGCTTTTTCGCCGGACACATGGCGCGCACATGAGAGTTTTCCAACAATCCCACAAAATTTCTTCTACCCAGTACGAATTTTATGTTTTTTTTAGGACATACTCTTTTTCCCTCTGTTCTCTCGTGGCAGTCCCCCATTGGGCCCAAACTGGTACACGATCCTCGAAATTAATCTCAGTTTATTCCTGACCGCCCCCCTTTTTTTCCCTTGTCGGTAGGCCCTTTTACCTGCTTGGGATCCCTTTTAGTCGTTGACAGGAAACCTTTCTCACATCACGACAACAAAATTAACCCCAACCTTTGCTCCCTCTGCCCACCCCTCGATCAAGAGGACTCCGATTAAAAACGTACCCCTTTGATGTTATTTTTTTCCTCCTTTTTTAGGGCCCTCATTTTTTCTTCTTAAGGAGAACAACTGGCGAAAATGATTCCCCTAAGGGATCTACTCTTTTTTCCTCCTCCCCTTTCCCCCCTCCTTCTACCCCTTTGCTTCACATAGCTGTCGATGCAAAGTTCGGGTTCCTTTAATTAAGGCCGACAATCGGTAGGCTTTTTCATGTCTCTCCTGGGAAGGTTACCCTTGAGGTCACTTTTTGGTCTTGTTGTGATTCGAAAGCGTTCTATCTTCCCTCCCCCCCCCCCCCTCCAATTTTGGACCTTTTTCTGGCGGGACAACATTTTTTTTGTATTATTAGGCGGGAATAAAGTACGAAACTTTTCTCTTTTTACTTTGGCAATTTTTCCCTTTCGGTAACCGGAAACGAGCTTAAAACCTGCCCGGTATACGTCCTCCTTCTTTCCTTTTCTGGCCTTCCAGGGTTGGTTCTATGAGATAGTAAACGTCGTTTGTGTGAGTTTTACCATGACTTCGTCTGTCGGCACCTCGCCAGTCCGATTTCTTAGTGCGATTCTCTTTTTGTAGGTGAGAGTCATCTGAAGGTCGATACTCTCAAAACGCTCCGTTTTCTCGCCTCCGGGCCCCTCATTGAGTTCGTTTGCCTCAGCTTGTGTCTTACTGAGCCATCACGCCGGCCATTTAGCGGGACCCACTTCTGACCTCCCTTTCCTCCCCTGGTTTTTTCCCGTCTCCAGACACCAGGAAAAGTGTCAGCGATCCTCTTTTGTTTCGGCGACGTCATCCTCTTGACCGGCATTGTACTCTAGGTTACAACCGTCCCCTTTTTTTTTAAACAGATGGACCTACCTCTTGCCGGTTTCCTCCTTCTCCCTTTCGCTACGGGATCGGTTCCGGACTTTTTTCCTTTCTCCCGTCCCTGAAACACTCTCCATCCTCGCCCTAAGGCACATCTCTATTTTTTTTCCCCATGGCTCTCTTTACTCCCCCCTTCTTTTCTTGTTCCTCCCTTTCCTGCAGTGTAATCCCTTCCCATGAGGGCCCTTTCTCCCTCTCCATCCCTTCTCCTTCTAACCCTTCTTCATTTCACCCCTGAGTCCGCCGCTCCCTTTCTTTTTCCTGATTGACAATTCTCGACACCTTTTGCTTCCTTCATTTTACCTATCCCGACATTTTTCCCACCACGAATAGAGTTAGTGTTCGCACCATGAAGTCATCATTTCTCTGTTCCTCGGTTGGTTTGTTCTTTCCCTTGACTTCCTTTTTCTCCCTCCTACACGTACAGTCGTGAACGTTCGGGAAATCTTGTGAGACATTTGACGGTCAACTTTTTCCCCCTTCCCTATATTTTTTTTCCCAGCAGGAGATGGCGGAATTTGAGGAAGAGTTGCATCCTTCCTCTTTTCTTCTGTCCCGGGCGGGCCGCCTGGGCCCTCCCTATTTCACCCTTTTTTCCTTTCCCCCCTCCCTTCTCAAAAACTGGCGGGTACGAAGTTTTTGACCCTGGTTATTCGTCCGTATATCGTCTTTTTTTTTCCTTATTCTTATTCTGGATGACGGTTTGAAGCGATGCTAAGCTTTCCAGTTCCCCCTTCCCAGATCCGTTCTTTTGGCCGATCCCGGTCGGAACCTTCCCCCGCGTTCCTTCTTTTGAGTACCCCTAAAGAGCGTGCCTGTTTTCCCCCTCCGCATTCTCTGTCTTCGGTTGAGGTCGAATTGGATTTTTTTGACGACACGTTGTCCCCCCCTTTTTTTCCTGTCTGTCATCCCTTCTCCTACCTTAAAGGCTTCATGACCTTTTTGTGAGAATTTTGACCCGCTTCTTCAAAAGCTACTTATTTTCTTTCCCCTACCGACGCATGAGCGCCGGCCTCAGTGATGTTACCTCGTTTCGATCCCCGTTTTTCGTTTTTTTTTCGATCATCCCCCTCCTGGACTCTACACCTCCCACCAAAGAATCGCAAAGTACTCATCTTCCCTCTGGTGCATTTCTTTGACCGTGCTCCGAGCCTTCAATTTTCCTGATGCAACACTAATGGCCAATTTTTCTACTCCCCCCATACTTCCTCCCCCCCCCCAGCTGATGGTCGGCGGAGATACCTTTTTTTGGTCGTATTCCTATCTGTGTCGACCATTGGAAACATTGCCCCCCCTGTTCCCCTCTCCCTCTTCTATTACTTTGTAAGTAGTACCGCTTTTTGGGTTCCACGGTTTTCCCTGTCTTATCAGATTTCGTTTTTTTACATTAGGCTAGGAAACAGACTTTACGACCTCCTGGTCCTTCCCTTCTTCCCTTTCCCCACTTCATCAGAATCCGATTTCCTCTCCTGTAATGACACGCTTTCCTCCATCCTCCGCTCTTGATCCAATCCCTGTGGTCCTTTTTTTCCACCAGTCTTAGAAGCTGACATGTCGTCCTGGGAGCCGAGGTGTTTGGCGCCGTGGCCTCCTTCTTTCCATGCGGTCAGGTCAAAAAACTACGCACATCGACCGGTCAGTTTTCACTTTTCCGTCTTTTCTTTTTCCGCGGTTTGCGTAATCCCGTTTTTTCTTTTGAGAATCGTTTTAGGTCCTATTGAGTTTCGCTCGAACGGTTCCTTTCGATCTCCCTTTGACTCCTTGTAGTTTTTTTGAAACAGGGCATACCTTACCTTACTCCATTTTTTCGGTTTCAGGGTCATACCTCGAGTAATTGCTGAGGATTTTGACTTTTCCCAGTTGCCCGCCCTTCGACTCCCATGATTTACTCCAGATGTTTGGCCTAAACCTATCAGATAACTTAAGGATTGCTTTGTATTTTTTGACCCCCTTTTTTCCTGCGACCTCTCGGTTTCCTTCTAAAAAAGGAACCCTAGTCTGTTTTTTTTCCTGAAGTAACCATGCGTCGTCTATGGTGACACTATCTTCGAGAAGGGGGTGGAAGGTTTGATACTTTTTCTTCTTTGTTGTGACCTCCCCCTTTTTTTCCCCACACCCCCTCAATTAGGTCGATAACATCTTCCCTATTTTTTAATCCTCGTTTTTTCTCTTTTTTTCCGTGTCATTTTTTCAGGTTTGGTGGTTCCCCTTTCTTCTCCCCAAAATTCCCCTTTGTAGTCGCTGGACGGTCACCCTTCGTATATGATTACCTATCCCTTTTCTCCCTTTTACTTGTTCCCTCGGCTCATCTCCGTTTGCCTATAGTTTTTTTTTCACCTCCGTGCAATGGACGGCTGTCAGGATACAAAGCACCCCCCTCTGGAGGAAAAAGTTCATATGATCGTTTTCCCATTGATTTCCCCTCCTTCGATCTGTGGCAAGGCAAAGTGGCAAAATTGTCTGACTTTCTCCCTTTCCTCTTTTCTGCCTGACTCCCCCCAACTTCTTTACGTGCCGTGGCCGTTTAGCCCCCCTGCGCTCTTTTTCCCGAGATGCTTGAAACCGGAACCCTTACTCTCCTTTTCTTGGTACACTACCCTCTTCACAAACGGAAGTCTCCCCTCCCCCCCCTCTCTTTTACCCTTATAAGTTTGAAAATGAACTTACTTGTTCTTTCTTTTGATTCCTCATTCCTTGAGTCTCCTTTCCTTTTTTTGGTTGCAACCCCCGGCGCACCAACGTTGCGCATTTGACATGTCAGGTTTATCGATTCACCCAGTTTCCCCTGCCCCCCCGCATTGCCCCTGATCAATATCTGTCTATTCACCGTTCACGCTTTTCCCCTTACACTCCTATTCCCTCCTGTTTTGTGGCGTGCGGTTAAGGTGGAACCGGGAGTTCCTGTGGATCTTTTTTCCCCCTTCCCTCCATCAGTTATCTCCCGTCCCCCAACCAAGAAATCTGTCCACCTCCTTTTTTTTGACACCTGTTTTATCACTCTGCGTTAACACTTCCAGAAGTACCCTCCCCCTTCTAGTTGACCAAGGGGGCAAGGTTGCGGACACCTTGCTTTCCCTCCTTCCTACCAACTGACCCAATTTACAATCCTCCCCCGGTACTGGTGGAAGTTGCTTTTCTCTTGAGTATAGTTTCACAAGGTCTCCAATTTCCTTTTTCCTCATCCCAATTGAACGGGTCGGTATTATACCCCCCTCCCTCTCTCCCCCATGGGACTTTTCTGAAGTGGATAGGTGGAGCTTTTTTGGATCTGGTTTTGAGTTAAATGACTTGGTTGATTTCCCCCACACCCGCAAGTGATCTCCGCTTTGCCCATAACTTTGAGGCAGCTCCATTTTGTGTCTGGTCCGCATCCTCACTATACTTTCTTCACGGGTCACCTTCGCCTTTATGAGCATGGTTGACCTTTTTTCGTGTCTCGATCCCCCCCGGACCCCCTTCCCCTTTTTTTCACGATGGACAGAGTTTGCTGGTAGAAGAAGAAGTAACCCCCAATCCGGCAACGGATGCGTAACTTCTAATTCTTTATTTCCCCCCTTCCCCTTTTTTTTATTAAAAAAGATCCCTTCCCCTCTTTCCCGTTGAAGGTTCGACAGTCTCCTGATTACGCAACGATTTTTCTCTGTTGACTGAACTTGAAGTGGATGTAATCCCCTCCTTTTTCCTCCTTATTCACAGACTACGACGTACACCCCTTTCGTCTCCTTCGAATCCTCCCTTCCTTTCTTCTATTAACTGCGTAGGTTGTTAATTCGAAATCCCTTGATCGGCTCTTTTCCCAGTTTGCGCCCCCTGTTTCGAATACAGGATAATCTGCAACTCTATCACCCCCCCTCCCGCCAGAGCTCCTTTTTACGGATTTCCTCGACAAATTTTCCCCTTTTTCTCCGTCCCGATTCATAACGTTACCATCCACTGAATAGTTAGGTCTTCGCCCCCCCTTTCCCCCCTGGCTTCTCCCTTTTTCCTCCCTCCCCCCTTTGTTTGAGATGGAACTGTTTTTTCTTACTAATCTATTAGTGTCTTCCTTCCTTCCCTCTTTAGGTTAATCTGGAGACATGACCAAGTGTAAAAGTGTCGAGAAGTCCCCTCCCTTTCCCTTTTCAGTAGCGGGCTTTGATCGTGGTTTCATGTTTTCCCCCTATTCTCTGAATTCTGGCTATGAGCCCAAGTGCAGACCTGGACTGCCGTCTTTTCTTCCCCCCTCTTTCCCTTCACCGAGGGCTGAGACACAACCACTTCTGAGTACTAGTAAGACTAACTTTTTTTTACTATCTCGTCTTTTTCTTCGGGCGGAGTCTGGATGCGTGCGTTCTTTTTCAATCCTTCCGTTCCTTCACCAGATCCCGGTTTTGTCGTCTTAAGTGTCCCCTTCCCGATAGCTTCCTTTCGGTTTCTTTCCCCTACCTCCACTTTGTTGGTTGTCCTAATCAAGCATGCGTCCGGTTTGCCCCCCCTCGTTGGTTCCTCGTTCTGTAGCTCCAACTTGTTCCAGCGTTTCATCCACTTCCCTTTCGTACGATACTCCCCATCCTTCCCGTTTCAAATGGTTTGCCCCCTCATTTTCCCGGTGCCGAACCACTTGTTTTTGCCTGATGGTCTCTCGCCAGCCCGTCATGCATGAGGAGCCTTCAGTGATGTTTGGAGGCCTACCCGGATCCTTTTTTTCGAGCTCCCGAACCTTCTTTGTGACACTCCCCCCACCCCTCTACCTGCACCGTCAGCCTCTTCTTGGTCTCGATGGATGTTTATACGGCTCTCAGTTAATTTTGATCTCCCACCCTTTTTTCCTTGTCTTTAACTCTCTCTTCCCCTTCGTCCTTCATCACCCCGTAACGATGGCGTTAGTACAGATGGGTTTCTTTTCTAGTCTTATCACGGTTACGAACATAACCTTGCCACTTTCCACGCTTCCCTCTTTCCCCCTTTGTAAGTAGAGATAATGGAACAAGTGTTCGCCTTTTTCTATCCGTCTTTAGTTGGTTTCGTTCCCAGGATATCCCGTTAGATCCCAAGAGCCCTTTTTCTGGTTTTTTCAAAGTATGGAGTTTCCAACCAACATCTTCCCCGTTTCCCCTACCCCCTGTCAATTTTTTTTGGACCTTGACCCGAAGTCTTTTCCATGTTAGCCTCTGGTGGGAAATGGGATTTTTCTTACCCCCAGTCGTAGACAGCCTGAAGGCCTCATGGGCTCCCCAGCCCTGTTGGCGCCGTGGCTTGACGGTCGTGGCCCCCTTGCCTTTTCTTTTTTTTTTTTCTTTTTTTTTACTTGATTTGAATTCCCTCAACAACGAAGCTTTTCTTTCGTTTTATTTCTTATCATCTGATCTTTTTTATAATTCAAGTTTTTCCAGTGAGTATGCGTTGGTGTATGCGGGTATTTTTTTCTTCTCGCGAGGTTACTGATTTAATCCTTATCATCCCCCTAATCTTGTTGCTTTTGAAACCGGGCTAAATCCAGTACTCCCCTTTTTGTTGCAGGTCCTTTACCTCGATTTTTTTGCTTCTTTTTTTTTTTGGCGTTGCCTTTTACCCCCAAAACTTTTCCCCCCCCGGTGAAATTGACCCCCGCCTCCCTGGAGGTCCCTCAGCTTCTCGAAAACGATTTTTACTTTTGTCCTTAATTTTTTGATCTGACCTCCGTGTCCATGCTTAGCCCTGCAGGGTTCCGGCACTATGATCTCATGACCGTGCTTTTTCTCTGGCTCTCATCCCCCAATTCGGACAGTCTCCCCGGTGCGACCTATCTTCTGCCGGGGTGGCCCCTGTTTGCGCCCTCACTCCCCTTTGGTTGTTTTCTCATACCACTGTCCCAACTAAAATGCCGTCGATTACAATCTCTCTTTTTCACCTCTGTTTTTTCTTCTAGTATGTTTATCGCCTGTCTTGCTTTTTTGACAGTGCTTCCCCCTCAAAGTCGGCTCCCGTGGGCTCTCTTGTTCTTCATGTTCTTCCAGATTGGGTACTTTTCCCGACCCATCGTATTCCGGACCCGGGCTGGAGCTTTTTGGCCCCCTTCCCCCCCTGCGCTCGTCCCTGGACGTATGTCATATAAAGCACAAAACTAAGGAACCAAGACGTAGATTGTTTTCGGACTTCCGATTTTTCCCTCCTTCCCCCTCACTTCTTTGGCAATGTCTGCAGTGGCAACATGGTCCCCTCCCCCCCTTTCAATTACTCGTTAGGTATGCCTTTTCCGCAAACAAATTTTTACTTTAATAGGACCGGGGTTAAGAAAACTCCTCCTTCCCGTCTTCAACTGGACTTCAATCCGAACTTTCGATTCCCATTTCCTCCCAAATAACCTCCCTCCCCCCTCACACCCACTGAGCATTCCGACCCCGTGATCCTAGGATAACCCCTTGTCAAAATTAACTGTAGTTTCTTCTTTGTTTGCTACCATTAATTCAGGTCTTTTCTTTCCCAGCAGTATTCTGCCCTTCTCCCCAACCGTCTGTTTCGCCCATTTCAAGGTCATGTCCTTCAATGTTCAGACCATTGCACGATCTTTTCTTACATAGCGTCTCTTTCCAATTTTTCACTCCTTTTCAACCCAGGCGATGGCCAATAGGATTATAGGCAACTGCGCGCCGTCCCAGTCTTCTTTTTGGGGGCGTGAATCCTCGTCCAGCCGTTCTCCCTCTCCCCGCCCCCCCTACTCTGACAGACCTTGGCGACAACCCCTGTTGACAGCTGACTTACTAAGTAACCCACTTTCTCTTTTCTTGGATTGCCCTTTCTTCAAAAGGAAGTCGTCTTCTTCGACCCCTGCCCACTTTTAAGACTCATCATCGTTCTTTTTTCTTGGTCTTCCTTTTTGTATATAGGAACTTTCTCCAATTGGGCGATCCCAATGAACGGCTCGTTCTCCCTTAGTTCAACTCCATCGAGCCATCGGGGCCCCCAGAGGTTTTGTAATTTGCGATGGATCTTGTTTTTAGGTGTGAGGAGTTCTGTAGGTAGTGGATATAGAAACCTCTTTCCTTGCACTTTGCCATAAATGGAGGCACTGCTTCCTTTCGGTCTGGAGTTCATCCCATTAACTTGTTGGTTCTTGATGTCCAAAGGAGTGCAACCTGTATTGAGCTTTTTCCGTCTGTCTTGATCTTCTCCGCCCCGACACTTGTTCAATCTGAGGCCTTTTCCCAGGCGCCTTGCCCTAATGTCCCCTTCGATCCCCCCCCCCGGCAAAAGACCTGCATTTTTCTTTTCTGGAAAACTTGCCTTGCTGTATTAAACCTTTCCTTTACACGACCCCAACTTATATCGGGACCGTTCCGACCCGGAGTGATGCCCTCCTTTGGGTGTGCCTGTCCTTTCTCTTCTCCTCTGATTTTCCGAACCGTATACGACTTCCTCCCTACGGCAACGTCTGTCGCTCAGCCATTTAATCGGATACCTGGAGTAGTCGTTTTTTCCTATGCCTCACTTTTCGGCATGAGGGCCCATTCTGCTTAAATGTGGCCTAGCGATACTTTCTCCACCTTTTCCCCCCCCTCTTTTTTTTCGCAGCTTTGGCCTCTTCTTTTTCTGGAGTCCCTCGACACATTTTGATTTCCTCCTTTCTTTCCCCTCTTCACTTATCCATGGCATCAGCTGGTTCGTTCCCTTTCCTCCAGAGGTATTTTTCCCATACGTGTTTTTTTGAGAGAGTCTTACTTTTTCCTTCAGTTTCTCCGACCCCCTCTTCCTTTGTGATGACCAGGAAATCGTCTTCCTGGCCAGGAAATGTTCCAAAATGTAGTCTCTTTTCCCCTTCCCAAGACGTCTTTCTGTTTCACTCTTTGGTGCCCTCTTTGCAGATTCGCTTCGCGCACATTTTTCGGCATCCTTTTCCCTCATGCCGCTTCGATGTTAGTTCTTCGGATGTTTCCCCCATACTCTTTCCTCGAGACATTTTTGATTCTTCCTTTTGTGCCGCGTTTTCTTTTTATTACTTTAGGACTGCTTTCCCATCCTCCCCTTCGACCACAAAGATACCTTTATTTGAGCTCCGGTCGGCACCTCCCTCTCCTTTCTGTCGGTGGCCCTCTGTTTCAGTCATCCCCGGCCGGTTGTCCCTATAGATGCGTCCCCCTTTTTCCGCTTCCTCCTTTTCCCTTTCGTCGGTC
>Ga0179593_1736464_pt1 | contig 16664 bp, 21 predicted proteins | sample CZODoug2_1_08_16_FD_185931 | JGI IMG/M metagenome (GOLD analysis project Ga0179593, IMG submission 185931) | Vadose zone soil fungal communities from Angelo Coast Range Reserve, California, USA - CZODoug2_1_08_16fungal (PacBio error correction) | ecosystem: Environmental > Terrestrial > Soil >... | reverse complement strand
TTTTGCAGGACACGTTTGGAGGGTTTTCACGATGTCTTTTTTTTTTACTCCCGACTCGTCCCTTTTTCTGTCTCCAGCATGGACCGGCGCCGCAACTGCACTTCCTTCTTCCAAAGCGATTCCGTTCCCTAAAAGCAAATTCGAGGAATGTCCGCAGGCTCTTTCCTCCTTTCCCCCCCCCTCTTCAGACCTTTCTTTTCTTCTATTCCCTCCGCGGGAGGGAGGAGGTCTTCCCAATAGGTATGCACGGGCTGTGATAGGGGCTTTCCCTCCTGCGAAGAGACTTTTCCCCCTCCTAATTGACAGAATGTCTGCTTTCCCCCAAGAAGCGGTAGCATCTCCCACTCGGAGCCCCTCCCGAGGGATCGATTTTGCCTTCCTTTTTTCTATTGATTCTAGAACGTCCCCTCTACAGCATATGGATAGAATACCCCTTTTTTCCCCCTGCTTGAACATCCCCCCTCCTTTTCCGCCAGAGGTTGGCCTGTCTCAAGAGAAAGAATAGCTCTGTCCGTCCGAGGAGGTCGAAGCGCCTCCCGCCCCCTCCATTTCTTTTCCTCACGGAGTCACGGGAAAAAGGTTTTTTCGGTCCTACGGGAAGATAACACATTAAACTCCTCCCTCTCAGGGGGAAGACGTTTCCCCTCCAATCGCCCCCCTTTCATTTTCCTTTTTTTTTTTTTTTCCCCTTCTCCGATGGTTTCAACCTCCGTATATTTTTCCCATAAAGTCTCTTTCCCCCAGTCCCTTTTTCTTTGCGAGGCGCCCCCCTTTCTTCCTTCCCCTCACGGTTGAGATATTGCCCTTCTCTTCCTTGGAGGGCGCTTCTCCCTTTTGTTTCTTATTTGTCCTTCCCCTTGTGCACAAGGGCTTAGTGGTTTTAAGAGAGATGCTTTCAGTTCTAGCTTTCCTCGGACAGCAATGGGCATTTTCTGTTTCCCTTTTTCCCCCGTGGTTTCGTCTCCCCCCCTCTTTTCGCAGCAGACGGCCGGATACAGGTTTCTTCCTTCATCATGATGTGATCATGAGTGATGATTCTCTGACGAGAAATGCTCCGGGACCTTTCTTTCCCCTTATCTTTTGCTTTTCCCCCCATCTTCGCATGAGGACTGCGGCGCTCGCCTTTTTCCCCCCCCACCTTACTCACGGTTACGATCCTGCTTTTCCTAGAAAAGAGGGCCGTCCTTTCCCCCCCCCTCATATTTTTTTCCTCCCCCCCCCCCCTGACGCGAAACCCTTTCTCGAAGAGGTTGCCCCTCCCTGTCGTAAGAGTCACTTCGGCTTTTTGTTACTTTTCTTCTCTGTTCGTATCCTTTCTTTTTCCTGGCGGGGCAGGCGGGCGCTGACTTCCGGCATGAGCGACCACCGAGTCGTACAGCATTCCTAGGCTCCTACCTCCCCTTCTTACACCTTTTTTTTTGTGAGAGAGATTACTAATTTGCTTTTTCGTCGCGAGGAATGCTGGTCCGCGATGTTTATGTGTTCACACTTTAATCTTCCCCTCCCTTTAAATTTGACCCGCCCTGACCCCCTCACCAAAGCAGATAATCGCAACCACTCCCAATTTTCGCCCCTTGACTTGGTAGGCACCCTCCCGCGTAAGGACCTCTTTTTTTTTAGAGTAAGGGTTTTCTCTCGTCATTTTTTTTGTTTGCTCGGGTCCTTTTTTTGCGATTGCCCTTTCATGATAGAAACGAGTCCCCTCCGAGTGCTTTTCCAGCTCATCATCGAAGATGTTTCCCCCGATAAGGCGTGACCCGCGCCCCCCCTTTTCCCGCGAGCATGTTCAAACCTCATTACCCCCCCCTTCCTTATTGCATATACAACCCCTTTTTCCCCCCCTGTGCGTATGCCTGCGAACTTGTTTCCCTCCTTGGGCAGTATCAGCAAGGTCCTTTTTTTTCTTTCCCCCCCCCTTGAACTTTCTTTTCTTTTTTTGTCTCAGCCCGGCTTTTTTTTTCTCTTAATTTTACGCCCAACCACTAGCCCTTAGCCCTTCCCGCAATTCTTCCTGCCGTGTGCCCAGAGGCCCCCTTAGAAGAGCCCTTTCCCCCCTTTTTTTCACATCATTTCCCCTTTTCCTTCTTTGCCCAACCGTGAAGCCGACCTCCTTTGCCCTTCACCAAGTTTGGTCGGCCCGCGCCGTTTTCTTTGTATTTTTTTTTTCTCTACGTTAGTGCTTCCTTTCCTCCCCCTCCCATTTCGGAGTGGAAACCATCGCTTCCTGATCGCGGACTGCCCGAGTTGGCTTTTTTCTGAAACAAGCCGCCCCCCCTGGTCCGCAATCGCTTTTTGGAGCTGCCGTAGGACAGGCTTTTCCCCCAAGGCGGCCTTTTTCCTTTTTTGCCTCCGCTGTTCCCTGAGAGCCGTTTGTTGCGGAACGCCTCGCTTTTAGGGATCTTCCCCCTTTCCCGCCAGCACATTTTCCCCCCCCTTTTCTGCCGGGTTTTCGAGACCCTTTTCTTTTATATTCTGCTCTTTTCTTTTTTCGGCGGTTTTGCCCCTTTCATCCGAAAAAGGAGTCCTTCCCTTTTCCCCGAGGTGAAGAAGAAGCCTGTTTTTCCATCCCGGTCTTGGGCTTTTTCTCCTTGGCCGAAAGGCTGTCCATCGCTTCTCGGCGCTTTTCCCCCTTCTGACGCCCCGAGCACAGCGACGCTTTTTTTCGTACCCTTTTTTCTCTTCCTGCAGGCGGAGCAAAACTTCCCCTTTTTTAGGAGGATCACGCTGACAAACGCCTTTTTCGTGAGGCTGAGGACTCCGTTTTTGGGGTCAGCACCACTTTTTCCCCGGCTCGATGAGCTTACAGATCGTTGCATTTTCCTTCTGGAGAAAAACCGGCACGGGTTTTTTTAAAACCTTTTCTGCTGGTCCTCTTTTTTTTCAAACCTCCAAACGTGTCCTTGCCCCCTTTTTTTTTTCCTTCTTGCATATATCCTATTTTCCTCTCTCCCCCCTTTATGGCCCGTCGCGGCATTTGCAGGACCCCTTTTGGCCCTCCCTTTTGTCTTCTTTGGTTTCCTTCCCCTTTCCCCCCCCCCCTAGATCTAACCGGCCACGGTCTCTGTCGCGCCAAATGCCCAACTGATTTTTTCTCCTGCGTCAAAAGAATCCTCCCCCCAACTTCGAGGACTGTCGCATCTTCCCCTGTTCCTTTCCCTTTGGCAGCGATGATCTCCTCAATGCGAGTCTTTTTTCTTCGGAGGCCGGAAGGCCCCTTTTTTTTTTTTTGCTCTTGTTCGTTTTCTCTCTGCTCCCGCGCAGCGACGCAGGGGACCCTCCGTCCTTCGGCGACACGCCGACCAATGCCGCCCTTCCCCTGGCAAACGAGTCACCGGCGGCGTGCCTCCCTCCCTGTTTTATTATTTTTTTCCCTCTGGTGTCGATGCCCCCTTCCTAGACGATCAGCTCCGTCCCCTTAAAACGGCCAAACCTGCTCCCCCTACCCCCCTTCCCCACTTCTTTCGCTGATAAAGAACCCTGATTTCCACGAAGCAGAGAGAGGTCCCCCTTCCCACAAGTGCAGAGAGCATTACTTTCTCCGCATTTTTCCCCCCCCCCTCCTCCTTTTTCTTCCTAAGGAGATCAACCTTTTCCCCTCCGCCCCTACAGACATGTTGTCCCTTTTTTTGTGGGTTATAATTTTGCCTGGGCGGGCCCTTTCTTATGTGGCAGACCCACTTCCTCCATGGATCATTTTTCCCGTAGAGAGACCCAGATACAATCGATATCCCCTCCCCTCTCGCGTGGAAACAAAAACTTGGTCGTGCCCCTTTCATTCACGTTCGATCTTTTTTTTTCGCTTTCCCCTGTCCTTCTTTCCCTCTGGGCACACGCCGTGGTCTCCTTTTTCCTCTAAAGAGTGGCACATTTTTCCGACACATTTAAGAGCTCTTCTTCCAGCCCTTCCCTCCCCATGTGTCTATTGGGTGAGGCCGCTGGACTGCCCCTTTTTCTTTAAGGTAAACAGAGGTTTTCTCCAGGTTGACCGATTGTTGTATCTTTTCTTTGCCTCCTGATGCTTCCTCCCCTCGTTCCCTTTTTTCTGGCGGGACGCCTTTTATCTCTTCCAACATCTTCGATGAGGATTTTTGGTTTACCCCTTTACGGTTCGATCATGCGGATGTGTCCACCGCGGGCCGAACCTCTCAAATGCCTCGATCTCCCCCCTCCCTTCTTGACTGATTTTCTTCCTGTTGCGACCAAGTCCAGTCTTCTTTTTTTTTTTTTTTGCCTGAGCAAAAGTGGCGATTTTGCGTCCATCTTTTTTTGGAGGCCCTCTTGGAAGGCCCCATGAGCCCCCCCCCCAAAGTAGAGGGTCCCCTTTTCCTCACTCAAAGCCCCTTTTTTTTTCGCTATTTTCCTCCTCCTCGTTGTTGTTTTCTCCCTCCTTGCGTTTGGGCTATAGAGAGGATTTTTTGTTTTATGTCTCCCCCTCCTGAAAAAGAAGCCAAGGAATCCCCTTCATGGACGAACCCCACTCCTTGTCTACTTTTCCTTTAAGATGACGACCTTGGTCCCCCCCATCTCGATCAATCCTTCTTTCCCTTTAGGTTTCGGTCAGGTTGTCTATCTTTCCCCCCCCACTTTGATCTTCCTCGGACAGCGTTGCCCTCATGATCGGAACGAGTCCCTCCGAGTACTGGCCCCGCCTCTTTTTTTCTGAAAGAGAGATAGGTCCCTAAAGCGGAATATTCAGTTACATTTTGATATTGCTTTTCCCCCCCCCCCCGCTCAATCCTCATGATCACATCATCCCCCCCCAACAAAGAGGTAAACATGTATCCGTTTTTTCCATGAAATAGACGGCCACTTTCCTTTTCCCCCCCCCTCACAACGTATCCTCGGTCCCCCCTCTTAGATCAAGCGCGGCTCTCTTTCAGGTGTCGCCTTTCCCCCGACTTAGGGGACCCCAAGCTTTTTCCTCTGCCCCAAGGGAAGAGAAGCTCCCTTCCCCCTACGTGATCGAGCCGCCCCCTTCTGCAACCGTGAAGCGACGAAATTTCCCTTCCTTTACTTTTTTTCCTGGGAAACAACGGGAACTGCTTTTCTCCTCCTTTAGTGCGGCTTCATGAAGCAATTTATCCTGCGTTCGGTTCGGGCCACACTTCTTGTTTCCCTTCTTCCCATCCGGGACATCGGCCCCGGTCTCCTCCATCGCCCGTTAATGTGGAGCCTTTCCCGTAAAGGCCTCTGGGCTTTTTCCTTTTGCTTTTAGGTTCCTTTTTCGAGAGCCGAGCGTTTTCCCCCTCAATCGCGGAGGACGTTCCCTATCAGCGCCAGAACCTCTTTTTTTTCCTTTCTGGGACCCCTTTCTTTTTTATCCCTGGAGGGATAGATTAGGCTTTTTGTGCGGGTATCTCCACCTGTATCCTCCCCCCCCCCCCCACCCATACGATCAAAGATTTTTTTCTGCCCCGGTTGGACCGAGGTTTTTCCCCTTCTGAGTTGGAGCAGAAGCCTCGGTCCTTTTCTTCCTCCCCCGGTTAGCCGCGAACAATCCGGCCGCCCCTTTTTTCCCGGCAACGAGGTGACGAACTTCCTCCTCTGAATCGAGGCAACTCGCCCCCCCCCTCCCACTCCCCCTCTCCTGGACCGAAGGGAGTTTTTCTTTTTTTCCCCCTGTCCCGCGAAGGTGATGTCGGAGTAAGCACCCCTGCTCCCCCCCCTCCCAGTCCAGTTTTTTTGCCTGATGGAGAAAAACATGCCGGGCTTTTGACTTTAGGAAACACCAGACTTTCTTCCCATCGTTGGAAAACCCTCCACTTTTGGCAAAATTCAGCTCCTTTCCCCCTTCTCTCTCTCTTTTTACTTCATCATCCGTTGTTGTTTTTCTGTCCCCCTTAAGCGAATTTTGCAGGAAACGTTGGTTCCCTCTTAAGATTGGTATTCTGGTTGTTCCTTTCCATTATTCCCCTTTTGAAGTTTCCCCTTTTCCTCACTGCAAATGATCTGGAAGCGCATCTCTCCCCCCAAAGAGATTCCGTGCTTCTCAGACAATAACCTTCCCTTTCCCTGACCTTGGTTATGGATTTCTTTCTCCCCTTCCGAGGAGTGCATCGATTTAATCCTCTTTTCTTTTCCTCTTTCCATTTAGGAAAATAGGTATGCCCTTCCCTTCCGGATTGTGAGAGGCATACCGCGCTTTTCCCTCCTTGCCCTTTTCTTGACTCGTCCCTCCCCCCTCCTTTATCCCCCCAGAAGAGGGTATGCATCGCCTTCACGAGGAGGGGGGAGTAACATCTTTCTCCGATGGTGTCGAGCTTCCCCCCCCCCCCCCAGCTTCCCCCGCTCAGGCTCGACCCTCCGTTACAACTCGGGATCGCCCCCTCTGTCTGCGATGATCAAGGAAGAATATTCCCGCTCTTCTTGGTTCCCCCGTCCTCTTTTTTTTCCCCCGGAAGAGCGCATAAGCACACAAAGGAAGGCCTGGTGGCACACTCCCCCCCCCCCTTCAGCTCCAAATTAAGGGCGATCAGAGTCTTCCTCCTCGGGTGAACGCTGCCACTTTTTTCCTTGTGGCAAGAAAGAAGCGATTATCTGGCTTATGAAGAGAAAAACTAAACTCGCTCAAAGTGGGCCTATTTTTTGCCTCCCCATGTGTGAAATTATTTTCTCTTTATCTCTTAATTTCTTTTTTCTCCGGTGGTATCTTCCTGGGGGGGGTTCGGGTTTTTTCTTTTTTTTTATTTTTTTTTTTTTTTTTTTTTTTTTGTTGGTCGGCTTCACGGTTGCGTATTGCCTCTTTTCCCCTTTGGGCGGGAGGCTTACTAGCCCTTGTGTTTTCTTTGATCAGTTTGATGAGTTCCCTTTCTTTTTCTCTTTGCTGACCCCTTTCGAGATGCTTTCAGTCTCGCAAGCGGTCTTCCCCGAATGTGTCTATTGGTGAGGCTTTCTTTTTCTTCTCTTAACCACTCCTTCTTTTCGTATCCAGGTTGAACGAGTGTTGTTCACTTGTGAGAATGAGTGATGAGATTTTGCCCTTTTCCCTCGAAATGCTAAGGGAAGTCCTTCGTCTTTCCCCTTTTTTCAATATTCGGCCCCTTTCGATGAGGAGATGAGTCCTTTCTTGTCCTAGACCCTTACTAGGTTAGATAATTTTCTCTTGGTTTTTTTCCCATATTCCGAGCCCCCCTTTCCCCCTCTATAGCTCCAACCGAAGTCTCCTTTTCTTGTATGGACGAGGGATTTCTTTTCAGAACAATCTTCCTTCCCCCATCCTTGTGTTCCCCCTCCTTTTTCTCGTTTAGTAAATGACGGCTTGGCGTTTGCCGGGAGATGACTCCCGGTCATGAAGCTACCGCGGCCCCTTTCCTAGCCCAAACGCCCCTCTCTTCACTCAGCCGGCCGTTGTTTCTTGGTCTTTAGGAATGCTTTCTTTCTACGGTGTTGTATGGCCCCTCATACCAGTTCCCCGCTTCCCTGCCCGCCCGCCAAAAGCCTTCAAAAAGCAGATCCTGCCATTTCTAGCCAATCCCCTCGGAAAACCTTTCGATCCATTCTTCCCAAGATTGAGGTTTCGCTTCCTCGATCGGGTCTTACTTCTCCGACCCTTTCCCATTTCCGACCTTTTCTTCCTTGGTGTTGACCACGGCCGATTTCCCCCGATGTTTCCGCGCGATCCTTTTCCCACGCAGGCATTTCCAGTTCCCTTTCCCCTGCGAGCAAAAGTCCCTTTCCCCCCCCCAATTCCTGTCCTTCCCGGCAGTCATGCATGCGCCCCCTGAGGCCACTTCCGGTTGGCTTCACCCATAGACACATTGTTCCCTTTCCTCCCGGCTGATTCCCTCTCTAACTCTCAACCCCCCTTCTTTTCCACGCATCAAAAACGGAGCCCCCCTTTTTGGCCATCTTTTCCCTTCCCGAAGTGATCGGCGCCGCCTTTTTCCAGATCGCAACCCGTGACTCCCCCACGAGGCACTACCAAGTTTTTTCCTCTTTCCACTCTTTTTCTCCGATGATTTTTTTCCTTTTTTTCTTTTCGCTTCATGAAGCCATCTTACTGCGTTTTTCTTCGGCCACAGACGCGATTCTTGCAGCTTTCCCCGAGTTAGGACACACCTGACTTTCCTCGACTAACCCCTTTAATGGTTTCCCTTCCTTCCTTGGAAAGGCAGTCTGGGCCCCCCCTCTCTATGGATATGCCTGGGTGCTCCTTCGCGGCGGCGAGTTCCTTCCCCCTTTTTTGGCGCATTCTTCATTGATCCTCCCTCCCCTCTGGAGGAGCTTGTGTCGGGAGAGCCGAGGTTCTGCTTTTTTTTTCTCCTTCCGCGGATCGCTTCTTCTTTCGAAGAATCGAAACCATCCAAAATACGATCCCAGCGGTGACTCCTTTTCTCGGTTTTCCCTTCCCCTGACCCGCTTTTTCTTTCTCCGAAGGAAGACAGGGGCTGGTCATCTCTCTTCTTCTTGCGCGTTAGCCGCCCCCATACGGCCGCATTTTTCTGATTGCGAATTCCTTTCCCCCGAGAACTCCTGTCATTGAGGAGCTTTTTTGTGCACGCAGATGAAGTCGAGTCTTCCTTTTTTCTCCCCTCTGCCTTCCCCCCCCTCTGCGCTTCCAGATAGGTGCAGTTGTCCTCTTTCTTGGCCGGTGAGATCGAGTTGGTTCCCCCCCGAGACCAATCTGAATTCCCCCCAACCTTGTCCTTCCCCCACCCATCTCCTTTCTGGTGGCCCATCCTGTGCATATCTCTTCTCTTTTCCCTTTTCTCGTAGATATGCAAGGATGGCCCCGCCCTTTAGGGTTTTACGATGTTCGGCTCAGCTTCTTCCCTTTTTCCCCCCCCCCCTCACCGTCTGTTTTCTCCGGGCGCAACTGACACAATGATCTTGTCATCCCCCGCGAGTCCGTGCTTTTTCTCAATAACACTTAGAGGACGCTCTTTTTTCTTTTTTTTTTCTGATGATTTTTCCTTTTCCCCTGTGAGGTGCTCGATTTCCTCGCGGCAGGTCTTTTTTTTCACATAGGTAGGCACGGCTCCCCTCGGACGGTTGTGTGTTTCCCGGCCGTCCCCTTCCTGGACAGCGATGGTACCTTTCCTTTTCTCCAAGCCGACAAGAAGAGGGTCTGCCCCGCGTCCCGGCGGCGGCGTCACCTCCCTTTTTCTGACGCTGGTTCCTTTCCTTTCGACGCAAAACCGCCTCCCCTAATAGAACCCTTCCTCGGGAGCGCCCGAAACCGTCTTTTTCTCCTCACTCCTTCCCCCATCTTTTTTTCTTTCCCGGTAGCCCGAGCCGCCGCTCCTCCCCTCAGAGAGCCATACTTTATTCCCCTGCCGGACTTTTTCCCCCCCCCAGGAATTTCCTTCCACCCTTAAGGGAGATTTCGGGACCCTCGACGTTTTTCCGTGTTCCTACTCGGGTGCCGCTTCTTTTTCTGCTCTGTGGCCCGAACCGACGCTCCCTTCCTCTTCATGAAAGCCGCAACTAAACGTCTTCCGCCTTTCGCGTCCGACATTCCCCCTCCGTTTGAAATTTTCGTCGGCTTCACCTTTTCTCCCTGGCGCCAGATCACGGCGTTTGCCTTGGGCACACGCAGTGGGCCCCTTTGTTTACCGGTTTTCGGGACACCTAGCTTTTTTCCCGCGGCTGATCGAAGCTCAGCAATTGTCTTTTGTCGTCTTGACTTTCCCACTTTTTTTTCAGGCAAACAGAGTTCGCCTTCGACTTTTTGACCGAGTGTTGTATATCCCCTTCAGTGATGAGCTTTGCCTCGCGATCCTTCCCCTTTTTTTTTTTTCCCTGCTTATCGTCCTCGCTGTCATGAACAACATCTTCGCTCCGTGCCTGGTGTACTCGCAACCCCCCCCTTACTCGGTTCGATCATTCTTTTTCTCCAAACTTCCAAACTGCCTCCGATCTCCTCTGAAAACTCAATTGGCTTCCCCGAGGTTGCCGACCAAGTCCCTCCTCCCCCCCCCCCCCCCACCATTCGGTGAGCCCTTCTGTTTTCGGCATACGGCTTTCGGGCCGGGCTTTTTCCATGTGATCCCAAAAACCGTTTCCCTGCAGGCTCGCGACCCCTTCCCTTAGTAGTCTCTCTGGTCTTTTTCCGAGAATTTCTTTTTTGCTAGTTAGCGTTTCGCGAATTTTATGGCGATTCCTTTTTTTGCACCCCCTTTCCAGCTCTCCTCCTTTCCAATGCCCCCAGAAGCCCTTCCCTTCCGTTTTTTTTTTGACCTCCTTCTTTCTCAGCCGCCTTGACGACCTTGGACTTGGCTCTATCCATCACGCGTCCCTCCTTCGTATTTTCGCCTCTCGAGGCAGTTTGCCCCCTCCGAGTTGCTCTTCCCTGCATGATTCGAAACCCTTTGACACTGGCCGACCGCTTTTTTTTTATGACGCGCGGAGATAAGGCTCCCGTGCGCAATACGCAGGCATTTTTTCCTTTTTTTTTCAAACAATTATCTTACCCATTCATGATGCATATACAACCCCTTCGTTCTGCCTGAGAAATATGTTGACTTTTCCCCCACTTCCGGTGGCCCTCCCCCCCCCTGTCTGCTTTCTTTCGCTTCGATCAGCCGCGGCTATCTTTTTTTTTTTTTTCTCTTAAGGTTGTGCCTTTTTTCCTGTGCCACGCCTTCTCCCTCCCTCGTTGTTGGCCCCAAGGGCGAAGACCGTTCTTTTCAGCCATCATGATCGGCAATTTTTTCTCTGACCCCCCTTAGGAACTCCCGCTGCTGTGGGAAAAACTTTCCCCCTCTTGTATCTGGGTTGCGCCGCTCCTCACCCCTCCTTTTTTGTCCCATCGCGGTCGGTTCGCGGTTTCCCGCCCCCGTTTGCAGCTCCCCCCCAGAAGGGAACATCTTCGTTCCGTTTCCCCCTTTAATGGGAGCTGCCGTCCCTTTCTGGGAAACAAGGCGGTCTCTCGCGTGCTGATGCGCTCTTTTCTTCCTTTCTGCGGTTCCATAGAGGCGGCTTTCCTCTTTCCTGATCAGCTCCTTTCCTGGCGCGGTGTTCTTTTTCCGAGCAAGAGGGTGACAGGCGGTGCCCCCCTTTTTTTCTTTTCATCTTCTTTCCGGTCGAGAAGCATCGCCGTCAGCGCAAAAATCGATCCTTTTCGTCGCCCTTTTTCCCCCTGGTTTGACGTCGATGCATGACCCCCCGGTGTGCACGAAGAACCTTTTGTCCATCCTTCTTTTTTCCCCGGTCTCAGCTCCCCTTCTTCCCCCCACGAGCAAAAGAGAGTCCTTTTCCCCCTATTTTTTCCTTCCTCTGCCGGAGGAGGAAATCTCTCCCTTTTTTACTTTCAAACCTCCCCCCTCCGATGACGTCGAGCTGCGGACAGTCCTTCTGTCAGAACCAGCACCCCTGCTTTTTATGCGCTTCCAGTCCCCCTTCCCTGTTTTTTTTTTTCCGCTTCTTTCCTCCTTCCCGGTGAGATCGAGTTGGGTGACTTTCTTCTCCCCCCAATCTGAAGCGGAGCCGACATCGTGAACCCCTCTTTTCCACTCATGGAGTCCCCTTCCTCCCTCCGTGTTGTGTTGAGTCTTCTTCCCTCTGATTTTGAAGGACACGTTTGGAGGGTTTTCACTCTTTTTTTTTTCCGAAAGTGCAACCACCACTTTTCTTCCCCCTGAGCCCCCCGCATTTTCTTTCGTCATACGAGCCGGTCAAAAGCGATTTCTTTGTTCCAATCACCTTCGCGTTTTTCCTTTCTGCGGCCCGGCCGGCGTTGGCATCCCTCTTCTTTTTTTTTTCTTCTCGAGTTTCTTTCAGAAGTTCGTCACGAGGTCTGCACTTTTTCTCTGGGCGGCAGGATTGTTGCTTTTCCCCCCGCGGCCGCGACGCACTGGTCCCTTTTACTGCCTTCCCCCCCTCACGCCCCCCTGGCTGCGGGTCTGAATAGACGGCAACCTTTTTTTCCTGCCGTCAAAACCCCTTTGCGCTGACGCTGGTGCGATGCTTTCCCTTCTCAGTTCTCGAATTATAACCGCCCTTTTCTTCCCGACACCGACGCCGCCGTCCCTAATAGACGCCCCATACAGGCCCTTGCTCTCCTCCGCATCTTCCCCAAGGCAGAGCGCTCCCCCGGAAAAAGGCTTTCCCAGACGGCCTTTCTTTTCTTCCCCTTTCCCCCGATCGGATTTTTTTTGAGTAAAGCTGTGTCCTCCTCTTTCTCCAATAGGGGAAGTCCCCCTGGGACAGAACCTTCTACGCTGCTCTCTCCCCCTAAAAGTAGAGGGCACCCCCCTCCTCCCTTTTCACAGGCCGCGGGCGAAAAAATGGTAGTGTCCTTCCTCCCTTGCGATCTTGGCCGATAATGATGGCTTTTTCTTTTATTACCTTTTCCCCGCCGTGGCTACGTTGATGCCTCTTGCCCAAGGGGATAGTGGTTGAGGGCCCTAAGAGAGATTCCTTTTCGCTCGACCGGTCTTCCCCGACAGTGTCGATTGGGTTTTTCGGACGCCCCCCTAAACAGAAGTTCGCAGGCCTTTTTCCCGCTGGTTTTTCTCCTTTGATAATGAGTGATTCTTTCTGGACGAAGCAAGCTCCGGGCTTTATTGCGCGGGCAACGCCTTATCTCTCGTCTCTTTTCTTTTCTGATTTTCGTTTTTTTTCCTTCGCAACCACCTTACGCGGTCTCTCCCTCAACGAGGCCGAAATTTAAAACTCCCCCCCTCGCCAACTCAAAGCTGCTTTTCCTGAAGAGGTTGCCTCTTCCCAGCGTCCCCTTCGGCTGGATCTTTGACTTGTTCTCATGATTTTCTTTTTTCTGGAAGGTTTTTTGCTTGGGAAGGAAGGACCCTAAAACAACGTCGCCCCATTCCGGTCTCAAAAGAAAATTATTTTTTTTTTTCCTAATAAGTTGTTGTGGTGAGAGATCGTTGGGATAGTGGCTATTCCCCTATCCGGTTTTTAGGAGATAAAGGTTCAGCTTCCTCTCCTTGCCCCGCCCTCCCTACTCCCTTCCTCCCTTGCTCAGCCAGGGGGACGCTTCCCCTGGCAACCTCTTCGATCCATCCCCCTTATTTTCTTTTTTTGAGAGATCGATTTCCGATTTCGGACCCGCTCCTTCCCTTTGCCCCCCCCCAGGCCGAGCTTTCCGTGTTGGTCATGACGTCCCCCTTTCGTGCCGCGCACCCGGTCTCCCCTATCTCGAGGCAAAAGCCATCACTTAATACAACAACGGTAAACCTGCCCTGCGAACCTCGTGACCCGCCTTTCCCTTTTTTCCTTTTCCTTGCCTAACCAATAGACACCTGTCTGTTTTTCCTCGATCAGCAGAGGCTAGATCCTTTGTCGGCCTCAACCACTAGACCTTTTTTTCCCCCGCAAGCGGTCCTTTCGAGAAGTCGCCAGCCCGGCGCTTTCAAGATCGCAACCGTGAATCCCCCCCACACTGAGGAACTCTCTTCCACCCGCGCATGTTCCCTTTCCTTCTTGGTCTTTGTCTACGTTTGTTGATCCCCCCTTTCTTACTGAGGGGTGGTTCCTTTTTCCAAGATAGAGAATGCCCCTTTTTTGGAAAAGAGTAGGTATCCTCGCGAGCGGCCTCCCTTTTTAATGGGATCTGGTTCTCCGTTAGACTTCCCCCCCCCCCAGAGGATTTTGTTTTCCTCTTGCCCCTTTTCCCCGTGGTTGAAGACCTTCTTTGAGGCACTCCCTTAGTGAACTTTTCTTTCTTCCCCGAGAAAAGAAAATCTTTTTTCTTGGTTTTTCGGAGAGAAGAGGTGACCTGGGGTTTATATATTCTCTCCTTTTTTTTTTTTTTCGGTTTTGCTCTTCTTCCCCCTTCGACCCCTCCCTCCCGATCGGTGAAAGGTTTGCAGTCTCCTTGGTCGGCGTGGAGAAGAAGGTTCTTTAAAGTTGCGCTTTCCGCGCAAAATCACGGCCGCCTGCAGACCGATTCCTCGCCTGCCGGCGGAGGAATCCCCCTCTTTAGGAGCTCACCTTCCCTTTCCTTTGAAAGAAGATACGTTCGAGCTGCTGTCCTTTTTTTTCTGTCCTTTTTCTTCCCTCTCCAGTTTTTTTTTTCCTGCTGGGAGAAACCGCACGGGTTTTTTTTGACTTTCGGAAAAACCAGACTCCCCCCTTTTTTGACCCCCCCCCCCCCCCAATGAGATTGACGGGCCATCTTCTTTGTTGTTGAGAGAGATATGCCCTTTTCCCTTGCAGGACACGTTGGAGGGTTTTCACGACTTCTTTTTTTTAAAGCCCCACTTTTTGCAGGTGTTTCAAGCATGCCCGGCGCGCCCCTTTTTTCTCGGTCCAAAGCGACACTACGACAATTCCCTTTCTTTGACAGTTTCCTGCGTTTGGGGCGTCTCCTACGAGGAGGTGCCGATTTCCTCCCCTTAGGCCGCGAGGTCGTCACCTCGGTTGTTTTGGATTTCTTTTCTTTTTCTCCTGCACTTGGACGCGATGGACATTTCCCCCCTTCGGCAAAGACGTCCCCTCGGCAACCGCGTCACCTCGTCTTGGACCTATTTTTTTTTCCTCTGGTGTCGATGCTCTTCGTCCCCCCCCGCCGAAGCGATCTTTCTCCCGAATTATAAACCCTTTTTTTTTCCGCCCGGTTTATGTTTTTTCCCCCTAATCCGCCCCATCAGACTCCCCCCCCTCGAGGCGGCTTCCGCTGGCTCTCGCCCCCGTCTTCTTTTTTTCTACGGAAATTCTGGTGTCCCAGACTTTTTTCTTCAGCTCCACATTTGGGCTTTTTTTCATACTCTCCCCTCGGGGAAGTCGCCCCCCGAACGCGATTTTCTGCTTTTACTGATCTCCCCCTTCTGCGCCAACCCAATACAATCGATATCCTTTAGCGGGAAGAAAAAAATTGTTTTTTCTTCTTCACGGTTGAGATCTTGCCGATCCTTTTTGCTTTTTTTCCGTTCTGATTTTTTTTTTCTGCCCTTTTTGCTGCTCTGGCTAAGTTTGATGCTTCTCACAAGGCTAGTGGTGAGTCTCCCGTTCTTTCACCTCGGCTGATCGAACCCCAAAAAAATTTTTCCTTTTGAGGCCCTGCTGGACTGCCAACCGGTCTTCCTCCGCTCCGCCCCGATTGTTTCTTCTTTCATGAGTGAGAGCTTTTTCTTTTCCAATGCTCGGGAACTGTCCTCCCATCCCATTCCCCCCACATATGCGATGAGGAGCTGTGTTGGCCTGGTGTCTAGCCCCCCCTTTTTCGATCATGCGGATGGGCCCTTCCTTGGACTTTTTTACCCGGCAGATTCTCCTCTCCCCTTAAGCGAACCTTTGATGCTGGACGCTTCAAGAGGTTGCTTCTTCCCTCTCAGTGTCCTTTCTCAAACGCTGGAGACTGTTTTCGTCCATGAAGGCTTTTTTTCAGGCCGGGCCTATGGCAGGACGTTTTCCCCCATAAACACCGGCGCGTCTTTTTTCTAGCCCAAAACGCAACTCCTTTTGGTTATTCCCGATAATAATTTGCGTTTTCTTCATGCTGTCCGCGGACTTTCCTCATGCAGGCCTGCCCCTCCTTTCCCTTCTGCCAGGACCCCCCTTTTCCTTCGCCCCCTTCGAACCCCTGGACTTGGTCGGCAACCCTTTCCCGCTCCAGCATCTTTTCTTGGTGTTCTCGGGGATTTGCTCGGAAGATTTCTTTTTTCTCGTTGCGATTGACCCTTTTTTCCCCGTGTGTTGATCCCCCTTTTCCCTCGGCCGCCCTAAGATGTTGCGTCATGACTGATAAGGCGTTCCCCCTTCCCTTTCCCTGCCTCCCTCTAGGCAAAAGCTCATCATTTTCCCGCGATGCATATACCCCCCCTGTATCCGGCGTATGACTGCTCCTTTTGAAATCCCGGCTTTTTTCTCCCGCAGGCCTCACCCAATAGGACCCTTCCCTGTCGCTCGATCCTCTCAAGCCATCTCTCTTACCCTCCCTTGCCCTTCTTAGCGGAACGCATCCCCCCTCTTAGTGTGACCAGAGTCCTTTTTTCCCCGCACGTTCCTTTTCCTCATACGTTTCCAAGATCGCAACCGTGAAGCCCCCCTCCAATTTTCAAACTGAATTCTTCTCTGACGAAACCTTTTCCTTTGATCGGGTTGCGCTCTACGTTTCGTGCTTGGTGGGAAAACCATAGCGTCTTTTCTCGCGGACGCCCGTTTTTTCTTCCCCACAAGCGGGGTTTTTTTCCTTGGTCGCGCGTCCGAAATCGCCCTCTTTTGCCGTAGGAAATTCCTTCCTTTCTGGAACCAAGGGCTTTTTTTGTTTCTTATGAGATATGATTGGTTCCTAGAGGATTGAGAAAGAATAGAGGACTCTTTCTCTATCTCTTACCTCCTAAAGCACCTCTTTGGTCGAGACCGAGGTGCCTTTGTTTTTCCGACCGGGTTTTTTTTCTTCAGAGTTTTCTTGAGAAAGAATAGAAAAAAGCTTCCTTCAAAGCTTTCTTTTCTTTTTGAAGTTCCTCTTTCTCTTTCGAAGAAGGCCCGGTACAGTGAGTAGAGGCGCCCTCCCCCCCCGAGCACCAGCGCGTCCTTCTTCGGGTTTCCTGCAGGCGGAGGAAATCGAGCACCTCCCCCTTCCCTTCAGAAGGGCACGAAAGATGGACTTCGAGCTGCGGACAGTCAGCGACCCCTCTTCGCCCTCGCTTTGGACGGCTCCCCCCCTTTTTCAAGTTGAGAGCCGGGCCTGCTTTTTTAATCGATTTGGGTTATCCCCTGTTCCCCCCACACGTGTAATTGAAAATGCCTCCCGGCAG
>Ga0179593_1703042_pt1 | contig 16664 bp, 12 predicted proteins | sample CZODoug2_1_08_16_FD_185931 | JGI IMG/M metagenome (GOLD analysis project Ga0179593, IMG submission 185931) | Vadose zone soil fungal communities from Angelo Coast Range Reserve, California, USA - CZODoug2_1_08_16fungal (PacBio error correction) | ecosystem: Environmental > Terrestrial > Soil >... | reverse complement strand
TTACTCAGGATTTCTTCTTAGTTCAGCTGCGTTTTTTCAAAAAAGATGGAGTCCACGATTCTCCTTTTTTGACTTTTTCTTTCTACACCCCTTGCTCCGAAGGGCATTTCGAAGCACGTCCCCCCTTTCCTTTCTTCAGACGTAGAATGGTTTGTAAAACAGCTCCCCCTTCATCTTTTTCCTCCTGTGCTCCGATCTGGCGAACCGTTTTGCTTTAGGGGGATGCTGACCCGTGAAGCGATTGTTTTTTTTTAGTGTCCCCTTCCTATCGATTTTATATGAACATTCCGTTAACATGGAGGAGACCACCCCGTCCATGCTGCGTCCTCTTCCTGCTTTTCCCTCACCAAAAGTGGGTTCTTTCTGTGCCCGGAGGAAGTGTGTCGGCCCCCTCAGCAGAAGACATGTTGTGTACTCCTTGTATTTTGCCCACCAATGGGGTAACGTCCCGCTTCGGAGAGGAGTTCTCGATTTTCTCGCGTATTTATTTCCTTTTTTGAAACCCCCCTTTGACGGAGTAGGTGAATCTTCCCTCACTAACTCTTTTCTCTTCCTCCCCCTTTCACTTCGCTGTGAAACCTCTCTACTTGCCTTTCTTCAACTCCCCATGAGCGATGACCCCCCTTCGCCCGTTTTCGGAGGATCTTGTCTTCCTTTCTTTTCCCGACCTTTCTTCTGGGCTCGGTGGCGAACCTTTCTTTGCTTTTCTTTTCATCCTTCTTCCTCTTAGCTTTGGCGGTGTACATTTCGTCACTTAACGTCTTCCTTTTCTTGCGCTCCGTTGCATCGACTTCAAAGATGGCTCATGTTGTCCACCTACGCCGGGAGAAAGCCCTGAGCGCGGGCAGATCAATTTTCTGCCCTCTTGACTGTCCCCTCCTCCTTTGCCTTCGTTTAAGGCCTTATCGCTTAAATGGCCGAGCCTTTGAACCGTTTCCTCTTCGCTGTCGTCCTTCCTTAGTCGATTTTTCGCGAGACTACTTCTCTCAGTCTCCAATTCCCCTTATGGTTTTTTAATTCTACGGAAGCGTTGATCATTTTTTTTTTTTTTTGCTTCGGTTCCAAAATCCCTGTGTCAGGGTTGCGAGGCTGAGTTACAGCGATAACTCCCTTTGTTGGTAAATCCTCTTTACCCCTTCCCTTCGTTAGCGCCGTTCTCGCGCAAATTCATTCGGGGCCGATCCCTTTCAGGCTGTCGGCGGGGGGCTATCCTGCGTCTTCACCTTAAGACCGGATGTTTGGATTGATGATTCATAGGTCTTCTTCTTCACCCCCTGGTTCGCTTCCCCCTTCGTACCACTTGATGCGGGAATTTTTTTACAGTGTTTTTATTTGCCGGGTAGTTTTTGTCCTCTGCGCAAGCGATCGTGTTTCAGATGGTGGACTGTTTTTCGGACCGCAGGCGCGAATTCTGAAGTTCCAATTTGCTTTTGATCCACTTCTTCCCGGCAAAACGGGCTGCGTCGAGAAGGTCATCATCTCTCTTTCCTCTCTTCCTTTGTTGGAGCTTTTTTCCTGCTACTTCTTTTTCAGCACGGCTGCCTCAATCTACGAAATAAGCGTAGCCCTCGCGCCTTTCTTTCTCCCAATGTTCCCCTATTCTTGGAAAAAATTTTGAGTGCGCCTCCAACCCTTGAAAACGCAAGAAAAGGCATCAATCCTCCTTTTCCCTTCCATTCCAGTTATAAGACCCCGGGGTTTTTCCTCCCTATGCATCCTGACCAATTAAGGTATGTTCGTTTTTCTCCCTCCGACTTTGGCGCCCTTTCCTTCCCGCGTGCACACAGTTTTGATGAGTAGGAGGATAAAATTTTAAGTGCATTCGCTCTTCTTTTTCCCCCCCTTCTCTCTTTTGCCTGCCTTTTTTGTCCAAAGTTTGCATTTTTAACGCGTTCCCCCCTGCTAGCCCTTTTACGTACCATGATTTTGACTTTTTTTTTTACCCTGTTTACTTCGATGCAGTTATGGCACCTGCCGCCGTCCGCCCGAAATCGAAATCGACCTGATTTTACGGCCATTTCTTTCGTGATCGGCCTTACCCCCCCCTCTCCCGCCCGGCGGTCAGGAGGCGTCCCAGCTTCTTTCTTGCTTTTTTTTAAAGGCCGCCCGTCCGCAAACCACCTGGGCAAAATGCAGGTGTTCTTCCCCGACTAGGCAATCTTCAACCCTATTCCCTTCTTGCTGCGTGCAAAAGCCCAACTTTCTAACTCTCTTTTCGCTTATTCCTTCATACAGGTCGCCCGAAGGCCTAACGCCACCCCCTTTGCTTCCCCCCCTTCTTTCAACCCTCTTTTTTCAGAGAGGTTTGCCGGAGAAGCTCTAAGTTAGTTACATAACTGGCCCTAGATCCTCTTCTTTGAGTCCCTCCGTCCTGTCTCATCGGATAGTCCTTTCCACTCTTTCACCAGATAGAATCTTGACGTTAAGCCTACTACCTAAGCTACTTCTTTCCATTTGTTTCCTAACAATCTTTTTTTCCCGACCCCGGCATTTCTTAGCATGCGACAATTCCGTTTTCCTTTCTCGCAGACCTTTTTTTTTTCCCTCTTAGACAGACTAGAACGCGCTGTTAGCGGTGTTTCCCAGGCTTCCACTTGTTTCCCAATCGATATTTCAGTACCAACCATAGGCTTCAGTTTTAATTGGCTCACTCACGGTTTCCTTTTCCGTATCTTTAGCAGCCCCCCAAGAAGGTTTTCTTCTTCTGTTTGCCCTTCCTTTTCTCTAAATTACTTTTCTTTTCTGCGGACGAACGGCTTAGATTAAGGTCTCTTACGCGACCCTAGTAGGGCGACTAAAGTGGCGCCAGCTTTTCTGACCCGAACTCGGCTTCCATTGCGGACCCTTTTCAAGATTAGCCCTCGCTCGCGTCTGAGGAGAGCCGAGCGTCGCCGTTTTATATTCAGCCTTAAAGTTTATTTTCCCCACTACCCCACTTACCTGTATCCCTCGATCGTTTTCCGAACGTTTCCTCCCTTCATCACCGGTTTAAACCGTCAGTCGTCAACTCGAGGATGGCCTTTTCTTCCTCATGTTTCTTTTTTCTTAATTCCTGAGCTTTTTCAATAAAGCCGCCTTCGACCCGCCGCGTCCTGGTTAGCCGAAAGGGAACCGTGAGATTTGCTCCCGGATCGATTAAGTCATGCCCCCCAGCCCTTTCCCCGATTCTCTGGACGTGACTTATAAAAAGTCGAGCTTTAAGTTCCTCGTGTCCCACAATTAGGAACGCCCCCTACTCTTTCTATTTGCCCTTTAACAAGAGGGTTGTTTCTGATTTCATCATGCCCTCGATGGCAGATGTCCTCTCAGCGATTCCTAATGGACCTCTGCCGAGCCTTTTTGTCCCCGATTCCTTTCTATCCGTTCACACTTTATATGGGTGTCTTCATCTATCCATTTTCTCAATGGTTGCAGATTGGACACGTGGGCTTTCCCCCGGCCTTTTCTCATCCTTCCCCTGGAACCGTGTTCGCGCTTTCGGCCCCCTCTCCTTGTGGCCCCACACTTCTCCGATCCACGACTACCTCCTTTTTAAAGTTCACCGAACTACGTCTACGATAAGATTTGTTAATGGGACCCCCTCGGCCTTCCTTGGCAGAATTAGCTTTTTTCCTTTCCCAAACCCTTGAAAACTGTTCGGCTCCCCCATCGGCTTCCGACACCACGGGACAACCTAACCGATACCGCTATTCCAGGGCTGGTTCTTTGTAAACGTACCTACTGCCACCCCCACTTCTAATTCAGTTTGAGATATAGGAGTTTCTCCTTCGCTATTCGTCGGTCTTGCTCCTACCCCCGTGGCTTTTTTATTCTCCGCTCACATACTCTCACTCGTTGTACACAAACGCCCCCGCCGAGCTCGGCCGCTGATCCCCCAAAGCAGCGAGGCCTGAATACTTTTTGGGTCAATGGCGATTTCGGCCAAACCGGCGCGACCCCCTACTTGAGCTTTCATTTGATCTCCTTCACACTCGGTGTTATACGGATATTGTGAACAAATTGCTTTTCTTCTCCTCCTCTCTTTCCCCCTTTTTCGCCTCTCGGTCCTTGAATTATGCAGCGGTCACAAACAACCAATTCTTTGTTCTTCCGTGCCCTCTTCGGGCAAGGAACGTTTGTTTTATATCTGCCGCCGTTTTAGTCAGCTTTAATCGCCACAATCTCTTTTCCCCCCCCTCAGTTGTTTGTTGTTGATCTTCGGTGGTTTGCTATTAAACTTTACCTCAACGGAGCAGATAGTGTTCCCAAAATGACTTTTCTGCCCCTCCCCATGGCTACATCTCAGCCTACTTGAGCTGTGTTGGGGGACGCTGCGAACCCTTCCTGACCGCAGCTTGATAAAGTATCGCAGGGGGCCTCCCTTCACCATTATCCCGGTTTCAGCCCTAAGCCCCCCTCTATTTTCTAGATTGCTCTTGAATCCGGCAACCCTGCGCCGCCACCCCTCTTCGCGCCCCGTTTTATCTCTTTTTCTCCGAAACCCTTAGTCGTTCTCTCTTTTTTGTCGATCACTAGCTCCCTTCTGTTTTTTTTTCTATTGGATATGTTCGCTTTTCTCTCCCTGTTTCAGCCTTCCGGAAGTCTGTTTTTGCCCTCCTCTCGCTTTTGAGTGTTTTATTGTTTTGTTGGCAGAGTGTTATTATGTTGTGCGGTATTTTTTGACGTTTTCCCCCGTGCGCGCGTACCTTTCCACACAGCCTGTCCCCCTTTACCTCTTGACATTCAGCATTTTTTCAGCGTCTTTTTCGGACCCCCCCCCCCCCCCCCCCCCTACTAGGAATCAAGCACCTAGAATCCTGAGAAAGATTTACTTCGGTTTTTTTATTTTTTTGTGAACCTTGTGGTTGGTTGATCAGTCCAAGATGTCCCCCCCCCCTGAGATACACCCAGAGCACGCGCAGTACAAATCTTCTATGCAGCCCGACACGAGGCTGCACCGTTCCCTCACACCTTTTTTCTTATTGTTTGTTGTATATACCCTTAACATGTGTTTCCTTGACACATTGGTATGTCGCAAAACGTTTTCTTTTTGTCCATTTTCGGTTTTAGTCGACGGTTTACTTGCGAGTGGTTTTTTTTTGTTACCGACCACGAAATCCCCCTTGGTGCGCCGAACCGCGGCGCTCTTTCCCAGTTTTTTCTATCTAGTCTGAAACTTTTTCCGTTATCCACGGGTCTTGAGATTCCTGCAGCACCATTTCCCCCAGACTTCCCCCTCTCCATCTGTCCCCCAGTATAGAACCGTATGTTGCGCGTAGACTCCATAGCAAACCCCCCCCGTAGGATGGACCAGTTTCTCTTCCCACTCCATCCTGTTTTTCTGACCAGATTCCCCCCTTAGTCCATCCCGTAACCCTCTTTTTTCTCAAAACGATCATCCGGTGAGTGCAGAATTCCCGAGGACTTTTCCCATCTACCCTTTTTTTTCGTCAAATCACTTTTTAGACGATCGGTCTTTGGGCTGGGGAGGGCGCTTTTCTTCAAGTCTCGAAGGGAGCAACATCCTCGCACTGTGTGACCTTTGGTTCCTTTCCTCCGCGCCTCGGAGCGTTCTTGGGTCCAGCGGACGGCCGCCTTCATAGACTGGAAGCAAAACAGGTCTACCGTCGCATGGGTGCGCTGTTCCCTTGCCCGTTCCAGCGAAAATTCTATGGGAGGGATGCGATTATGTGAAGCGAAGCCCTTTTTTTAGGGCCCGGGTGTGTCTTAGTGATCTTACAAGTGTATTTTTACTAGGATTTTTGCCCGTTCTCCCGGCCTCGATTCCTTTAAGAGATGCTCGAAAGATCTTTTGTGGCCCCTTTCCTTAAGGAGCCGGATTTCGGATTGGCCGTTTTCCTTCCAAAATTGCACGTTCCCTTGTTGTCTTTGTTCCTTTGTTTCTTAAAATGAGGAATTAATACGGGACGCCCGCCGCGCTCCAATTTGCCTTTTGAGTGACACTGGGGCGTTCAACCCAGACTAGTTTTCCGCCTTCCGGTTCTTGTCGCTTGCGCCGTTTAACGTGGTGTGCTTAGGGGAATGCTGAAGCCGTTAAAGCCCTAGAGCGACTCCCTCTCTTTCCCAAGGTCTCTGAACATGGAAGTACCTTCTGAACCAAACCGCTCCTGCTCGAGGCCGCTTCCTCTCGTCCCCCCCCAAACGCGGTATTGAGTGACCGGCGTGAATTTCGACTCACTTTTCGAGCCCATTCCCTCTTTTTTTGCCAAACTTGGTCCTTCTCCTTGAGTTAGGGTGGATCCAGATTCTGATTCGATCGATGTGATTTTTCCAGCGAGGAAACTTTTGATCCCTCCTTCTCTTCATCTGACTAAGATGGACCGTTCCTGAAAAGAAGTAGCTTTCCAAGGATATGGATTCCCCCCCTGTAAAGACAACTGAGCCTTAGACGGCGCCCTCCGATGTTCGCAGCCCTTCTGGGGAGCGTTCGGGGTGTTTTTTTCTTTATCTTTGTCGAACCCCTTGGGGAGGCGCGTATTGCAGATAAGCTTCTTATTTTCTCTTGGTGCGGTGAAATTGAGTCGCAGCGATCCAATCTTCCTTTCTTCCTTCCCTCACTAAACCCGCCGCCCCCCCAAGGTAATGGCCCCCTACTTTGGTTGCCAACGATTCGGCTCTTCTAAGTCTTAAGCGACAATCAAGCGAAAAGGGACTTTCGCATTTCCCTCGCGATTTCCTGGACCCGTCGTTTAAAGTTCCCCCTTCCTGAGAGAAATGGAACCTCAGGGGAAATAAGCCGATTTTTTCCGGATTAGGAGAGATTCCAGTGCGCAACTAAAATTCTCCCCTCCCAATTCCCGAATTCAATCTGGCCTTCCGGACTTTTTTGTTTTGCTGATTCCCTTTCTGTGCCAAAGCAAACGTGTGAAGGTGTCGAGGCATGCGAAATGAGTCCCCTGACTGAGTGCACTGCTCTTCTCCTCACTTCTTGGTAGCCGCGGTTTACTTCCCTTAAAGGTCACGATCGCGGGCCTGGCCCCTGTCGCTTTAGCTCTTCTGCGTCATTCATTCCCTCCTGATTTTAGAGCGGCGATTCATTCGTGATCGTAAAAAATTGTGCTTAGGATCCAAAGGTTTCCCACCGCGGTCCTCTGATGCCCTTTTGTCTTCTGTTTCCCTTGTTTTTAGCTCCCTCTCACCTTTGTTTTCCGGCGATTAGGGTGGAAATTGAGGCAGGTCGCGGTCTCAGCCCGCTGTAGTGCGTCGCGGGATCCGCCTCGAAGCTTCGTTAAGATGGGTCCGAGGAAGGAGCATTCCTTATCTTTGTTTCGAGAGATTTTTTCCTTTCCTTCCGCCTGCCAGTTTTCGTCCTCCTCTGCCCCAGCATCAGAACAGAGATTTATGCATAGGACTGTCGCACTAACCGTCACATGCCTTGCAACCCAAGTGGGGCGGGGCTCTTCTAACCCGGGCAACACGACCCTGCCGTGTAACCCCCCCCCGTCCGTGGTACCTCCTCGATTAATCCGACCCCCTTTGAGTACGCTTCATCTATCCGTTCCCCCATACCCCTCTCTGACTTCGCTCATTTTCTCCCAGCCGACGCCCTAGGTCCGCGATCCCGTTTTTGCTTCCCTTTTCTCACGCCCTGTAAACTCGTCCCTGGAATTTCGCCCTTGATTGATCAAAAAATTTGAAATAGTTTGAAATAAGATTGCTCACCTTCCCTGCATTTCTTCTTAACGAATCACTGTCCGGACCTTCGTACCACCGACCTTTGATTCCAAAATTCATGTTACTTCGATCAGTTCTGAGTCAGGACGAGCGCGAACTTCCGAGAGACATCTAAGTCTTACATTCTCTGCCTTATCCGAGACTTCTTTTGGATTTAAAGACTTATCTCGCAGAGTTTTAGGATTATAGCTTAGATGTATGACGCGGCCACGCGTCTGCTTTGAGAATACGTTGTCTTCCCCCCCCCCCCCCCGCCTTCTTTGTTTTTTTTTCTTTTTTCTTCTTTTTCTTTGTGTTGTTGGTTTTTTTTTTTTTTTGTGTTTTTTTTTGTGGGGTTGTGCTGTTTTTTTTTTTTTTTCTTTTTTTGTTTTTGGTTGTTTTTTTTTTTTTTTTTTTTTTTTGTGGTGTTTTTTTTTTTTGGGGGGGTTGAAGATTTGACAAACAAGCGGCATTCCTTTTTACCGCTTCTTTTTTCTTATGAAGCAACCCATCCTTTCGGGCGCTTTCCTTCCCCTCCCCCTGACCGCTTCTATTGTCCCCTCTCTTCCTGCCGACATTCTTTTTCTCAAAACGACATACCCGTTTACACCCCGTTCGCGATCCACCGGTCCACCGATTCAGCCGCCTGGCTTTCAGGGAATTCCCCCCAGCTCTTACATTTTACCACTGCCGTCTATCCGTTTACAAGAGCTTTTCCATCCTTCAGATTCGGTCTCTCTGTCGGATTCCGGACCACTTTCAAACTTGATTACCCCGATCTCTCGCCCCTCTTAGCTTTATCCAATCTCACCTGAAGCGCCTAGAAATTTTTTAAAAATCGGCCCGGAGTCTCGACCAGGTTCTTAGTGCAGCATGCCTTCCAATCCGATAGTTCACCTTTACTCTTTTTTTCCTCTGAGCCGCCTTCTCCTCCTTGAATGGGAGAGGACCCCAAATCTCTCCTTTGGCCCAATCGGATATTCTTCCCAAAAATTTTCTCCGTTCAGTCATGCTCCTTTTCCCTCACAGTTCTCCATTGAGTCACATTCTTTCTTTTGCCATCGGTTTGACGCCCATTTTGAGCCTCCCCGTCCATGAGTTTTCGTCTGACACGGGCCTTCTTTATTAAGTCATGCCCCGAGTCCTCCCTTTTGCGCCGATCCCTTGGCTACCTATTTTCATTTAAAACGGGCCCCTTCCTGAATAGGCCACTTTCGGAAGGGGAGAATCGCCTCGGCTTGATCGAGAGAGCCCCCGAGCGCAGCCGGGTTTTCCGCCTTCTGTTTATCTCTCACCGGTCTTCAACACTCATCACCAAAAGGGAACCTAATATGAAACGATGCTCCTACCATCACTTTCCGGAAGAACCTTTTCAAAACTTGATTTCACCAATGAGGGGTTTTTTTCTTTTCCCCTCATGTCGATGTAAGGCGCTTATGGATCCCAAGGAAATTCCGAAAGCCCTTCGCTGCACCAAGGTCACCCCCGTGCGCTTCGTTCTTTGCCCAGAGAAATTACAGACCCACACGCCCTCCCCTCTTTGCTCCTCTTGGCCTTTCCTCCTTCCGCTTCCCTTTCCCAATCGGAAAAAATCGTCAGTTTAAAATCGATCTTTTGAGCCGCCAACGAGGGGGGTGGTTTTAGGGATTTCCTCCCCTTTTTCTCACTTGAAGGGCAGATTAATAGGTCGATTCTTAGTCAGCATGCGGTTCTCCAGGTTTGTCTAAAAGTATAGACTTGACCCCCTTTTCCTCTCCTTTGTTTGCAATTTTCTTGACTGTGAGTATTTGGGGAAATTTTTCAGCCGCCCTCCTTGGACCACCTGTGGGGATTGACCTTTTTATTGCTTTCTTTTTTTGATGACACGGCATAGGGGTTCGAGGTCGGATCCAAATCTGAAGAGTCTTGTGTGACACCCAAAGAACACATAGACAGTAACCCTTTTTCACCGGCGGCTGCCCCCGAACCTACATTTTTGAGAAAGACGGACCCTCCTTTTCTTTGGTAGATAAGATTTTTGGATAACCATGGATTTCTCCTCTTCTGGACGTACCCACCACCAATCGGGACGACTCTCCGTCACCACATACCTATCCCCGACGGAGTACACATCGAGCCGGTCTTTCTTTTCCCCATGGTTCCCCCCTGTTGTTAAAACCTTCCTCCCTGCACCCCAACCTCCGCTCAGCTCGCGGATATATGCATCTCTGACTCGGACTTCTTGTCTTTTCCCTCAACAAGGTCTATATCCTTCGCGCCTCACCCCTGCGTACTCTGGACCCCCCTCCGAATGGCCGAGTGCTGGCCCCCATCGCGCCAGGTGTTTTAACGCTTCTTCTTGAATGAGATTCCGTATTACCCACCCGAGAATAACTTGAGGTTTATTTTGGCCTCTTCTCCTCTAAGACACCATGGATGCTGGATTTTTTTTCCGCATTTTTGCCCCTCGTCAGAGATGAATTTTCGCAAGCTTCCTGTCAGTCCGTCGCAGACTTCACAAACAACCTCGCAATTTATTGTTACCTCCCATGTCTCTTTCCCCTTTCCTGGTCCCCTGCCATTCGATGTTTTTCACGAATGATCAGAAGAAGTTATCTGCCCCCCTTTCCTTCCTCCGTTTTGTGTTATTCTCTGGTGTATTTCCCCTTGTCTATCCGGAGCAGATCGTCGCAAAAACCTATACTTCATTTAACGACAGAAAATGGCATTACTGAGTCAAGCTTTGCTCGTTTTTGCCGCCTTTTCACTTGACGAAGTTTGGATCTGAATCATTCCTGCCTTTTTCCGCTGTTTCGTTCACCACATCCCGGATGCGGAACACTTTCTGGCTTGACCCCCCTTCCCTTCCGGCTCAATACCTTATTTGAGAGACAATCCTCCCCTTCTCCCATTCAAAACTCAAAGCCACCATGCTTCTTCTACGTTCGAAGAAGGCCTGGCTCATGCTGTCGTGGTTCCCTCTCTTCGCTATTGCTGTGTATTCTCTGCCAAGGGTGTAGGTTGCAACTTTCAGAAGTCTTGCTTTTCTACCATAGATTCGCGCGCTGAGCGTAGATGGGTGGCTTTTGATAGTCCCCTGTAAGGTTAACCCAAACAGGGAACTGAACTAATAGACATTCCTGCGCCTGCCGTTCATTTGTCGATTATGTTGCTGCGGTCGTGATCTTTACAATACAGAGGTTTGAGCACTGCCGCATGCCGTGCATTCAAGTAATTTTTGATCTCCCACAGCTCCCTAATCGCCCCCTTTGTTTACAAATCGAGGGTATTTCCCCCCACTTTTTTATGATACGACTTCTGTGGGGCCTTTCCCCCCCCCATTCTATGGGAGTATCCTTTGTGGATTACGGTCATTGTTTTTTGTGTTACTAAACAAGAATATGAGTGTGAGTCCGGCCCTCGCGAACCCCCTCTTTCCCGGGTGTTTTCAGACGCTTCGTCCAACAGGCAACGTCCCACGGGTGGAGTTTTCCGCCCTTACCCAAAAGCCTTCTCATCTTCGTAAATATCTCCCATCTTTGCCGTCGTTTTTTCCAGTCCCAACCTTTTGGTTAGGAGCGGTTTATTTTTTTTTTTTATGCGAGACCACTCCGGTCTTTTTTGCCCAGCTACATGGTGATGTCAACTCCCCGTTACCACCTATTTGAGTCAAATATCATCTTTTTTTTTCTAATCCCCTCTTTTCCTGCCTTCCTTTTCTTCGGACCCCGGCACCAGCCCCCGATCTAGCGGGTCGAGGTGCTGATGCTGCTGTATAGAGTCCTTCGCACTTTCTTTTCCCCTTTTTTGCCGTTGACCCCCTTCCTCCTTTCCGCCTCGGTAGTTTTTTGTTTAATCGAAGGCCCCGTCCTTTCTCTCGCTCACTTGCCCTAAAGTGCGCTATCTGATTTTTTCCTCCTCCACTCTCTTTTCTTCGCGATGATGTGCTCCTCCTCTAGCAGCGGGTGGTTGTTGCAAAGACGTGCGAGCCTCTTTTCTAATACTTTTCTCCGGATCTCTACAGCTTGGCGGTCACTACGGCCTTAGAGTGAAAATACGAAGCCTATCAATGGGCCTCCTTCTTTTTTAGACGGCCGTTTTCACTCAAAATGTTCTTGGCTCGTCTCTCCTAATTTTTCTTTAAAAATGAGAAGAAGAAGAAGGTAGGGGACTCACCTGCACAAACACAAGGGACCAACCCCCATGCGACCACACCCCCCCCCCCCCCCCCCAAACTCCCCCACACTCAAACCCACATCGTCTCTCTTAACAACCACACCCCCACACACACCAACCCACCGAACAGCGCTCACAAACATCCCACAACACACCCATCACACCCAACAACCAACCCCGCACCCCCCAAAACCCCCCCCCCCCCCCCCCCCCCCCCCCCCCCCCCCCGACACCTCAGCTCCTTGACTTTCCTCTCCCCAGGGCGGTCAAACCAGAACCGAAGGCACGCTCGTTTTAAGCCGGGCTCGATCGAAGTGAGAGACAGGATGGGAAGGGATCCTTCCTAGCGGTGGTACTTTCCTCCTATTCAGTTTGCAAGTCTAAAACCTGACGAACCTGTTAGACCCAAACCGCTCCATTCATCAGTCTTCGTCGAAGCTGCGCCCACAAAAGCTGAGGGTTGAGAAAGTGACCCCCCTTCTCAGGACCTTTTTTTTTTTTCTTCGTTCTATCTTTTTTTAAGTCGATAAGCCCGATATTTTTGGTTCAATAATGGTCGTGAATCTTTAGTCCTTCTCTGATCGATTCTTCTTTCGAAATTGCGACCTCGTGTTGAAACGACCAGAAGCTCCCTCCCCTTCCACGCTTGCCTCCTCCCCAGGACGGTGCAAATGAGATCTTTCTAAGCAGCGTAAATCAGACCTCTAGCCGTGGACAGGGGAAGGGCGGATTTCTGGAAGCACTTTGCTTTGTTTGTGTTAGCTTTTCTGTTTGGACACCTTTATTGGTTTAAGTTTGAGGATGGTTCGCGCTATGACTATTCATTTGCCCCTTGATGATTTGTTTTTCCTTGTTAAACGTTGCTACGTTCCCCGGATTAATCTTCCGTCGAGACATCCCGCTCTCAAGTGTCCATATTTTTTGGTTCTCCCTCTGCCTCGCTTTTCAAGCCTTTTGTAACGTGCCCACATCAGCGAATGAACGCCGAAGCGCCTTCCGTTTTTTGCTGGAGTCCTTGGTCCTTTTTCCAAGTCGTACTTTCTAAGCTTCTAGCACTGGCCCTCTCCGGGTTCCCACCCGTCTTTCCTAGTCGCTCGGAGCGCTTTCTTCCTGTTGCGCGCGGAAGCTGAAGGTATGCATTGCTGTGAGTCATCTCTTGCCTGGATTTGAAAGTCCGAAGGTCTTTCTCCTTGCTTACGGTTTTTAACAACAAAATTGAGTGTTTCCGGCTCTTTTCCCAGTTCGCAATTTTGTGTACTTCCCCTCCTTAGGCCCTTCCCTTGCGATGTTAGCTTCGTTATTCACAGCAGATGGTAAGATCTTTTTGGGCCCGAAGCTGCCCTTTTTTGTTTTTCTCTGTCGCAGTCGGGCCGGTGTGAAATACTGTTTCCGATGCTTCCTTCAGGAGCGATCGTCCCAGCGATCGATCGGAGAACAGCAACCCCTTTTACAGGATGCGGCCATTGGGATTTCTGTAGGGTCGTGTGTGTTTCTGCGCTGCTCGCGATTTTTCTTTTTGCCCTTCTTAGTGGACGACCTTGTTTTGTTGACTCGTCGTGCCGAGAGGTTTATCCGCTCGATTCAGGCAAACGCGGGTTTTTGAAGAGTCATCTCTCCTTCTTCCGGGTGTTTTTTATGTCCTCTCCTTTGGCCGTCCCCCGCCCGCGTTTCTCCCGTCGTTTTTGCGCCTGAGCTGCATGATTTTCCTCTTCTTCTTTTGCTAAAACTGTTTTTTCAAATGATTCCCGCTTTGCATACGCCCCCGGGCAACACGACGGAGGCTCAATCCTAGACATCCGTCGATTGCCCTTTTCGACCGGGTTTTTTCCTCTCGGCCGTCCTAATCAGTCCTGAACCATCCGGATTGATGCCTCCTGAGTATATACAGATTGCAGTTCGTGCCCCGTCTCTTTTTGACCCTTTTTTTCTGGCGTGAATAAGGCATTCCTGGTAGCCTTCCCTAATGTTCTTTCCCCTTTACCCTCAGCTGTTCCCCGCCACACGTTCTCGAAGCTCTTTTCTCAGCCCTCAATACCGCCCTTTTTGATGCGCCCTTCCCCCTTCGGCTCCTCCTCTGCCGGTCCCAGATCCTTTCGAACTTCTCGCTTCTTTCCCTTCTTCCTTTTCTAGAAGCTGATAGGCTTTACGACGTCGCTTGATCGTCCAGGAGTCCCTTATTTTTCTTTGGATCGACGCCTGCCGTTCTCCTCTCTCCTCTTTTGGACCCCAACATACTTGTTCTTCTGCTGTATGTTAAGAATATCAAGCTAACCGTCCCCTTTTAGCGCTGCGTTTCACGCCCCCTCTCCAAGCTTCCCCAAGCCCCTTCCTGCCGCCCCGCGGTCGCAACTACATTCCTACACACCGCTCCATAAGGCTGCCCCGCTCCCGGCCGGCGCCGGCCTTTCATGTTTCCCTCTAAATTCGAGCGACTGTAGATTCCTTTTTTCCGTTCGATGCTTTTCTTTTTTGAGGCGGAGTCGAACGGTTCCGAGATTATCCCCCATCATGAACCGACCCACATTTCGATTCTGCCCTCCTAATCTCTTTCTCCTTTTTTTCAAAAATATCGGCTTAAGGCTTTCTTGACCCCCTCCTCGCCCCCGGGCATCGCATACCCGCGGTTTGGGGGCACTTTTGACGCCGAATAACGCAGATTGGAGTCAAAAGGTTGTTCCCGTGTCAGTTCATCTCCACTTTTGTCCCCCTCGATCTCTGCCGTCCCCCCCCTCTGGGAACGTGCTTCCTCCTGCTCAAGCCCCGTTCTTTCTAATCTAGCACGTTTTCGAAGTAGGTGAAGTATTCGTTTTGACCTCCCATTTAGCGCACGGCCTGCTGTCCCCTCCGTCGAAATCTTTTTTTTGTCCGCGACCAGACCTTGCGTTTTAGACGGATTTCATGGGAGAAATTTTTAACTGAAACCGGCCCTCCCCGACCATCCTTCTTTTCCACTTGGATCCCTTTTTGAAACCCTCCTTTCCTCGACAGCGTGGATGCCTCGAGAGCCGTTGCGCGCCGGTTTAGTAGCAGCATTAGAGTAGAGCTTTCTATTCCCCAAACTCTCCCCCACCTCTTCCCTCCTAGAAACTTGGAAAGTTGTCCCTGGTTCAGAAACGGTGCCAGCCCTTAGTTGCGTATTCGCGCCGCTTTCCTCATGTCTGAATGGCCTGGATTTTCTTCGAAATCCCCGTTTCCGCCGCGGACTTTTTTCAGTCAAAAACCAAAAGTTTTTATTTTGTGAGTATTATCCCTCCAGCACTCCTCGCCTATCTAAGACTTAACTTTTCGATATTGTACCTTGAAAAATTCCTCCTCGAGCTCTTGCATGACGCGAGGTTATTTTTTTTACCTTCCAGTCCTCTTCCTCTCTTTGCCCCCTTTCGTCACTAGAAGGTTAGGATCCTTTTTTTCGCTTGATTCTCCTCCCTTCCAACTTTCTATATGGGCTGAATCTTGAATCTTTTGGAAAAATGTGCTCAGCACTTGACCTCTTCCCTTTGCCTTTTCGGCCTCTTCTCCCCTGGATGTTCTCGCTACAAATCGACCATTCTTGGTCCCCACCCCCCCGAACCATTCCGCCCTTAATAACGAAACCGGCGCCTGTAACCCAACGTTGCCGAGTTTTCCCCCGGCCCCCTCCCTTCCTTTTCCTTTTGCATATTTAGATTTGTTTCAGCTTCTTCCCTTCCGACCCACCCCCCATTTAAGTTCGCTTCCGCCGACCAAATTAAGCTTAACCTTTTTACTTTCCCCATTATTTCTCCTTCTTTTTCTATTCGGGCCATTGTGCACTTCCCCCAAAACCCCTCTCCCCTCTCGCGTTAAGCTTATAGAGGTACCCTGACTTTTTTCCATTCGTTTTGCTGAGAAACCTTTCGTTGAATCCTCCCTTCACCTCGAACATAGACGAAAATCAGAAGTTGAGTCGGCTTTTTCTTTCCATTGTCCCCAAAAGTTTATCTTCTATCTTTTTCTGACCACTCGATGTCCTTCCTTCCAACCGGCGCGCCTATTCTGTTTTGCAGGGACGTTCCCCTCTTCCCGGGTTTCAAGGGATATTGTTTCATGACAACTGGCGTGGTCTCTATCTTTACGTTCCAGTACGTTCGCTTCCAACAAACTCCCTTCTTCCAGTGGCCATTGGGAAAGACCCTCTTGTCTCTTTCTTTTTTCTTTACTTAGAGTCCCGCCTCTCTTTACTGTGTTTAGGAATGGTGCGCTTAAAATTTCGCAAATTTTTTTAGACAGCTTTCCACCAAATTTCGCCTTTCCGGCGGATTAAGATTTTGTGGGTTTCCCCCGTGATACTTCTTCCTTGCTACCAACATTCAAGGCCGGTGTCCCTCACCTTCAATTTTCAATCCTCTGCTTCTTTCTAGCCTCATCCTTGCAACCCCTCTCGGACTTCGCAGGTTTACCCTATAGCCCGTTCATCCAGAACCAATCTTAGTTGAGACTCGTGTTTTTGAGAGAGAGGGCCTTTTTCTAGTACTTTCTCTTTTCCGCTCTTTTTTCGTGAGGGAGCTTTCCCAGGAACACGGACGCAGGTTCGCTTTTCTTTATACAAAATATGCTTTCTTCGGAAGCTTTTGTTTGGTGGAATAGGGGACACCGTTCCCCCCTTCCTCCTCCCTCCAATGACTGTTCCTCTGTTCGAGCTAGTCCTCTGGCGCTCTTCACTCCTCTTTTTTTTTTTTTTTCTGCTAAGACTTCACATCCCAACCAGTTCCTAATCTGCCCCCTTCCCAAAGGCCGAGGGTCAAAAAGACGATTAAAAGTATTGGTTGCCTTTCAAGCTTTAGGAGAACGTTTTTCAGTAATGCTCTTGGTATTTAGTCAGACAAGTTTTTATGCCG
>Ga0179593_1307643_pt1 | contig 16664 bp, 13 predicted proteins | sample CZODoug2_1_08_16_FD_185931 | JGI IMG/M metagenome (GOLD analysis project Ga0179593, IMG submission 185931) | Vadose zone soil fungal communities from Angelo Coast Range Reserve, California, USA - CZODoug2_1_08_16fungal (PacBio error correction) | ecosystem: Environmental > Terrestrial > Soil >... | reverse complement strand
TTTCCGGGCCCCCCCATGCGCCGGTCCCTCTACTTGTCCCTTTTCGCATTTTGTTCCCTTTCCTCCGGGTCCCTCTTCTGCTGCAGCCGGACTTCTTCGCCCCCAATCCACGGGCTTCCCCGGTCCCTTTTTCTTCCTGGGGTCTCGTTCTAGGGCTTCGATATCTCCTAATCATACGTTGTTGGCTCTCTCCCTTCATGAGACCCCGCTCCCCTTTGGAACCGTTTTCTGTCCCCCTCTTTGGATGGGGTCGTGGACGAGACTCCGGATGCGGCTCCCTTTAGCCTGAATCCCTCCCCTCCCCGGGCGAGCCTTCGGCCCCGTTTTGACCGTTTGCCCGAACCCGGTTTCGTTGATCATCCGCCCTTTTGCTCCTCTTTCTGCCTGATCATTCTCCCCCCGATTGCGTCCATGGTCGACTAATGCCATGCGCACCTGAAACCGTTTCTACGATAGCGTGGCGACCCGAACCTTCCTTTTGGACGCCCCCCCGCGTTAAGGGAACTTCCAGAGCGGCCTGGTCCTTCTTTTTTTTCCTCTTTGCAACGATCTTTCATCTGCCGTTCAGTTCGAGAAGAACGTGCTCGGGTCTTTTTCTGTTTTCACCTGGGAGGGTGAGCGTTCCTAGCCTGATCCTTCAAAATGAAGGAACTAACTTCTTGTCCGGCTGCGTCCTGCTTTACCCCTCCGTTTAGGCCTGCGTCCTCCCGACGCCCCCTCTTCGTTGAGCGGAAGTATGAATTGGTGGATTGGATTGGTTTTAATCATTTTGTTCTCCCTGCGCCCACCGAGCTAATGGTCTTTGTTTGGATAGTTGAGTTTACATTTGCCTGGGTTTGACATCCACATCTGCTGGGCATACTTCGCGTCGCGTTCCTCCGTTCTGCTTTTGGGGAGCCACGCAGACGCACCGGGGCCTCTTTAGTTTCGATTACGACCCCCTTTTCACCTTTCCCTGACGTTAGAGGTTGCTCGTGTCCTTCCGGCCCGGGTCTTTTTTTTTTTTTTTTTTTTCGTTCTGCCATCTTGTCTCCTTTCCCACGTTACCACAGGCAGGAAAAGGATTCGGAGAATACCCCCTACCGCTCTCCCTTTGCCGCGGTGTTTTTCTCGGCGTTCCCCCCCTCCCGGTGAGGTGGATTGCTTTTGCCTTTCAAGAATTTCTTCCATTCTCGTTCATCCTTTTTACTGGCTTTTTGTAACCAGAGGACTTGGCCTTTTTTACTTTAGCGAAACCGTTTTTTTCCGTTCCTTGAGAAAGTCAACCCTTACCCTCTGGGATTCCCAGTTTAGTACGTGAAGTGATTCTTTTTTTTTTGCCACCCCTTTTCTTCCGGACCTGGCCTTCTGGACTTACGGACCTGATGTTCAATGAAAGGACCAGATTGACGCCCCCCACAGCTGCCTTTGATATCGCTACTCCCTCGCGTTTCCACCTCTTTTGTGCCAACCCCCCCTTATTCCCCTCCTGGTGTTTTGTGTCCCTTTGAGTGTGACCGCATGGGCGAGGAGTCCCTCTTCTTGTAGATAAACCGAGGCCCTTTTTAGGCTTCTTTCTTTGTGAGGCTGCCTGCCAGGTTTTTTCAGGAAGAGGTGCCTGGAGAAGACGTTTTCTGGGCTTTTTGTTTCTGAGGCCTCCGCCTCCCTTCTTCGCCCTTAGGCTGCCCGGCCCGGTCTTACTCGACGATTTCCTTCGCCGGCTGTACGAAAGTTTCAACCCCTGAACAAACGTTTCATCTGCTTCGCCCGAAGATCACGACCCCATCTTGCATCAGAGGCCAAGCGCCCTTCTTCCCCCCTTCCTTTTTCTGACAGTTCCCTTATCCCGGCCATACTAGCCCATCTGCCTCTCCGCATCCCCCATTTTAGTTCCTCGTAACCCTTTCAGTCCTTCATATTTATGTAAAAGAATGTTTCAGGTCGCCCTCCCCCCGACGTTTTTTTGAGGACTGGCGAACTTTCCCGACGTGGACTTTGGGCCTAATGTGCAGCCAACAGCTCCCTCACCCGTTGGTGCTGTTCTTGTTACCCACTGCTTCTTTTTTTTCATTCCCCCCTTTCCCCTCAGCCCTTTGTCCTGACAAGGATGCAGTCCGTCCGAGTCAAACCGCCGCGCGAGCCTTTTTCTAAACACTGATCCCCCTAGCCTTTTGCCGGCCTCGGCATTACTTGAGGTTTGGGCTCGGACGTAGACGCCCGGTCTTTCCAATAAACGTTTTTGGCGGACCTTTTTTCCTCTTCCTTTTTTCAACGGGGTCTAGTCTTTTGGGCGTATCTACACCGTGTCTCAGGCGACGAAACAGGAATAATTTCCCCCCCCCTAGTCTGTAAGACCCACGTCCTTTCTTACCACTTGGCCTTTTTTTCTAAGGGTGCTTTCGTTCCGCGTGCTGCTTTTTAATCTAGAATGGACATAATAGTTTTTCCTCCCCAGTGTTTGAATTGTGCTGATTCCTTTGCCCCCGAACGTCCCCCCGTCCCGGATGGAGGATTCTGTCGTGCCTTTCTTTTTTTTATTGAGCAGGACCTTTTTCGATCCTTTCCCTGAGCGGAGATGGTTGCTCCACCCCGCTGCAAGGGCCCGTTTTTTAAATATTTCTGACTGGGATTCCTCGACGCTTTTCCTTCCACTTTCTTACTATCCATCGATAGTTCATCGGAGCTTTGTTTTTGACCCCTTCCGCTTTTCGTGACCCGTTGCGTTGGAATTTCGCAACCCCAACCCCTGACCCAAGTGATGCGCTCTCACACACGACGGACCAGGCAGGTGAATTCCTATAAGTGAACTTTCCACGATGACAAGTCCGCTACCCTTTTTTTCCTTTTGTCGGCCTGTTTTTTGAGGACTAACGGTCACTTTCTCTAATCCTCTTACGAAGGACTCTTTACAAGCTTAATCCTGGCGTATAGATTCAAAAAGATTTCCGGTGCGCTTTCCCCTATTTATTCTTTTTCCCTTGGTCCCTTCCATAGACGTTGATAAAGAAGGAGTCCGGAGTGCTTTTTCCTTAGGCGGCTTCGCTGTCTGTAAGTTACATCTTTATCCGAAACACTTCTTGAACCTTTTAACCGACTTCAAAGCTTCTTCCCCCCCCGTTCCAGGTGGGTGCCAGTCACTCGCGGGTGAACTTTCGCTTCCTGGACGGGCTTTTCCCCCTTTCCCTGTCCGTAGAAAGGAAAACGGTTTGCAAGCGGGACGTCCTCTTCCCCCGCCTTTCTCCCCCCTGTTTTGTTTTTTCTACTTCCCGCTGGCACTATACCACTTCCTTTACATTCCCTCTCGGGTCGGGAGTATGCGAACGCGTCCACGAGGCGGTGAAGGAAGTGAATGATCGCCCTTCCCACCCACCTCCCATACCGAAACTCCAAAGAGCTCAGGTCCCTAGCGTTGAATCTCCTGGTTATCGCAACGCTTCCGCCTGGTGTCGCGATTTTCGTTCGTCAGTGTTTTTTTCCCCTTTGTGCAGGCCGCTCGGGTTGATTGACTAACGAACTGACCCTGACCTGGAGAGACGTGCCTCTGAGGTTTTCCCATTCCCATGATTGTCCGTGGTGGACGAGAGACCCTGGATTGTCTCATGACCCCTGGCCTCCCCCCTCCACATGCTTGAAGCAAATTTCCCGAATTCCCGCATTCCACCTGCCCGTCCATGGCCTCATTACGCTTCATGAAAGTCGTGGGAAGATTGAAAGTTTCCCTATTCTTCCAATAGGCCGCCGGGTAGAGGCGTCGAGTCTGTGACTGGAAAACCAGGAGGTGGGCGGTCAAGCCGTTTTTTTCCTGCCCTTTTTGACCCTTTTTCGTTAGGTACTATGGTCCTGGTGTCCTTTTGAATGTGTGTGGTTTTTTTTTTTTCACGGTTGCCAGGAAAGTTAAAATTTCTGCCCCGCACCTTCTTTTTCGTTCCTCTCCCCCCCCCGCCGAGGCGCCGGACTTCCGTGGCCCTAAGGAAATCCCCCCCCCACGTCTTCCGTATAGGTATCCCCCAAGTTAATTCTCGCAGAGTCATGCTTTCCCCCCGTTTTTCTCGTTTCTTGACGAAGCACATAGGCCCGTGCGTAAGAGGCGAGATGGCTTGTTTTTTTTCTTTTTTTCACCGCCCTCCGGAGGGACCAGTCGTCCTTCCCCTTTTCAACCTTAGGCTTCAAGAGGCCGGTTCCTCGTATTCGTGCTTCGTGCCTGACTGGTTAGGCAGTAGAGAGAAATTTTCCCCCTTTCACCGCTTGTATCCGCAACTTTCCAGGTTGCCTTTCCGCGGCCCTATTGTATTGGACCCCCCGTCCTTCACCCGTAGATAAGATCTTCCGGTCCCCCGCCCCTCTCCGGTGTTTGATTCCCTCTTTAGTTGCACGTAGCTTTTCTATCTTTCCTTCCCTTTCCTTTTTTGTTGTTAGAGCCTCTTTCTCGCCGCCTACTTCCTGCCCGTTACGCCGGCTTCACCGCTGTTTTTGAACGTGAAGCTATCGGCAGGGTTGGCGAATCTTTCCCCCCACATTCCTCCTCTTTGTTCCCTCCCCCGGGAGTTGCTTATAACATACCCCGCTCCTAGGGAGTGTTGGTGGGTTTTACACAGTGACCCTCTCTAACCCCGTCCTTTTCCCCCTGTCCCCTCCTACGCCTATGGACCGGCAAGAGGAGTTTTGCCCGCGAGTTATAAGAAAGCTCGGAGCCGGAACGACTTTGACCTTTTTTGAAAGCCTTTTCTCCCCTTTTTTCTCGTCGTTTCCTCTTCCGGTGGTACGATTGATGCTGTCAATCCGATCCTTTGCAATAATAAGTTTCCTTATGCTTCCCCCTCCTGTCCGCACAGACTTGACTGTTCATTTTGGGCCTTAGTTTGCCGGCCGCCTTTTTTAAATCGGCACGCTGCTGTTGGGAAAAAGAGTCTTAAGCCCCCTAACCTTCACTCCCAGGCTCACCATGCAAGTCTACAGAACTCAAGTACGCAGAGAGGACCTCTCCCAAGTCAGGGTCTCCCTCCTGAAGTCCCCACAAGATGTTTCCTGCCACAAGAGAAGGAAGCATTTTCATTCAATCGTTTTTTTCCTTTAGGTTTGTGACAACCGGCCTGGAGAGATTAAGGCTTAGTGTTTTTTTTTCCCCCCCCGGTTGATGGAGGGCCCCCCTAAGTCGATTTTGGGGCCGTTTTTTTTTCCCGCCTTTTTCCTCCCTTTTTTGGCCCAGTTTCCCATTCGTACCACTGCCCTTACTCGCTGGCAGCCGTTTCCGCGGGATAAACTACTTGGCCTCAACAAAGCGATCCGCCCCAGGGAGGGGACAGTTCGTTTTTAGTCCTGTCCGTAAGAACCTTTTAAGCCTTTTTCTAAGCTTCGGCGCCTGCTCGCGCACTCCAGGCTGTCGTAGTTCCCAGGATCCCCTTAGATTCGTCACGCTAGACAGGCGGTGGGTTCAGGCGTCTTCCTTGAGGGTTCAGTGTCGATGGAACTTTACTTCGTTCCTCATCATAAAAAGTCTGACAAGTTCCTTCCCCGGGAGGAAGGGTCCTAGTTTCCCCCCGAGAGTGTGATTCTCCGCTTAGCAAGCTAAATGCTAACCGGATAAGAGTTTCGGTGGTTTATTAACCTACACTCTGAATTACTTCCGAATTTTGATGTTGCAAGGCCAAGGAGTGAATTCCAGTTCCCTTCGATGGGCCCCTGTAAACAACTTAGGTCCTTTTTGACTGCCTTTCCCCCTTTTCGCCAATTCTTACCCAGACTTCCTTTGTTCGATTACCGCCAGGCCTTTATCGAGTCCTCATGGCCGCTTCCCGCAGCTAAGGAAATGTTAATGAGTTTGATAATCCCCTGAGTTTAAAGGTCCCGACTCCTCTCACCTAAGAGTCAGGAGACGTTGAGCCCAGAGACCTGTTTGTGACTATAGGGGGACATCTTCCTCGTGTACTAGAGATCTTTCTCTTAAGTAAAGGAGGTCAGATGAGACTGAAGAGAAGCCCTTCCACCTTTGAGGCACCGTCCTGCGTTTTTTGGGCCAGTAAGCTCACCCAACCCTTGCCCTCTCTCAGGGCCTTTAGTTGATGGAAGTCTCGCTTTTTCGTTTTGCGGTGCCTGAGCTCAGGTGTCACGATGACTGGTCGCCTCACACCCCCAGCAGACTCCCTTTTACGAGATGATTTTTTCTGCACAAGGGTACCCCCTTCTCCCCCTCGACGGCGCCTTTTCAGGCTTTTTCCCCTGTACCAGGGCGAGAAAGACCAAAGCTCCCTAGACTGGCCATTCCATGCATCTCATGTCTCCTACAGACGCCTCCCCCCCCCCAGGAATCCCCCCAGACGTTCCCCTTTGATCTCTTTTGGCCCCCACGTAAGGTGGCAGTGACGCCCGGCCCAATAGAGTAGGTTACCGGAACTTGCCCCCTCCTCCGTAGTATCTCCCTTTCGTCCAACTCTTGTCCTGCTCACTTTTCTCCCCCTTTTCTACTCTTGAGGACGGGTAGTCGTCCAAAATTTCCCCCCCCCCTTTTTAGACTCCCGCATATAGACCCTTCTCCGATAATTCTATAACCATTCAGAACTTTGTTCGTTTTTTTCTATTCTACCCTTTTTTTTCAACAAATCCCCTTGCGAATTCTTCCCATTTAAGTTTTGGGCAGGTTGTCGTCACATTGTCAGTTTGAAGGTTCTTTTCTTGCCCCCGGTGGTGGTCTCATACTGTTCCCTTTCTTCCCCCGTTCTTCAATGGGGCTTCGGGTTTTCTCAACAACTGCGTACAAGTTATCCCCAACTGACTACGGTTTTCCCCCCTGTTTATCCTGCCCACGTCCCCCAACTTTGGTGACCTCCAATCGTTTCACCCTTTGTTTTTTCCTGCCTAATTTGCCTCGGCTTTTCCCCCTCCTTCGCTTCCTGGTGACTGCGCCCGCTTTCGCTTCTGGCCGATGCTCGGTTTCAGTTGTTGAACGTTCGGCACATCATTCGTTGTACCTCGCCCTCCTCCTACGCGTCCCAGGCTGGGTCCATCCGTCCTTCTCTGCCTTCGGTAGTTTTGGGGCACGGGTCCGTATTTTCTCCTCCCCCGGTGTCCCCCCGGAGCGATAGTAGAGTTACCCTCTCTTGTCTCCTCCTTCCAAGTAAAGAGGTGCTCCCCCTCTGCCGCAAGCAGCCCACCTTTTCTCTCCCCCCTTCTCCCGTTCTTTTTTTTGCAACTGTTTTGCCCTCCCCTTCCTTAACCCCGGCGGCTGCACTATAAAAAGTGTCCACTCATGATCCTCGAATCTGGGATCCCTTCGTCACCCCACCCCGGACCCCCCCAAAACCCCATCCTTCCGTGGTCCCCTCCTCTCTGTTCACGTTACCAGTCTTTTCGCTTGGTTCGTCGAGAGCAAGGAACGGTGGATTGTGCTTTTCCTGGCATGGACGCCTATAATTTCTTGGCCGCTCATCGTCTGTTTCTCGGCGCCATCACGTCCTCCCTGCATGGGAATCACGCGGTTAATGGGGTTCCGAGCTAAGTCCTGTTCAAACGGTCCCTCTCCGGCTCAACACCCGGCTTCTGTTAACGGTCCCTTTTTACCCCACCGTCCAGGGCGGGCAAGGAGTGGGCTTATGGGGGTTCCCATTTGTCAGTCGCCATCTCAGCGGGTACCTGGCCCCCTTTGTCGCAAAACGAGAGTTCCTTTCCGCCGGACCCTCCCTTCCGTGCTGGTTCCCCCCAAGTTCTCTGAGGAGAACACTGTTAGTGTTTCCCCCTTTTTTAGCTCACCACTGCCGGCCTGCCGGCCTCTTTCTCTTCAAAGGCATCACGCTATGTCTGCGGTTGAAAAGTCCCCGTTTGACCCGGCGGCGTTTGGTCCTCCCCCCCCCCCTTTCGGCCTCCCCTGAGGAAAGAGACGATGACCTTTTCCTTTCCCCTACAGTTTCGATGTGGTCGGTCGAACCTCCCAGGTGACGGGACACGGTTCTCTTCAAAATATCCTTTCGGTACTTTCTCTCGTTTTGGTTCCCTTCCTGTCCCCCATTCCAACCCAAGAAAATTCTGCCCTCATAGTACAGATAACATACGATGGGGCCTTCGAGAAGACTCGACCCTCAGCTGGAGAAATATTCCAGAAAATGTTCCCTCCAGTTCCTGGACGGCCTGGTTTGTAGTTCTTAAGTCTAAGTTCCCCCCCGACCAATTTCTGTGACCCTCTCGCTAAAAACAGAGAACGGCCCTTTCCGTCCGAGGAAACGTTGAAGACGGATAGAGGACCCCGAACAAAGGTCGATTCTTCGATAAAATCGGAGCCCACCCAGTAAGTAGTCCTGACTCCCCTTCAGTTTGCCTCCCCCTTCCCCCCAGGACTGTTCAGTTTAGGGTCTTCTTGTATTGGCCTCCCTGTTCTTGCTTCCTCTTGCTCGGTCCTTCCGATTTCTTTCTGTTTCGGCCTGGTTCCGCTTCAGAAAGGGCCCCTTAGTGCGGGGACATTTTTTGCTCCTTTGTTTATAAGCCTTGACTTCTTCTTTTCCATTTTTCCCCCATCCACCCCTCGGGTCCTTTCACCTTTTTTCCATTCGTGGGTTTCCAGTCGGTTCATCCCTCCCTCCTTTTTTTTTGTTTGAGAGTCTCCGCGAACTGAGTGCCAGAATTCAAAGGTACGTCACAGGTTTCTGTGTTTTTTCCTTCCTCGACGTCCCTGAGCCGCGCACGGAGCCTCGGTCTTTCTGCAGCGGTTGAGGTTCGTCTTCTCCCATAGCGTAATTTCGATAAATCCGAACAGTCCTGAGCATCCTGATGCCGTTTCCCTGAATTTGAACGGATGATATGTTCAAGTGCCTCATGCCCTGAGCACGCACCTCCTTGGTGCTTTCCTTGGTTTCAATCTCCCTTCTCCCCCAGACCCGGAAGTTTTTTCTGCGCGTTTGATGGGGCCGCACCAGATCTTCGCGTTTCCCCTTTCATTCGCCCTCTCCCCGTTAAGCCTGTTATCAATTTGAAGACGTGCCTTTGTTGGATTTGCTGATGGTCCCGTGAAGTTGTGTTAGCGTGGGGAACTGCCCCTTCCTTTTTCCAAGCCACAATACGAGTGGCGGTACCTTGATGTGACTTTTGTACCACTTTTTATTCGGGGGGGGTTTTTGCCTCACCCCGTCACGAGTTAAGTATTCCCTGGCGGCTTTGAGAAGTTTCTTTGTGAAAGGAATGGTCTGGCGTCCACCCTCTCTCCCTCTGCGCAGACCTTACGTTGAAGGACACGTTCATTCTCAGTCACCTCAGTGACCCAGGACTTGAGCATAGCCCCTTTTTCCCGTTTCTTGCCGCCCGGGGTGCGCCCTACAGAGCAGACGGTGTCAGGAAGGTCCAGGAAGATTTTCCTTTTGCCTCTAGTGATGCCTTTGGCGTAGAGCCCCGTCCTCGGCAAGTGATGCTCCTTAGACGAAGCGGGTAGCCGCCAAACTTGATCCTGATTGTCCTCCACTTCTCCCCCCCTTCCGATGACTCCGCGTTGTTCTATTCCCCTGACCTCGATTTTTGGATGCCGTGCCGTGGACCCCCCCCCTCAGGGCACGCCCGCCTTAGGTGGGAACCTTTGTCCTTCCCCTTTCTTTTTTCGTAGTCAGGAACCGGGGTAAAGGACTGTCCTTTCCCCCCAAGGCCCCCCCCCTGTCTTCAATGGCGTCCTGTGTTGCCCAGTTCCCTCTTGAGCCCCCCCATTCTGCTCCCTCTAACTTTGCCCGAAGCTCTTCACTTTCCACGTCCAGCCGCACGCTGTCCAGTTCCCATGCTTGAAAATAAGCTCCTTCTCCCCTTCCGTGGTCCCACAACCTACTCTTCAATTTGAGTCCGGCTGTTGTCTTCCGAGGAGTTTACGAGAGGAGCGAGCGCTAAGTTGAAGGTCGCTGACTTTTAGTCGGCTTTTTTTTTGTTTTTTTCTTTCGAGGCCGTTTTTTTCCATGGGTCCAAACGGACATCCTCAAGTGCTCGGCGTTTCGAACGATCGAATCTTTGAAGCTTTCCTGTAAAGCGATATGAGATGTCCGAGATGCCTCCCTCAGGGTTTGCCCAGAGGAGATTTTTCCTACTTTTCCATGTACTTCCTTTCGTTCAAAGCCCCCCCTAACTCGGATATCCGCTCCCCCTCTGTAACCTCATTGTAGTGTAGGAGGAGGTATTTCGCTACCTGTTTCCAACAGGTCAAAATTCCCGGTGAAATCGAATTCCTCTTAAGGCGTTTATTCGGTTAGATAAAGTTTCTTCGGACATATCTTCTGTTCGCTCAGGTTCCTCCCCCCCAGCGACAGGGCGACGTAGGCTTGACGATGAAAAGGCGTCCTTTTTGCCCCCGATTACAGGCCAATTTGTGCGCTTTACTCAGTGGTTTTGTCGCACACAATGCATAAATCCCTTTTACTAGACGTTTTGTCCGGGCCGCAGGGGATTGCTTAAACTGCTCCCCGGGCAACTCATCTGGAGAAGAGTGAAGAACTTGATCCACGCCTTGCGACTTACTTTTTCGAGTGGCAGGGTTTGAGGTTCCTGCCACTTCTTCAATTTAGGGCAGGAACCGGTGTAGTGTATCCCTTCCCTTTCTTGATTCCCCCCCCCCCCGTTTTCCACACCTTTTTCTTCGATAACCCGTCACGCAGAGTCGGTAAGACCAAGTTAAGGAGTAATCATTTTCAAGTAAGTTTGAGCGTACTCCGTGGAGGGTCAGACCGTCCCTTCCTCTAGGTTTGTTTCCTTTCCCTGGACCCTCTTTCCAAGAACGAAATTAGGGGGTGATTCTTTCTTTGACTCGTCTTCTCCTTTATTTGAGATTCGGAATTTCTAGCTTCTCTGGCGATACGCAGGTGGACCCTTCTGACACTTCCCATAATGGTGATTTGGCAAGCGGAAGTCGGTATTAACCTTTGGAACCGGATATAGATCGTCAGTTTCTTACTTTGTTGCCCTTCCTCTTTTCCAAATTCTGTTGACAAACACTCAACCTTTTTTTGTAGTGACCAACTCCGAGGAGGGACGTAGGAATAATCCACCCTACTATTTTTTTTTTTTTTTTTGTTTTCTTCCTTTTTTTTACCCCTGGAGAAAGCTGGGACTTGAGTTTTTTGAGGATCTGCCCCAGAGAGAAATACTTTCACTTCCCTCCAGATTATGTTCAAGAAAGTTTTAGTAGCCCTTAACCGGCTGAGCGACTTTATTTGCACAACAGGCCGCTAAGAGTTGCCTGGTCCCTTTTTCCCCCCGTCCCTTTACAGGTTTGATACCCGGCAGGCCCCTCGTCAGTAGCGGTTTTCCCCCCCTTACTTCTTTCGCTGAAGTCAAGGCTGATCGTGATAGGAACCAACTTTTTAGCTTTTCAGCACTTTTTAGCTACCAAGTCAAAGCCGGTTGGTTTCCTTTCAAGCATCGGAAATGCCCCCCTCGTCATGGTCATTTTGATCCCACCCCCTTTCACCCCTGAGGACCCGGAAAAGAGGTGGCCCTTTGCCACACCCAGAAGTTGACTTTTCCCCCTCCGGTGGATGGAGTTTTGAATTCCCTACTCACCGCAGCTGGCACCGCGTAACGTCCTTAATTAGATCCTGGTGTAGGCTTGTGATCTCCTAACTTCTTTCCCCGCCCCCGTTACCCCAGGGCCATAGCATGAAACCCCCCATTCCCTAAGATAAAAGAGAAGGTAATGTATGAGGTGCCCTAATCTCTTGTTGAACTCTCACGACATTCCTCCTTTGTGCGGAGTCACGGCGCACGAGGCTAATTGAAGGTTAAAGTTCTTTTTCTAAGGCCTCCTACCTCCACCGCCCCTATTCTTATAGTTTTACTTTAAGTAACGCCAATGATTGAAGGGTTTCCTCCTCGATTCCACCTGCTTTTTTCCTTAAGGGACAATGTCTTATTAATGAGTATTTCAACTTATTCCACTGTTTCGACATCAACGAAAAACTCAAATGGAATAACGTACTGTACTCACGTATGTTTTCAATAAATTCTTTTTGTGCTCAATATGCGATGTTTTAGAGCCTCCTTTTTTCCTCACAGGAGGTGTTCCTTAACGTCCTTCCCCCCCCCCCTTGCTCTTCTCTGAGACTAGTTTGGATCGCTTCGTGCCTGCGTGCTCCTTTGCGTCACGTCGCGGGTTTTTACCCTCCGAGTGTTTTTTTTCGTCCGTTGGATTTCATCCGTTTTCCCTCCCAGGCACATTTTCCCTCCAGGTCTGTCCTTCCTTCTCCCGAATTAATTCCCTTCCCTTCTTCCTTAAGCAGTCCATCGTTCCCCAGTGTTCGTCGGTTGAGGGTAGTATTCTAAACAAGAAGGAGTTCACATTCCCCGGCCTTTTTTTTCCCCTCGTTCGCTATGATGTTCCCCTCCTTCCCGCTGTCTTTCTTTTGTATTTGGGAAGCTTTGCGGTTGCGACTCCATGTGTCACCCGCCAGTCCCCGGGTAGTGTGATGACCAAGGATGAATCTCGGCAGTTTATTATTTTTTACCTCCGTTGGGTTCCCCCATTATCGAAAGATGAGCTTGACTCCCCCTGCTCCCCATGCACCTGGGGAGTAGACCCTATCTTCTTTCCTCATCCGTTGCTTGTTTTTTGAGCTCTATGTTAGTCGCCCCTCCGTAGTCAGGACTATTGCGACTGTCTTGCCTTCTTCTTTGGATCTTAGTGGTTTTTTCCGTCAACGAAACTGCCCATCACATCGTTCACGGTCCTGTCCTTCTATCTGCGCTTCCACCCTCACCCCCCGAGTGTTGGGGGAGGGAACACGTAGAGATTCCTTGCCCCCCCACAGTAAAGTTCAAAGACTTGCGACTTTCCTCGTTCCACCCGCCAGATTTTATCTCGAGCTCCCTGAACCTCTTTAGAGAAGACGAACTAATCTTTTTACCCGACTACTACCCGCGCGCTGCTCCCTCCCCGTCGGCATACTTTTTTCCTTCCCCACACCCCCCAGATTTTCTGTCTCTTTCGCGACTTGAATTCCCCCCTTATATGTCATTGACTTTCTCTGGTAATTCCCCGTTTTAGGTTCGCCGCGGCGGACCCTCGTTTCTCACTGAAAACCCCTTGACTTTTCCCCCCCCCTGCTCCCGCCCTGCACGAATCCCTAACCCATCAAGAAACAGACCCTGAAAAGTAAGTAAGCCCCTCGCGGCCCTCGCCCAATTCAGGGTTGATCTTCCTATGACTTCCCTTCACCCTGATCAGAATGACAGTCAAAATAGCCTTCTTTGTAGAAATCCTTTGAAATTCCTGTTTTCCCCCAGACTTTGTGCGTCTCCCCTTAACTTGGAGGACACGTGTTGAAGGGTTTTGATTGGCTTTCCATACGCGCGCCTTTCCTTCCCATAGGCCCTAGTTCAGTCCCCCCAGTTTTCCCCTACGTCCACGACAGTACCTCGGCTTGACCTCCAGTAACAGTAAGGCCCCGCTGTCCCCCCGTCATTTCCTTCCCCCCCCCTGAGTCTCCTTACCCTTTAGTCTTCTTATCCGACGACAGAAGGCACACGTTCCAGAACAGTTACCGAAGGCTGCGCGCGTTTGCCACCACTTCCCACCCCCCAAGGGTCGAGCCCAGATTCGACCTGAGGAACATGACCTTCGTTTAGGGGTTAGCGGTATTTTCGGGAGCTTCCCTTTTCCCGTCCCTCTTGGGCCTCATTTCTAACCTGCCCCTTGCTCGGAACGATAAGGCGGTAAGAGGCCTCGGTTGATCTGGCAGACTTTTTCCCCAAAGAACCCCCAGCTCGACAACCCGCGCGGGGGGTTTTACCCTTCCCATTTTTAATTGTAATTTACCGGGGCTGTTTGAATTTCCAAGGAAAGTTCTTCGGACTTTCGATCTGCCACTGTCAATGTTACTTGGGTGATTCGTTTGCCTGTCTCTCACTTCACCCCGACATTTTGGCAATGACTGACGATAAGGACTTCGTTTTCATCTAATCGGCAACTGCTCGGTCCTGCCGGTGATCACCTTACTGGTCCCCGTGTCCCCCAGTCAGAGCTTTAGCAGCTCCCTCGTGTGACCCTTGTGAGACCACTCTCCTGCCTGCGTCGGCGACGGCTAGTGGAAAGAGTCAGTCGTAATTTGTTCCACGGCAGGGCTTTTCTAGCTCGCTGCAGACTCCTTCCTCCCGGAACTCCCGGTCGTGACTCTTTCAGTTTATCCTTACCGACGTACCCGCCCGTCCCAGGCGTGGCAGAGCATCTCTTAGTTGGGTCTTTTTTTTTTTTGTGCGCGCCTCTGTCCTTCACCTGCTGTCCTCCCACCCCCCATCTCCCCTCACGCTCGATGAGATAGTTAAGAAAATGGTTAAATCGTAGTCGCTTATTCCCGATTTTACCTTCTTCATTTCTCCCTTTAATGCTCTGCCAACCCAAAAGTCCTCATCACGGTCTCTTTTCCCTTTTCTCCGATCCTCAACTCGCGCCTAGGACCCTCGGAACGGGTTCTGATCTGTTGCGAACGGGCCACCCAAGTAGGTCCTTCTAAGGACCGTCCCGACTGTATTTCACCTTTTTTTTTGGCCCTATGACTCATGATTTTCTGAAAGAATAATTCTCTGAGTAAGTGGTTATACTAAGATTCCCCCGGTGTCAGGCCTCTTCTCTCCGGGGATCCGGTTTCCTTTCTTCTCAAGAAAATTTGAACTGGCGTTTCCTGGCCGTACTCGTCACACCACCATGAAATCTATTAATATGACTTAAGTGTCTCTTAGTTTTTCTAAAGTTTCCTTCTCTGCGCGGTCTTTTTTGGAAGTTTCACCCCTGGTCTTCCCGTGACCCCCGTTTTTTCTTTAGTAGCGCTGGAGGGGACACTTCTCCCCGCTTCCACCAATTCTCCGAGATGTTAACAAAGGTAGTTTCACCCAGCACCTGCTTTACATATCAACTCCCGAGTTTTTAGCCCGACACCCCATTTCGGGAGAGACCCTGCCTTCTAGTTTCCCCCCCACCTGATGTTCGCGGACTTTTTTTTCCCACTCTGCATCCCTACATTCCATAAAGTCGCTGCCCCTAGCTGATAGGTCATGTATTTTACCGTTTATTACCCCAATTTTCAGCTTTTTCCATAGCAGCCCCAGACTCCCTCAATTTGTGGCACTCAGGCTTAGGCTTGATTGATTGAGTAGTCGTTAGAGACTTAGACGAAAGATGAGGTCATTATCTGGAAACTTTTGGCCGCCCGTGTCCCCAGATTATTCTTCGCGTTCAAGACACGAAGGGATACATATATTGCTTTCCCCCCCCCGTTGTCTACTAGGCTCATGACAAAAATAGGTGTTTCTAAGGATCAGGAGTTCTGGGCCACCCTCCGTCATGATCCACAAACCATGAACTAAAACACCTTCCCTCCCTCCCTTTTTACCCTGGCATCACTGTATCGCGTCCCTCTCGGCCCGGCGTCACCCTGAACCCAAACAATCCCGGACTTGACTGATTTGTGTTCGTCCCCCCGGAAAGTTTTGCTTTTTGGCTTGTGTTGTTCTGGTTTCCCCCCGCCGGAGAGAACAGTGGACGGAGGTTATGGACGAATTGTCCCCCCGTTTCATGCGGTTCCGCCCTTCCGATATTTACAGATCCTCTGGATAGTTGTCGCCACGTAGTCCGGCCTTGCACATACCAAGAAATTGTTTAAGGGGGGTCCCCGCTTTCCTGGACACCCCCCGTTTTTTGCTCCGTGGTAACCTACCCACTTGTTCCCCCCCCTGTGCCCCGGCACGAAATACCATGGAGAATTGGCGGTTTAATTCTTTACTCAACGTCAGGGCCGTCGCCATACGTGTTCACTTCTGTGGTGCAACGCGTGCACCCCGGCATCAGTGTGATATAGTCCAAGCCCATCCCCTGTAGCGTAGTTTGAGAAGCGTCTCCCCCCTCTTCTGGCGAATTCTGCCCCCCTTCCTTCTGGATCATCTTCCCATTCTCTTCCGCGGTCGCACATGTGCTCAGTAATAGACTTGCCTTAACGGAGATTGATTTAGGACAAAAGGGCGGAAGTCCCGCTTGACCGTCCTTCCCCTCCGTTTATAAATCCTCCTCATTGTTTTCCGAATTTTCCTTTAGGTTCACGTTCCCTTCCCAATATAAGGAGGACAAACTGCCGATCCGTTGCGCATTCGAACGGCCTTCAACCCCCACTCCCTTCTCCCATTCGCCAGTTTTCCCGTCCTCTCCCCAAGTGTTTATCTCGCCGTCCCTTAAGATATGGTAAGAAATGCTTGACATTAAGGTTTAGAAGGGGTACTGGTCCCGTTCTTTTTGGCCCCTATCGGTCTTACCATTTCCCCAAAGGACCCCCAAATGTTGTGACCAGCGCGTAACCCGAGCACGGTCGGTAGGACGAGAACGGACTCTGACCCGGATAGGATAAGGACACCTGCCTCCCCGCCCTTCCCTTGGTCTAGGCGGCCAGCCCCACTGGTTCCCAAGTTGTTCCTTTTTTACTCCGTCGCTCTTCCAGTCATCACCGGAGGTCGTCTGTCTTTCTAGTATTTGACCCCTTAGTTCCCATAATTGATTCTTTCCTGCGGCATCGCTGCCTCTTGCTGTTCGGGTATTAAGTATTCTTCCTTAGTGATGATCCCGTCTTCACCCGGATGTCTCCCCATTTGCCGCCCGGTATTTTGAGAGTAAGTGCATCTTCCCCGACAAAACCCCCCAACCCTTTTCATTTTTTCACGGTTTCCCCTTCGTCGGTTGGGGTCTCAGTTCGCAGGTG
>Ga0179593_1428935_pt1 | contig 16665 bp, 19 predicted proteins | sample CZODoug2_1_08_16_FD_185931 | JGI IMG/M metagenome (GOLD analysis project Ga0179593, IMG submission 185931) | Vadose zone soil fungal communities from Angelo Coast Range Reserve, California, USA - CZODoug2_1_08_16fungal (PacBio error correction) | ecosystem: Environmental > Terrestrial > Soil >... | reverse complement strand
GCTTATCAGAGCGTTCTTTACCCGGTCTACCAAGAGCCCTAACGTTATCTTGCGGATTCAGACGACAGGCCGGCCCTCCCACCCCTCAGGTTTTCTGACCCAGGCATTTGTCTCACCGCACTGCCCAGCTCCTGGAAGGTCATGGCCAGTTCACCTGCAAGTTGCCCCGAATTTTCCTCCCCCCCCGAATACCGCCACGGCTTTATCCGCCTCGATTTGCCGTCTCCTGATTTCGCTCGTGCACGCTTTATATTCGTCTTCTTTCTCGTCCTCATTGTTGCTTTCTCTTGGTCGTGTCCTCTTGTGTCCTTGCACTTGGGTCGCTTTGGGCCTGGTGAAGGTTCCGCTTCCTTCCTGCGGTTTGGTGAAAGTGTTTTAATAAAATTGTTCCTCCCCCCTCTTTCTTTTTTTGGAACATGCTCGTTTTTCGGAACCCCCTTTCCCCCCCGAAGTCTTTTGTACTTTCCTGCTCTGGGCCTGCCTGGCCCTTTTCGTGACTTATGGAAAGTTATCCTTCTCCCAAGCCCCCCCCCCCCCCCCCCCCCCCCCCCCCCCCCCCCCCCCCCCCCACCTCTTCCAGTTCTTCCGGATGCCCCCTTTTCAATGTCGACGCTTCTGGCAAAACCCCCCACTTCGGCTTCAAGATTTAACTCAAGCTCTCCGGACTCCTCCCCCACGGGTGTTTATTCCCAGTTGAATCACTTCTTCCAGTGTTTACCCCGGAGTCTGGCTCATCGTAGATCCACCCACTTCTTCTCTTTTTATTTGAAATCAAGCGATCGGCCGTCCCCCTTGCCCGCCCGTCGGTCCACGGCCTCCCCTTGTTGACAGGGACCCGTACGTTTCTGTTTTCGTTGATGGATCAGTCTTTTTTCAATCAAACGCTCACAGGACCCCCCCTTTTTTTCCTTAGGGTTCTCCCCCTTCGAACCGCCTTAGGCCCAATGATCAACCACACCACTTGTATGGCATGACGCTAATCTTCTCGAGCCTCCGGATACTCATTTCGCCCCTTAGCCCAGCCTTCCTTATTCTTAAGTTTTTTCGGCCTGAAGCTGGTATCTACGAATTGCTCCCCTAGACACTCAAACTCCCCCCAAGCTACCCTCATTTTTCGACTTCACTCCCACTCTAAAAAACCGATCAGAACCAAGAACCCCGGTAATTGAGTTCGCTTGCAGGAGCAGGTGATTTCTCTTCTGTCTTATATCGAAGTACCCCCGTCACTAGACTTCCCTTACGGACTTTGGGATCTTATTTTAATTGGACCTTATTCTCGCCTTTCCCCGACTGCTTTTTTTTTTCCACGACCACCTTTGCCCCACACTGTAGTGGAGACTGAAGACCCGACAAAGTGTGCATTTGCCGTAGAGTCGGCTGGAAAGCGGTGCTCTCTTGTGCTCCGTTATCAGTGTACTGTCCCCGTTAAATAGGATGTATATGTGCCATGATTTCGTTCTACCTGACACCTTTACGTCCAGATCCCAGGACGCTGCTTTGGCGACTGACGCTTGCTTATGGGACGGTTTTGCACCAGAAAGCGGATCGTCGACCCATGGGTCTGGGTCCTCCGTCTGCGGTTTCCCTCCTCTGATATTTTTCCACCTCCTGCAGCTGGGTCCTTTCCCGGTTGGGCGTAGAGTCGGCTGACGAATTCCTGCGTCGTGGTCTCCGACGTTTTTTTCCTGTGAGGAGTCACCGATTGCCGGAGGGCCGGTTCCTCTCCAGAAGTGCTGACTTTCCTCTCGTCTCAAGCGGCCCGTCAATGCCTTTGTTCATTACACCTCTCGACTGTTAATGCGCGCGAAGGATCGAGCAGTGGCTTGGCCTGTGCTTATTTCCGCTAAAAGTCCCAAACCCGCTTGCGCATGCTTCGACGCCCTTCAAGATCTAGCTTCATGCCAGTCCTCTTACTGATTAATCCTTTCCTCCACCTCTCCTGACCGATCCCACCTGATTATTGCGCGCCCTCTTCCCGATGAGCGTTGTTTTGCTGAACTCTTTGATGCCAGGGATTCTGAAACACTCTCTTTTCCTCGGTCCGCGCCGGGTCCCGACCGCCAAGTTTTTTCTTTTGACCGACAAGGCTATGTAGTATAGGTCATCTTCCTAGTGAGGAACATCATGCGAACGGTTCGGCCGTTCCTCAATGCCGCGCTCGGCCGCACCCCGTTGACGCCTTCCTAAAGAAATGGGTCTCCTTGTCCCGGCAGGCATTTATTCCCTCCTCTCACCCTCACCTTAAGCGGTCAAGGGAAAGGCTGCCTCCGTATTGCCGGTCCTCCGCTTTCTCCTCGTGACTGGTCCCCTGCGCTTCCCTAATGTTCGTCTATGGACAACGATCTGCAGTCACGTTCTGTTTCGTTTTAACAATCCCCCGTCTGAATGAGATCCACAGATACGCCCCCGCGGACTCCTTTTTTTTTTCCGTTACTTCCCTTCTGTTGTTGTTTTTTCTGAGATACCCCAGTAACAAGGTCCCCTCACTGGTAGCTGATGGATCCGTCGCCAATTCGTCCCCTAGTTTTCGTATAACGCGGGGCGGTTTCGTCGTGTCCTCGAGCTCCAGAGCGAAAGCTGAGGGACTTCTTCAAGACTTTCTTTTCCCCCCGCGACAGGCTCCCTTCCTTCGCTGTCTCCCACTTTGCTTTCTTGCGGTCTTCTTATCGAACCCAGACGGCAGGCCAGAGTGATTTTTTTGACCTTTTGTCCCCCTTTCCACCGGTTCCTCTTAACCTGAAGAGGACTCGTCCCAGTGGACGGCCGAACCCACCCCGTAGTTTCCTTTTCGTTCCTAGTCGATCCAAAGTGCCCTCCCCCCAGCCAAGAGAGGTTCCCCCCAAAGCTCGAGGCCAACCCTGGCGTTCGACCCGCTCTGGAATTGCTTGTAAAGAGGTGTGAGCTGCGTTACGGTGCCCAATTTCCGCCTCCCCGCCTCCCAATCTACCTCGGTAAGTTCCCCTCATAGCCGGCGGATCGTCGGCTTCCGGTTTCTGACCAGCCCGGGCGTTTTCCTAGCAATCGACGGGTCATCTCTCGATTGTGCCGGGCGTTCTTCGAAGCAGGGCCGCCCAAGCGGGTTTTTTCGCGCCTGTTAGTCTTTTTGGTTTTCTGCTATTTTCCTGCGAGCTTCGCGTGCCGAACCTCACCCCTGATGATCATGCCGCATTTTGGCTTTCCCTGAAGATCGTTGTGCAGCAGAACCCCGCTCGAGGAAGTAAGCCCGATAGCTCTTCCCCTTGGCTGCTACTGCCCTCGTTTTAAGTTGCCCCGCCTGCAATGCCAGTCCCGCGGGAACGACTCTTCGTCCTAACCTCCTTCCCCCCCCCACTGACTGAAACGCTTTTTTCCTCCTGATTTGGAACAAATTCTGCGCTTCTGCGTCATAGGTGTCGTCGCCCATTCTGTGTATAGTCCCAGATCCGCCTCCTTCGGCCGCCCTCCGGCCCCCCTCCTTACAGCGTCGTTCCTCGTAGTCTTCACACCTCGGCGGGAAGTTCGTCCTGTGCGGGATCCAACTTCTGACTCAGCCACCCAGCCTCGTTCACCCTTGCCACGGACTTTACACCTGAGCCCCCACAAAGGACTGTCAGTCACGGCTTTTCTCACGGATTCCCCTCCATCACAAATTGTTCGGGGTCGGTCGTTCATACCTACAGTGCGCTCTGTCCCTTCAAAGAATACTAAAGTTCCGCCTTTTTTAATTGACGTCATCCCCAAAATCACCACCTTCACTTTTCCGTCGAGTCATTTTTCGGTCTCCGCGACAGCCAAGTAACTCCCATATTCCCCGAGACATTCGTCCCATCCTTTGCTTTTGGGATCTCGATTGTTGTCCGTTTTTGCCGGTGCTCCCCCATTTGGTCTTAGGGTCGCATCCTCAAATTTCTAACCGCTCTGACGCACCCAATCTGTCGTCTTCCTTGCAGAGCAACGGGTTCTGTTTCGACCTTGGAATTTTCCGGGTTTGCCGTTCATTGCCAGACTTGGGGGGGGGCCTTTCCCCTTCTTGGCGGTGGCCCCTTGGTTTGCTTACGCTACCTTCAACTTTTGACCGTATATTCTGCCCTCATTCCTACCTTGAGAGCCGCAGAACCCCGTTTGAGATTTCCTGCCCAGGCGTCTAGTCTGGTTCTCTCCCCCTCTGCCCTGGGGCTGGCGTGCTTTTGACCTTGCGTTCTAAGCTATGCTTCAATCAATGACCCCCCTAAGGAAAGGGGTACATAGGCCTTACGCGGCCCCACAGCTAGTCTTGAAGAATTTTTTGCTCTGGACCCGCCGTAGGTGGCGCGTGCGAACGCGGCTTAATGCTCCCGCTCAGTTTTGTTGTTCCCCCCCCTCTCGCCCAGTGCAATCCCATCACTGGCGCTCCCAGTATTCTAATGTCTCCCTTTTGTTCCGTTCCTTTTCTTCATTTGTGCACGGCTTTTCGTGAGGAAGACAGTGAGGCCCTGGCCCAACCGCTTTCTTTCCTTTTGTCCGACATCCGACGCTACTGTGTTTCCACGAAGAATATTGACCCTCCTGTTCCTTTGGGATAAACCCCACTCACCCCGTTATGTACAGTTGAGACCACTTCCGCTCCCCCATTAAGGAATGACCAAGTAGCCGGACCCAAGGCGTGTCATTGCTCGGTCCTAATCCTACCTCCCTTTCGCGACCGACGGTTCAGCTAGGTTCTGAATAAAGCCCCTGATATCCATCTTGTCTTTATTCGGCATGATTCAAGCTGTCGGTTCTGCCCCCCCTCCCATTGAATTATTTTATGGAAGGTGCAAATTTTTGCGACCCCTTCCTTATTTTCGGTGTTCTTTCGATGCGTTTTCAACTGAGCGTCGTTTCATTTTCAAGCTTTAGTTGCGGTGCCGTTCTTTTCCTGTTTCCCTTGACAGGCTCAAGATTACTGTGGACCCCTTCTTTTTTTTCAAGTTGCTTCGGCTTGCCAGATCTTTCTTCCCCTTTTGTTGTTGTATGCGGCTTTTGATCAGCCTGCGAGTTTATCGGATGCAACTCGATATCCTATATTTTTTCGCATGTTTTTCCAGCGCCAGGCACCCTTCACCGCCCTCCCAAATAATGACACGGTCGCGTTTTCCTCGGCCCTTGGAACTCCCTCCCTGGCCCGTTTAATCCCCGAACCGTTTCCTTCCATTTGTTCGAAAAGCCCTTATTTGCGGACCTCCATTCCATTCCCCGACGGCGAGCTACGCTTCTTGTTTTCTAGATGTTGACAGAATTTGGTAAAGAAACCCGCTCTCGCTCTGGCGATCTTTGACCTAGGCTTAGCGCATCCCCGTGGTTTTGATGGGCTGCACTTTTTGGAATGGGATGGAATTGACTCCTTTCATTCATCCTTCGTAAGGGCGCGGGTTCTTGTTTCAACACAATTCAACCATTCGGTAAATATCCTTTCGTTCCCCCCATTATAGGCTTATTATGACCTGCCCCTCAGTCTTTTGTTTGAATCTTCGCTTGTATCTTCTTTTCGCCCCTTCCCCATGGAAGGCGAACTTTCAAACCTGCCAGTGCCAGATTGATCCGATCTGAGTAAAAGCCCTTTCCTCTCGGCGATGCGGTTTGCACTTGCGCGGCTTCCTTTACCCCTGTCCCCACTAAGTTTCCATTGTTCTTTTTCCTCCCCTGCTGTTTCCCCCAAGATCACTCCAGCTCCCCAACGTTGATTGCTTTTTTCTTGGGCCTCTATTTCCAGACCCCCTTTTGTCCCTTTTTACTGTGGGCAATTTGGAAGCGTTGTCTCCTTTTGTTGGGTGCCGATCGCCACGCACCTGCAGCTTGTAGGGATCCTATTGCTGTTTTTTTTTTCAGGTCGGTTTTTTTTTGGTCGTTTAAGGGGCACCCCATCTCGTGACAGCCTAACCTGTCCTCCTTCGGCGTATATAGCCCCCTTCCGTCCCCAATGAGGAACCGCCTGTCCCCCAACACTATTTCGCATGACCTTTCCTCCTTTGATTTTTTTTCCATTTCCCCTTCCATACCCTTTTTTACCGGCCAGCACATGATTCTTCGTCCCCGCTTTTTTTTTTTTTTCCCTTCCCGAGATGTGTATTCGAAGGTGTTTCGTACACCCACAAATTCCTACCCCACAGCTTCTTCCCCGCAAGAAAGCTTCCCACCCAGATCCAGCCCCACAAAAGAAGTGGTTCTTCGCATTGTGCTTCCTCCGTTGATCGGTGTTCTCCTGATTCGACGCTCCATCGCTTTGAGGACGTCTTCTCTTTTGTCTTGTATTTTTCCCCCCAATTTCGTAGGGCTTGACTTCGTCATCGCCTTTCCCCGAACTTTTTCCCTACCCAAATTGAAAGGTAGGGTTCGTCGTACTTTTTTTTTTCCCCCGTCTTCCCTTTAGTATATGCTTAAATTCTTTCTTCCCATCGTTTTCTCCCTTTGTCAATCGTGGTAATCTGTCGCTCCATCTTCTTTTTCCTTTTCGCCATGTAAGTATGAAGAAGATTGTTCTATTCCCCCCCAGTCTTCCCCCGCTTGACGAAGTGACTGCTCCTTTTGAAGATGTTTTTCCCCTTCTGCTTCACTCCATGCTGGATCTTCCTGACCCCCTCTTCACGTCGACTTCAGCACCCTGAGCTTATGCAGCGCATTCTCCTCTGCAGGCTGGGTTCCTCTTTTTTTTCCGAGCGTGTGCTTCCTCTTCTGCGAGACTCTCTTCTTCTCACTCTCTTCCCAGTTCCCGATTTCATTGCGGCCCTGGCCCGTTTTATGCAGCCACGTAGAGACCCTTATGGGTCTTCTACTTTCTTTGGGTTTTTTGTTAGTACTGCAATCGATGATTCCCCTGCACACTTCTTTGAATAACTATCGTCCTGCTTTGACAATCTATCGACGATGTAGAGGCGGGCCTGTGTAGACGTGCCTGGCCACAGCTGCTTCCTCTTTCAGCAATGAACAGGCCCTCTTTCTCCGTTTTATCCCGCCCCTTTGTACCTTCTCGAACATTGATGGTACTTCCCCCTTTTTGCCTGTCCCTGCTACTTGATATTACCCTTCAACTATTCTCGTTTGGCTAGCTTCTCCCCCCCTTATGGCGATTGACCGGGATCTACACATCGACCCTCTTGCATTCTTGCCAGTTTGGTCTTTCCGATCGTTGAGGCGCTCGTTCCTGACCGCGACGTGTTGATTGTTTTTCTTTTGTATTTTTTCCCTGTCCGTCTTCCAGCGATCGCGCCGGTTTCTCTTAAAGCCACGTCTGTGCGCCGTTTCCCCCCTCCTCCCTCTCATCGCCGCTCTCCCTTCCCCCCACTCTTCATTGCCCTCTTTTCCGTTAATCCCAGTTGAATGCATGCTAAGAATCGAATTTCTGGGCCTCTCGTGCGAACCCCCATCGGCGATCACTCAATTTTTTCCCTTGGCTCCTCTTCCTGCCGCTCGACGGTTCGAGGATCTTTTGCTGACTTCCTTCCCCTTCCGTCTGTTTAAAGAAAGCTTTAGAGTGCTGACAACGGCTTCCCCAGTGTTTGAGTCACTCTTGTCTCCAGAGTCCAATCCCCCCCCCCCCCCCCTTCCCCCTCTCGCCTTTTGGAGTTCTCCCCAGTCCCCCCCCCCTTGATGCGGGACGCTTTTCTCCTTTTTTTTCTCCTTCCTATTTGACAATACTTTGTTGGTATCCTTCAGATAAACACTAAAAAAGCTACCAGACGTGTTCTTTTTGCTTTTTTCCCAGTAGTTCCCTAATGGGTTTCTACCTTAGGTCATCTGGAGCGTGACGGCCCGCACGTGGATCTTGTTCTCTCCTACCTTCCTCCCTTTCCAGGATCAATCTTCTTTCATGCCGGTCCAGCCTCTTTCTCCGCCTCAATCTCTATCGACGTTCGTGTCCCTGCTTTTTTACTTGGGTTGAATCGGTTCTCCCTGCGTCGGCTCTGAACGCCTTTCCCCGAGAATTCCCGATTTTCTTGAGATTGAGGAACCTGTGGGTTAGATTTTCCTCCTTTGCGGACAAAGAATTTTGCTTGCCTTCGGAACCCACACTTTTCGCGCTCTCGTGTTGATCTTGCCACACTCCAGACAGTCCCCCTGCATCGGCTTAAAAAGATACGCTACAAAAGTCCCCCCCCCCCCCCTTGTCAGACCCGAGTTTCCGGCCTGTTCACTCGCTTTGAGCTCTGGCGGCGCACTCCATTTCCCCCCCGAGAGGGTCGGCAGCGAACCACAACCTCCCCCTTTTTACCAAAAGAGGACCTCCTCCGGTGATAGGAAAGCCTGTGGGCTTCCCAGTTAACAGGTCCCTCTCCTCTTCCCCTTTTTCTTGTTTTGATAAAACCCCCCCCTTTCATTTTCCAGGCTCAGTAATTTCCCCTCCAAGCGGGTCACGCTTTTTCCCTCTATAAAGAACTTTGCCTACTCGGCAGTGCGGCGATCCGAGTTTTCGCGGCATTCACTTCTCTCTTTTGCAAAGTTTCTTTTTGTGTAGCAGCCCAGAGCGTCTCCTAACCCCTGAGCGAGGAAGTCAAGTCCCGCAGCTCTTTCCTTTGTCTGGCCCCCTCCCCCTTTTACCCTGACGATCATGCCATCGCTAACTCTCCGGTGAGATCTTACAGTTAACCCTCTCCCCTCCCCTCGCGCCACATCTTCTGCCCCACCGTCCTTCCCCCTTTTTCGGTGGGAATCCCCCCTGAGACGCTTCTAGTCGAATTCGGGCGGATCTTTCCGGCCTCTTAGCTTTCCATCCCCAAACGATCCGCCAGCATTTTGTTGTGAGGAGACTTCCCCTTTTCACATCCTAGTCATTTTCTTCCTTTTCCCCCACGGCCTGGGATGCTTCCTAGACTGGAAGGGCATACTCCCAATCACGTAGACTACCGTCATTTCCCCTCTAACAGAAGTCTTTCCAGAGGTCCCTCTTGACCTTTGAACCAGACCCCATGATGGTACCCTGGAGTCCTCCCTGCCCGTCGACAGCACATGTGGCTTCTTTTCCAGCTCGGGCTGCCTTCCCGCGCTTGGTTTCGTCCCCCCGCCTTTTCTGGGCACCAACATTAAAGGTCCTCTCATAAGTTGGACGACCAGCCCACCCCCTCCCGACTTAAATAGAGTTTCCTCGCGAACATCCCCCTCTTCCATGACACGACTGATCCCCCTTTTTCACCTTCGACTCCTTTACTGTTTTTTTTTTTATCGAGGTTGGACTCTTTCTTTGAAGGGATTCAAGGTGTCTTTTTGTTTATTTTGAGTGTTTTTCCTGCCCCATTTCAATCCCCCTCCTCCACACATCGTTTCAATGAATTTCCTTTAGTTGGCCCGGCCCCAACCTAGTCGCCCCCTTTTTTTTCATCAGCTTTTTTCCGCGCCGAGGTGTAGCTTCCTTCCCCTCTTGTTTTTTTTTGGATTGGACATAGGCTTGGTGGTTCCTTTTTTCTCCGGTCTACATCATCCTTCTCCACAAGTTCTTTTTCCTTTGTTAGTCTCCCTACTCCTAAACTCTTACTCAGCCGACTCCCGACTCCTCTTGCCCACTTTGATAGATCCTTTCCTTCTCTTACACAAGATGAGGGGTGATGCTTCTCTTTTTCCCTGAGCTACATGGCTATCTTTTCCCCTGCCCCCTGTAAAGGTCATCCATTTTGGAAATGTCAACTAATCGTTTTCGCCTCCTCGTTTGGATAAGAAGTGATCTGGCCGCCTCTTTTGCCCGGCGTAGCTGAAAGTATTTTCCCTGGTTTGACTTACGCCTTTTTTCTTGTTGCCCAAGCGTGCCAGGTTCACAGCTATGGACAAACTTCCTTTAGCTTCCCCTTCTCGGCTTCCTGGGAAATCGTCTTCTTATGCACTTTAAATTTTTGTTTTCCCCCTCTTCACTCCCCTGAATTTTTTCTGAAACGCTTTATCGAACTTACCCATCCTGGAAATTTTTTCAGTCCCCCTCCTACGCCTACGGTTTCCAACCTTTCACTCAGCTTTCCCCCCGCACGGGTTTTTTCTCCAAACCTTCCCTAGAATTCGAATTGATTTAAGCCTCTCCCCTGAATAGACTCCCCTTCCCCTTCCCCCCCAACCTTTTGACCCCCCCCGGTTTTGTTAGGCTTGCTGGGATCTCCCCTCCCCTCTTTCGCAGAAATAAGAGGGCCCGATTTCGTTTTTTCTTTGAAGTCAACGCGAACCTCAAGACTCGGCACGTACTCTTTCCCCCTTTCATAAAGCTGGCCCTTTCTGTCACCCAGTTATTTCCTTTCTATTTACTTGCCGAGTAGATAAATTAAAGTACTTGACCGCGTCTGTGCCGTGCTCAGAGACGCTTTTTCAGCCCCTGGCCTGTCGTTTGGGCGCCGGCTTCTCTTTTTTTTGTTTTTGAGTTTTGACTTGGCCTACCCAGTAGCTTACCCCTTTCTTTTTTCTTACTAAATCCAACTTCCCATTTCGAGGCGCTGATACTCAATCTCTTTCCTATTTCCTACCCTTCCTTTTTTTTTGTCTCGATTTCTCCCCTTATTGTTATTCCATCCTCGCAGTAGTGCTTAAGGCTTTTCCCTTCCTCCTGTAAAGACGTAATCTTGAGTGCCCGCCTCTCCTTCATAAGAACCTTCCCCCTCCCTATTTTTTTCCTGAAACCCTTCCCTTCTCATAGCTTGATCCTTCCTTGCCTTAAAGAATGTGATTCTCTACTCCGTCCCTTCCCTTTTCCAAGTTCTTATGAACGCACCTGCTTACACATGACTTCCCCCTTCTCCTCCGCTCCTCGATCTTATGGCGTTCTCTATTTCCTTCGAATCCCAGCATCTCCCTTTTTTTGATTTTCTTAGACTTAGTCGTTGTATCTCGTTTCCTAGAGCCGGTCCACACCTTTTTTGTCCGATTCGACGGTCATTTGTTTAAGTGACTTGTCTTTGCTCTTCCTTTTGGCGACTTTTCAGTCCTTCCTTGTTTCCTTTCTAGGTGTCCGGTTGGCCTCCCCCCAATTCCCTTTGGGTTGCAAGATCTTCTTTCCCCTTCCCCCACGGAGCTTCTTTTCTTTTCGTCCCGTCCAGAAGCAGTTTTCTTCCTGTCTCTGGTTTCTTTGTCCTGAGTTTCCTGTACGCTTGATCGTGCCCCCCCCATTGAGTTAAGAGGAGAGCCCCCCCACAGGTTTTTTTTTCCTTTCTACCTTGCCCTCCCATTCATTTTTCTGATTCCTGCTTACCCCTTTCCGTAAATGTCCCCCCTCCCCCAGTCAGGAGTACCATTGAAAGAATTTCTAGACCCGCAGAAAAATACAGGCTTCTTCCCTCTCAACTCTTTACAGTCCTCCACTGCCTCTGCTGGCCTGGGCATCGTATTGTAAGATTGAAAAACATTTTTGTTCTCCTTTGGATGAATGTCAAGCGACCCCGGCCGTCTTTCCCCGAAGCTCTCTCCCCGCAGTAAAATGATGCTTTTGTTCTTTTTTGGACCCTTTAGATACTTTTTTCCATTCTCGTATTGTCTTCTTTTCTTTCTCCGTATTTTCCTTGTCACCACCCCCCCCTCAAAGCCTTCTCCTCCCCGTTTGATATTCTGAGACCTTTCTCTTTCCCTGATGCCACCAATCAGATTTTGTCCCTTCCCCCAACCCCCCCGAGGTCTTGCATTGACCCTCTTACCCTTCCTCTCAGTTACATCCGGATTCCCGTTTGACCCAACCGGGTTCCTGGCAGATTTCCCCTTCTTTCTCCTCCCCCTCTCGGTGAGTGGTATTCCGACGTACTTTTTTTCCCGTGAAAAGTAGATGCACAAACATCCGTCTCCCCCGCCTTGGACCCCTTCCCCGTCAACCCCTCTTGCAACACATCGTCTCTCCCCCCCACACCCCAGGTACTGCGTCGACTTCTTTTTTTTCTCCCTGGTTTATATTGTGTCTCTGATCTTTCCCCCGACTAAGGCCATTAGTTTGTCCCTTCCGGATCTTTGGATTCCTTCTTTTCAAATTTCTTAGTTCTTAGTCACCGCATTCTGTCCCCTTCCATCGTCCCCTGAAAAAGGCTCCTTCCTGTGTTTAGTCACGAAAGCTGGCCCCCCTATCCCAAGTGTGCTGTCCGTCGTTGTGGTTCCACCGTCCGTGGCCGCCATTTGTTTGAGCAGTGTCACTCTGATAACATCGTCCGTCCCTTTCCTCGCTTTATATTCACTTCTCCTTCCGTATGGGACTTTTCTTTTTTTTCTCCTGCAAATGTTCCCCCCCCGCAAGTACTCTGGGGTTTCAAGACGACTCCTGCCCGACTGGTGTCACCTCTTTGCATTCCGCCTTGACCCCACATCCAATGACCGGTCCCTGCCAACCATTTGGATGCAACGTTTCTCGACGATAGAAGATGCGACCTCCGAAGCGCCCTTTTCTTCCAACCCCCCTGCGAAATATGTTCAGTCTTTTTTGTCTATTTTTTGAGTCCCTCCTTGTGTCTGGGAAGCGTCCGTTAGAGATATTCGGTTACCTTCACGCTTGAACTTGCAGAACTTGGTCCCCGTTTACCCCATCTCCTTCGTTCCTCAGATGGCTTTTGAGACCCTTTTTTTTTTTTGCCACCTGCTTTTCACCGCAACCTTGCTGTCACAGCTAAGCTCCGAGGTTTTCGAGCCGAAGGCGATCGCATTGCCGATACCTGGCCCTGGCTGGATCAGCTTCTTTCCCACGTTACGCGGTCATTTCTTCCACCTCCTCCTGGTACCGGAACCGCTGACTGGTATCTGTACGATTTCTTCTCCGTACCTGTGTGGACTCCTCTTTCCCTACTATAAACTCGCCCTCTCCTTGACGTTCCCTTTCTTGGATAGGATGACTACCCGCCGGTGATTCTGCAGCAGCTACATCCCTTACTACTTTAATGCCCGATCTTTTCGCCAGAACCTTGTTTCTCTTCCTTATCTGTGAACGACCCTTTCTTCCTGTGTTGCGTGTGGCAGTTCGCGGCCACGCCATCCCCGGTTTATTCCTTCCCTCCCCCAAGGGAAGCGCCCTTTTTTTTCCCCCCCATCAAGTCTATAAATAAATCGGGAAAGGTTTTTCTTGCCAACGTTTTTCTCTACTCCTTCCTTAAATAACGAGAACAGCCTTTTTTCCCTCTTTTCGGAAGGAGGGCCCTTACGCTCTTGGTAGCGGAGGAAACCCCGATGGCCCGCTTTTGCTCCGATTCTGCGATTTCCCGACCTCCTTTTTCTCTTATGAAACTCTTCCAGTGGCCATTTTCCTCCCTTTTGCGAAAGTGGAAACTAGGTCCCTTTCCTATCCGTCAAGAATTGCGAAGGATCCCAGTCCCCGTGCTGGCGTTTGTGATTTTTCATTCTTCTTCCTCTTGTTGTTTGCTTCTCTACCACTTTCCCCCCCAGCAAGGTTGGCTTCCTTTTTTCCTGTTCGCAAGTCGTAGAACCTTTTCTTTGACCTAGGGCCCCCAGCTTGGCCAGAGTGTCGCCTCACGTTCTCGCCCTCCTACTTCTTCGGGCACTGCCAAGTAGCTTTCCTTCCTTCAGACATTCCCCTGTCGCTTTTTTCTCCCTGTTTTCCGATGTAACTTCAACCCTCGGTACTTTTGATCAGTCACGGGATCAATTCCAGTCGCTAGCACGCCTGCCGGCCCGAGATCCGCGTTCTTTTCTCCTTTCCTGAGGTTTGACCTGATTAATTCCGGCGGCGGGCCCCCTTCCTGTTTTTTGCTTTTTCCTTGGCGGACCCTTCCTTCCAAACAGGTCGAGCTGTGCGCCCTCTCGTTCGAGATTGCCCACGCAGCAAGTGGCCAACACGTTGCGTTGTCGTTCACCGTATTCCGTCACCCGCGTCGGTCTGTCCCCCCCCGCTCCGGGAAGTCTTCTTGCAAGAGTTTTGTTTGGGCGGGAATCCTTTCTGTTCCTGATTTTTTTCGGGCACTACTCCCCCAAAACCTACTCATCGGTTTAAGCGCCTCCACGAGACCCCGTCCTTGTCTAAAGAGTTTTGATAGGAACCAGGTAGATCAGCATCACTCGACGGGATAACCCCCTCGCTCGATTTGTCCTGGAAAGGGTCCGCCCGATTTAGAGTGTTCCTCGTCTATTTCCTCGGGAGCGGCGACCTCGCCGATTTTCCGATGCCTCGTCGAGCTGTGAATGCCGCCTTTTTCTCTCGTTCATTGTAGTTATGAACCCCGCGCGATTCAGCGCCCGATCTTTCCTTGCATCCCGCCGCCGGTGCCCTTTGCCTCAAAGGAACTCCCGACCTCCCTGAAGATGGACACTTACTGCTCTTCACCCCGTCTCTTCCACACGGACCCCACCGCTTTCGCCGGTCGGGTTTACCAAATTCGGCGTAGAATCTTTCGTATCTCCTGCAGGTTTGCAGCCCCAAATTGTCGTTGATTAAGTGGTTCGCACGGCAACCGTTCCCCCGCGATTTCCCCCCTTCGTTCCTTCCGTTCCGTCAAAGTGGTCGTTTTTTAATAAGAAACCCCCCAATTCTTCTCACTCATATTAAAAGCCTTTTCGGGGGATCTAGCCACTGATTGAACCCTTTATCCCCACACGGAAGCCGGCCCTTCCCCTCACGTTAACAACTTTTGGCTCGTGGCCCCTACCTTTCGGTTACCCATTTTTGGTAGTACCCCCGCTTTCGAGGGCACCTTCTATTGATAAAGTCATCATACTCCCCCTTTGCAGCCCCAAAAGAATCTTACACTTTCCAGTGCTGGGCTCTACTCTCCAAACCCAGAGACATCCCCGACCGCAATTCCACTCAATCCTTCGTTTCCCTTTTCTCTATTTTGAAGTTTGTGACGTGCTCCCATCTTAGGTTTCCTCTCTTGCTGGCATTCCCGTCGAACCCCACTCAAAAAATCTTTTTAGAACAATTTCTTCAGGCGTTCTGTCCGTCCAGCGGCGATTCGTTTTCGTGTCAGTCCTGTGCCCCGCCAGTGTTGGGGAATTTCTTTGTCGGGCATCAATTCGGTTCGCTTACCTTGCCCGCTGCGCCAAATTTTTTCGCGAGCGTTCTCTTATTTTCTTAAAACTGAGTCCCAAGCCCGCTTCCCCCTGAGATGCTTGCGTCTCGATACGTTCTTTTGCGAAGGGGTCCCTGGCTTTGGCGTCGGGTCAGTCAGAAGCACATGTGTCGGCCTTCCTTCACTGCCTGTCTGAGAGTCCCAGGTGGCTGATTTTCAATACGAGCCCGCCGAGCCAGTCTTTCGTTTAGCGGACTCCGTGATCCTACCCCAGCCTTTAGGGGGCGGCGTCTTTAAAGTTGCGCCTCCTTTTTTTTGCCCTGGCGCTTCTGCACCGAATATGGTCCCCACCCTCTTGCGACAGGTCGAGGTCTACTGGTTTCCCACCCTCGGCCTGCATTTTGTTTCCCTAGCCCTGTGGTTCTTTCGACCAAGCCTTTATTGCCACATCCCCCCCCCTTGACCTTTGGTGCCCCCCCTTTCTCTCTTTACGCCCCAGTGAAGATCTGGAGCCAATTCATTGGTGCCCACTGACCTTCACTTCCTCCTTCCCTTTCAAGCTTCGCCAAGGTTCCGAAGACCTCGGTCAATGCCCCGCCCCTCCCCCCCCGCGGTCCTGGCATGTCCGATCAATACCTAGTCTGCCGAAATCCCCCGTTGTCGATCTCGAGCTTTCATCGCCTTTCAATATCTTTTCTTTCGGATGCATGGAGGAAGGAAGTTCTTGGCATGAACTTGACTTTTCCTTCTTCGCTTATTAACTTTGGCCGGCGTGCCTTTTCTAAAGCGTTTTCAGTCCAACTTGTCCGTTTTCGGTGCTATGTCCTTGGCGCCTTAGCTCCCTCCCTGCCGTGTCCTTCGTCCTGAATACTACTTCTCTGTCTTGTATCCGCAGATCTTCCTCATTATTTTGATCTCTCCATTGTCTTCCCAGCCCGAGACTCTTTATTAGTGGTTCCCTGAGAAGTTACCCTCGCATTTTTATCTTCTTCCCGCCTTGCCCAAATAGGCACCTACTAAGCGGTTTTCGGCCCACCTCCCCTTCTTCTTTTGAGCCGGATCCCGCCTGGTTCAGCGAACTGTGAGTCTACTTCGTTCCCCACGTCAGATAACGTTCTTCTCCCCAGAACGTGAAGGCCTTAGTTTTTGACCCCCCCTTCCTCAGCAGCTCCTCTTCGCTTCGCCCATCTGACGGCTACCTCGAGCACCGATCTGACCGGGATTTCTGTCCGTAGTCTAATAGCGGCCTCTCGATGGACACACCGCCTTGTTTCTTGTGGAGTGGTGGCATTGCATTTCGTGCTCGGCCTGGAGAATGTCCGCTTCATTCCCCTTAGGCACTTGGTTTTGTGAATTGTGTGGCTTTTTCCCCAAAAGGCCCTTTGCGGCTGATCTTCTTCCGTTGGTCAACAGGTCGCGTCGTATTTGAACCCCCTCATAAGACTTTTTCTTATTCTTCTCGAGTCTCTTTTTCCATTTGAGTCAATTGATCGTTCCCAAAATGTACTGGCTGTTGCGGCGCTTTACCATGGTATGACGCTTTGACTCTGCCGAGATGTTTGCCCCGGTATATGTCACACAAGCCCCTCGGCGTTACAGCCTGAAGCTGATTTCCTCGCCCTTCCCACCTCACGGTTTTTAGTCAAAGAACTTAAATCGCAACTTCCTATGTGTTCCCCTCTTACTTTTTTTTCCTCTTCCCCCTTGCTGATTAGACCCTGGGGCAGCATGAAGCGATACAATGACCTCGAAGCGATCGCAATCCTCAAGACCA
>Ga0179593_1348896_pt1 | contig 16666 bp, 23 predicted proteins | sample CZODoug2_1_08_16_FD_185931 | JGI IMG/M metagenome (GOLD analysis project Ga0179593, IMG submission 185931) | Vadose zone soil fungal communities from Angelo Coast Range Reserve, California, USA - CZODoug2_1_08_16fungal (PacBio error correction) | ecosystem: Environmental > Terrestrial > Soil >... | reverse complement strand
CCGCTTCTTCCCACCCCCGCCTTGCGAGAACTTCGATCCCCCCTCAGCACCTCGCCTCCTGAAGAAGGCATTTTTGATAATTTCTCCACGAGATGCCCCCCCGAGATCGGCCAGAAACTTTCACCCGTGCAGGGGGCGTATACCAATCGTTTTTTTTACGGCATTCGTTCACCCGGACCCGGCGCTGATTCCCTTGGTGCACGGGGCCACTGAATGTAGTCTTAGGCAACACGATCGCTGGATGGCCCCCCCCTGAGTGGTGTTCCGTAGATCCTTAGACCGCTGCTTCCCTCCCGCAACAGCAGAAATCACTCGCCCGCAGCTCCGTTCCCGTCCCGGAGGCCCCCCTTTTGAGTTTCCTATCTGGCTGACAAGACCTCCGGAATTTTTTAACGTACATGGCCCGGACCGTTTATCCCTGGTCCTCCACGAGGAGAATACGTCCCCCTTCCGTCAGACCACTGACGGTACGTCCCTGAAAGGAAGTCCTAGCCGTGAGTGAGTTTGCTTCCTGAACAAGCCCACAAGTCCGGTTTTCTTCTTTGACGAAACCGTGCGGCCCCCTTTGATGGAAGCCCCCGTGCCATTCAACTCCATCATCAGATTTGAGCAACCTTTGCGTTGAAGCACACGTTGGCTATCGCCCTGGCAGTCCGTCTCTTTTCCCCTATGAACTGCAATTGCCTCCTCCCGGTCGCGTGTCCCTGTGATTAAGATATAGTCGCCCGTTATCACCCTAAGCAATCGAATTCGTCGTGCATGGACCTCCTTTGCCCCCTCTCTAAGCGCGGTTTTTTTTTCCTTCGGCGCGCGCCGGCCCCCATATCGCGCTTTTTGCGCCGCAGATCCTGACTGCGGACCGATGAGGGCTTGATAGATGTCATTTGACCGGACCGTTTCTCAGCCTTGCTCCCCCCTTTTTCTCCCTACGGGCCCCCCTTCCGATAGCATCGCGGTGGCCGGAGAAAACATTGGGCCCACGTCCATAGCTTTTTCTTCTGCGCCGCGGGGTTTTTTGCTCTGTGGCACGTCTTCCCCTTGTTAGCTCCGAGTTCTATGGGGCGGGACCGGCGAGAGCTCTTCCGTCAGCGAACCTCCCTTCCCTTTCTGGTTTTCGTGGCTGAGCGTGGAGCCCTTCTCCGTTTTCCTACTGGCAGTCTCGATTTCCACGCTACGTTAGTGCCGCGGTCCTCCTTCTGCGCACGCTTGTTCCCCTTTTTATGCCGCCATGTTTGCGACGATGCCGCCACGCTATTTTAGGGATGCTACCCCGCTCTTCCTTGCTTCCAGTGGATGTTTTCCTCGGCGTGTGGGGTGTTTTTTTTTTCGCTTTGACCACGGACCTTTTCGTGAACCCCGCGTGTCCCCGTTCCATAAGGTGGCGCAAAACAAAGCGATTGTTTAGGCGCCAGGACCCGGCAGATCATGCGTGTTGCGCTGCCCACCTGGTTTTTTTTTGGTTGTGCCGTAGGACGATACCGCCTTTGGTCTTCTTGATTGATTTCCGACTCCCACGCACCTTCTCCGCGCCGCGAGGTGGGCATTCTGGCCGCAGCCACCATTTCCTGAAGCCTGTCTTTATTTTGCAACGACCTTCCTTTGCTGTTACGCCTTCCACTAATGGTCGGAGCCATAGCTCGAATTCCATTTTTTTTCTCTATTGAGCCGCTGGGAACACGGCTCTCCGCCCACTACCCTCTTTCTCCTTTCACACCCGTTGTCGCCCAAACGAGACGCCAGACGGCGGGTCTCAGTCACGATGAGCTGCAATCTCGGTATGATCGCTTGAAACTCCGCTTCCTTTTTTCTCCTCAAGAGCCACCCCCCCCTATCGGATCCCGATTCCATCGGTTTTGAGAGCGCCTTTTGAGCATACGAGAATGGTTGCAGCCCCTGTTAGTTGAACTACGTTTTGAGTTTGACTTTTCCTTTCTTCTAACCGCATGTGCGCGCCGTTTCCCTCCCCTTTCATTTTAGACGCTGCTGCGGCGAATGGTCCCCTAATCCGACCCTGGTTGGCGCTAGCGAGCCCACCTTTTCCCGGGCTGAAGGCACAGGTTTCTTCAGGCCTTCTTTTGAACCCAGAGTTTCCGGAGGTTGTCTTTCCCCCCTTAATTAGGTTTTGCTTCCGGACGTATCTTTTCGAGCGGCTGTATGATCTCGTCCGCCGTTCCTACGTTAAGCTTCCTGTGAACTGCCGCACGTGCCTTCTCCGCCATAAGGTGCACACAAACTTCTTTTCTTTTGGGAGACCTCCTCCTTTTCCCCTTGCTTTTGCAGGAAGTCGCGTACCCGCCCCAATGATCGCGATGTAGTTGCCGTCGACGCTGATTGCGCGAATGTTTCCCTCCCCTGCTGGCAGCTGTTCAGGTGTTAGATGGAGCTATCGGCGAAGCGTCACCCCTCGACGGCGACGGTTGTCCCTGGATTCATAGTAGGTGATCCTCTTTTGTCGTTGACCGATCTCTTTTTCTCGTCCCTCGGGTTGCTTTATACGGTATGACCAAATGTTCTCGACTTGCGTACGACGTGGTTCTTTCCCATGCAGAGGAGCGCTGATCCCCTCCTCTCTCCTAGGACGTTCGCCTCCCCTCGCCCGTAGAAAGCTGCGCTTTCCTTGAGCGCAACAAATTTGAGATGTATTGAGGGATTTTTCTCGACACAACGTGAAGGGAATCTTGGTATGGTCGATTTGGCGCCCCTTTCCCCTCACCGCGCGCAGTGCCGTGGACTTCTGCTGCTCGCTGCTTTTCCAGCAGGAGATGAAGACACTTCCGGCCCCAGACAAGGGTCTTTTTGTTCTCACCTCACCAGCACCCTGGACGTCCCCTATCCTCTCTTTCCTCCCGTTGTTTTTTTTTTTTTTCCCCTCTTTTTTCGACATCGTCCCCTTCTGATTCGCGTCGGCAGAACGGACCACTTGTTCAGTTTGCGCAATTTGACGCGGCGGCAAGACGGCCTCCAAGCCACCTCTCGCCACACGGCCATTGAGGTTGACGTACCTTTTTCTCCCAACACCTCCCCTCGCCGGAAGCCCTGTCGTAGTACGTCTCCATGTGTGTTTTGTGTTGCATCTCCGACCTCTCCCCGATGTTGCGCTCGTACCGGCAGCGTGCAGCCAGGCTCGTTTTTTTCTCCCTTTTTCCGCTGCGGCCGAGGACTCGAGGTCCCCTTTTTTCGAAGCGCTGCTTTGTCCGCGCCCCCGCACGTCCCCATGCAAGTCTTTTACGGGTGCGACGACAATTATAACTCCCTCCGGAGAGTAGCCGTCTAGGACAACCACAACCTTTGCTGCGCAACTGATTTAACGACTCGACTTTCTCCTCCCCTCGCGGCAAAGTCCGCCTCTTCTCCCTGATTATTTGCCGAGACCGGTTCCCCCCCAGCTTTCCCCCTTGGGTGGTATGCGCAATCGCGTCGCTCGAAGGGAAGACGTCATGCTCAAGTGTTGTCTACGACGTCCATGATTCAATGATTTCCTTTGTGCGAATCATCGACCCTTTCGCAACAGTGTTTCCCTTTTTCCTCCTCCCCCGGCCCCCGTCCTTTAAAATTTGAGCGGTTGCCCGGATCCCGAAGTCCACATCAGAAGTTCTTTGGTCCCTTGACTGCCGAAGCCGACATGTTTTTTTTTCCCCCGGGTAGAGCGAGCCCGCCACTTCCCCGTGCCACGTTCCATTTTCTCTCATTTCGGGGGTCTGGACAGGCCATTTTTGAGGCCGTTTCACCTCCGGCCAGGAGCAGATCAGTTTCTATGTCGGCGAGACGGGCGCAGATTTCTTTTCCTCCGCCGTCAGAGCAAATCAACTCCGAGTTTCCTTTTTACAAGGAGCTAATTCGTCATGACAAGTCTCCCTTCTTCGCGAGTCGTATTGCCGAAGGTTATCTTTCTGCCTCCGGGCATTTGAAGGTGCCTCACCCCCTCACCGTCTCCTCAGGTCATGCACTTTCTTTCCGCTTGCGCAGTTTTTATGGTGCAGGGCGCAAAGGGTGGCATTTACCCCCATGGGGGAAGAATCTTCCCCGGGTTACCAGGTTTCTTCCCTCCGTGAGCTCTTGCGAAGTGCGTGCGAGCGTTTTGACCTTCCCCCCCGGCTGGCTGAGTAGGGAGCGCCGCACAGACACTTAGCCCTATGCAGGCTCCCCTTTTACTGGAAGGACCATGCGGTCCCTTTCGGGCCCGAAGGAAACAGTAGTGATTTTCGCGGTGGATCCCTGTTCTTTCGCCAGTACGAGCTCCCAGGCCACCAGATTCCGTTCCCCGGATTCCGGGCCGCGCCCCTTGTCAGTTCCACGACGAAGAAAAACTTTGCATTTGCCCCTTTTGTCCCTTCGAGCCCCCCCCCTTAGCGCTGATGAGGCTTTTCCCCCCCCCTTTCCGCCGAGACAGCCAATGAGTCCCCCTCCATCCACGAGTCTTTCCTAAGGAGGCGCGGATTTGGGATAGGTCGCCCTTTAGTCCGTACAGGCGATTCAAGGCCGTGCGCGAACGAGCCTCGGCGAGCGTCTTTTTTCTTTTCTTTTTGCCGCCTGCCTTCCCGCCCCTCCTTCCGCCTGTCGCCACGAGTTTTTTTTATCTGGAACGAGAAGAGCGTTCCGGGCTTACGTCGATAGAGGCCGTGCCTTTTTTTTTCCCCCGCTGAATACGGATCGTCCAGGCTCTTGCCATCGCGCCCCCAGTTTGGCGTCGACTCTGCGATGGAAGTTTTCACATTCCCCCCCAAATTCGTGCGTCCCCCTGCGACCCGGCGCTTGCCTCTTCAGTCAGGGCATCTTGGGAATGCCCATCCCCGAAGCCGGGTATCCCGCCCCCCTTTTACGGACATCATTGAAAGCCTCAGCGTCCGCAATCTCTCACGTATGCGCCCCATTTTGAGGCTGCGATTTCCCCCTTTTTTTCTCTGCCTCGGAGGAGAAAGGCTCTCTCTGTGCATTCAGTACGTGCCACGCGATCGACCTTCCTGATTCTCCTTTCACGAGATTTCAACGACCTCAATCGCCTTAGGCCGCAGGACATCAGTCTCGGAGCACTAAGACAAGCCGCGGACGAGCTTCCCCTTCCCGCTGCGCGGAGTCACAAGTCCGACCGGTGCTAGATTTTTTCCCGCGCCTTGAATCAAATTCTTTGACTCAACAGCGTAAGACCCCGGATTATTCTCTCTTCCCTCGGCATGGCTCTTTCCCCTCCCTTCCCCCCTCGCTCCTGGCCCTCTGTATTCTGTGCGAGGGGACGTTTCATTCGGAGGATTCTCATAGTCCTAATCAATTCCATAAACGTCAATGTCCGCAAGTATTCCTCTCTCCGTCTTTGAAGACCTTGCATGAGCCCTTCTTGCGAAGCGGTGTGGCCATACGTTCCCGGGCCTTTTGGATTTCATGCTGCGTTGGAGTTTCGCGTCGCTTGTCAATGGCCAGTTCGACGAGCCCCAACTCCTGTTCAAGAACTCTCCCCCCTCATCTTTGACGGCCGAAATGGTTCTTTTTCCCCGGACCACCATATCACCCTGGCTCTGGGCTCCCAGATGACATCCCCGTTTACGGCCGAGCCTTGTTCGTACCCAGTGCCCGCCTTTTTTTCGTGGCTCATCCTCTTTTTCCTAGCGTGGGTGCATCGCGTTGAACTTCTCCCTTGTGAGAGTTCTAGGTTTTGCGGCGGGCGCCTTTTGGATGAGCAATCCCACTCGAGCGAGATTGGGTTGAATGTGTTGCGCGCATTTTTCACCCCTTCCCCCTCACACAGAAATCAAATCTCTCTGGGCCTCGACGTTTCCGCGCCCTTTGAGAGGAATCCCTATTCCTACCTGCGACTGAGACGAGGCGTCCGCTCCTCTCGGATAGATCGCTCGGTTAGCGACTGGTACCCTGATTTTAAGAAGGGAAGTCAGGGGGACCACCTGACCGGAGCGGATGCACCCGTCCTCCTCCGCACGTGCCCTCCTATTTTTAAAGCTCCCCAGACCCCCGTGAGCCACGGACTTGAGGGTCCCTCGCGTGCGAGAATATTTTCCTTTTCTGTCTTAGAGCTCCTCCTTTGTTGACCCTGATTTTTCGCCCTCGCACCCCCTTATCTTTTCTAAGAAGAACGTTGTTGTTCCTAAGATCCGTGTGCTTGTCCCTTCACCGGGTAACGTATCCTCGCCGTAAGCAAAGTTATCCATGAACTGGTAGGCGAAAGGCGCGAGCCGAAGGAGTCCCGAGAATCCTCTTTTCTAGCTGAGGAGCTCGCCGCGCATCGAGGAAAGGAGGGGAGCCGTGGAGCCCTTATGCTCGATCACGTGTTCCCACGCTGAAATTCCTTAGAGACGTAATTGTTGGTTCGAAGCAAAGACCTACCGGGCGATTGAGCGCCTTTTCAGATAGGCCCCCCCCCCCTTCCCCCATAGAGCGTCCGCCTCCCCCTGTACTGTAAGCGACCCACAGTGGCCGACCGCTAGAGTTTCTCCCCTGCTTTTTTGGCGACTTTCGCACCATCCTGGACCCCAGGACCTTCCTTCTGTACATTGCCTTTTTTACTTTGAGTGTCACAAGTTTTTCCCCCCCTCTCGTTTCACGCACGACCTCCCCGTTAATTCATGCCCTCGTTTCGGACCGTATTTTGCACCTGAAAGGGGCTATCAATTAGCGATACGTTTTTTAGAAGGGATGACCCCTTCTGCGGCCCATTAGCATGGTTGGTCCCCCCGTGAGCCATTCTGGAAGGCCACTTAGTTCCCTTTTTTTCAACCCAAGTTAGTTTAGCGTGCACTTTTCCCTCGGCACTTTGCCCCTCCCCTCATTTAAAAATAGCACGCGCCCGAACGTTCCCCGGTTGACTGATCGTCCTTTGATTGCTGGCGGCAAATCCCTTCTTCGACGGCTGACATGGACTTTCTCTTCCCCTTCGTCCGAGAGGGACTCCTCAATTCCTTCCGTTCCGCTGTCCTAAGCACAGAAATTGATTAGGTAGAAGTAGACGATTTTCGCGAACCTTGCCCCCTTCGGTTCTCCGACGTAATCAGCATCCTCTTTCCCCGTGAAGGCTTGGGCTTTAAAGCCCGCCCGGCCGCAAAAGAAGTGAGCACCGCCTTCTTCCCCCCCTTACTTGGGGAAGCTGAAGAGCCGTATCGCAGCGGAGTTCCTCCTCCGAGAATTCCCCAAATTGTCTTGCCGTCCGGTTCGTGATGACTGTCTTCTCCCCCAGTTCTTCGAGCGACCCCTAGCTTCGCACCGTTGATGGCGGCAATTGCGCTGATCTCTCCCTTGGCGCGCGTCCCTGTCTTCCTCACCTCCCGCCTTTAACGCTAGCCCTGAGCGCCATACTAGATTGCGGACGACTGAGGGGTCCTCTTTCTGACCCGGGCTTTCCTCCCCTCCCGGCTCCCTCCCCGTTTTGCATCCCATAAGCTCACTTCCGATTTTCCTTTGACGGAGGGGTTTTCGCGGAGTTCCCCCCCTCTTTGTGGCCATTTCACGTCCATCGCCGATCGACTAGACAGCGGGGCTGCTAGTTGCACCGCGCATTGCGCAGCTCCCTTCTTCCCTTTCGCTGCTTGGCACGTTTCCCCCCCGACTTCTCTTATAGAAGTAAGTCCTCCCGCCGACCTCGGGGGGAAACTTTTCTGTCTAGGGAGCACTTTTTTTTCCCGCCCTTGCCGCTTGCCTGCGCTCGAACAAGAATAAGGAGTTTTTGCGGTACCGCTTCCTCCTGGCACGGCGCACTTAAGGACCCCTTTTTTTTTCCCCGATACGCGGAAAAAATCCGCTCCCCCCCTTCGAGGCGCGTCGTTCTCTTGGTTGGGGAGCGGAGGTTTCAGTTTTGACACGTTCCTTTGCTCCCCTTTCGCTCGGCGCGTGCTTGTCATAGTTGGGAAACCCGGCAATCTTTCCCTGTCTTTTTCCGGAAGCTCATTTGCCGGCAAATCCGGGGACGCTTTTGCCTGTAGCGCTACTTAATTTTTTTTTTCGAGCGGCTTTTTTTTCGCTGCCCGCACGATCGCCCTCCCCTTCCGCGGTGGCATTTCTCCTCAAGCTCTCCCTGCCTTCCTGCCCTTTGCATGATGCGAATGGGCTGTGACGCCAAGAACTTCTCTTTTTCCTGTTTGAAACTTCTCCGCCTTTCCGCTTTTTGAGAGGATTCTCCGCCTTTGCTGGTTTTTCCAAACGGCCGATTCAAATAACATCTGGTAGCTGCCCCCCCCTTTTTCCTGCTAAGCCATCTCCCTCCCCGACCGGCGCGGCCTCCGAACGGAATTGACTGCGTCGGTAATTTTACTCTCCACTTCCGCTGCCGACTGCCTTGCCGAAGGAAAACATTCGTTTTTCCTGTTCACCGAGTTCTCGGCTCCCTCGTGGCTTGTCATTCCCCGATTTTTCCCCCTCCTTAGTATTCTTTGACCCACTAGGAGTGAGCAATTTGGGGCTTCGGGCGTTACCGCAGAACCTGTTTTTCACCGTGGCGGTCCCTTTCCAATGACTTTGGAATCTTTTTCCTCACTCACTTCTGCTGCCCGAGAAGGACAACAGGGAGCGAAGGAAATGTGCCTTAAACTCTTTTTCTTTCTTCTGGAATGCTCGACCGGATTGTGTTTCCCCCCCACCTTGGCGGCCACCCTTCTCCTTCCCTTGTTCTGGAGTTGACTCCGCCCGCCTCGCACTCATTTTATCTAGTGAAGCGGTGACGTCAAAGACAAACGGTTTTCCTCTTTTTCCGAACTTTCGGAACAGACCCGTTGCTAGCGCTTCTCTTCATCCCATGGACGTCACCCTCCCCCGAAGCAAGCCTTCTGCGTCAGAGTTGAGAGAATGCGATCGCTGGCGGGTCCGCTGGCCCGGTCGCAGATGGCCTCCTCCCCAGAAAACCATGCGCCCAAGGGAAGAAGGGAGTAGAAAGGTCGAGGTCACTCGCACGGTGAAGCAGAAAAATCCCCCCCCAAAACTAACAAAAAAAACCCACAACCCAAAAAAAAAAAAACCAAGTCAACACAAACAAAAGTAACAAAACCAAAAAGCAAAAAAACAAACATGGGGAGGGTTGGGGGGGGTGATGGGTGGGGGGGCTTGGGTTGTTGTTTTTGGGGGGAGGTGGTGTGTTTTTTTTTTCTTTGTTATTTTGCTGGGGGGGGGGGGAGGGGGGTTAGTTTTGTGGGCGTTGGGTTTTGGGGGGGATTTTTTTTTTTTGGGTGGGGGGGGGTTTTTTTGGGTGGGGGGGTCGGGTTGTTGGGGTGGGGGGGGGGGGGGGGGGGGGTTTTGTTTGGGGGGGGGGGTTTCTGGTGGGGGGGAGGGGCGTGCGGGGGTGGTGCTGTTGTTGGGGGGGTGGGGGGTTTTTTTTATTTGGTGGGTGGGGGGGGGTCTTTTTTGGGTTTGGGGGTGGGGGGGGGGGGGGGGGGGGGGCGGAGGGGGGGGGGGGCGGGGGTCTTGTTGGGGGGGGGGGGGTGGGGGGGGGTGGGGGGGGGGTGTATGGGGGTGGTGGGGGGGGGGGCGGGGGGGGGTGGGGGCGTGGGTGGGGGGGGGGGTGGGGGGGGGGCCGGGTTTTTGTTGTTTTGGGGGGGGGGGGGGGGGGGGCGTGTGGGGGGGGGGGGGTGTTTGGTTGTTGGGGGCGGTGTGGGGGGGGGGGGGGGGGGCGGTTTTGTTCTTATCTTTCGGGTGGGTGGGGGGGTTTTGGTTTTTTTTTTGGGTTGGGCGTTTGTGGTGGGGTTGGGGGGGGTTTTTTTTGTTGTGTTTTTTTTTTTTTTTGTGGGGGGGGGGGGGGGGGGGGGGGTTGTGTGTTGGTTGGGGGGGTTGTGGGGGTGGTTTTTTTAGGGGGTTTTGTTGGGGGGGGGTTGGGTGGGGGGGGGGGGGGGGGGGGGGGGGGTGTTTTGGGCGTTGGGTTTGGGGGGGTGGGTGGGGGGGGGGGGTTTGGGTTGGTGGGTTTTGGTGGGGGGGTTGGGGGGGGGTGGGGGGGGGGGGGTTTTTGGGTGGGGGGGTGGGGGGGTGCCTGCTCGGGGCTCAAATATCGCCGTCTTGTTCTTCTGTCGCAACAGGGATCGATTGGTAACTTTTGTTTCTTTGCGTTACTATTCAGCATGCGAGCGCTTCTCAGGGATGTTCCTTTTTCCTTCGACCGCTACAGGATGCTCGAGCCTTTCATCTTTCCCCGTTTCAACGAGCGCACCCCCTTTTACATCTTTTGGATGATGAGAACCCTGATTGACGGCGGCGGTCGCCGTGATTGGTCAGATGTGGCTAAAGGCCGTCACCGCGCGCCTTTTTTTGAATCTTGCGCGGATGCAGGCCCCTCTTCCCGCGGCGTTTCTTGCAAGGCTTCCCCGACGCCAAGTCAAGGACAATAGAAGGGGACGATTTGCCTTTCATTCTTTTTTCTTTTTATACCCCTCCCCGTTTGTGTTTGCGGACATTTTGTTCCCGCGATGTCGCGGGCTGGAAGCTTACCTTGGCGGTCGACTTTTTCCCTTTTTTTTTGATCTTCCTTCTTGCGGACCTCTCGAGCTTCGGCCCCGGCACTGTTCCTCGTTTTGAGCCAAACATAGACCAAGCTCTCCGTCCCATCACTAAGGGTGCTCTCAATCGATGTAACCCTCCTCTCGATTTGCGCTCGTTACGGACGCGTTTCCTTTTTTTTACTTCTTTTTGTAGCAGCCGCTGCGGCCTCGGTCACTACCTTTTTCGGATTCCGCGTCGCTTTCGCTGTGAATCGTCCTAGCCGCACCGGATCAGCAAGTCGATCCGGGTTTGCGAACCATTAATCACAACCTCGAGATCGACTTGATGCACCACAAAAGGGCTTCTTTTCCCCTCCTCTTCCATCAGTCTCCCTTCTCCCCTCTCCCGGGCTTAAGTTCCCCCTTTGATTTCGCAAGCGAAGGTGCCAGCGGGCTGAGCGTGAGTCACGCCTGTGCAGAGGCCCCAGATGTGCTGATTCCCAGTGCTTTTTTCCCTCGTCCTTCCAATGCTAGAACAGAGACGCCGCTATGTCTAGACAGAGAAAATGTTAGTTCCCGCCCAGCTGCAAACGCAAGTTTTTCCCTCTCGGGAGCGACTTGCGGCCGCTTTCTGCCCCTGATACCATCGAGAATCTCGGCCGGACTGCGAAATGACGGTCCCCTTTTTCACCTGGTTTCGAGTCCAGAAGTCACTCGCCCTTGGGCAATTCCCAGTTCCTCCGTGTGGAGAGCGAGAAGGTCCATTTTTCGTGAGAGCCCAAGTCGGAAACGTCTTCCCCAGATCAAAGACTTTTTCTTCCCTTTTTTCGAGCGGTTACTTTCCCTTCCACTTGTGCACGGAACGAGTTTTCCCAAAGTTCTCCTTCCGTCATTTAGAATTCCCGCTACGCTGGAGCAGCCCCTGTAGCTAGCCGAGGACTCTTTCATGCCCCCCCAGGTTAGTGACCCTCCAATACTAGGTTTTTTAGTGCCGACTGCGAGGCGCGTGGGTCTTGACTGTCGACCAACGGTGGCCTGGCCCCCGCTAGTTTGGGGTTTTGAAGAATCAGAACTTCCGAGGCTTCTCTTCGATCAGAATGAAGCCCCCAGGTTCCCCTTCGAGAGGGTGCCTTTTCCTGGAAGTCAATCGTAGGTTTTGCCCGTAGCATTGACCTGACCGGTCGACTTTAGTTCATGAGGTGAGCTGCTTTAGACTCACCGCGAAGGGTTTTTTTTCCCGTGAGATGTTCTCCCCCTCCCACAGCAGCTGAGATCCGTTTCAGGTCCACAAGATACTTGATTATGGATGCGCAAAACACTTTGCCTGAGTCCGCCGACGTAACAAGCCGGCATTTTCTCCTCACATTACACAAGCCAAAGCTGCACCTTCTTCGCATGTTAATTTACGGGCCCCGAGACCATCCTAGAAAAAGCATGAAGAGCGGGAGCCCGCGCTAAGCGCTGCGCTTCCCCTCCTCTGCCGTCGCCGACAATTTTCTTCAAAGGCCGCGCAGCGTGCCCTCCCCGCTCCCCTCCGCGGATTTGAAGTAGGAGTTCTGCGCCGACAACTGTTGCCCCTATTGCGCTGGCGACACGAGGTCCCCGGTCGAGACAGACAGCCCCGCCTCCTCCTGGTTCGCGGGACGGCGATCGTTTTCTTTTTTTTGCTGTCGCCGGGCCTCCCAGGCTGCGCAGGCGCGTGCCCCACTCGGCCGAGCATAGTTGCTACGCTTGCCTTCCGTAGTTCTTTTTTTTTCAGGGAAACTTCGTTCTCCCTCCCGCGACCTGCGGCGCGGCTTCCCCTTCCTTCCTCGTATTCCTCTTAGGGTCCTACTTCCGGCCGGTTTTGAGAACAGGCTCCCTCTGTTGACGATTTGACAGCCTCCCCCAGCGAAGAGACGCCCGGCAGGAGCGACCCCGTCCCTTCGAGCGTGCTGCGATGATTTTTCTACCGCCGCCCTGGCTCCTCCACTTAGAGACAAGAGTACATCGCAACATTCTAGTCCAAAGACTGTTCCCGCGGCTCGGGAAGGATCTTCCCTTTTTGCAGCGACCGGCCTGGCCGTCAATGGTCCCTTTTCCTTAGGGTCTCGCTTTTTCACTGGAAGCGGCAGACCTCCGGTTCCTCCCCCTGCGTCGAACGCTGTTGTCGTCTTTTGAGGCCGGCCTTCTGCCGAGCTTGGTTTGGCAAACGTTTTACAGACGAATTCTTATGATGTATTTCGCGGACTTGTGCTTTCTGACCCCAGAATAGATCCTTTTTCCTGATTTTCTACTGTGAGACAGTTTTCTCCTTTTCCCCTGTCCGGAGGATTCTAATGTAGACGCCCCCTCCCAAAGCATGTCCGCCATACGATAGACTATCCTTGCGCCAGCCCCGCATAGAGAGAAGACGTTCTGACATTTTCCCTTCGGGCTTTTGGATAGTTTGCTGCGAGTGGGATGCTGACGCTTTCCACTTCCTGCAGGGTAGAGACAGCCCCCTCCCATTCTGGGGTCACCCCTTCACTGATACCATTCTTTTTTTCGGCCACATGGGCTTTCCCGGACCCGATGATGGATACTCGTCTTTTTTAGGAGAAAAGCCAGGGCCCGCCGCCCTTTCCGAGACCGCCTTACCTCAGGTATGAGGCAGAATGAAGCTCTTTTTGGTGAAGTTTTCACTTCTCGGCGTGACTGCGATCGTTTCTCTTGAGCTTCGTCGGCCCGGGGCTGAGCAACTTTTTGGGGACAGAGGGGAGAAGTTCTCGGAGCTCCCCCTTCCTCCCTCAAGCCACTGGCTTTTTCCCCCCTCTGCCTCCTCCTTTTGAGGTGGCCCGACCTAAATTTTCGAGAGGTCTGCGCTACTCGGACCCTCTGACCGGCCGCCCAGATCTATGCTCAGATAAAGCGGCAGGGATTGTCTTAGAGAACTGAATTCTCTCCCCTTGGAATGAATTTTTTTCCCATGCTTTTCCTGGTGATCGGCAGCGGCAATGCCCCACCCCGGACTGGGGATCCTCCGCGCGCGACCCAGCGTAGAAAAGATGCTGCATGTGATTTTCCGCTGCTGCTTGCGACGAATCCCCTTTTCCCTTTATTAGGGAGATCTCACTTCCCACTGATTGCGAGTCACTCTTCCCAATTCGAAATCATCTTTTTTTTGAAGAGTGGGTGTTGTTGTTAGATTTACTGAGGTTCAGGTCAAACATTCTCTTCCTTCTACCCAGAGTCAGAAGCGGACTTCCTTTTTCGCATGCGCGCTAAATCCCTTCTCGCGTTTTTTAGCGTGCGCCCGGCGTCTAGGCGGAGCCTGAGAGGCCAAGCTGGGCGGTCTCCGTTTCTTCGGATAACTCTCAACTGCTAAATTAAGTTCGTGGCGAGCGGTTATTCCTGGATCGTTTCCTCTTCCCTTCTCCTTGAGGCGCGACCCTATTCTAGAGCCTCTGCTTCTTTTTTGAGCAGCAGCGTCTCTAAAGAGATAGACCCCTCGAGCATTGGAGAAGCGGTCTTCATGTTCACCTAGAGCTCCCAGGCAATGAGCCCCCTGCTTCCTCCCCTCGAGTACCTGATTATCAAAATCGCGCCGGAGAAAGGTCCCTCCCCCTTTCCTCAGCGCCCTCAGTACAGTTACGCTCCCACCCCCGCGAAGGCTCATTTTCCCCTACCACGCAGGAGGGGCTTCGTCCTGCCAATTCTGCTGGCCTGTTTTTGCCTTATAAGCTCTAGCATAGATGGTGGTCCTTTCCATCCCCTTCTGGCGGCCCGTCGATAATGTTCTTGGAACCCCCGAGTATTGGCGTTGTTGCTCCGACATGCGGAAGTGTGTCGCTGTACGAGGACCCTCCCCCTCTCCCTGCATATTCCCCTCCCCTTCCCACTTTGACCGGGATGGGCAACACCTACGAGTCGATGTTTGAAAAGCAGGACGTCGATGGCCGACGACATTCCGCTATCAAGTGCTTGACGGATGAGGGTCTCCTAAGGTAGGTCCCCTTCTGGAATCCCCCCCCTAGTAAGCACAGTGAGAGATTCCACTGATGGAGCCACCTGCTACGCCCTTTCTCGAAGACGTTGCTTTCCAAGCACGTGCAGAAGGATTTTAGGGAAGTTGTTAGAAATGTTTTTCTGAAGATTCATCGCCCTTTTAGCGAGGTCTCTTGTTCTGCTGAATGGCAGCGACTTTGACCGGGAAGCGAGGACCCCCCCCCCGGCGTGTCGGTTTCTCTTCGGAGAGAGACCTCCTTTTTATCGCTGCGATTGTCGTTCGGAGCGACTTTGTGTCTGGCGTCCGTCCATTAGCCCGAATACGCCCGATACTCCTCCGGGTGGTTCGCGCGTCCCTCTCGCTTCGGCGCTGAGGGCGTTTGACCTCCTATTGTTCCGAGCCTTTAAAGAAACATCCGATTTTCACTACTGCCCTGACGATCTACGTCCGCGCACTCCCCCTTTTGGGTCGCGGTCTTGGAATGTTTTGGAAAAAAGTACAATCGCTGCCCTCGACGCGGCACTCGGGCTGATCTTTCTCGCTCTGAACGCCTTCCGCTCTATCATTTTCTTTTTCCGGTTTTTCTAGCTGCATAGAAAAAGAGCCGCCCTTTCTCTTTCCCCAGTGGCTTGACTTCGTGGCGACAGCGCCTGCTTTTCGCTGGCAGGTGCTCGGCCCTACTGAAGTCTGCCTCCCTTTTGGATCCCCTATGGCCCCCAAGAGGCAAGTACGTGCCATGTCGGCACCCCGACAGCTGGGTGCTCTAGACCTTTTTCTTGTCGCCGGTCGATGTTTTTTTCTCCAGTGGCGGTTTTTTCCTCCGGGTCCTTTCTCCTTCCCCCCTTTCCCGCTTGGCTCACTCTATAGCTTTGTCCATAACTTTGGAGCAAATCACCAAGGCCTTGTTTTTCCTGCCATCTTTTTGGTGTTTCCCCCGGTTTTTCCGTGGCTTTTTGTGGACACTGGCTTTGACTAGAGCTTTGAGTTTGCTCAGGCTAAAAGACAAACAAGGTCTAGGGTGTCACGATCAGTCCGCACGGATTTTCTATGAACTTCCTGCATTCCTCTTTTCACTGGCTGTGCCCCCCGACTTTGGAGAAGGGTCAACAGCGTCGCAGGCACGCAGGCTCTTCGTACGATTCCCTTTGCTCCTCTGAGCCGCTGGGAACGATTCCTCACTTTAGCCATGCCACCCCGTTTTTTCGCACTTCCCCCCAATCCTCCTTACGAACCGGCGGAGACCGTCTCCTGAATGTCATCTCGGCCGGATCGCTGCCCCTTTTCCTTTTGCCCGTACGTGCCGATGGCCCCCGCGATTCCCGATTACACGGCAAGAATCGGCTTTGTGTCATTCGTTCGCCCCGTTGCAGCCATGTTCGAAAGTTCTTTGCGCAATGAGGTGTTTTCCCGGCGAACTGTGCGCCGTCCTTTCCCCTTCGCTGAAATATAGTCGCGAGGTTTGCGTGGCGCTCAGTCCCCTGAGTACGCGCGAGAGGATCTCCACAGGCCTTTGTCTTTTTCCTTTTTTTTAGGAATCAGCCCCGTTAGTTCTTTTTTCAAACCCATGTCCGGCGGCCTCCATTCCTTCCTTACTATTATCGAGGGGATTAGGCGTTTGCGCGGCCGTCCAATATTCAGACGATCAGGCTTTGACTCGAGAGTCCACCTCCCCACTTTTTGTCCTCGTTTTTTTTTTAGCACTTTTTTCGAGGTCACGCCATTCTAGATTAAGCCCATGTACGTTTCCCTCCCTCATGGGATCGAAAAGTTCTTCTTTCGCTCTTCTTGGTCGTGCGCCCTATTCTGCGATTTTCTTTTGGCACCTGTCTCCTATTTTCACTAGAGGAAAGTTAAGCTACGTTCCGGCGTCCGGCGACGGTAGTCATATACTACTTTTCCCTGCTCCGTTCTCTCTCTCAGAGGTTGCTTTAACTTGTCCCTTTTTTTTCAAACGTTCTCTCCTTGGTTACGCCTTAGTGACTTTCCCCTCTATGTACAGAGATGACGATCGCTGTGATCCGCTGCGTATTTTTTCTACTAAGAGACAGCTCCCTGGCGATCCTGCCTTCTCACTCTGAACGGTCGATTCACCTTCTGATTTACTTTCGGTGGATGATGATTGGTCCACTTTACTTCCGGCGTGCTGTTCGTTCCTTGTGGGAGCTTGCGCAAAGGAAGCCCGTCCTTTCCCCAGTTCCGTCCTAATCGCAGTGCGTTGGCGCTGCCTCTCTCTGCGCGCCGCTTCCCTTGTTTCCGGTTCTTCCAACTCTCTTTCCCCTCTCCTTCCTATGGTTAAACGGCC
>Ga0179593_1473584_pt1 | contig 16667 bp, 21 predicted proteins | sample CZODoug2_1_08_16_FD_185931 | JGI IMG/M metagenome (GOLD analysis project Ga0179593, IMG submission 185931) | Vadose zone soil fungal communities from Angelo Coast Range Reserve, California, USA - CZODoug2_1_08_16fungal (PacBio error correction) | ecosystem: Environmental > Terrestrial > Soil >... | reverse complement strand
CTCGCTGTGTTGAAGCTGTTTTGTCTTTTCCCCAGACTGGTGACCCCACGAAGGGTTGTTTTTCCTGAGTCACAAGCACACAGGCCTTGATGCTCTCTTGCTTTTTCTGCGATGAAGCGCCACAAACTCGATGTCTTGTCGTCTGGGCCCGACTTGAGTCCCTTCTTAGGCTTTTTTTCGTATGTCTTGATGCTGGTCAGCTGCCTCGAGGGCCGCTCGACTTTTTTCATATCGATTACCCGTTTTTGAAAAAGCTTCGCTGCCGTACAGTGGAGGGAACTTGCCCAACTCTGCTTCCCCGCCGCCTCGAGCGGCACTCGTCCGAAAATCGCAAGGGACCCCCTCTCGTCATGTTTTGCCCTCGAGCCCACAAGAATTCAGATAACTTCCTCTGGGGTACTTTTCCGTCGTCCCTCTCGGGTTCCTGGTTTCTTTCTCGGAAGCGATCTGCTGGTGGGCATTCTTCCCCTTTTTCCGTCTTGTAGCCCTCCCCTTCTCGTTATTCAAGACCGGTACCGACGACACCCCACTCCAAGGTTTTCCCATGTTACCTTGGTGAGTCCCACCCCAAGCCTAATTCCCGTCAGTGATATTAATCCCCTTCTTTTTTTTTTTTCCTTTGTGTCATTTCGTCACTTGTTGTCCTAATCTAATTCGGGCACTAATTTCTCTTTCATTCTTGCCTGGAAGGGTGGGCGCGCTTTCCGATTGGGAAGGTTTCCCAGCGCTGCTCCTACTTCGGCTGGGAGCCCTAAAATCCAGTTGAATCAGACGTTTTTTTTTCTCCTTTCTTTCCAGACCACTTAATGGCGGAGATTTAGTTTTACTAACCCCTCTCTGTCTGCCCCAAGCGCCCGCCCAGAGCTCCTCCGGTAAGCATTTTCGTCCTTCAGCACAGAGGTACAATCCTAAAGTCCTCCCTTCCTCGTCCCGTGGTTACGTGGCTGACTGGTCGTCTACTTGTTACGGATAGTCGGTGTGCCGCTGCTTTCTACGTTGCCCCTCAAGCGATTTCGTGAAGTACGTTCCCCCATAGAACTGATTGGAGTTCTAGTGTATTTTTTTTTTTCCCCCGGCCCTCCGATAACTGCTAAACCCCTTTTTTCCGATTTTCCGGGGGCGTCATTGCATAGTCATCCTTGCACCACCAGCAACCCTTTCCCGCTACCCGGTCGATTGCCGGGCCGTCTTAGGGACCTGCCCATGGCTTTTCTATCTGTTAGTGACAGAGATCATAGCTTTTTCACGACCTTCAATCTTTTCCTTTAACCGTATTTTTCTTTTCCTTATCTGCCGATCCCGCTTGCGCGATCTGGCGCTTGGGGTGCTTAGGGTTGTTCCCGAGCCCTTACTTCTTAGACTGATCACAGTGGATTATCTTCCCTTTTTCCTTTTTTTACGTGGTTCGGGGCGTCCTCGAGTGTTTTACTTCAGGCGTCAGCTTTTGACTTTTACGGCGCAGCCTTTCCTTTCTGCCCTCGAGCCGCCTGTGTCGGCTGCGTCCCTTTGAAGTAATCTTTTCCTTGGCGATGTCTCCCCAGCGCTCAATTGCCATTCGCCTGCCCCTTTTTTGACTCTTCATGCCCCAAAATTTTGTCCGTCAACGACGACATTCTGCTGCAGACTGCCCTCCCCCTCCCTTCTACTCATAATGCCCTTTTTTTTTTTTTGTCATGAGTTCCCCCATTAGCTTCTCCCTACGACGGTTCCCCAGACCCTATCGGTACAACCCTTAAAGTCCTCTCTATGGATTCCTCAACTAATCCGACTTTTCACCCGCTTAAATGCTTTGCCGAGCCCTGGTGACCCCCCTCTCCGGTCGGCGCGCTACACTACGCCTTCTTTGACCCCATCCCCTCCTGAGTTTTGTGGACTCCCCCCCTTCTCGACCTTGCATCTATCTATTTCTTCGTGTAGTCAGCAACCTGTGTGTTCAGTCCAATCACACTGGCCAAGATAGATATTCTTTTCACCTGACTTTTTTTTAGGTTTTTCTTGCGATTTTTCCCCCACCGGGAAACTGCTCTGCCCGAGTTTTCGCAGTGTACGTTTAGCTGGTTTTTTTTTTCAACTCTGCGGGTGCTTCGAGGTGCTCGCAGACCCACCTTTTCTCCCTATAGGTGACCTTATAGGGCGGTATGTTTTCAGCATCCTTTGTGATCTTTTTCAGGCCCTTTTTTCATCTATGGTTCAGGCGCCCTCTGGATCAATTCTGCAGCCGCACTTGGTTTCGTTCCCGGAATCGTTTCTGTGGGCCTGAGCCAGGAATTTTCAATGGAGCGTTTTTTTTTTTTAAATTTACGAGGGCCTTCTGTTCTCGATGACCCGTACCAGGACCTCCGAGAGACGGCGGCTCGTTTTTCCCTTTAGACTTTCTTCATGAGAGCAGACTAACTAACTGGAAGTTACTCCTTGCCAGCGTAAGCTCACCCCCCCCCCAATCCCCCCCCCCCCCCCCCCCACCCACCCCTCCCCACTCCCCCTCCTCCCCACTCCCCTCCCCCCCCCCCCCCCCCCCCTCCCCCCCTTCTCCCCCCCTCCCCCCCGTTTCATCTTTTTCCCCTCCCCCCTCCCGCCGCCCTCCTCTGCCCCCCTTCCCCCCGCCCCCCCCCCCCCCCCACCCCCACCCCCCCCCCCCCCCCCCCCCCCCCCCCTTCCCCCCCCTACCCCCCGCACCCACCCCCCCCTTCCCCCCTCCCCCCCCCCCCCCCCCCCCACTGTAATCCCTTTTCCCCCCCCCCCCCACCCCCCCCCCCCTCCCCCCCCCCCCTCAACCCCCCCCCCCCACCCCCCCCCCCACTCCCCCCCCTTCCCCCCCCCCCCCCCCCCTCCCCCCCTCATCACCCCCCCCCCCCCCCCCCCCCCCACTCCCCCCCCCCCCCCCCCCCCCCCCCCCCCCCCCCCCCCCCCCCCACCCCCCTAACCTCACCCCCCCCCCCCCCCCCCCCCCCTCTCCCCCCCCCCCCCCCCCCTCCCCCCCCCCCCCCCCCCCCCCCCTCCCCCCCCACCCCCCCCCCCCCATCGCGCGCCCTGACCTTTCCTGGGGGAAGAGAAGCCTGGGTCCTTTGACTTAGATCCTCTTCTCTTGGTCGTCGTTCTACAACCCGCGCCTGACGCGTGAAAGTTTCGCATTACGGTGGCACCTCTTGCACCCCCCCCCCCCCCCCGATGGAGTTCTGGAGTTCCCCCTCTATCCTCTCCGGTTCTCCCCCCCTTATGAGAGCGGCTTCACGAAATTTAGAGGAGCATATTTTCTCGTCTCACCGACCCCCTCGTAGTGACCTGTTTATCGGTTTTTTCTCATTTTTTTTTAGGCATGCCGGCCCTTTGTTTTCTTTTTTCCCCATAGTTCGAGCTGGGATATCGTTTTTTGCGCACCGAGTCCGTTCTATAAACGAACGCCAATCCGGTGAGATAGTTTATGACTCCTTTCAGAGTGGTCGTTTCACACGCGAAGCGCTTGAAAAGGTTCATCCCAGACAGTCCCCTCCCATAGGCGGATCGGGCCCGCACACCCAATGGGAGTGCCCCGTTTTCTTGCCACCATGCTTAGTATTTTTTCTGGCCTCCTGTGTCCTTTTTTGATTGTAGGCAGGACGGCCCGGCCGATGGGCTTTCTCGTTTAGGTGGTCCCGACCCTGATCTCGCCTACCGAGAGTGGCCGGTTTTTAAGAGCCCGTCCTTTTGGCACGGCCGCGTTAATGGCAGCCTGCTGGAGGTTCCATTCTCCCAGCCTGATTCCGTTTTTCCTAGTGGACCCACCTTCCCCGCCACTCTCGAAGAGTCAAAACTCCCTTTTCTCACGGTTTTCTCCTCCTTTATTTTCCCTCCGCCTTGGAGCACAGTGACCTCCCCCCTTGGTCCACTAAGGCCTTCTCTCATAATAATTACGCCTTTTTGTTCACCAGGTCCTTTTTTTTGGGAACCTTGGAAAGCTGGGGCCTGAGGTTGTCTTCGCGCATGACATTTTCCCCTTCTCCCGCCTGCCGAAACACGCTCTCGCCCAGAGGTCCCTCCTTCCGCCTCTTGCCCCTATTTTGTTTAGTCAATTAGACATTATTCACTTTTTTTTTTTTCCGCTCCTATTCGCATCCTCTTACTGTTCGCCCTCTTTCTTTTTTTGACACAACGGCCCCCTTTATCTTTTTCACTCTTTTGTCTTCTTCAGAGTGCTGCTTCGAGCTTACCAAGAAATCGACATCTTTCTTTTTCCTTCGACGCCTCAGTATCTTTCTTCTCAAACGGTAACGTTTGTTTCCCCGACATTGCCAGCATTTATCTCTCGGTCTAAACGGTTAGCCTCCCTTCATTCTCTACCGAGAACCTCCCCACCCGCCATTACAAAGTCCCTCTTCTGCTTGGGGCGCTGATCTCTTCAATTTACTTAGCCCTGCAGCAATGTTGTCTCTAACGCTGTCCAAAGTCGTCTCTCTGAGTTCCCCTTCTCTTTTGTCCTTCACCCCGCTACTGCATCTCTCTCTCTTTTTCCTACGTGGTTGGTGTTTGATTATGCTTTTCAGGTTTTCCCCCCCAGTCAAATCGGGCGCCTCCCTGTCGCGTCCCCAGACAACAACTTTTAGAGTCCACCTATTTCCCCTCGGTGGCCTCGCCCAACTCAGATGTATCTTTGATGGCCCACTTGCTACGCCCCTTTGAATCGATTGCTACGGGCCCCTCGTTCCCCGGCTGCGTGCCGCTTCCCGTTCTCTGAGGATCTTCTTTTCGGTGCTTTTTAATTCCCTGCCTTCCGCGATTGTGACTTCCCCCCCCTCATCGGATGTGCCCAAAGTTCTTTTCTCTCCGCGAGCTTCCTCCCTGCCCTCCCTCGCTTTTGCCCGATTTTTTTGAAGCGAGCTCATTTGTTTTTCCAAACTCTTCCGCCAGCTCTCTGAACGCCCTCTCTTTTTTCTATAGTCTCTTGCCGCGGACCCCAAAATGAGGGCAGTGTTCTTTCCCCGAATCTGTTACGCTCCTTCCCTTGGCTGATCGCCGTCCGGCGGATGGACTTTCTTCAAGACCTTCTGCTTCTTTCCCAAGTCCTTTCTTGTTCTTTTGTCCCGGTAACCTGGTGAGTACCCCCAGATTTATGTGCCCCTTTTCTTCGTCACTTTTAGAGTTCTGTGCAACTTGGTCTTTCCCGTTCACCTTTTACCCCTTCGGCGAATTTTCCCCTCAGGAGAGGTCGACCGTGAGACGGGGCTTGCTGGAATCCTTTCGCCCAGGTCACTGGCCGCTGTGCCTTTTTAGCCTCTTTCCCCTTTTGGTAATTCGTTTTAGATCTCGTGATGCGTCTATAACGAGCGGAGGTTGCTTTTTCTAGGATAATCCCATTTAAGTTCTCATGTGCGCTTGACCCACCGCCCTCGGCAGTCGTCCCGATTACCCCTCCCGCCCTGCCCGTACTTCCTTTCGATTCCTGAGTCCCCTTTCCCTCCCACGCCTCCCTGGGTTTACCCCTTCGCCCAGCCCTTTACGTGGGTGCTTTTTTCAACTCTTTCGGTTAGATAGTCTGTCCGCCGTTCCCGCGCGTTCCAGCGATTTTTTTGCCGACAGCTGTCAAGAAAACGCTACCCATCTCGTGCTGCTTTCTTTCCCTCCTCGTCCTGTTTTCCGCGTTTCCAGCGCGCACGGCTGGCTAGGCGCGTCCTTCATCGTTCAGGACGCAAGTCCACATGTTCGTTTCGTCTTTGCTTTTTCGCCTCGTCTCCCGCGTGGTCACAGTGATCGGCCTTTATCTTGCGCCGCGCTTCTCATGTCGGCGTTTGCGCGGCCTTGGATGTACTTTCACTTAATAGCCACCGGCCCTCATCCCTGCTGGTCGGTTTTCCTGCTTTTTTCGATTTTTCGTTAGAGACCAGTAGTTTTTTTATTCGACGATCATTGCCTCCCGGTCCCCGGATTTCCTGGAGCGTGGCTTTTCTGGGCGGGTTATGGGGCTCCACTTCAGGTCCTATTTTTTCGCGTCTTTCGCATCCTTTCTGCTCTCCTCCGCTCCGTCTGCGCGGGTCCTCAAGTCCCCTCCCCGAGTCCTTGCGTCTAAAGCCCCGTCTCGAACCTTTTTGCCGTCTCCCGTGAACTGCTGGGAGGACGACCACCAGTGCTCTGCAGAGAACTTCCTAGGTTTTCCCCAACCGGCCCTTCGCCCCCCCTTTGAAAGCTTAGTCAGCCTTGCGCCAAGGAGCTCGCATCCCGCTCCGAGTTCCCGGAAATCTCGTTGCCCTTCCAGCACCTTACAGAAGCGTCTTCTCCCCTTCCTCCTCCCCGCGGTCTTGGCCACCCAACACCACAATGCCTGCCAACGGCGCCTTCAGCCATCGTGCAGTAGCATTTCCCGTTGGACCGATTTTCTTGGTCTCGTCCTGCCGCCCCCTGTCCCTGCACGGTAACCCATCCTATGATTGTCCCAGAGTGCCGATGTGGCCTCTCTATAGCTTCCTTTTCCTCTTTGGTTGGTGGTTAGAGCTCCCCATGTTTTCCGGTTCTCAAACACGTCTGCTTTCCATGGATAGGCCTCTTTCTTTTAGGTTTATTCGCCCTTCTCCTTTCCACGCTCCCGCTTCGCGTGCGCACGTTTTCTGGCGGTGTGCTGAAACTCCGGCGCGTGGAGTCTCCTACATTCTTTTCTCGGTCTGGCTTGTCCTCCCGTCTGGGTTGGTCAGATTCCTGGTTCTGCGAAGTCTTTTTTAAAGTATATTATGTGGGGTCTTGGGCCCTTTTCACCCCGCTTGTCTTCCTGGCTTTTTTAGACTCCAGGTCCGGGTTCGCCCTCTGTGGGCTTGAGAACGTGCTCCCCATGTTTCTTACTAGGAAGCCTAGAACGTCGGCTTTTCCAAGCCCGGGCCCTTTTCTTGGATTCCGGAGTTCCCTCTGACGGCCGACTACGACTTTTTGACCCCACGACATCAACGCCGCCGTTACCCCCTGACGTCTGTCCCGAACAAGAAAAGACCCCCCCACCTGCATCCCCCTTACCAGGGGCCCGACTTTACTCCCCACCCCATGACCCTCGGATGCTCTGTCGTTTCACCTAAATTCCCTGTACTCCCGTCACCCGCGCCATGCTTCGACCCTTTTTTCTTATTCGTTTCGATGGACGGTTACAGCCACTGTTACGTCAGATCAGGCTTGCTAGCCCTCGATGTTTTTTTCGGCGACCACCGCCCGTTCTGGAGCCCGTTTGCACGCAGTTATCCCCCCAGTCGCCCTTTCTGTTCCGCTTTCATCGGATTTTTTTTTATTTTTTCCTTTCGCTCCGCGTTACTTTCCTCCCATTGAAGCCAGAGTTTGCCGCTGGATCTGCTCATCGAGTCACCGCCATCCTAAACTGAGAATCCCCCGAAGTTTCACTTCGTTTTGCAGATCTGAGAACGCCAATTGTCAGGGCGTACTTTTCGTTCGGCCCCATGGCTTTTGCTTCCAGCCCGCCCAGGCCTTTGCTTGTGAGACCCGTACCGCACCCCTTTTGCAGCTTCTTGGCGATGATTTTTTGCACTGGATTTTGAAATCTTTGCTTCATCCTTTCTTCCCTTTCGCCTGTCGGCGGCCGATGTTTTACATCGCTGTGGTTCCATCCCTATCAGTTTCCATGCGAGTGGACGGCATGACCCTTCTATCTTTTAAGGGGAAGCCCAAATCAGCTGGTGAACCTTTTCGGTTCTTCCCTCCAGCCGAAGTTTCCTTTTTCCTTCCCAGTGCCCTTCCCCCTTTTGGGCGCGAAGATCAAATGGTTCACGGGTCTCGGGTCCCTTTTCCTTGCTCCGTGGCGTACACTGCCCTCATTATGCTCCAGCCTCTTTATCGACAAGTTGAGATCAATAACACTTCCTTCTTGTGGCCTTTTGGGACCCAGACTCCTTTGCATTTCGGGTTTTTCTTTCGTCCGCCTCCTAACTCCTCCCCTGCCCTTTACCCAATCTTCAGCCCATGTTCTCACACTCCCCCCTTACTTCCGCCGAAAGACTTTTCCATCATATTCACCTCCAGAGGACTTCCCTTTTTAGGTTCGACTCTCTTGGACAAACGCATGATCCTTTCTCACAAGCCTTCTCCGAGTGTTTTTGCGGCGTCTCCCTCTTGCCACACCCCTTCCCTCTCTTTTCCTCCCGCCCCGTCTTCCGCAGCCCCTTTCTTTTCGCGCACGTCAAATAGAAATCTCCTCCAGAGAACGACCTTTGTACGCGATGTCATTCCTTGCCACTGACTCTGAATCAGGTTTCTGCTTTATCAGATATTTCCCCATCCCTCCCTCACCGCGTATTCTCTCCATCCTCTTTGGTTGGGGCGCTGGTTTCTCCGCTTCAGCCCCACCCCTCGGCCCCCCCTTTGATCCCGCTCCCTGTGTTTTGCACTTGGAGCCGTACCCAACGCCGATTCTTTTTTCTTAGTTGAGACCACGCTCAAAACACACTGCAATGATCTAGTCCACTGTTGGTGTTATACACTCCTTTTTGTTTTACACTCCTGTATCCCCCTCAAAGACTTTAAATTCCTTGACCCACAACCCGTTTTACTCCTTTAGGATTCCGCCCACCAGTTCTTTTTACAAGATTGAAAGAGCCCTTATTCGGGATCGAGTCACCACCTTATTTTTTTCTCCTCCTTTAGTGGCCCCTTTGATCATTGTGAATTTCTGATTCCTTTTCCGGGACCTCGTCCTTCTCGGCGTGTCTCGAATTTTTTGTTTTTTCTTTTGAGGGGCCCTTCGCAAAGTCTTCGTCCCGTCAAGTTTGGAGGGACTTTTAAAGCCATCGCGGACTTTCTGAATCCGTCTGCGCCTTATCCAGATCTCTTCTTGACCTTGACGCTGAGAGTCATGTCTCCCCCAAAGCTTTTCGAAACAGTAAGAAGTTTCTCAGAGCCATGTTTTGGTTTTCCAGGTTCCCTGAACGCGTTTCCAACTTCTTTCCAGTGCTTTTCCTCGGTTGGTTCCGGCATCATGAGGGTGAGAGCTTTGAGTTTAGTTATTATTCCATCTCCCGGTCTAACTCCCGTCCCTCCTTTTCCCGGGATTCTAGTTAAAAGGTTTAGCCCAGCCCTGGTGACCATATATGCCCCTTTTTGATGAGTTTCGCTGACTTGTTCTCACTTTCTTTGTACCTCTTTGAGCCCTCAAAGGCGGAGAGCCTCCCCCCGCCTGACTCCCCTTCACCCTCTAACCAGGTGGTGCATCGGTATTTGGCTCTCTTTCAGGGTTGTTTCCCCTGATGCATACCCTCAGAAGGTGCCCACTACACCCACATACATAAGGTCATCTCATACCACCCCCCAGCGTTTCTGAATGTTTCCCTCATCCGGCATTAAGGTCCTTTTAAGGGTTTTTTCTACCACCTCGATTCCTCCCAATGAAGCAGCAAGCCTACCCCCCATTCTAGTCGATCCCTCAACCCTTTTAAACCCCTCTGAAAGACCTCACGACGAACTCTCTTGCCGCCCCCTTTTCCTTTTCCTGTGATTTTCGAGAACCCTACCTGATTTCTAGTTTTTGGTTCTTCTTTCAAGCTCAGTCCACCCCCGCCCCCTAGAGGGTGCCTCTGCGCCCGTTTTCAATCTTTTCTTTCCGTTTTTCTGTCCATGTGCGCACGATCTTCACGGCTTTCGTTTGCCCATGGACCTGCTTTTGACTTTTTCAGTCCCTTCGTCAGCCCACCCACCCAAAACCCCCGCGCCTTTTACCTGACGAGTCTGGTACTTTTTTGGAGACGAGTGAACCTATCCCCTTATCCTTTAGTGCTTAGTCATCCAGTCCCCCCCGGCCCCCCCCTTCGTTTTTTTCAAGTGACTTTCCCCCGGCCCGATGACGGCATCGTTCCACCAGACATCAGTCTTTCGCTTGGTTTTTTTCAGTTAACTTATCCAGGCTCATCCTCTCCCCCTATCAGGCTTTTTGGCCTTCCATCCCGGTGGCGGAGGCCTCCTGTAGGACTTGGCTTTTCCGCGGCCGGTGCCTCGTTCGGCTCTGATCATGCCTCGCTCGCATCCGTCTCCTCGTCATGTCGGGTCTGAGTATCTCCTTGAGCCGTCCCCTTTTAGATGACTTCAAGCAGCTCATTGACTTCGAGCAGCGGCCTTGGGCGGCCTTCTTTCTGCCGTGTTTCATCAGGTTTAATCCAGAGCGTTTTCACATGCAACCTGCATTTACCCAGGCTTGCCCCCCGCCCCTAACATGATTCGGCCACAGCGAAGCCGAGGCGCCCAAGACCCCCTTGTGCCCGACGCAAGGCACTGCGACTCCCTTTGCCCCCCCCCCTCCAAGCGTGGGCTCCAATGAATCCACTCCAGATTCCTTTGAGCAGTTTTAACCCGATGTAACGCTCCCCCCGATGCGCACCTCCTCCTCAGCCTCCCTTCCTCTATTTGAGCCCTAGGTGTGGACTTTGGCTTTCTTTCCCATGTACGCATATATCTTTTTCTTTCCTCCCTTCCAGTCTCCGCGTTCCTTCAGTAGAATGCCCCTTGTTGACCTCACCGCCCCACGGCATGTTCCTCTTCCGAGGGATCGGGTATCCCCAATGTCCTTTCTCCGCCCCAGTCGGTGGCGGTCCCCCCCTCGAACTGCTGCGCGGCTCTGCGCCTTTCTCGGTTTTTTCCTACAGTGCGTGCGGAGGTTTTGCAGACCCCGTCGCGACGCTTGGCCGTGGTAACCTGATCCCGCGTGTTGAAGCCCTTTTTCGCGGTCTGCGACATTCCACCCCCGTTAAGATTTTTTTTTCTGGTTCGACCTTTCGGTTCACTAACTCGCACTCTCCTCGGTGGAAGGGTAGCCGTCCAGCCCCCGCCTGCCCTCAGTTTAGCCCCTTCCTCCTGCATCTTGGCGTTCCCGCCCCTTATCGACCCCCCCCCCCCTCGATGACTTTTTTTTGGCCGGCGTGAAGCCTAGCGCCTGCTGGTGCGAGGTTCTCTCCTTGGACTTTCTGCCCCGCGGAAGCCTTCGTACATCCGTCGTCACCCTAAAGTCGACCATTTGTGACCGGGTGATAGAATCACATTGGAACGACTCCTAGGATGCCCCCTTTTTGGTGCGCTTACCGCCGGCGACGTTCTCCTCTTTCTTCGTGCCACCCGCCATGATCGGTCCCCCTTTGACTTTTACGCCGGTTTTGGAAGGGGTTAACCCAACCCCCCCCTACCGTCAGGTGCTCGACTCTATCCTTCTCACCGTTTTTTGTGCAGGTTTCCCCGACTAAGGTTTCGCCCATTTTTTTCTAGCTGGCAATTTTTTCTCTTGTCTGACCGCACCCTTTGACGTGGCGCAGAGTTTTTATGTTGTTCCCTCCCTACGATATCCTAGGTCCCATTCGATCTCTTTCTGCGCCGCCCCCCAACTCTTGCTGTTTCTTTTGCAATTTCCACGATGGTTCAGGATCAGCCCCCCCCTCACACTTTGGGCTAAGTTTTTGCCCCCCTGGGTGTCGTCTTTTTTACTTTTTTGACCTCTTGACATCGACTCTGCTTCCGGCTCAGGTCGCCCTTGTCTGTCCCTCGCGGTTGCTCCCCTGACTTCCCTGAGTGTTTCTTCGCCCTTGAAGCGCGAGACTCTCCTCGTTCTTATTTTGTTCTTCAGATCTCCTTGCACATCGCGGAAAAAAAGGCAATATTCTCCCCGGGGAGCCCATTTTAGTCACTGCCCCTTTTTTTCCTAAGTTTCGAGGCCCTCTGATGTGCCCCCACTTGCCACACTTCCTGAACTGACACCCCAAGTATTTCCACCTTTTCGCACTGTCTCTCCCTTCATTTAATCATCCCTTGGGGGAAGAAAAAGGTACTGCACCCGTTTTGGTTCCCTACTCCCTCTTTTTTGAGTTTCTATGTATAGCCGCCGCGTTGCCCTATGACACCTCAGCCGTCGGCACCTCATTCAGTTCCATGTTCATCTCCCACCGAACCGCCGAAAAGATGGATGCCTCATTTTTGCGCCCAAACTCCAGAGGAAGGTTATATCTCTGACTTCTGTAGAGCCACCTTGGACCCCAAAATCTCCCCCCCCCCCCCCTTTGCCCCCCCCAAAGAGACTGTTTTAGGGATGTGCATTATTCCCTACCTTGGCCCATCCCCCTTGAACCCTCTGGTTCACTTTTCGTTCGGCAGCGGTCTTCTCCCAGGCCCCCACTCAGCCCGGTTCCTCTTTGGGCCCGCGACTTTCCCCTCCGCCCCTTTAGCAATCGTGTTCTGACTCCTCCCGACCAACGCTTGCCATATTCAGTCGCGACAAGCCCCCCTTTTTGTGGCTTCGAAGCCACCTACCCCCCTCTTATCGTGTTGGTTTGCTGGGTAACGATTCCTTTTCTCTTTGCTTTTCCCGGCTTGAGTTGAGACAAACCTCCCACCCCTCCCCAGAATACCCCCCCTCCAGTTGTGGGTTGACGAGAAATGACGCTTCGCAGATGCGTACTCAAATCAAAAGCCGCCCGAGCCCCCCACCTAGCGACCATCCTTTTTTTTCCCCCCACAAATTTTTTGAGGTACGATGCTTTCAGAGGTTAGGCGGCTCTTTTTTTTACTGATTCCCCCTATTGTGCACCGCCCCGGACCTATGCTCCCGCACGCTTTTCGCCATCTCTGGTCTTCGAAAGTATTAGGTGTTCCCCACCCCCACCTTCTCCTCTGACAGCTCGATATGTTTATCTCGCTTGACTTTGATCTCCCCAAGCTCCGGCTGAACCCTACCCCCGCGGTGAAAATCTTTTCTGCCCCCTGTTTTGCACATTCTTTGATCAGCCCCCCCCAGCCGCCGGCCCAGCCCGCGCCTTTTTGCCACTTGTTGCTTTCCAGAGCGTCATGGCGTGTGTCCCCCGATTTTTCCAGACCCACGAAGATCTTAAGACCTCTCACCTCTGCGCTGCGCCGTGCTCCATTGCCCCAGAGCAGATTTGGCTTTGATTTTACCGTTTTTTTTTTTTGATATGAAAAGCTGGAGAGGTCGCCTCTGACCCCCCGCCTTTATTTTTTTTTTCTTTGATCCCCTTCATGGCCTCTCGTTCAAGGGCTGGTTTTGTGTCCCAAGCCTTTTCATTCGGGCTGCGACGTGACTGGTCGGTAATCCACACCTTTTCAAGTTTTCCCGGTTAGCGCTTTTGTTTGTTTTATTTTTCTTCCCCCTTGAGAGGACTGAGACCGGGCTGATCGCGGTTCTGGGCCGGCGTTTTTCCCCCCTTTTTTTTAACTTCCCAGTATTTCCCACGCCCCCAAGAACACTAATCTTTTTGACCCGAACGTGAGTTCTCTCGCTTTTCATCATGCTCCACCCTCCCCCCCCACAGGCACTATCATTGGCACGCACCGCCTCTGCCCCCCCTTTCTCCTGCCTTTACAACACGCATTGACCTTTCGACCCACCCCGCCTGACCTCCTCCCCCCGACATTTTTTTCGTAAGGAGTCGATTTCCAGAATTAGGTTCTGTTGACCTCCAGCCTCTCTCGGGCTTGTTTTCCACTTTCCCCCGCCCTTTTTTTCCTTTGGGCTTGAGCACCCCCAGACCCGATTATTTCTAGTATTGTATGCTTTTTCCGCGCTGCGACTTGTCTGCCCTCCCTTTGCGTTCAAGAAGCGTCCAAGGTCCCCCATATCCTTGGTTTCCCTCTAACCTTTGTCTCGACTGTGTGCGCAACCTCCCTGCGTCCCTCCCTTTCCCCCTGCACGATGAACTCGGCTTCCCGGTTGTTTTTTTTTTCAGGACTTTAGCCCTTCCCTCCCCCTTTGAAAAACAATTGCCCAGCAGAGGGAACATCGGGAGTCCCCTCTTTGTTTGAGTTGATGAATTTGCACTCTTCGTTTCCCTATATTTTTTTCCCCGCGTCTCTCGGCTCATCCATGATGACTGTTGTGCCGCCCCGATTGGATTTCAAAAATTTGCCCTCTGTTCAGGCCCCATGAAGATCACCCTACTGATTCCTTTTTTATCTTTTTGTGGTCAGAATCAGAGATACGGTCTCATTTTTTTCTTCATATTCCCCGGTCCCCATATTTCACGCTTTGTTTTCTTCTAAGCAGCGAGGTTTCCTTCAGGCGTCCCCTCCCTCTTCTCACTTTTTTCGGCTAAGAAGTCAGATCTACTCGAAATAGCTTTTCTCCTCCTCTTCTTTTTTGTTCCCTCGGGTATTAAGTCATCGTCACTCTGGTCCTTTGGTTTCTGAACTACCACAGCGCCTTTTTGACCCTTCTCGCCCAGAGCTTCCTTTCGGCGTTCCAGGCCCAGAAGTGCCTTCCTCAGGTAAGCCTTTGTCCCGTGCCCGATGAACCCTTCCTTCTTTCATTTTTAAGGATGCCTTCGCCCGACTCTCCGCTTGTCCCTTCACCTTTCCCTCGGAGCCCGTTTCCCCCACGCCATCCTCTCGCGAATGGTCTCTCAAACTCGCCCCTTTCCCTTCTCAACTTTTTTTTTTATTTAACGCGCCCCAGCGCTGGGCAGAGCCATTTCCCCTTCCAGGTTTTCGAGAGCCTCCGCCATGCAGGTATACTACGGATTGCGAAAGGTCTTTTGACGCTTCCTTTTTTTACCCTTTTTCCTCTCTTTACTCATACAGTTTTTTTTCTTATAAATGCTATAGAATCACCATCCCCCGGATTTCTTCTTTTTGTGGTGGGTATCTGAATTTCTTATTTTTCTCGGTAGCCTTACAGGTTTCACGTTCTTTCGCCCTTATTCCCTTGGCTCGCCGTTCGCTTGAACCCAGGTTTGTCTAATACCTCTTCCGTTCCTCTTACATTTTTTCGAGAGGAGTTACCGTTGATAGGCCCTTTTTTACTCTACTTTTTTAAGGTTTTTCTTACCATCGAGAGTTTTCTGTGAGACCCCTGGAGACTTTTTTTGACTCTCGACTCTGGGGCTCCAGGAGAAGTTTCCCCTCAAGAATTCTTGACATTCCTCGGGTGTTTTTCGCCGCCCAAACTCCTATCTATCGTTTTTCCTCTCCAGGCTCTATTCAATGACTCGCTTGGAGTTCATAGGCCCAAGTCATCCCTATTTAGACTTCACGTCTCAGTAGATTTCATTCCTTACCTTCGATTAGATTTCCCCGCCTGGAGCCTCCGAGTTACGCCTGAATTCCTCCAAATCTGAGTACTCCCCCCTCCCACGTCCTTACTGGGGAAAGGGAAGATCCTTCCACCAGGGTCCCGCCTCTCATTCTCCTTAACTACCGGATTCCCATCCCCAAGATCTTCTTTCTCAGAGGCCCCGACCCGTTGTTTAAGATTTTGATGGCAAGTATGGCCACCAATGTATTTTCCCAGCTTATTCCCGGCTCGCTTCGTGAGAGCTTACTATATCCTTCTCGCCTGGTTTTCCAGGTCGTCCCTCCCTTATTGCCTTCGTTTCCTGACTTTCCTCGGCTTGCAATGAGTTTTTTCCCTCATTTTGGGTTCTCCTGAAGCAACTTAGCGGGGAAGCGTCGGTTCCCCTCTTCCCTTTTTTTGGAGCGCGCTCATACCCCCGATTGACGCCAAGTTCTCATCAAAAACCCTTCCCCCCCGGTTCTATTCGTTTCTTTTTATTTTCTACCCTCCGCTTTGCGGGCGAACGTCCTCCCTGGACTCCAGACGATTTCAGGGCTCTTTTCCCCGTGCCATTAAAAGTACCACCGGAGGCGGGCTACTGCCCTGTCTCGAGTGGATGGTTGTCTTTTTGTCCTCTATGATGGTGGCCTTTCTGCTTCTTACCTTCTCGTCGAGATGTTGGTTTGGTTTTGCGCCCCTCGGTGGGACCCTCTTCTCCAACGCCTGACCTGAGAGTTTCCGGCTGAGCGCCGATCTTGCGAGAAGCTCCACTTCCGCACAGCCCGCTTTTCTCCCTCTCAAGATGATTATGAGCATTTCATTCGCGGTCACCCCTGCCACTGACTCTTTGCGCTGACTCGTCACCCTTCCTTTCTGTTCCCGCGTCCCCCTCCTATCTGCGTTCCCCCCTTACTTCGTGCCTGCACAAGTACGCACCACCTTTCCTCCTGATTCCTCGACACCTCCCACGTAGCTCTAAAAACCCCTTTTGCCCCCTTCTGGTTTAATCCCCACCCACCCGGGTCCCCTGGGCCCTTTCTGCCATTCTTGATTCTGCTCCGGCTCCCTTCCTAATCTCCTCTTTCGGCGACACGAATCTGCCCCCCGTTAGGCACCATACCCGAAAGCTTGCCCCATTTTCAGCCCTCCTAGTAACCCCAGAGGGCTTTATCTTTCCTAGTATTAGTCGTTTCGCCGCCTTTGGCCCAAAACGCCTCCTATTCCTCAAAGCTCTGTATCCGAGTGATTGTCGTCGGGCGGAGAAATCCCAAGATTTCGTACCGCAGATGACTCCCCTTAACTTTCCGCGAGACGAAATAGGTCCGAGATACCCCCCGTTCTCCTTTTTTCCTCTAGTAGATAGCGGCCGGAGATTCAACTTTTTTTCAGAACCATCAGCTAATAAATCTGAAACCTCCAAGGCCCCCCCTTCATTCCAGTCTCCAACAAGGAATATGCTTTTGGAGCGATAAACCCCCACAACAAAAGATAGGGCAACTTCGGTTTTGGTTTGGGGGGTTCTTCTTCCTTTGCTTTGGGGGTGCGGTTTGGGGGGGTGGGGGTGGTTGGGGGGGTCCTGTTGTTTGTCCGTGTTGCCTCTTCCCCTTTTAAACCCTCTGACGATTTTCGGAGGTTCCGGCTTTGAGTTGACACAGCTTCCCCCCCCATTCTTTTC
>Ga0179593_1470467_pt1 | contig 16668 bp, 19 predicted proteins | sample CZODoug2_1_08_16_FD_185931 | JGI IMG/M metagenome (GOLD analysis project Ga0179593, IMG submission 185931) | Vadose zone soil fungal communities from Angelo Coast Range Reserve, California, USA - CZODoug2_1_08_16fungal (PacBio error correction) | ecosystem: Environmental > Terrestrial > Soil >... | reverse complement strand
AGAGTCGACCTAACGAACTTTTGGAAACGAGTTGTTGGCATTCTTGCGTAACACCTTTTTTTGCATTGCCTTTTCCCACAACTTTTCTTTTGTCGTATGATCCTTTTCTCCTTCCCCTCCGTCGTCCTCTAAAACCTTTTTATATGGAGTTGTTGCAGTGTGCAATTTTTTAGGTTCCTCTTGCGCTGCGGGACTTTGCTGCCAGAGGTTATATTGTGCTGATAAGCGTCTCTTCTCACTGTCAATTCCTTTTTTCTCCACGCCCTGCGCGATCTCTCCTCGCCAATACTGGTGGTGTTTTGTTTTTTTCTCTTTTCTTTGGTTTTTTTTGGTGCGGAACAATTGAATAGTCTCTCCCCAACCACGGTATTTGTTTAGGGACCTTTCCCCCTTCCCAGTTTCTTCCCCTCCCTTGCATCACTCATGATTAATGCGGCTTTGTTAAACCCCTCATTTCCCCGAAGATGCCCAGCCGATTTTTTTTAGTCCACCTCCGCCTTTTCCTCCTAGCCTGGGTTCAACCTGATATTTTTCCCTTTTTTGTACTTTTATCGCATTGAGTCGTTTTTGTGTCCATTATTTTCTTCCAGTTTCTTTAGAATCCCCACGCTCTTCGTATGCCGCGTGGATCAGACTCGCACCACCCTTTCCCTTTCGCCGGGAGTTTTTCGATGAGTTTTTTTAGCTGGATAGTTCTTGTCTAATAGCGGAAGATGCCACTTAGGAAGTTCGCTTCTTTGGATGACCTGCGTTTGTCGTGTTATCCAGTCCTTCCCCCAGGGCCAAAAATCGAAGCTTGTCCGCACCTGCTTCCCCCTCCCTTCCTGTGAAGGTTTGTTGTGAGTTCTTTTCCTTCCCCTAGCTATGGTCGTTCTTAGTGACCCCCCCAAACCAAGCTTAGTTGGTAACGACCCCCTCGGGAGGAGTTTCAATCACGCGAAGAGGTGCCTGCAGCTCTTTATGCTTTCACACTCTTGAATCGCCTCTCTTACATCTCTCCCCTTTTGTTGATTTTTGGTTATTCATAGTAGATTGATTTCCTTTTTCTAATAACGGGGAAGTATTGAAGCCTTCTATTGCCCCCGTCTATCTATAAGGTGTGCTTTTCTTATCGGTCTACTTGCACTCCCATTGGGAAGTGCATTTCTGCAGATGTTCCAAGAGTAAGTGGACCCCTCACGGTCTTCCTCCCCTCAGGTTCGTCCCTCACCCTTTTGTCACTTGTGTGGTCCCTTCGTAGAAGTAGTCTTTCCCCTTTCCCTCAGATAGCCGTGTGTTCCTCTCCCTGTACTATCCTACGTACACCGCTCCACCACTTTTACCGACTGCGATTTTTCATAATGGCCGACTGTCCCTTCACTCCCCTCCCACTTGCCTCCTTGTATCACCCTACATATGTGTACTCCCCCCCGGGCTGGCCTTGAGCATTATTTTTTATTTTCCTCCCCCACCCCGTATTGCACCTTACTTTTGTTGGACCTTTTACTGAAGCCATAAATGTTCACCCGGCATTTTGTTTGTTCACACCGTGGACCGTTCCCCGTCCGCCGCCAACCCTTGTCGCGTCCTTGTCTTTTTTCCTTTCTTTTGGGAGCGGAGATGTGTCGCAGTAAATATGTTAACATATACGCCTTCTTCGCGGACCATACCTTTCCGGGTGAACGCTTTTCTACATCCCCGCTTCCTCCCGTGCCCACAGACGGAAAGCTCTGGCAAAATCCTTTTTTCCGACGCACGACATTTTTCCCTTAACGATTGTTTCCTAGCCTCAATCCTCTCCTCTGAGCGTTCACGCATCCCAGCAGTGTGGCCATTCTTCTCTTCCCCTCCTGTTTTTGTTTGAGATCTTTGCCCATTTCATTTTGATTTTCGTTACCGCTTCTCTGCGGTTTGCGAGGAAACTCCCGTTTATCTGGTTCTTTCAGACCACGTTTACCTGGAGTTTGCCCGACTTTTTTCCCCGTCTTTTTTTTGGTTTTTTCCCTTTTTGGGACTCCTTCTTCTTCCTCATGTTCCAACCCCACTTTCCGTAAGGTTCTTCTGCCGATGTGAAGGTCTTTTGTTGGAACATTCTTACTTCTCACGACGCGCTCCCCATAAAGGCAGCTTTTGACCCCTATGTACGCGCCCAATCTTTGGCAGTCCAATTATGGTTCCCATTTTTTCGTCCCTTGCTAGGCCCGTTTCCCCTTCATTTTGCAGACTCCAACAAAACCGTTACTTTTCCTTGGTGATAGTGTCCCCCCCCAAAATAGACTCTTGCTCCAAGTCCCTTCTGTCTTGTTCCAGTCGCTTGCGGCTTGGTTTTTTCTTTTCCGCTGGGCCCCTTCCGGTGGGGAGGGACTGCAACCTTAGCATTGAGTGGCGGTTGTAGCAGGGAGTCAAGGTCCGACAAATGTGAGCAATAGCCGTGTTTATTCCCTATTCTCTCCTATCTCTTACCATCTTGCTTTTTTCACACTTTTTTCCTCTTCGTGCCGTGGGATTCTTAACTGTTTTCTTTCAAAGCTAGATGGTCCCACCTCATTCCGGCCAGCTTTTGCTGCGTCCCCCACTCTGACTTTCTTAGGGTCCATGGGTACGCTTCCCGAGCTCGTCTACAGACCCCCGTGTGTTCTATTGATTCCCGCGCTCCAACTTTTCTTCGAACACTAGCAAGCAGGAGTTGACACATCAATACAGCTTTCCCTCGATCAGTTTTTTCGCTTCGCTGCCTCGAGTGTGCACCCTTCGGCCTCTCCCTCTGGCGGTGCCCCCCCAAATCGGAGATGCTTTCTTGACCTTTTTGCCAGTCTCTTAATAGTTTTCCACCGCATTCTTTTTTGTTTTTTTTTGCGCGCCTGAGGACAATCTGCCGGTTGACCCTTTTTTTAACCCTCTTAACCCCCCTCCCTTCCACTGAAGCTATTGTGTTCTTGTGGAGACACGCTTCCCTTTTTGGCATTTTCTGATTCCACTTTAACGTTGCGGCTCCCGTAACATCATGTTATTTATCGTTCCGTCTCTTAGACCCCCCTGACTCTATCATCCAAAAACTCTGCTTGAGTCCCGTTAACTTTTGGGTTGGTCCTCAGTGGTCTTCTTTCAAGTATCCGAACTTTTTGACTTCGTCTGTCGCTTGGCTGTCTAAATTAATTGAGACAACCCCCCTTCATCAGCTTCCCAGGCTTCCGCTTGGGTCCAACTTTGCCCCCACTAAGTTTCCGGATTATCTGGACAAATGCGGATTATCTGGCACCCGAAGAGGTGCTGTCTTTTTACTGATTTTTTGGTTGACCCCCGCAGCAAAGCTCATCCGTTGTGCTTTTTCAGTCATTCCGCTCTTTCCCAGTTCTTCTTAACAATTTTTTTTTTCCGTGGTTGGATAGACAGAGGCTGTTCTTACTGCGATTTCGCCTGGTCGCAGCGGTGGATTCCTTTACTTTCCCCGGTTTCAGTTTCCGTATTCCGCCCCTTTTCTGGAACCCCCAATCACCGCTGTTTTGTTCCTTCGTAACTAAGATTTCCAGGATTAAAACGACAAAGGTGTTTTCCCCCCCTGCCCGATAATACCACTTTGACCTCTTTATATTACACCCGTTAGATTTATCATTGCCCTACGACCCCCCACTCTTTTCCTTTTTACCGGCTTGGGCCCTTTCCCCCAGCATATCTCTTCAGTGCGCTTTTTTCGTTTTCCCTTTCCCCCCCGTTTGACAAATCTTACCTTTCCCAGGCGCCTGCCTTTTGGGAAATCCACGTTTACGTGGACCTTCTTGACCATATCGATCGGGTTTTTTTCTTTGGTCTCCAGGGTTACAAAGAACTGGACGTTTTGCTTCTCATATTGACCGCAACCCTTCAGCTCCTCCCACGTTTGGCTATGGTAGTTCTTTGCTCCCCTCCACTTCCACCCACGTTTATAACTTCCGCACCTTTGAACGAAATTTTGGACATCCCCCCCTCCCATACGGTGACAGTTCTTTCTTGGTATTTCGCTGCTGCCTCTTATCGCAATGTTGTTTGTTGTGTTGGTGCTATCATGAGCCGGAAAGTTAACTCTGTCACGAATTTCTCCTTTTTTCCTCTTACTCTTGGTTACTTGTGCTTTCCTTCCTTTCCATCTTCACCTTTGAGGGACTTTATGACTTTCAGCTTCGTTCCCTTGTGCTTGGTTGAAGGAGGACTCCATAAAATGTTGTAAGACGCTTCCCTTGACCTTCCCCTAGCAATCTGATCCTTTCCTTTTTTTTTAACGACCGGTGGTTACGACGTTTTTTTTTACCCCAGCACATCTTGCCCCAAAGGATTGCCCGGGGATTCACAGCTTCCCCCACTCCAACTCTTTCTCTTGAAGGGTTACTTCTGCGTTATGAGGTAGTCATGGTCCACTTTTTTGTTTCATGAGTGTCTCCGTCGGCTTGCAGAGTTACCCGCCCAACCCCTTCGTTTTTCCTCTTCTCATCGGTTTTGCCATAAGCCATCCTTTTTTTCAAGCGCCTCTTCGTGGTCCTTTTGAACCCGATCTGAAATACCTTTTCCGGCCGGCCCAGGTTTTCTTTCCAGTCCCCCTTGAGGGGGTTCTCCTGAAGACAGCCTTTTTGCCCCCCTTACAACGCGTGCCATTGGAAGAGTCTCACTGTGATTTTCTCGTCGCGTGGCGAACATCTTTCTGGTTCTTTTGCCGCCCCCCCGCGTCCGTTCAAGTCTGGAATGGAGTCCACTGTCTCTGACTCACACAAGTGGCCCACCAGGCATATTAGCAAGGGTTCTCCGCCCAGGTCAGGTCTATGTCAGAACAAAGACTACGGAGTGACTTCCGGGATTTTCCCAATGCATTTGTGCCTTCTTTTACGCTCTTTTGGCATAGAGTGTGACATTCCCCTGTGTTATGCCCAGCCGGGGCCTATTTTTACCAGTTTGAAGCGTATTTCATTGGTTAGCAACCCACACGTTCCAGTTAAGATTTAAACAAAGGTTGTGCTTCAGTTGTTTCCTGGGTATTTTATTCGCTATATTAGAAGCCCCCGCTTTTTTCTTCTTTTTTGTTTTAATCTTTGAGTTCCGCCTCTTTTGCTCGGGCTTCTTTATCTGCGCAGGTGTCAGTCCCGACGACGAAGCTTTGTGTAGTTAGTATTCCAAAGGTCTAACCCCTGCTCACCATATGATCTTCTTGGTAATTTTAGTAAATTTTTTTTGTGGCGTCTTTTCCTCCATTGGAAGACCCCTCGAGTAGCGGAGTTACTAAATGTCATTTTTATCCTGACTTGCGTTTTTGTGTGCTAGTTTTGCGATTCTTATCGAGCTTGTCATTGTAGAGTCGCATTTTAGTGAAGACTAATCGTGTTGTTTTTTTGTTTCTTTTCTTTTATTGATAAGGTTTGGGACTGTTTTTACCCATCGAGTTATTATTTTTATAAGAATTAGTGCTTGGTGGTTCTTCTTTACCCCTTCTAGGCCCCTTCCGTCCACTTTTCGCTTTCTTGAAAGGACGTGTTGGACACCTTCATTTTGGTTCTCCCCCCATGCCCCTTTCCAGCTGTCCCCCCCTGCCCTGTAGACTCCTCTTTTGTGTGAGTCTTTTTTAGTTCATTGCTTGTCGTTCATTGGAAATAGTTGAAGGAGTTCCACACGTCCTGATCAACTCGACTGTCCCGGAATCAAGCTCTTCGCCAAACTGCTTTGCCCTCCGCGTTTTTGTTTTTGAAACCCCACGTCCCAGCCCGCGTCCAATGAATCCGGACCGCCCCAAAAGGATTAGTCCTGACTGTTTTTCACTGAAGAGAGTAGATTAAGCATCTCCGGCCCGATCCTAACCGTTACTCCTGTCTCTTCCCACATAGTTCGCCGTCCTCTGAGAGTTCTCTTCCTGTTTGTCATTCTTCCACAGACCACAGAATTTATTTGGGAACCACAGCAGATCTTTTTTTTTGGATTGGGACCAGTGGCCTTTCTGCGAGCCCTTCTCTAGTTATTTTCCGTAAAACTCTTCTTTCCGTTCTACCCTGACTCCGTCCCCATATTTTCCCATTGCCTCAGATTTTTTTTCCCTCTGATCCTTCACCTGACGCGTTGCCAGATTTTTTTTCCTTTTTGAGAATACCTCGTCCCAATCCCCCACAGTTTGTGTCAAGCTTCCAATCTTCTTTCTTCCCCAACGTTCCTCCCCTTGTTGTCAAGGTTCTCGATTGTTACTTTCCCACGTCTGGCTTGCAAACCTTTCCCTCTGTATGAAGACGATCCTCTGTCCCTATGCAGTTGGTTTCTCCTTTGGTCTATTCGACGGCAATTTTTAGGAACATTCCTTCCCCTTAACGGACCTTGATCCAGCACTGGGCCTTTCCGTTTGTGTCGCATTCTTGCAACTCGTGATAACTCCGGCTGTTGGCGGTTTTGCCCCCTCCCAAGAGATATAGTTGTCCACCGACGCGCTCAATAATCTGTTCCAACGATTGGTTTTTTTTTTCTCGATAATTGTTGCCTCCTCCCTGAATTTTTCTTCCTCCTTCCTCGTATTAGTGCCTTTTGTGGGGTTGGTTTTTTTGTTTTTTTTTTTTCTTTCTGGGGTTGTTTGTGGTGTTTTTTTGGTTTGGTTGTTTGTGGGTTGCTTGTTTTGGTTGTTTGTGGTCGACAATCCCCCTTTAGCTCCTTGACTCCCCTTGGGTTTTTTCAAACCCAGCAATTTTTTTTTGGCGTTTTCCAGGAAGGACTCCTTATAAACAGGGAACCATCTTTTGACAACCGTACTAAATCAGTAACCGCGGAGCACTTTAACCTCCCCCAGAGTTGGGTGTTTGAGATCTGAATCCCTTTTAAAGCATGTTTTTTAATTCCCCCCCCTTCGGTTTTTTTTTTTTTTGCCCCAAACTTTGGAACCCCGTCCCTTGAGTGATTTTTTTTCAGTTCATTGTTTTTCTCGAGGTTGTACACCGTTTCGTTTTTCCCCTCCTTCCCAAGCAGCTTGTTCTCTATGACCCCAAATTTCTTTCCTTCCATTTTTGTTTGAAAAAAATTGCCTGTCAAATGGTTCGGGTATCTCCCAATCGGATCGGAAAACTTTTTCTTATTTACTTTCTCTAGATCTTCATATGTTGCTCCGTATTGCATGCACACCCCACCACTTTGAGATTTCTCTGTGCGCCTGTAATCCCCCACGTAAGTAAAACTGTATGTTTCTGTTCCATGTCATCCCTTCGTAAGTGCGAGTTGTGTCGTCTTTCTTCCCTTTTTTCGTTTAAGAGGCCCCCCCCATTCCAGCGTCCATGTTTTCAGAGTCCTCGTTGCGTTAGTTTAAGGGATGTTCATTCTGTCTAACCTCTCTTTTTTACTTCCCTTCCACCGTTTCCCGTATGTCTTTGTCCGCGATTATTTTTTCCCGTCCAGGAGAGTGTTACGCTCCGAGATGTTTCCCGTCGAAGAACGGGCACGCTTCGGTGGATTTGTAGGTGCCCCTTCTTGAAGGAATAGTCAGAATCCCTCCTCCTGAAAAGAGGTTTGTGGACTGCTTGCTTCACCAAGCATTGTCAGACGTTTTCCCTCTTTTGTTTAGCACTTCTCCTGTCCCCAACGTAACGTTCGTAATATAAAGAATTTATTGCGGAGTCTTTTCAGTGCAGCTTGTTTGTATGTGGAGCATGAGTGATGTTTCCTGCGGGGATATTGTCTCTTGGCGGAGCGTTATTTCCCTTCCCCCCCCCCCCACTTTGTCACGCAAGTCGATCCCCCTCTTTCTTCTTATTTTTTTCTTTCACTCCGGCCTCTGTATCCCCCACTGTTCAGCTCTATTTTTTACGCTCTGGCCCTTCCCTTTGACTCTCTCCGCCCTGCTTCCCCACTTCATTGGTGTGGCTGCGTGTGTCCCTTACTGTAACGAATGCCCCTCCGCTTTTTCGAACATCACGTACTTCGTTTTTTACATTTGTCCAGTTTTTCTTCTTCTCCCCCCTCTTTTTTCGATTTTTTTTTTTTCCTAAATTCCTTGCCCTAAAAGTTGGCAGCCTCCAAAGAGCTTCTGGAGTTCTCATCCTCAACGCTCCCCAACCTTTACTGACCCTGACGAGATAGCACTTTGAGGGTGTTTTAGCTGGATTTCGTTTAGTCGGCTACTAGGGCACCGCTTCCTTCAGGAAGTCTTGCTTTTGGCCTTCCGTCTTAGGGTTGTCGTTTTGATCCTTCTGGTCCCACAATCGATTGCGAACGTTTTCCGAATCTCATTTGTTAGGTTTTTTTTTCCTTTTTTAGGCACGGACCTAATTGCATGTCCTCGTTCCTTCTCAACCCCCCGGCCAAAACACACCCCTATCGGGTTCCTACCGCCTGGGGCTTTCGTCCTCCCCCCCCCCCCCCCCGCCCTCCTGGGGTGTGCCAGATTGATACTTTTTTCTTCTCTATGTCCCCTTTTGCTCACACTCTCTTCTCCGTGACTCTCGGTACTGATCTTCCGTATTTGCACGTTTTTTTTTCATTTGTCAAGCTCTTCTATTTTTTTCCGCACGGTTTTTAAAGCGTTCCAGGCATTTCTCTTCCCTGATGATTCTCTTTTTTTTTTGATACGGATTGAGCCATTTATCCGGTTATGCAGTCCCTATTGGAATTATCTTTTTCGCCCTTCAGTTCCTTTTTTTGCGCCTTGAACTCAATACTTTCCGAATCTTTTCCGTATCACAATTTGAAAACCTTTTTTTTCCTCTGCTGTTTTGTTTACTCGTGTAGTTAGAAGTCTTTTCCTCTGCCGTCCCCCTCTCTTGTTTGCAAATTTTCAAGGTCGACCACTGACTAACCTCTCCCCCCCCTCCCCATACCTTTCTGCCCCCCCCTTGTCATGCCACTCGCCAGAAGCACGGCTCCTCCTTAATCCTTATACCTTCCCCTCTAGGGGCCCCCCGACATTTTGTTACTGCGTGTTCTTCAATCCTTCTCTTTTTGGTCCCCCACTGAGGGCAAGATCGGTTTTGTGTGCTATCTTCCCTCCGAATCAGGTACAAGTGCTCTTCTTGTTTCTCACATGTGTTTACTCGACCCAAATTACTTTGCCTGTACAGTAATACTTGTTATGCCCCTAGGGGGGTTATTATGGACTCAGTGGGAGCGCGTCGTTTTTCGCCTCCCAGTGTTCAGCCCTCCCCCCTCGGAGTTTACATCGACGTGGGAGTGCCGTCAAATTTTTTTTCCCTTCATATTCATAACGATATCCCCTCCTTTGCGAAGACCGAATTTTGCCCCTTCCCTTTTTTTTCGCCGTCCACCAGAGTAACCCGAGCGTAATTTTATTCCTGTTTCCTTTCCCTGCCCACTCCCCCCCTGCCGTTTTTTTAATTTTTCATTCTTTTCTCCTTTTTGTTCTCTGATTTTATCTGGGCCTTATTTTGGTTTTGCGTTTCCGCTTCTCTGCCGCGATGGCGCCCCCCGTTTCCCTGGTTTTTGAAACCCCTTTTGCCCTCCCGTGGGTCGTTTTTTACGGGAGGTTCTAGCTCGGGAAATTTTCCCACCAACTCTTCCCTGACCTTGTAGGTAAGGTGCAGGAGTAGTATTTCTTTTTGAAATCTTTCTTTTTCCGCTAGCTACCTTTTGAAAGGCCTCCCTCGACCATGGACCCTTCTTTCCCTTGCCCGGTCCTTACTGGAGCGAACTTTTTTTTTCTACCAAACACGCGCTAGGGCGTGTGCCAATGGAGTTTCTTTTTTCCAACCCCCCAAACCGCCGTTTCCTCTTTGATCTTTCTCCCACAAAAAAGCTCCGCGGTCCTCATGTTCGGTTCCCTGCCTTACTACGCGCGGAGTTCTCGTTGAGGGATCTTTTTGGGACCTTCGGACTCTTTTCAAGTTTGCCGTATTATGCTTTCTTCTTTTTTTAGTCCGACTCTGTTGCAATTCCGACCGAGCCCCTTTAAGAACTCGCGTTGCTTCCTCCTTCCCCGATCTAATCCCTTTGACCCGATGCCCACAGTCAGATCTTTTTCCTTTTTTTTTTCATTCGGTGAGGTATTTTTCTTACAATTATGGTTCTTTACTTGTCTTTCTAAATACCTTCCTTGAATTGATGATGCGGCCCCAATGGCTTCTTCCGGCGTTTAGGCATGCGCCCTCGCGATACGATAGGAACCCTCACTAACGTGGCGATCTTCTCACTAGATTCCCCAACGTTACAATGATGCATCCGTTCCAGCTTGCCAAAATTCCCAGAAAGTTAACTCTCCCATTCTTCCAGAGGTTTCGAGTTTTGGAGCCATAACAATGTATGCTTTTCCAATTATTTCATCTCCTTTTTTATTCTCACGAATAAGCAGGAATAGTCGGGTTGACCCTCCCCCTTTGTTTGTGCCTAGTTCGCAGCCTTCTTCCCCCTATCTTTTTTTTGCTTCTCCTCATCAACCCCACCACATGCCCCCACCTTGAAGTAGGGAGATCGCTTGTGCCACTCGATTTTGGCACTGGTTGATAACCCGACCCCCCCCCCCATGGTGTGCCAAGGTTCTTCTTCCTTTCCTGACTAATATTTCCCGCTAGTAGGACCGATCTCCTTCATACAAACATCGTCTTGCTCTGCTTCAGCCCCTCGTTGCTTTGTTTTTGTGTTTTTCCCGCGTTCGCCTATTGTACTTTTTTTGGGGATGCTATTACCTTTGATCCCACACCCCCCCCTCATTCGAGATGCCCCCTTTCCTTCGAATTGCAGTTTGAAAACTTTTTTCCCCCCCTATCAGGTTTTGCGGGACCTTTTTTCTTATTTTTTGCATCCCGGTGTTTTCTCCCCCTCGTTTCGGCTTTTTCGTCCAAACAGCCCTTTTTTCCCGTGAGTTGATGCCCTTTTCTAGGCATCGCCTCACCCTCTGTGGAAGTTAGAGCGTAATCACCTCTCTCCCAGTTTTTTCGCTTCCCCTTCGTTCCCCTCCACCCCCCTTTTCTGGCTATGTTGGTTTGGTCTTTGCTGTTTTTGTGTTCGTTAATTTGGACTCACTTTTACGAAGGATTTTGACTCCTCTTGCACATTACAACGCTGGCGCCTCCCTCCCCCTCAGGTCTTAGTACCCCCCTCAACTGTGGTTCACTGCCTTTAATAGAATCCCCCGGTCTTCTCTATACTTCCTTTTTTTTCCGAGTCAGTCCCCCCCAAAATTTCTTCCGCCCCCCACAAAACTCTTAACTGTTCCCCCCAGATTTAAAGAATGCCCCCCATCCCTTCTTTTTCATGGGAGTTCGGTTCTGACGATTCCTTCTTTTTGACCCCATATGGAAAAGGACTTTGCCTGCGAGATTCGTTTTCCATCAAATAGTCAAGTTTGACCCACCTATGTACCCTGCGTCGGGCCTTCCCTCCTTTTCGAGGTGCCCCTATATTTGTTTTTCTTGCCCGATTCCCCCTGCTGGATACGAATTCGTCAAGTTGTCCGCACCTTGCTCCTTTTTTTTCTTCTGTGAGTTGAATCCCCCGCCCCCATTCCCAGTCTTGATTCCGCACCGCGCACGGAACCCCCTTGATTGGTTTTTCATCGTTCCCAAGAATCACCGTGACATTCTTTTTGGTCTTTTTAGGAGTGCCTCCCAGCTTTTCCTTTTGGTTTTTTGGGGGCTTTCGTTTATCTTCGCCGACCTTTAATTCTAGATGGCCCTCATTCGGTTGCCCCATTCGATTGGTGACAGGGTTTTCAATGATGTTGTCCTTCGAGCCAAAGAGGTGATTTCTGAGAATATTTCCCCTCTTTCGTGGACTTCGGTAAGACTTTGCCCCGGGTAAGCTTTTGCCCCGCTCTTTTGCATTTTTAAATTGATTTTCCACCGACTGGGCTTTCCCAGTCAAGGGTTTACCAGTTCCCATTCTTTCTCCCTTTGATTCCGGGATTAAGAGCTCCCCTACAACCCCCCCTCGTTTTCAGGGTACAGTAAGTTTGATTTCTTCGTCCCTCTTTGGGTTTTTGCGTCTTTCTTCCCTCTGTCCACCTTCTGTTTTTTCCCTCCCCGCTTTTTGCGATAAGCCCCCCTCATCGCCTATGTCCGGGCTCCTCCGCCGCACTAACGTTTTCCCTGGACCAGTCGGCCTTCCCTCAGTTGGTGCTTCGACCTGACGAGCGGTTCACCGCCCCCAGTTTTCGATGCACTTTCTTCCCCTTACTTGAGGGGCTTCTATCTTTTTTTTGCTGCCAACCAGCGGTGTACCCAGAGTGTCTTTTTCCTTCCCGCTTAAGCTACCCCGCCCCCCCCCGTCCTTTTTCAGCTCCAGTTGCTACCTCGTCGGCCTTGAAGGGAAGAGTAATTTTTCCCCCCCACAACCGAACGAGTCCTTGGAAGCTTCCCCCTGAATTGTTGTATTTCTTCATGGCCAGAGTCTTTTTTGCCCGACACTTTTTTTCTTTCTTCCATCGCTGTTTGCCCAGTTTCCTGCTTAGTTGGGAGACCACCCACGTACTTTTTTTTGAAATTTTTCATGTCCCTGCGTTCGGTTCGGATGTCCCTCTTCCCCCTTTCCTCCAGTACACGATTTACTTCTTCGTTTGAACTCGAGTGCCGCTTCTCTGTTCTGATAGTTTTTCGTCGCAGGACTTTTTTTTTTTCCTTCGAATTGAGTTGTTCAGAATCTTCTCCCCACTCCCTCTCTTTTCCTCCCGGAGAAATGGTTTTTTTTGCGTTTTCCCCCCTGACCCTTCCTGTGCCGAACTTTTTTAGCGGGTCTTGCCTTTTCCCCCAGTACATGAGACAGTGCCTGGTTTTGCGTTCTTTGCAGCTGCCGGATCATCGTGTCCTTTTCCTTACTTCCTCTTCCGCCGTGGTGTCGTTCCGGTCTTCTTGTCAATCTTTTAATGGTCGTCGGCCGCTGGGGATCATCCTTCTTTGCGTTGTTTTTTTTTAAGTTTATTTGTCGCCCCCCATTTTCGTGTCCCCTGACTGTTTTTTTTCCCGTTTGACTTCCCCCCCCTTTTCCCGTACCCAAGCTGACCCTTGCATCTCCTTCTCTCCCTTTTTTTTGAGTATTTTACGATCTATCCTTTGTTAGGATTGCTTACATTGGTCTCTCCTTTCCTTCTCCCAACCCAGTAATGGTCACTCTCCCTTTCGTGCACCCGCCCCTTCCTCTACCCCTGAACTTCCGTCTGTCCCCCGTTCGCTGAGACTTTCACCCTAGTCAGTTCCTTCCCCAAAGTTATCCCGGAACGACCCCCCCCCCGATTTCTTCCATGAAATGTTTTCCAACTGCCCTGCCGCCGCCAGGCAGACTTTCGATTTCCTGCCGCGCCCCTTCCTATCCTCACCTTTACGCCCTTTCTCAACCTTCCGTTTGCTACTTTCCTCTTTTTCCCTCTTTTTTAGAGTGACGGACGCGTCAGCCCTCTTATCCTTTTTTCCGCCCCACATTCGATTTTTTTTTTTTGGGAGCCTTTTTTCATTTTTGCGATCTTCCAGTCTCCTTGAAACCTTCTTTTGCGCCGCGACCCTCTCCGCCAACCTCGTTTTCGAGCAATTCGTCACTGCAGTTTTTATTGGCTACCGCCTTTCTCCCCTTAGAAGCCCCTGATCTTTCTCAACCGTTTTTTGTTCCTTTTCCCGTCTTCTTGGTTGGTCCCAACGTTCCCCTCTGTCCCCATCTTTGCGCCCGCGATTGGTTTTCTCCCCCCAACTTTGTTTCACCTCTTTCCAGGCAACCTACCGAGCATTCAGACCCCCCTTTGGTTGATTGCATTTCCGTCCTCCTCTTCTGTTTTGAGTACATTATACTCTTCGGTTTCTTCCCTCTCATGGGCCTCGGGCTGGTTGGCCTTTTTTAATATTTCTCTTGCCTTCTCCTGCTCCTGTTGGGCGGGAACACACTCCCCTTCCCCTCAGACGCGATCCCATTCCATTACTTCGTTGTGCTTAAGTCTTCGAGCCTCTCTCCCTTCATCCCCCACAGTTTTTTCCGTACTTCTTTCTTCGTTTTCACTCAAGGCGATTTCTTTTCTCAGACCCACAGATTTGGCTAAGCCAAACCACCTTACTGGTTTTTTTTGAGATATGTGCTGACGATTATTAAACCAGGTTCCCCCACACCAAAACCCGGTTACAGCCCCATTCCCCTCCCCGAGTAGGTCCCCCTCCCCCCTCAGTCTCGGTGTTAGGTTGGAGTGCTTAGTCCATCCGTAAAAGCCCCTTCAAATCAAGAGGTTTTTTTCAACCTTCGGCACTCCCAGGTTGATTGTCCCCTTTTCTCAGATTTCGATTTTTTTTTTGAGTTGCATCTTTCCAGGAAAGTGTCGTTTTTCCCCCCGTCCAAGCATTTTCTTTGAGAGTTCACAACATCTCTCCCCCTTCTTGATGGTTTCCGCTGGGAAAACTTTTTTTATCATAACCCTACCACCTCCGTCCATACTTTCCCCTTCTGTGACATGCGGGCCTTTGCAGGACTCTCTTGATACCGTCCCGTTTTCACACCCACCAAACCTTGCTCTTCTCGTGAGATCTTGAGACAAGAGAAAAAATCCCCCACCGCTTATGCACTCGGTCTGTGCCCCATGTTTTCCCCTTTATTCCGTTTGCTGGGTTCTTTCTTTCTCTGCACTTTTTTTCCCGTGTTTTTGGCTTTTCTTTGGCAAATCCGATTCCAGCTCCCCTAGAGGCCTCTTTTTCCTTCTTTGCCCTGTGATATTTTATTTCCTTCCTAGTGCGAATATGTTCAAGGAAGTCCACCGGACTCTTCCTCAAAGTTTTACCGTAGGCGATTGTTTCTCTCCTCGATTTTCAGACCCCCCTTTCCCTATTGTTCTTTCCCTTCGATCTCGGGGCATTCCTCCTGAGTGAATTTTCCAGCTTTTCCCTAGTGCCTTCTAGGATCCACTCCCCGCCGCATTTGCCCTATAGATAGCTTTTGGTTTTTTTTCCCCCCCTGGTTCATTGTCCGATTTCAACCTCTTTTTTTTCTTTCGCACTTATCCTACAAAACTCACGTCGACCCTGGAACTTGTTATTTTTGGGCTGTGCAGCCCCCCTGTTTCTCTGGAGTGGATCCTTTAGTTTTTTCTAGCCAGTCTTGTCCGTTTCCCCGGAAAATTGTCTACTTCGCACCCGGCGGTCAAAAACTTTCAAAGAATCCGCTCTGCGCCCTCCGGCGACCCCCTCTTTTTTTCGCGGAACTTGTCTGCTATCCCCCCCCCTTCAGTTGTGCTCCAGCATGTTTTATTCCTCCCTTTTTAGGATGATTTAGCCTTGCCATTCACTCTTGTCGCTTGATGCTTTTTTTCCCCCCTGATTCGTAAGTTTCCCTCCTCTTTTGGCTGCTCCAATCCTTTCCCCTTTTTTTACTTTTGCGTCTCGGGAACCGATACTTTTTCCCCCCTTTTTCCATGTTGACTCTTATTTTCCCTAATTTTGTCTGTTTTCTGTTGCGTCCCCCCCTGCCTCTTCCTCCCAAGATATTAGGATGCCGTTGCTCCGACTCCCACCTCTAAACACGATACTTTTCGATCCCCCTCTCGCTTTTGGTTTGTTTAGATGTGGTTAGTTCGGTTCTTTCCTCCAGTGGAAGATGCCCCCCATAGGCCATTTTTATGATTCTTTTGCCTCCATTTTTTGTGTGTTCTCATCTACCCCCTTTTCCAAATCGTTTTAAGCTGGTTCCGCCCCTACGACTTCAAGCCAGAATTCCCGGTTGCCCTTTTTTGTTGCCTGATTTCCCTTTCCTTTCCCACGAGCATATTGTCCCTCGTTCGGCCTCCCCGTTCCCAAAAAACAAGATTCTGATTTAATTCTTAGGGCCTTCCTTTGACCATCCCCCGTCTCCGTAGTTTGCTTCAGTGCTTCCGGACCCGATTCTAACTTTGTTTTTTAAATGCTGGATAACACTAGCCTCTCCTTTTCCTAATTATTGACGTCGTTACCGGTCTTTTCCTTTTTTCCAAGCTATCAGGCTTGAGTACTCGTACTATTTTTTGTGGCAAAAGATAGTGTTCAGCTCTCGCCCTTGTCTTTGACCTCGGATGTTTCTTTTATCTTTTGCCCTCATCCCTTTTGCCGAATATTCTTCCCCGTAATGAGTTCTCGGGTTTCCCCCCCTCAGTATTCTACAATTTTTTCGTTATGTCCCCCCTTTGTTCCCCCCGAGGATCTGCTGGTGGTTCCATCGTCGATTCTGGATATTAGCCTTTTTTTTCCAAGTCAGATCTTTCTTGTCAACATTCCGTCATTCCCCTTCCTACCAAGCCATTGCTAAGGCCTTTTTTTCATCCCCCGGCCGCCTTTCAGCCCTAAATCCAGCTTCCCTCCATCCGCAGTGTATGAAACCCTCTTTTCCTATTTTTTCGTGTGTCTTTTCCCTCGTTCCTTTTTTTTAGTTTTTGGCACTTCACCCGTTCAGTTCTTCTCCGGTTTGTTGGATATCTGTCCGTAAGACACCTTTTCACACTGCCTCCTCCTTTTTTTTTTGGTTTGTTTGACACCCTGTTTTTTCCATCCTCTCCCGTACCGTCATGCCTTTAATCCCTTGCTTAAATAGGTTCGAGTTCTTCTTTTTCTTTTGAGCTGCTAGCTTAAAGAGATGTTCACCAATATTTCCTTTCCTATTTTTTTTTGGTTCCAGCTTTTTTTCAGCATCCCGCGCTCCGCCCCCCCCTCTTGTCCCAGCAGACAGGAACGTCGGGCAAATCCTTTTTCTCCTCCACAGAGTAAAACGAGTTGTAATCGCGCACTTCCCTCCCGAGAAGCGTTCCCGCCCTGCCCGTTTTCCCTT
>Ga0179593_1415683_pt1 | contig 16668 bp, 22 predicted proteins | sample CZODoug2_1_08_16_FD_185931 | JGI IMG/M metagenome (GOLD analysis project Ga0179593, IMG submission 185931) | Vadose zone soil fungal communities from Angelo Coast Range Reserve, California, USA - CZODoug2_1_08_16fungal (PacBio error correction) | ecosystem: Environmental > Terrestrial > Soil >... | reverse complement strand
ACCAACGTCCAGATACAGCTATCCGGAGCTAACCAGATGTTTGCGAAGGACTAGCCCTGCATTTCCTCCTTTTCCCCTTCACCGCCTTTCTTCTCCCACAGAATCATCATTCAGATTTCCTTCCCTTCATTTTCCAACTCCTTTTCATGCCTTTCCTACTAGAACCCCCTCTCCTCTCCTGTCGGTTTATTCCCCACTTTCTCGATTTTCGACCTGTGAATCGCACACAAACAGCAAAAATTCTCCCTTCCCAATTTTCACTGACTTCCTTGCTTTTTTCGTCCTTTCTTTTTTTTCTGAATCCGTTGACTAGGGTTCCCTATCAGCATATTAATAACGCATGCGTGTCCCCCCCCTCCTTCCGCTTTCCCCGGCCCCCCCCTCACTGTTTACGGCACAAAACCCCCTTTTGGGAATAGACGACTTAGCCAGGTAAGGCCAGTCCCCTATTCCCTCCCCTTTTTCCCAGGCGCCTGCTCTTTTTTCACTCAACATTTTGGATGTGATATCCTCTTTTCCCTCTTGTCTTGATTCTTTTATCATCATATTTGCGCTTTCCCCCCACTTTCCATGAGTTCTTGATGTTATCTCTCCCTCCTCATTTTTATTTTTCGAAGCACTTGACCCAACGATAAACCGTCAACGCCTTCCTCTTCCCCCGAGCCGCCCTGAGCGACCGCCCCATGATTCTTTCAAGAAGATTCGACCGCTAGTTCTCCTAGCTGAACCCCCCCCCCCTTTTTTTTCTCCCTTGCTAAAGGCTTGACCGAAAGCGACTCGGATTTTTTTTCTCTCTTCTTTTCTAGCCCCTTGAATTCCTCTGAAGGTTAACCGTCGAGATACCCTGCATCGGTTTTTTCGTACTGATCTTCCCTTCTCTGCGCGCTAATCCCTCTCCCTTCCATAAATTTGAAACCCTCTCTCCCTCCCTCAGTTTTCTGCCCTGATGGCCAGTTTTCTCTCCTTCAGCAATCAGTTGTCTTTTTCCCTTGACTGCGCCGCCGACGCCCCCATTTGCACAGCATCCTTTTTCCAAGACTGACCAGTTTCTCCTTTGTCCCTTCCTTTTCACTCTCCTTTCCTATAAGAATAGACTTCTTGCCTTGAGCGTCCTCCTTTTTTTGTGTTGTCGAGATGTATGGCCACATCTTTCACAGTCCAGGCGCTACAAAAGTTGACCCCTCCGGGAGGAAAAAGAGTCTTAGCGGCGCGCGCTTCGACTGACCTGGACTGCTGTAGTCCTCTTTTTTTAGGTTCTTCTTTTCTGCTTCCTTTCAATCTTTTTTAGTTTTGATCTCAAACTAGAGATCCTGCAGAACCTTCTTTCTCGCGTCCGATTTCACACTTTTTTTTCTTTCCTCTTTACTGAGGTTTTCCCTCTCTTCGCTTTCTCCCTTCCTGTATTTCGCCCTTTCTCCGACAAAACTCTAGTCCCCCGCCACTTGGTAACCTTTTTAGTTTTACATACCGTGGAAATGACTACATCCTCCCGACCTCTCTGAGCCTCTTTTATCAGAATGCTACGATGCGACTCAGGCTTGAGCCACCCCTCCCTAGATTTCCTTATAGGAAACATGGTCCTGTCGCATCTGAACCCTCCCTTTTGCTTTTTTTCCCTCAGATTAGGGGCTTAGCCTTTTTTACAATTCCCTCATTCCCCCCACTGTTAAGGTCTGTAAACAGCAAACACCTTCCCCCAGCGGCCGGTCATATGAGAGGTGAGACGCGCAACCCTATTCTCTCGTTGTAGTGTAACTTTTTTTTTCGACTTCTTCCTTACCTAGACCTGCCCATCTTTTACTTACTTTTTTTTACCTATTTTTTTTTTCCCATTTTCCCTTTGTTTTGGTTTTCACAATTTTTTTTTCCCCCCCTTTTTTTTTTTCCTGGGTGCCCTTAGTTAATCAGCCCCCTATTCCCCAATGCTTGCTTTTTTCTTAGGACGGCCGGTAGAACGTCATTACTGTGAGAAATAAGAGATCCCCTTTATTCTTCCCACGTTTTTTTATCTTCGAATCCCCGCTAACCCCCCCTTACCTTTTTTTGGGGTTTCTTTGACAATGGATCGCGCGGGCCCTGCATGCCGCGTATCCTGGCTGCGATGCGCCAGGCCCCCTTCCCAAATAACTCCCTATGGCCGCCTTTTTTCAGCCGTTCCCTTGCCGGATTTTCTTTATAAGCTTAATTTTTTTTTCTTTTTTTCCGCTTCATTGTTCTGAGCGTCCTCTCTCTCTGCTCACCCTACTTCATCGCCGAAGCATGCTTCGCTCTACTTCCTTCCTCAGGAGTTTTGAGAGAATGCCACCGTCAGTACTTTGCAATGATTCCCCCCGTTCTTGATCTCAGCGGGCCGGTGACTCTGCCCCTTGGCTGCACTTTACTTATTGCTGGAAAGCACTCTTGTACAGGTTGGGATAGTGATTTCTTTTTCTTTTTCTCGTCCCCTGGTTTAGATTCAAAGTTCCCCCCTCCCGCACCCGTGTTTTTCGAGCCTGTTCCGTATGCTGCAAATGCGGAAACCTCTGCACCCGCCCTTCTCAGGACGTCCCGAGTCGTCTCCGGTCTGAGCCATACCGTTCGTGTCGAGAAACCCCCACATTTAGGCCCCAATTAACTTCTTTGTCTCAGCCCCTTCTCCCGTGCAGTCATAGAAATCAATTCCGCTGCGTCGGTCTGTCGCAAGCGCCTTTTCTACTTCAGTGTTTTCCGCCTGCGGAAGACGGTCGCAGATTTCCCTCGTCCTCTGGACAGTTTTTTTTTATTTTCACAGGAACATTCAGGATTTTTCTTTTGACCGATCTTTTGACCTTCTGTCTTTTAAGTGTAGCCCGACGACACTCCCTGCCAGCGGCGAACCCTTCCTTTAGCCGCGGTCACTCGTCGCTTCTTTTGATACCTCCTTTTTTTCCCTCCGCTCGCCTGTCCAACTTCAGTCTTTTTTTTTTTTTAAGCCAAGTTTAACACTAATATTAGCTGTCCCCCCCCCCCCCCCCCCCCCCCCCCACCTCCTTAGTTGAAGTAGACCATTGGTCTGCTCGTCTTCTTAGGCTCCTGCGAGCCTTATCTATTTTCATTCCTTCCTCCGCCCTCTCGGCCCTGAAACGTGTCCCCTATCGACAGCTCGCTTCCCCCTGCCCTGGCCTTAGCACTAGCAAGGGTATTTAAGCCCCTTGTTCTGATTTCGCACCGGCGTCTTTTTTCTTCTTCCTCGATCATCGAACATCTTTCCAACAACCCCCTCCTCTGCCCCTTGCTCCGGACATATTTCTGATAAGCCACACTGCTTTGCTGTCTCCCCCTCTCGCCCTTTCTCCTGTCCTTTGTTTTTTACCCAATAGCCCGATGACTCACTGAAAGCCATGACTATTGAAAAATGTGTAGAGTTTCCCCTCCCTTTTATGCTCAGAGTGTTACTGTTTGACGGTCAATGAGGTCGCTAAATGTCATCCCACCGCCCCCCCCCTCCCCCCCCCCCCCCCCCCGCCCCCCCCCCCCCAATATGCTTTCCCTTTAATTCCATCTTTCCGTTGCCCAACTTTTTTCTTAGGGCGTGAGAGGGTGCTTCTCCCCTTAGCTTTTGCTATACCCCCGAACCTCCGATTTTCCGACATTTCACGTAACCCATTTCGAGTTTCCAATAAGCAGAAAGTTACTAACGCTACCTTTTTCTCCAGGACAAGTTTCTCCCCCCTGATACTATGCGCTCGGCGGAAGTCTACACCCCTAGACAGAGATTCAACCCTCGAGTTTTGGAATGGTCCCAGTGGCACAGAAATCGCCTGATCCGGACATTCTTTTTAGGATTCCCTCCCCATCTCGTCGCTGACCATTTTTTACGATCCTTTTCTTTTTTCCCCCTTCTCTTGTCTGAAGTGACTGTCCTCCTCTGAAACACCTATCCTCCTGGTCACCCCCCCCCCCCCCCCCTCTATTTGTTCCCCCCTTTAATTCAATTTCCCTTCTGCCCCCTTCATAGTTTGATCGTTTGAGTCATTTTTACGCCGAACCCATCGAATTGCGGATCCTCCCTAGAGCCGATTTATCATGAATTTTTTTATAAATTTTCTTTGCTTCCCCTCGTCCTCGCCGCCTGTCTCCCAGTTCACAGCGCACTTCATCGCTTCCGAGTCCTCGAGTCACTGAAACCACGCTCGCTGGCCATTCTTCTTCGCACTTAGCGCATTTGCGGGCTCTCACTGCGTTGCTTTTTTCCTACGTAAACGTTGAGTTCAGCCTCTCTCTTTCCTCTCCCCCGTTTTTCTGTTCTTCTATTTTTTTTTTTTTTTTTTTTTTTTTTTTTTTTATTTTTTTTTTTTTTTTTTTTTTTTTTTTTTTTTTTTTTTTTTTTTTCAACCCTTTTTTTTACTTATGTCACCCCCCAAAAGACCTGTCTTCGTTTTCTCATCTTTCGACCTCCTCATCGTCTTTTTCTGTGTATCGTGAGTCCTGCAGTCACCTCCGAGCTTTCAAATGTGATCGTGTGTCTGTGTCCGCGCCTTCAGGTTCCTCCCCTCCATTTACTGATTTTTCAGCTCCAGGCTTTTGATGCTCCGAAGGAGCCTGACATCTATGTCTTTTCCTAAAGAGTCTTCCCCCCCCCAACCCGCCCTGCGAAGGCCATGCTATTAAATGATATACACTACACATGCCCTCTTCTTCCTACGATGTTTTTCCGGCTTTACAGCAGCCCAACAGTGTCCGTTTATCACGACACGGAGTACCCCCACTGGCAACCTCGCCTTTGCCAACGCGTACGGCTCTTTTCTGACTTTTCGCACATTTTTTTCTCCGCACAATGCCCCAGCTCTCCCTTGTTGAATCTCTGTCCTGGTGACTCCTGTGTTTTTTTTTTCCCTCATCCCCTCGCTCCCGTTTTTTTTTTTAAGACCACGCGTTTTTTTTGACGAATCTACGCCAGATCCCCTTTGTTGAAGCATTGTCATCCTCGCGGATGTTGTCCCAGCACAAAGGCTGATCCTAACCTTTCTTTCCTGATCCTCCCTGCCTCCCTTTTCTTCCGCAGTTTTTACTTTTCGTTTGCCCCCAGATCTGCCAGGACTTTTTCCTCCCCCTCCTTGAACCCCCGCCCACCAGCCCCGCCGCTTTTTGGGCCGTGTCGTCTCCCAAAGCGTGAAAGTTTGGATTGCAGTCCTTCCCAGATCTTCTTCGCGGTGTCAACCCAAAAGGAAGGACATTCACCCTGGAGCGGCGAGTCTCTACCTTTTTTTTTTCTTAAAACTGAGGTTTGTCTACAGATATTTTTGATTTTTTCCCCCCCCCCCCCCCCCACCTCCGCTGCTCGTCTTTTTGTTCATCTCTATGAATACGCCGCCCCCCGAACTTTTGCCCGTGTCCAGAACTCCCCCCCGTAGACGCCCCGACGTGGGTACCTCCCTCGGTGACCCAAGGCCATGCATTCTGATTTTTCCTTCTTTCGGGATCCTACCCATTTTTTTTTCGCACGCCTCCAGCGTCCCTTACGCCCTTATCCTTGAAATCTCGCGATACATTTCTCCTTCTCTTCACTTCCCCCACTTTTAATCTCTCCCTTACAATTGGCCGACTCACCTTTCGCCTTTCCTTTCCTGTAGACGCATTGTATTTACCTCTTACCGGAGGGCAAGCTTCTTTTTCCCTCCTAGCTGACTTTCAACAGTAGTTACCACCATCGGCTCAGGGCCCCGGACCCTTCTCCCCCCTTCCTTTCCGCGGAGTGTCGTTACGTCTTCTCGCTTCCCCATACGTGAATTCTCCCCACATATCGTTCAAACACTCTAGAGGTCCTTCCGTCCCCTTCTTTTTTCCCACACTTGTAATTTTTTTCAATCTACCCTTCTCCCCCCCTGTTTCCACAAAATGCACGTCCCCTCTTCGAAGCGCTTTTTCTGTTTCCCCGAAGAGGACTTTTCTTTCCTACATTTTCCATCTTTTGGCTCAGAGCTTTAACTTCCCCCCCCTTGACTTTGTACTCCTTTTTTGACCCGACAACCCCCGAGGTTTTCCTTGCACCCCCCGCTACATGAGTTACCCTGTCCCGCCCTTGGCTTTTTGCCCCCTCACTGGTTGCTTGGCCCCTTTTTCGTATATAACACCGGTTTTTTGCTGCTTTCCCCCTGGTAAGCAACTCCCACGACTCCTTTCGCAGCCTTAGTCACCCCCCTTACAGATTGCGATGTTCCCTTCCTCCCATCCTTTTCTTTTTCCCCTTGTTATTCCCCAATGCACCGTTCTACCCGGCCGGTCCCTTTCTCACATCCAATGCTCTCTCACTCTCACTTCGTCCCCAACACTCTGCCCCCCTCCTTCCCTCTCTTCGTTTGATTTCCCCCTTTTAATCGCTCGACAATTGGCCAGCACCCAACTATTTTTTCCCTGCACAGCAATGCGACTTACTTTTTCTTTTCGAGACCCCTTATCGAGATTTATTTGTGTTCTTTTCCTGTGCCCTATTCTTCCTCCACCTTTCCTCCCTCAACTGCCGTGCCCAGAGAGAGGGTCATCCTCGATCACCACCCGCACGTTTCTCGGCAACACACCTGTTTTCCTTGGTGACCCCTTCCTTAGTTCCTTATAACATAGGACAGCCTTCGTCCCCGGTTAGGATACCGCCCAGCAAGGCACGCATTGCGCTTCCCCTTTAGATTTTCTCCGTTTTGCGTGATTCATTTTTTTTGCACCCTCAACCCCCCCCTTTCCAGTCCTGATGTCATCTGGATTTACATCTCCTAAGTGTTGCGTAATCGTCCCTTTTTTTTGGACCTTGTACCATTTTACAAACTCCTCCCCCTCTCCTTGTTAGTGCGGGGAACTGCCCCCCTCCCCTCTGCCCGCTTCGCTTTTAAGACTGACCAGTTCTATGTTTCGCAGAGGTCGTTCCTATTGGCTCCTTTATGCGTCCCCATTCTGCTTCTCCTTTTTTCGAACAGGTTATCTATAAGTGACTTCACAGAATTTTTTCCAGTTCAGAGTAATTTCCTCTTTTTTTGCGGAAACTGCTCTCAATACCTTACGGGCGCCTTGGCAGAATAAGAATCCACCCCTTTTCCCCAATGTCCCTCCCCCCATTTATCTCCGCTCTCATGTAGTTCTGTTTTTTTTTTCTGCCCTGACCATCACTACCTTCTTCTTATCCTATCTGTTCCGCCCTGACCGTGCCCCCCTTTTTCTCCATTCCCTGCAGTCCAAACGGTTTAGCGCAAGACTGTTTGCATCAAGGCCATGATTCGCCTTTTTTTTTCGCTGAATTGACTTGCTTCTTCTCATCTCCCCTCCCTTTTCTTTTTTTCTAGGATGCGATCTTCAAGCAATTTCCAGGAGCGCCTTCTGAGATTTCTTATTCCCAACATGTATGTTCCTTGGTTGGACTGCATTTTTTGACTGCTGTGCTACGTACTTGACAAGAGCATACGGTCGCCAGTTTTCTTCCCCCTGGTCCTCTTTCGTTGCCTGATCTCCGCCTGACCAATTTATGAAGAAAAAATGAGCTATCTCAATTTTTCTTCTTTTACTTGTTGTCCTCGAGTGTGTTCGATTTCTCCTCTCGCCCGTAAGATTCTTTACCTCGTAATCCGCGGAAACAGATCGACTTTCCCCCTCCGTTCTCCCTTCCTTCCCCCCACAATGGATAGTGAAACCCCGAACGTCCTCGAGTAGACTGTTCTCCCCCTTCTCTTTCCGCACTGGCGCCTTTTTTTCTGACACAGAAACTTTGCTGCACGACGAGCTCCTGGCCTGGTCTTCTTCTCCCAATTTTGTGATGTTCTACGTATGTCCTTTCAAGTTTTCTTTCCCCCGTCTTGACTCTTCTGATGTCACCCCTAACATCAGTCCGCCGATGGTCGATTCTCTTTATTCAGTGTCCGCAACTGCTGATCCTCCGCGCTTACCATGCACCGAGATCGCTGCCTTCAGTCTTTCATTCTTTTTTTCCTTCCTTTTGGAGTAGCTCAGACTGATAGGGCGAACGGTTATCCTCTTTTTTTCTCCTTTCTTCCCCCGATTCATCGTTTTTCAAACATTTTTTTTCTTCCCCCGTTCTGTCTCTTTTTGCTGGGTGAGCATCACCCTCTGAAGTCCAGTTCCTTCCTTCTCTGTTCCATCTGCGTTTTCTTATACTGACCGCCAATCCACTACCATCTCTGCCTCCCCATGCCTCTTCAGTACCACCAGTCTTCGTGACTTAGCCTTTTTGGTTTTTTTTCTAGTGCTAGACCCCTCTAAGGGATCCCCTCTTCCTCCGTGGATTTTTCCTTCCGGTTTTCATCTGTTTAGGCCCTTGAATGGAAATCCTCGGTTTTGAAATTCCTCCGAGTATTTTTTCCCTCCCATCATGTTTTCGGTCCTTTACTATCCATTCTTCTCGTCTACCTTGTTCTGCCGCCGCTTCCCCTTCGGCCGCTCCTCCTTTGTTTATCAAGTCCTGTCTTTTTCTTCTCGGTTGAGGTTTACCCCAGGCTTCCCACTCCCCCTCAACGTGAACATCGATTGGTCCGTTTCTCTCCACGGCCCCCGAAGGGAGGCCCCATCCCCATCTTCCCTTTCATCCCTTTTCTTTTTTTCACGTTTATACGCCTTTCGTGATTTCGATTTGCCCCCCTTTCGTTCACAATAAGTCAGCTATCATTTTTCTTCTCCCTTCCGCCCTCGTAATATATTCCCTTTCCCCTTTCTACTCGTAAGCGAATAAAATGATTCTTTTCCTGATACGCTGTCATTTGTTCTACTGCGTCTCCTTTTGGTCTCATTTTTCGCTTGCCATAGACATCTTGTTCTTCCGTTACTCTTTCGAATCTGAGTTTTTCTTTTCGAGATCGTTCGTTCTTTTCCGCCTCCCCGACGACCCCCCTCAATGACCTCCAGGAGACCTGCAGGTCTAGAAGGATTTCCCCCCCGTAGCATAAACGTGGTCGCCGACTTGTCTCGCTGTGCCTTTAATCCGCCGAGGAAAAAAAAACCACATATGCTGTCCTTTTGACCCCTCCTCCCAAGTTTCCTCGTCTATACTAGATTGCCGACCCTCCCCTCGAGTTCCTGTATTGATTGGACGTCGCGTCTTCTTTTCTTCTACCAGTCTGCGACCTCTTTTCCCCACTCTTAATGGCGCCCTCTTTATCTTCTCAACAATGGGTAATCCCCTCTGACCTGATCTTCCTTTCAACCTCTCATTCCTCCGTGAAGAGTAAGTCCCCCTTTGAAGTCTTACCCTGTTACTCCCCGGGGAAACTGCTACGGGCGGCGCTTCTATCCGCTCTTTTTCAAAACCCAAAGCTCTCTCAATTGCTCCTCTTCTCAACTTTTGCTCGCCTAAACTTTTGAATTTTCCCTAAGACTCGTCTGCTCTATGCGCCTGCCGCCCCCGGACCCGCCGCGCCCGTCTTTGTCCTCCTGAAGAACTTTTTCAACTGAATGCGCTTTTGGCGTTCCCATAAACGTAATGTTTAGTAGGTGAGCTGGCCCTGCTTTCGAATTCCTTTCAGATCCCTTCCCCTGGAATGGGGCCGGGCCGACCATGCCGACCCCATGCTCAAAGTGATGCGGTTCTTCTTTTCCTTACTTTGACCCTTTTTTTCTTCATCAGCTTGCCCCTAGCCACCCCTCAGCCCGATATTTTCGTCTTTTAAACTCAATATCTTTGGCTTTACCTCGACCACGTCCGCATCCAACCTGATCTGGCCTCCCGGTCTTCCCCCCCTCCGATTTCTTGGTCATCTTTTTGCGTGCTTCAATCATGCCGCCCAATCGACCTCGTCCCCCCAACCTGCTCGTTTGTAGAATTTGGTCCCTTCGCCTCTTCATTTTCTCCCAAAGAACCCTTACTTTACCTCTCGTACTGCAGAAAAGTCATTCCTTTCTTGCCTCCTTCTTCCCTTATTCCGCTTCTCCAGAATTTTTCTTTTTTTCTTTCCGTTAGAACGTACCAACTCTGACGCCCCTTCCCATTTTCCCCGCTGCTGTTTCTGAACTATCATTTTCAGTGCACCTGGCTTTGCGATTTGGTCCGTCGACTCCTCCCCTCCACTAAATCAGTTTTCTCCCTCCATTTTCCCCTACCTCCTCTTCTCATCCGCGAACCTTTTTATTTTAGGCAGTACCCTCTTCATCGAGATGATACCAGCCCTTTACAAAATTCTTTGCTCGCAAGTCCTCTGTAAATCACCTGATTTCTCCCCGAGACCTTTTGTTTGCCATTTCCGCCGCTCGATCTAAGAACCAGCCGTTGCCGCTTTGTGCTTTCCCCCCTGAGTGACAATGATGCGATCGTTGTCAGTTCTCCCTTCCCTTTTTTTTAGTCTTCGCCTTCGATTTTCATCACAATTACCGCTGTGTCCCAAAACAATCCCCACGGATTATGAGATTTCCCTCTATTTGCTCCACACTTACGTCTCTCCCCTAGTATACCTTCAGTCTGTCTTCTACCCCCTGGCTCGTATCGGACTGTTTGCAAGTAGTCTGCTCCTCCTTCTTATCTGATGGTTTCATCACTTTCAACCCCTTTCAGAGGACAGCTGTCTTTTCTTGCTTTTTACATGTCTTTTTAGGAGATCAAGTTCGTGCTTCTGAGTTCACTTTCTCTACTCTCCCTTTTCCCCCCCCCTTTTCCCTGACGCACAGGTGCTTTACAATGATGGGAGCTGACCTTTTTGACCCACCCCCCTCTTGCCCTTCGAGCTAGATTGTTTTGTTCGCTCGCAAGAATCCAACCTCCCTTCGACCGGCTCTAAGAGATGACAGGCCACTTTAACGCCTCCACTTTTAATGCCCCACTCCCTGATATATGATACTGATCTTTTCTCTTTTATTCAAACTGCTAGCATCCCCCCCCCCCCATTTCTCTTTTGATATCGTTTTTCATCTTGTTGCCCTTTAATCCAATCTCGTGCTTTCTCCTGCCGCCGTCTCGATAAGAAGATAAATTTGACCATTCGGAAATAGTTGTACTTTCGCCCAGACTAGGAAACCTTTCATGCCTCCCTTTCGGCGGTTTGTAGCCGCCCAAACTTTATTCTCCCTCTTTCCGTTCGACCCCTTTCCAGCCTCTAAAGCCTTTCTCCTTTTTTTATTCAGGCAATCCTGTGTTTTTTCTTTCTTCCAGGCATCACCCTCCCCTTGACCGTTTTGCCAACCGCCACCGTTGCCGGCCCCTACAAGTAGTAGATTACATCCCCATCAGGCCAGATTTTTATTTTTGTCTCCTGTGCTCCTTGCATTTGTTCGGCCCACCTGAATCACCCATGGCTCTCGAGCTCGCATCTCCCCCGTTCTTATCGCCTCCGTGAGGGTGTGTATACAGGCCCCCTGCTCAGCTTTTATTTTTGTTGTTTCCATAATATCCTCCCCCCCCTTGCAAAGATAGTCCTGGTGTTGCGAAATCGTTTAGTAAGCCTGCCCTTAAAGCCCCCCACTCTTCCCGCAATTTCCAAATGCGTTTTTTTGAACTTTCCGGCTGTCTTACTATTCCCCCCTTGTTCCGCTCCTCTATTTTTTCAAATGTTCCCTCTTTTTAAATTCCTCTAAACTTAGTTGCTGGATTCCTTACCCCCCCCCCCAAGAAGACCGCTCCTTCCCCCAATTGGCGACTCGACTTTTCGGAGTCGATACGTAGCACGCATCGACTTTTTTCGTTTTCCCTCGATCGCTTTCCCTTCAACTCTCTGTCTTTACCCATAGTCTCAACCTTCTCTTTCCCTCACTGGGACCGTAGCATGACTCTCCCCTGCTTCCTGAGGTTCTTCGGGCCTCGCTTTCCCAAATCCCTCAGGTGTACCCACATATCGTACATACACTACCTGTTGCAATCCTCTTCCCTTTTTTTTTTTTCCCCCACCCCCACTTTCTCGCCGTCGAAAAGACTTTTTTCAAAGTAGAACCCCCCTTCGCTTTCTGACATCCCGCTATTGTCATTCCCAGACTCAGAGGATAGTTGATTTTCTTCTTCTTTCCCGCTGTGCCCGAATCCCTTTCTCTTTAAAGTCTTCTGACTAGTCCAGTTTTGCTCGACCCTAAAGTAAGTTTTCTTCCACCTTTCTCCCTCCCTCCTCCCCAATCAAATCCCGTGGCCTTCTTCCGGTCCTTGGCTTTGCCTGGTGCTTAGCCTTCCTTCACCATCCTTTATCACGTTCCTGTTCGTTTCTGCCCTGGGTGAACGGCTTTCCCAATCTCACCCACAATTATTGATCATTCTCCAGCTTCAACCTAGCCTTTTATTCCCTCGCCTTTTACCTAAATCCGATAAATATAGCCACGACCTAAATCTTCCTCCCCGCATTTTTCTCCCGGCCTTTTCCGGAAAAATACTTTCATGCCCTTCTTCCTAACCAGGACGAGTGAAAGTTTTTCCCCCCGTTTTATCCCTATTACGACCAGACATTGCCCAATGACCACAAAAAACCTCCACACACTTATACTAAAGGCCACCCCTAACTCTTACCTTCCCTTACGGGTCCTGCACACGTGTGAGTTTGGATTCTTCTTGTTCCATTCATCATCCAGTTCATAACGCATGACGGCTCGGCGTTCCATTCCTTCTCTACAACAACAACCCCCCCTTCCAACTTTTCCGGTCCCAATTTTTAATAACCTCCTCTTAACGTTTTGTTCTCCCCTCTTCCCCCCTTAGGACCATCCTTTTCGTCCCCTTCTTTTGATTCCTCCCCGAAGCGCACTGCCCCCCCCCCTCCTTGAGATACCTTCATTCCTTAAATGATTTCCGCGCGGATTGCATTAAGAGACCTATCACCTGCCATCTGCAAGCCCCCTTTCTTATTGGTTCACAGCCCCGACAGCTGTTGTTTCTTCCCCTTTTTTCCCTGGTGTTGGAGAAACCTCCCTCAAGACTTCTCCCCCCCAAACCTCACTGGAGGACAAAGAGTCCTCCCTCCTCCCGGCATCCGCGCAGATTGAATGAGAGATTTTGGTAGCGCGGAGCCCTGCCAGTCGCCATTTTCTCAGGATTTCCACAGCCCTACCCCCTCTTCCCCTTTTTTCGTAGAGTTCTTTTATAGTCCCCTTTGTTACGTGGCCCAAGCGGTCCTTTACGAATTCGACTCTCGCATGAACTTTTTTTCCACCCTTCCTTGCTGCCCGCGCAGTCCTTTTTTTCGACTTCACCCGGTCACCACTGCCCCCTATCCACCCCGTTTCTCCCCTCTCCCCGCATTTTCTTTAATGGCCTTTGCGCAGGCACAGGCAATTCAGATGTGTCAATTCTTGCCGCGCCCGACGCCCCTTTCCCTCCCCAGCACCTTTGTCATTTTTTCCCCAACCGACATTTTTCCCTCAACTCCTGTTGGCCTCCCAGAGTCGAATTTTCCTATATTTTCTGCGACTTTCTGTATTGATCATCTCATTTCATAACTCGTTTTTTTGCTGACGAAGTCACGAGTCCTCCGGAGAGCCTGGCGTGGGCGCGCCCCCTTGATGCGAGCCGAATCCTCTGAGACTGCATGGAATTTGCCGATGTCTGAAGAGGTAACGCCCTTTCCCTATCGTCCCCGCAGCGGGAGAGTTGTCTAATGCGACTGTTTTTTTTAAAACAGGCATTCAGCCGAGAAAAAATGCGTTTTTCTTGTCCTCATAAATGTTTTATGTCCTTTTTTTTGAACGTTTTGCGAGTTGGTTTTTCCCCCTTCTTACTACGTACTTCTTTACTGCGTTAAGTTAGATCCCCTCGACGAGTTTCTTCGGAACGGTGTCCTTTAATTTAGACAAGTTTTTTTCTACTCACAATTCTCTCACACGCAGCGGTTCCTATTTTTGGTTTTTTTTTTTTTTTTTTTTTTCTCGTCCTCTGTACTCCGTTCTACTGAATGCTATGCGCCAACCTTTCCATCTTTTGCCGACTCCTTCCCGGTCGTATTAGTCTTTTCCTTGAGGGAGTTTTAGGTTTCCCCCTTTTCAAGTTCCGATACATCGAAGGAGCTGTACCCCCCCATACATGCTCCAGTTTGCAGAGGGGAGGTGCTTCCGGCGCAACTTTTGCCTTGATCCCTCTGCTGACAGCCAGACGTTACGCTTTTCCTTTTTCCCCCGACTTGACGCTGCCTTTTTCTTTTTTTTTTTTGTTGTCTTGGTTGTTTTTTGTTTTTTTTTTTTTTTTTTTGCTGTGGTTTTTTTTGGTGTGCTGTTTTGTGGTTTTTTTTTTTGTGGTTTTTTTTTGTTTTTTTGTTGTCTTTTTTTTTTTTTTTTTTTGCCGTTTTTTTTGTGTTGTTTTGTCTTTTTTTTTTTTGTTTGCCTAGTTTTTTTTTTTTTTTTTTTTTTTTTTGGGTGTTTTTTTTTGGTTTTTTTTTTTTTTTTTTTTTTTTGGTTATTGTGGGGTTGGTGCTGGCCTTTAGTCTTTTCCCCCCAGTACTAAGTGAGACGCCTTTTTTACTGTCTTTATTCATCTCTTCCACAGTCCGTATCGATTTCCCACCATTTGAATTTCCCCCCCGTAAACAGTGACGTGCCGTGTTTTTTTTTTTAGGAATGACGCTCGGAGGACGTGTAATGCGCGCCCTATGAATTTTTTCGAATTTTCGGACCCAATTTCCCCCCCACTACACTCATTCCAGCAAAGCAAGAAGTCTTCCCCCCTTGCGGCCTATGCCTCCTCAGTTTTGTTTTGTGTACTGCTATCTGATTCTAGTGTCTCAAAGACTTCATTCTCTCATGCTTGGCGCATCTGTTAGGTACTGCAGCTAAACCCCATCGTTTCCTCTCTCGGTATGACCTCATTTATTTCTGACGTCGTAAGACTTTCAGGTTCCCGGAGTTGCCTGCCTTTCATATGATAGCATATGATCCTTCCAATCTCTTTATTGAACCTTCGTCTAGAAATTCGTTTTCTTCATCGGTTGAAGCCCCCATTCACCAAGCTCCTCAACGTGATTGTATTTTCTCTGTAATCCTGCTAGCCCGGCACGTCCCCCCCTCCCCACGTTGTTTAAGTTTCTCCCCTTCGATCAGGTGGCATAATGAAGTTTCTTTTGAGCCCCACAATTTTCTCTACCACCCCCTCTTGCCTTTTTTAGCGCCCTTTCACCCATCTTTAAGCTAGAACCACGAGTTTTTTCTGTCTAGAGACTTCAGATCAGCTTTCCTTTTTTGGTACGACTGTTGATGACTGTTTTTTCTTTTCCGCGTTCTACAGGGTGTTGTTGCACTTTTCCCCTCGGCGACTCCTAAGGAGTGATGACTTAGTCTTTTTTTTGTCCTACACCCCTTTTTCTTTTATCTCTTCCAGTTTAATGACACCTTGCAAGAAGGTTTTCATGCACCGGCGTGAGGTGACGATTTTGGGGGATGTGGGGGGGGGGGGTGCAGTGTGGGGGGGGGCGGGCCTGCCCGATGTCTGTGTACCTTAATTACCTCCTCTAGACTGGAAAATGTCTCTTCCCTTGCAAAGAAATCTGTCCTGTCTTCTATCTGCCTGCCGGCGCAGGTTTTAAAGCTCAGGGTCGGTCTTTCTCTTACTTTGGCATGATCAGCGAGTAAATTACGATTTTCCCCTGATTCTCCCCCCCCCTACCCTCTCTGCAGGGTCGTTCCCCACGGTTCATTCCTCCTCTAGCCCTTGACGGTTTTCTCACCCTGGAACTGGCCGTAGGCGTCTTTTCCATTCCCTTGCGTTCCTCTTTCCCCTCCCACCCCGTTTGCACTCCTTTTCGCATGCCCTGGGGCGTCTTTCCTCATCGCAGACAAAAAAAGAGTCCCGACTCATGACCTCCGCACCTAGTCTTCCAAAATTGCTATGCGCTACCAGCCCCCACCTTAATTTTTTTTTCTAGATCTGAGCCGCCCCTTGTTCTAAATGCACACCCCATTTTTCCTCCGCCCCTTCCCTCTGCTCTCCCCTGCAAGCACCCTTTGAGTTTTACTCCCTGTGGAAGTTTTCCTTCCAACCTACCACTCACTGTCTTAATTGCCGGTGTTTCTCGCCCGTAATTAACGTGCAGCCTGCCTGACCCCCATCACCTTCGGTCAATGGCGCCCTTCCCAGCAATGATGTTTACCACCTTAGTCTCTCGTTCCTATGGTCCCCTGCCCTCTTGTATTCTCAAGTTGAGTGCGCGCAAAACATTCCCGACTATCCTTCCATTTCTCCCCTATAGCTCTACCTCTTCACTCTTTCCTCGCTAAACTGATTTCGTATGACCGCCCTCACTTCGCTCTTGCTCGATCCCTCAGTCCGCTGCCAATCGCGAGCCCCCCGGAAAGATTGTGTTCCTGCTTGGTGGAATAAGATGATCCGCCCCTCGCAACGCTGCACATTGCGGCAGAAAAGGATAGTTCCCTTGGCCGGGTTCCTTTAATTCTATGTTCTGAAGCCTGTTGGCTGCTTTTCGACCCAGACCCCCCCTCGCTGGTCCCTGACTCTTGGTTCGGCACCTGCCACTTTTCGAGACCCATTGTGTCAGTTTTTTGGAGATACGACTCCCGTCACACTCCTTCCCCCCCCCCAGTCTACTCGCTTCTCAAGAACTTTCACTCCTTGCTCCTCGCATGCAGTTCGCACTCCCTTCAGTATATCTAGATTAGCAGCCCACCCCTGTACACTCCGAGTTAGTCTTCCGCAGAGACTCACGCTACCACCCCCCTTCCATTCGATTCGACTTTTCTGCCAGCGGCTTTTCCTGCCTCCAGCCTTTTGATTTTTAGGCCAATTGTGTTTAACCCCCCCCTTATGTTTTG
>Ga0179593_1408231_pt1 | contig 16669 bp, 15 predicted proteins | sample CZODoug2_1_08_16_FD_185931 | JGI IMG/M metagenome (GOLD analysis project Ga0179593, IMG submission 185931) | Vadose zone soil fungal communities from Angelo Coast Range Reserve, California, USA - CZODoug2_1_08_16fungal (PacBio error correction) | ecosystem: Environmental > Terrestrial > Soil >... | reverse complement strand
GACAATTCTTGAATAGTGACTGCGTTCCAGGCTCTTCCATGTCCCCCTCCCTTCCTCACCGATGTAGAGATCCTCTTCTCCCTTTCCTGAAAGCAATATCGATCCTTTTATACGTGACAGCGGCTTTTCCTCTTCTCTACTTTGGAGATTTACTTTGGTCGTTCCGGACAGTTAGGGAGTCCTCTGACTCTCAAGTCGGGTTGAACCGGCTCCCGAGCACTCTTTCTACTCCCCCCCCCTTTTTTTTTTTTTCTTTTTTTTGTGGGTAAGTTTGCATGTGTTCCTGCCTCAAGGATTTTTTCTCTCCCTTTTGGTCCAGCGTCTGGGTTCCGAGATTTTCCTCTAGCTTTTCCTGCTCCGTTGAGCACCCCTAATGAACCGGGTCTTCGAGCGAGCTCCTCAGCCCCCAGCCACTTCTCCGTGTGACCTCTTCTCTCTTGGAAACTAGTGTGCGCATTGAACCACCACCATGAATACTTTTTTCACCCCGTCCGTGGTGACCTCTCTTTCCCACTTCTCTACAGATAGATCGGTCCTCCTTCTCTCGTTACCTCTTAGACTCTTTTCTTCGTCATGTCCTCATCTTGTGTTTTTTTCCCGGTGTCACTTTACACGAAGCGCTTTATTACATGTCTTCAGGTCAGACCGCAAGAGTTCCCTTTGCTTCTTTCCCTCCTTTGAGTCCCAGAGCCCCATGCCATCCTCTACTTTTTTTGGTCCGATATGAAGCTGAATCCCCCCTATTCCTGCAGTGTAACGTCTGAAGGCATTGGTCGGTGTTGACTAAGATTGGCTTTGTCCCCCAAGTCTTCCCCCCCCTCCCCCGGTCTTCCCTTTATAACGGATTCCCGTTTCCAGATGCTTTCTTGCCTACCCCCTTATCTGACTGCGTAATTCGCATTTTCCGACCCCTACTTCTCCCCCCCCCTTACTCCCTTATTTTGTACTTGACCTTTTTTCTTTTTGGCTTGTTTTATGGACGGTATTCCATCCTCTGGACGGGCCGTTTTGGAAATGTCGTCGCCGTATCCGTTCATCCGGCTTTTAGCAGGATTCTAGTTGATAGACGTTCTTTTTTTCCTAGATCCCGTTATCTTGATATTAAATTCGTATTTTTTAACTTTTGACTCCTTCCGAGAATCCCCTTTTTGACACAGCACAGCTGATCCCCTCTTTTTTCAGTCACCGCTCCGCTCTGAAGCAATCACATCCTGTGTCTTCTCGTATAAGAGAGGATTTTATTTTACAGACCTTCTTATGTGAAGTCCTTGGCATGAGCTCCCAGCCCCCAGTTCGGTACTGAATATTCTGCCCTTCACACTTCTGCGCCCATGCCCTTCAGGCCCGAGAATCACTCGTATTGTACCTCCTACTCTTTTTCGCCCCCCGAATGTTTCTACTTTTTCCCCCTCAAGACGAAAATCTCCGAAAGCTTTCTGCTACAGGAGGAAGGTCAGCGCCCCCTTGCTGCACCTGTCCGCCCGGTTTTCCTTTCTATGGAGGTATCTTTGCAGTCCCTTTCCCCTTAATCTTTGCGGTACGTCAGATGCGGTTTCCCCTTTTGCAATCTTCCATCGACAGCCCCCCCCCTTTTCTCCCATCCTATAAAGCATCCCCCTCTCTGTCTATCTTGACGAGCCGTACCCTTTGATCTACGTGAGCGTCCGAGGCCGAAATTTCGGAGACCGTCATCCCGTGGATCTGACTGGACTCACTCTCCCCTCAAATCTCGGGTATCTATGCCCACGATGGCGACCAGTCTTCTTATCCTGAGGTATGTCCCCCCCCTGGAGTTGGGGAGATGGAAGTCCACCCTGGTTATTCTAGCGCTTTTTTTTCGTAAGTCCCGAGGTCCTGCTCTTTTTCTCATCAAAAGACTTGAATTTTTTTTGTGACCCCGCGCCTCTCTTTTCTTGAGAATTCACGAATTTTTTTCACCACGCCAACGGTTTTTTCGTTTCTAATTCTCCTCTAAGTGTTCTCTAGCTCCTTTCTGACTCCCCGGCGACAACCCTTCTTTCTTGTAGAACTTCTTGACCCCATACTCCCCGTCAATTCTTTCCCTTGATCCTACTTTCCCTTCTTTCTGTTACGAGATTTCTTGCCTTTATTTTCTCCCCTCCTTCACTCGCTGAGAGATTAGGTTGATTTACATGCCCTCCACCGGGTTCTCTTGCGAGAGTACCTTTTCTATGATTTTCGCTCCTTTTCCTACCCCTAACTCAGTTGGTTTTTTTTTTAGCCCAGTCTCTGAAGCTTCGCGTCGTTCTGCTACTATTTTTTTTCCTCTACTCCCGTAGATAATGCGAGCTTTACCTCGTCAAGAGTCATCCGATATTGATGGCATCTTTTGAAAGAATTTGGTTTATGGTCTGTCGACAGATTGAAATCATGAATGGTCTTTTTTGACCGTGTTAAAAATGGCTGGGCGCCGCATCTTTTGACCTCCCTCCCCTTTCCTATAGAAGTTCCCGCGGCTATTGACATTAATGAATAATCATTGCTAGAGAAGAGGTAGTGTAGTGAGGGAAAAGAAGGCCTTCCCCTTTCCTTTGGCTATGGGTCACGGATACGTCGGATCTTTTGTCCCCACCCCCCCCCATGGCCCCCCCCCCACCCCCCCCCCCCCCCCCACCCCCCCCCCCCCCCCCTTTGGTTGTCTTAATGGACCCTCATGATGATACTAATGGGATGGCAGTAGTTCAGAGCCTTTGTTCTCATTACTTGCGTGCCCAAATTTTGCAGCCCTGTATCTTTCTTTCAATATAGATAGGATGCCTCAGCGTTGAATCCCCTTTCGCGGGTTCGATTCTTAACGTTCGGATGCCCCCGGTTACCAAAGGAGCTATTCTTCTGACACATCGCCTGGACCGTTGTCTTCCATATTCAATCCTTCTCCTCTCATCGTTTCCTTTTTCCCAATGCTCCTTCGGGTGCTAGATTTTCCGGTATCAATGAGAAAAGCGCTCCGACACTTTCCCGGCAGTCCTTTTCCTCATAACTATCAAAACTTGCTTGATCCTCCAAAACTTCATTATGTGGTTTCCTCGCTTTGGTCATATTGCCTTACTTTCCCTTTCCCCCTTACCTGGGTTCACAGCATTCCCTTACTCTGCCTCATTCGTTTATATTTTTTTCTCGTAGTACACAACCCATCTTTTTCCCCGCTGATGTCCGTAAACTTCATTCTTGATCTGTTTCTCTCTTAGAGCGTCCCCACAAGATCTTTTACTGATACGCTTTTCTTTGCCTTTTTGAGCCAGTAGCGCGTATCTTTCACCGTCCACCCTCTGATGACCCAGGAATGCTCTTCTCTATCGCTATAAGTCTCCGATATATCGGTGAATCTCCTGTTACCGCTGTCACGCGATTTAATAAAGTAGATTTTTTAATTCGCTCACTATTCCCGCCTATTCGATTTTTTAATGCTGATTCAGTCTGGCAAAGGGGCTATTTTTCGTTCCCTTTCCATCGATAACATCCGTTCGTTTTTTTTTTGCTCGACGGCCATGAAATTCCTTCCTTGACCCATTTCGGTGACTTCTCCTCTCCTGTACGGCATGATGCCTTCTTTGTTTGAGGATACTTAACCTTTTTCCTTCTTTTCCTTGAGTTTGTGAGGTCCTCTTTCCTTTTTAGCCCAGTCTTTTCCCCGAGATATAATTTCTCTTTCGAACGCTTCAAGAGCTCCTCGCTCCCCCCTGTTTCGCCCCCCTGCGTTTTTTCTCTTGCTTCCCTTCCTTTTTTGGTCATTTTTTCCTGGTTTCCCGGTTCGTCGTTTCTTTACATCCGGCTTCAGGGCCCCCTCGACATACGCTTAGCCCCCACCCCGACATCTGACGCCCCATATTCTTTCCTCGTACCAGATCGAGGGTTCTCCATGTACGGCCTGCTTCCCACTTACGTCCGTTATCATTGCTCAGGAGCAAAATCCAACGTATCCTGATTTCTCTCTCTTTTCTACTTCCCTACCCAGCTCCCTTCCTTTTGCCAACTACGATTCAGAAAAACTATAGGACATAGAGTTTCCTTGCCAAACCCTCTAGTGCTCAACCTTGTGCAATGTACTGTTCGATTCACCGATGCTTCTTCCCTTTTCCCTCTCCCTACTACGAGTCTCAGTAATGCAAATTAATTCGTCTAGAAGCTGTGGCTTTTCCTTTCCGGAGACCGTAAGATCTCCCTTTCTCAGGTATTCTGAGTAAGAACGCAGAGTCGGCGCTGCTGAGCAGACTTTTCCAGGCAGCCCCCTTCCCCTTGATTTCGGGGAAAGCCTTCCTCTCTTGCCAACACAAATGTGAAGGTGATTTCCGATTTTACTTTATCCCTTCCCCCTCCCCGAGGTTTACTACGATCTCTTTTTCCCCGACTCCTCCCCGGTTTTTTATCGATCTTTTTCGTACTTTTTTCCCTTATTTTTTTCAACAAGGATGATGACTAATCAAGACGCCTTACTTCATAGCTTTGCCCCCCCTCCCCTGGAGGTTGGGATTCTCTTTCCCTTCAGTTTTGGTAGGTTCTTGATGAAATTCTTCCGCTTCGGGGACTGTAGATTTTGTCTCCCCATTCTCCCTGCACCTCGATTGAATTTCCCTTGTGCAGGTGAGTCTTTTCGTTTTATCATATTCCCCGGTCGGCTGGGTTCCTCTTTTTCCTCTCTTAGCGAACCTCCCATGAGCAATTGCCTGATATGGACCGCGAAGAGTCCCTTATGAAAAGAAGTATTCTGCTGAGTATAAGAGCTCTTGGTAAATTTTACCCGGACCTTTTTTGCCATCCATTTTGAGCTCTCTTTCACCCTGATCCCCCCTGACGTCTCTGCGACATCCCATTAGGACTGATGCCCCTTCTCCCCTTGCCCAGAATCAAGTCGAAGTGTTGGTCAGCCCCTAGTTTCGATGAATCTTTGTTTTTTTTAGCCTCTCTGGCCCTCCCTACAATGTTTTCTTCCTCGTTCTCTACCTCCGGAGGATTCGATTGTCGCTCTTTTTTAACTTGCGCTTTCTTTACTCAGAGGTTCTCCCCATGATGTGCGCACCTGTTCCAGATGGTTTTTTCCCGTTCTATGATTTTCACGCCCCACCAATGAAGTCTTTTATTTTCCCCCCTCCTTCTTACAGAAACGATACCCCTTTTTCCAGAACAGATAATCTCTCTCTCGGTGATTTAAGAGTTAGCCCGAGCCTGGTCCTCCGGCCTGCTTCTTGAACTTCTCTTCGCTTTTCTCCAGTCTCGCTCTTTTCTTCCCTGCCTTGGACTCCTCTCTACATCCCCCCCCTCCTTTAGGTAGAGAGATACTGCGAGTTCCCTCCAGTCTTGATGGCAGAGACCTCTGCTTGCTGGCCTTCACACCTCTGTTTACAGACTTCAGATACCGCTTGGCTCCCGTTTCCCTTAGTAGGTTGAGCTCCCCCCCTCCATTGCTGTTAGGGAGAGGGGCTTTCCAAGAGAATTCTCCTTATGGTACAAGACCTTTTTACAAGATCACCGGCGCATTTTTAGACTCTTTCCTACTGTTCTTTCTAATATTTAAGTAATAATACTTTGTGTTGTGAGATACGACCGAACGTCCCCCCTGTTTTTTCCATGTTCTCACACTATGCTTTCCCCCTCCTCTCGCAAGATTATTTCGTTTTAATAAAGGACCTCACTTTTTCCTTTTTTTCTTCCGCCCCGAGCTTGGACCCTCGATACTTCTCCCCCCCTTTATCTCCCTATGTGAGATGAACCCTTTAATGGCAAGCTGTTCATGCAGAAACTCGGTTTTTCTATGTCCAGTCAGGAGCTCCCCTGGTGTTCATGGGTTTAAGCGGTTTTCTTATGTTCTTGTGGAGAATCTTTTTTTCCAGTCCGGAGACTTCCCGCCGGCGGCTTGCGATCGACGAGTTTTGTGTCCTCGCGACTAACGTTTCCTTGCGTCTGCCTTAACAGCAATCTTGTGACTGTCTGATGGATATGGATCCTTTGGCCTTTCCTTTTTATATTCGCTTTCATGCATAGACTTCTCCTTCTGATGTGAGGCACCCCTATGTAAGACCCATCTGGTTTGGCGAAGAATTCTGGGCCTAAGAATACTCTCATTCGTTTTACTTTCCCCCCTTCCAGTGTCATCCCACTTCTGACTCCCCTTCTCCTTTCTTTACGCGAAGATCCCTTTCTGGGAGATGGTAGTTGGAACTAGTCCTTCAAAATTCGCTCTCTTGATATGCTGTGTTCCCGCTTGATTCGACTTTTCCCGTTCTGGTCTCTTCACCATTCTTTTTCCTCCTAATGGGATGTCGCACGCCTCGTGGTGACCGAATCTCGGCCCATTTTTCCGCGGCCATTTTTCTTCACCCAATCTCTCCCTCTCTTCTCACTTTCAGCGAGAAAGGTCTTTTTTCGTAATTCAGTGCTCTAAGGTTCTGATCGGGCGTTCGACATCTTTGGTACCATTATCCCCTCTGAACGCCTGGCCCCCACCCAGCCCCCTGTCCTTCTCTCCGTCGAGACTTCCCCCCACAACCCAAATTCATGAGAATACTTTACTGTAAAGTCGCATCTTTCATGTATCCCTCGCTTTTTCAGAACAGTCGGTCATCATCTTAACCTTCCCATCCTTAACCGACATTCAAAAACCGGACTCCACCTCCCCCCCCCCTAATGTCTTCGTGGTGTGCACCTCGATGGGTTTCGGGACGTTTATCCTGAACGTCCTCAATCGTTTTCTCCCCTCATCTCACAGTTAACATCCTCCGTTACCGGATTCTTTTTCATTCCTTGGTGGACCCCGGAAGTCTACCACTGACCTTGCTCAACGATGCTTTTCTTCCCCTTGCAGGGGATCTTATGGTCCGTACTCATCCGACCCCACAATATCTCCTTTCGGGGGCTTTGCTCAGGCCGCGAATCTTGCTTCTGATTTTTCTCCCCTTCCTAGCGCTTTCCGTGATCCTCCAAAGCCACCCCTATCTCTGCGATGAGAGTGAACTGAGATCCTTTATAGCTTAGAAGATCCGCTCTTCTTGAATCTCGAGGTTGTGTTTTGTGTTTCCCCTTCTCTTGTTAAGGACACCTTCTGCTGTTTCAATGTCCCACTACTTTCCCTTTTCTTGTCCCTTCTTGCATGCCTTTCAGAGTGGCTGGCACTTTGTTTTCCGGCAATCGATATTTTACCCCTTTTTTTTCTTGCCGACCGTCCCCGAGCATCCCCCTCCCCTTGCCTACGAAATAGAATAGCTGTAAAAGGAAAATGCCTAACCTCTATTTTTACGATGGCTTCCTCTCTCCTCCTTATTTTCTTTGTTGCGATCCCCTATAGCTTGAGCCCCGACCGTAAAGACTTCCCTTCTGTAGTCATATCTTTTACATTTCCGGAAAGACTTTCCCTCTCGCCAATCCAATGTTTTTCTTTCCGACCCCCTTTTTTCTGCTTTTCTTCCTTTTCCGAGCCTCTTCGGAGTTAGTCAATTTGGATGATGATTCTACCCTACGTGGAATTCGGTTTTTCCCCACAGCCTCCCTCGCTTAGACCCCTCCCTCTGCCCTATGCCCCCCCCGTTAAGGAAATCTGTTCTCCCCCCGATCGGACGGGCGATCATGGCCCCTTTACAGCGAGTTGAGTCCTGAGCGAATTTTATTGTACTTTTCAGATCCTGCTCTCCCCCGGAACCGAACGTCTTATTTCTCGCCCCCTTCCACGCCCGTCCGTTCTTCCTCTAGGCGCAGACCATTCGCTTAGCCTTCGTTCTGATTTCCAACACCCCTCCTGTTCATCCTCGTCTTTCTTTTTCATTTTTTAGATCACCCTATCTCGAGCTTCCGCTTTTAACTACTCGAGGACTGCATCTGTTGCGAGACAGCTTGTTGCGTGAAGGATCACCGACCCCTCGCTTGATACTAGTCCTCCCGCAAGGTTTGGCGTTGTCCGCGCGGAGAACCCCCCCCAGAGGCCCCCCCCAAGGCCGCTCAGCTTTTTGTGGGGGGTTTCCCCCCCCACTACAACTACCCCCCTGCAGGATTGTTTTACCTTCATCATCGTGACTCGATTTTTCGGGCGCTTCTCCACCCCAAGTATCCGACGGTTTCTTTTTCTAGGCGATGTGAAAGTCGCTCGGACTTGCCATCCCTTTCGCCCCTCTCCCCCGTCACGGACACCCTCTATAATTAGTCGTGGGGCTTGGATACTAAGAGTTGGACTTGTCTCTAAGGATTTCCGTTGCTGTCCGGTCGTCTCTCTCTTCTTTTTCTCAAGGATAATTGCCCTCGCTCGATTTAGCCGCTTTCCCCTCTTGAGCAATTTCTCTTTCCCCTCATCCATTGCTGAGATTACGTCGTTGATTTTCCTGAGAGATCTCCTTTCCCCTCACTACCTTTCCCCCCTCTCTATAAGAACCTCGATTTTTCCCTGCACAGCTCGCTGAGGCTTTTCGTAGGGTGACATCCCCTCCTTTCCTTTCTGCCCTCAGAATTTGCGTCAGGAGCTGCATTTTACCCCCCATCTAGAGACTATCTGCGAACCCCTTCTCCCGTGCAGGCCTTCCAATTTACCCTTCCCGGGAACACAGGAGAATCCTTCTCAAGTCTGGACCTGCAAGCAGAGCAGCGTGTTCCCTCTGATGTCTCCGTTTTTCCGTCGTTCTCCGTCCCCCTCATTTCTTTTCTCCTTGCTACTTTTAGGGAAGGAATGTCTTCACGTCTAGTTCCCCCGGAGATCTACGGTAGAGGCGCCCTGAAGAGGAGCCCCGGGGAAAGTATGGCGTTATAGGGTTTCACCCCCATCCCCCTGCTCCTTTCTATTCACTCTTCTTATAGAAAAGCTAAACCCTTTCCTGAAATTCCCCCCCCCTCCCAATCTCAACGGACTCCCGTTTGAAAGAGTTCCCGACAGAGAATGGTCTTTTCGATTCGATCCCTCACTCCGTTCCTATAGCCTCCGCCGCTTCCAGTGTTCCTACTGGCAACAGCGCTACATCACCTGATAGTTCGGATCGTGCCTGCCGGAATGTCCCTCCCGAGATCTTCCTCCATACACTTCTTTTATTGCGAGGACCTCTTCAAAGTTGCTCACTTCCGCAGACTTTGTGTTCTCTCCGTTCTTCCGGCGAGGTCCAGCCTGTTTCCCATGCGCCGTTTCTCCTTTTGGCTTGGCTTTCCCCGCCCGTTTCTTCTTCCTTCTTTCACGAAAAAGCCCGAGCATATTTTCCTTTTATGTTAATCTCTATCCTTCCATAACATACGTGGTTTGAGCTCGTGTTCTCCCCCCTGTTGCGTGATTCTTTTGAACCTTTCAAATATCCTCCCATGCGAGTTTACCTAACATGGCCGTGACTTGTTGTGCCCCTCTTCTTAACCTTTTTTAAGTGGAAAGCGTATAGAGATGATGAGCGCCCTGAATTTGCCCATTCGCAGCACCGTGCCGTTGCTTGAATCTCTTCTCCTCCTATCTTTGGGAGAAAAGATGTTTCGGATACGTCGGTTTGCTTTCCTAGTCGTTTCTCACCTTCCGACCCCGTCCGCCGCTCTAGGCGCCAATTCACTTATCTACCTCAGGCTAGGAACTCTTCCCCTCTTCTAAGGGAAAGATTTTTCTGATATGGAGATGCCAAACGTTTTCTGGTCTTATGATTTTGAAGATTGCCATCTGCCCTTCGCATCGGGGTTCTTTAACCCTGCAAATCCCCCTTGTGGTCTGAATCCCCTCCTTCTCTCTTTTCCCCGGGAAAACTTATGTTGAGACCCCCTTTTTTCTCCCTTTACTTTTATTCGAGAAGCGTCTACATTCGGGATCGTAGGTTCCGAAACCACTTCTATTCCTTTCTTTTCCCCTCCCGGAGAAGTGATTGATTGGGGGTACTGGTCTCTTTCGTTCTATAATCTGGTATGTCTCCGTCCTTCTCTTGCTTCCTTGGACATCTCATTTTCTCCTTATTCCCTTCCTCTTTTGGGTCTTTTAACCAAGATCTTTCCCGCGCAGCCCAATTCCTTGATCTTTTTCATTCTTTTTTGTTGTGCCCTTCTTCTTTTCCCTCCGCTCTCTTCAACGCTGCCACACGACGCCTCCCGTTTTTAATACGATGGGAATAAGTATCTTTCCCAAGAACTCTTTTTTTTTCCCCTGATGATAGGCAAGTTTCGGACCATGGCATTGTATCCCTGTCTACCACCTCGTCTTCACGGAATGAACCCTGACAGCATTTTTGGAATCTTAAAACTCCCACCAAATCTGTATCCATCCCAACCGATGCCTCCTTGTTTTTCACGGCTCGGTTAGTTTAACCCAGCGTCTTTTCATGTAACTATTCCCTTGCTGCAATAGCGAGGAACGTCCCCTCCTCTCTTTAAAAGGCGTCCGGTTTTATCTTCTTTTGGTCCCAGGAGGATTTTAGTAACCAATCCCCCGGTTCTCCACCCCCAGTTCTGATAAGAGTAAAGGATACTCTGGGGATAGTTTTTCTTCTTCAGAGAACCCACAATATTTCTTTCATTGGATTTGAGTGTCTTTTTTTTTCTCGAGAAGACAGCGCCGCGATTTTATGGCACTCTTAACCAACCTCGAATTTTTAGGTTATCCCCACCCGCCACGCCACGTTGACCTTATTTTAATTTCCTTTATAGTCATCTTCAGATTTAAGTTTTCTAGTTTCATCTCCATTCCCTCCCTTCTTCCCAATTTGAGTGGGGGAATCAACCCTTTGTTCTCTTTTTCTTTCACTTGCCCGATTTCCCTGTTGTGTTTCTTGCCATGCCGTTGGCCAAGAGGGGCTTCTGGGGGTCGGCTCCATCGATTCCCTAGTTCGGTTTTTGATCGAAGGCATCCTTGAAAAGTCCCTCACTCTTCTGAACTACGATCTCCCTCCCTTCCCTTCTCTAAAGCGATCTGTTGACGATGGACGAAGCAGATTGTTTTCTTTTTTTGACTCGATGTCGCTGGAGTTGCCCTATTTCGGTATGTCGCTCTAGAATCTTTTCCCCCCCCGTCACCGCCCGGAAAGCATCGCGTCATTTCATGTTCTTTTCCAGCCCCCGGTTACTTATTGACCCTTTTCGTCCTTGCGAGTGGACGTCCTTTCCCCCGGGGTAGCCTCTCTCCATCTTTACTCGTGCCTTTGAAAAGTTTGACTCCACACCAGACCCCCTTCCCGACGATTCATCGTTCTTTGGACATTCTCCACCGCAGGGTCGCTCTCTTGGTGGTACAGCCTCGTCGTTGACGCTTGTCTTTTTTTTCTGACTTTTGCGCTGGGCTCATCCCCCTTGTCCCCCGAATTAGCTCATTTGCTCCACTTTCCCCCCAGCGCCCTCCTCCTCCTATCCTCTGCATGCAGACCTTCGTCTCGTTTCATCGTTCTCGACTTTCCCAATTTTATGTCCCTCACCCCCTCATGTTAGACTCTTTCCATGGATCTTAATCTCTAAGGATTCTTGAGAGAGATCAGAGTACTTCCCCTCCTGCATCGGCGACGTTGGCCGGTTACCGTGTCATTGTGTGCAAGCGCTTTCTTTTTTTCTTGAAGCTCCCATCTGTAATCCCGAACTTTCTCTTCTTCATGAGCCCCGGTGCCCTTCTATAACAGATGCCATATCATTTTTGGTGGTGACTCTCTTTCTTCTACCACTATCCCCTGTGTGGCACCGCTTTTCGTGTACTCTCATCCTAATGCCTGATTGTTGGCTTTTGTCCAAATCTTCCCCGTGTTGTCCCCCCCTTACCTCCTTCTTTCTATGATGAGTGAACGTGCCCCCCTGTTTGATGCACCTTTTCTCTCCCTGTCAGTCGTCACGGCCGCCTCTGACAACCTTCCCCCCCTTTGACGGGCTTGCTTCTTAAGAGTTGGTGATCTGTGTCGGGATGACAGAAATCTTTTGGCGGGACGTTTTGTTCAGTTTTTTTGTCTCCCCACCCTATCTGTCCCTCTTTTGGCCTTTCACCGAGAAAGCCTCTTCGTCGCCCTACTATTTTTTCTGGCGATACATGGAGGCGTGCAGTGCCTCCCCTTACCGACCTTTGTGAGGCAAATCCAAGAACAACTGGTCCTAGGCCCCCCCGCAACAGTTTAACGAATATTTTAAGCTGCACATCCATTCCTTCTCTTCTTTTTCCCGAGCGGATCTGGTGACCCTCCAACTTAACGGCCGGATGCAGACCTTTGTTTCAGGAGATGACCTGGCCAAACGCCGATCTTCTTCCTGGGAGCTCCTTTTTATGCATTACCCCAGGGGAAAAACCGGGCTGACTGTCCCTGATGTAGAAGCGAATCCGACACTTTGTCTCTTCGTTTCCCCCCTTCCGCGATCCATAATTGATCCTTTTTTTTTTGAAGTAAGTTTTTAATGTCTTTTCGAAAGATACTGCCTTTTCAGTGTTCCTTGCGATCGGCTCTCGCACAGACATTTCTTCCTCCTTCAAGTTGTCGTTCCTTCTCGGTTCACGAACCCCCGATGCTTGTACTTCATATTGAACTCCCCCCCGTCTGTCAATCATATACAAATTTCTCTTTTCCCGTCTCCCCTATTCCTCCATCTCATCTCCCTGATGTTTCCTCGTCAAGAAATACGCTTCCTTCCAGACTCTCGCTTTTTTTCAGTCTTAGTCATGAATGACTTACATCGTAAACTCGAAACCCAGCTGCTCCCTTGAAATCCACTGACTCTCTCTTTTTCCTTTTTGCTCCAACCAGGAGGGTGCCTCCCCTATTGCTTCCCCAGATCTCAGGTTTTCCAGTTCCAGACGATTGCCTTACATCAGGAGAGGTTCCCTCTTTTCTTTTAAAATCTTTTCTTTCCTTATGTCTCCCCCTCTCCAATATTACGGTGATTCCAATTTGCACCCTTTCTACAAATATCACGCAACAGGGTTTTCGTTTACTTATTTTAATATTTCTTCCTCCCTCGTGGTGTTGTTCTATCTCTTTCTCGTTAGAAATAAAGAGCCCCTCCTTGTCGTGTTTTTGAACCCCCGAACCAATCTTTTCTTCCCCTAATATCTGGCGTTTTCCTCCGGTCCCGTTCCTTTAGTTGGTTCTTCCTCCCCCCATCTTCTTTTCCCCCTCGCCCGGTAAAGCACCCTTTCTCTTAGCGCAACCCTTTGTAGTTGAGCTTTCCCCCTTCTCCCCTCACAAGATTGAGTTTTCTCTGACTTTTTTATGGTCCATTTCCTTCCTGGGCGCCAGCGGTTTTCAGATCAATAAGATCCTCACGATCCTCCATTTCGGACTCCGTGCTTCTCTACTGTATTCCCCTTGAGAATCCTCCGATTTTGGGTCCTGATCCCACAGCTAATGCGATCTCGAGCCCAGTTTTCCTCATGCGCGCGTTAATCTTTGATGTGATGATTTTTGCTAACTGTTGATCTTTGCGGTCTTTGATAAGATGGGCCATTCTTTCCCGCTCCTTTTGCTGTGGGAACCGTGCTATCTTTCTTCCCTCCCACCTTTTCCCCCTGGGAGACGCCTATGCCTTTCCTATCCCCCTAACCAGCATACGACACAGGGGAAACCACCTTTGCATCTTTTTTTTTCATGCGAAAATTCTGCTAATGACTTAAGAAGATATTAGGGGCTGGCCCTTTTCGACGTCCCCTCCCCTCCCACATCCGAGTCATTCAGGTTCTGGAGCTACACGTTTTTTATTCCCAGTCGGTGGTTTGGATGGTTTCCTTATTGGTATGCGGATATTTTCTCTCGCGTGTGATTGTGAATATCCTTTCACGTCCAATTAGAAGGCTCTTTTTGATTCACTATCCTATTTCCCTGATCCTTCCCTGCGCCTGGACAAGGGCTGTGCATGTCAACCGTGCTCGTTGAGATGGTTTTCTTCTTTTAATTCTTCTCCTATCTGTCAATTCCCCCCGCCGGACCGGCGCCGCAATACGGCTACTTCGATGCTTTAAAATGCGCAGCAGTCGCCACTCTTTTCTCCTGTAACCCCCAAAGATAAGACCCCAGTCCCCCTTTTTGTCTCTTTTTTTTTGAATACGTTCACCGCACCCCCCTGCCCCCTCCCCCCCTTTCGTTCTACAGAAAAACTTCCTATTTACTGTGGCGTAGGTTTGTGTCGGTCCCGGCGTTTCCTTGACTCATGCCTTATAAGGGGTTCTTTCCCCATAAGTCCGATGAAAGTTATCATCAAATCCTCCTTTTTCGTCTCTGGCCCCCTCTTCCTCGTATCCAAAAAGGAAATCGGCTTCCCCCCCTGATGACCCCGTTCAAATCCACCACCAGTGTTTCGTGTCATTGCCCGTCACTCAGCTTACCCCCACCGTCGATTGTTGTCTGTTCTCCGATGTATACTTTCAGTCCCCTCCCCCCGACTTCTTTGACTCTCTTAGCCCAATAATTATCCCTGGCTCATGCCCCCGACACCTCCAACGCTTCTGCACTCGGATTTTAAGGGATCGATCCGTCCTCTGAGCGTCCAAAGATCGCTTATAGAGTGAATCTCTTCCATCTCCTACGTAGTGTTTAACGTATTCTTTTTTTCAATTAGTCTTCCCATTTCGCCCTATGCTTGAATGAGTGATGTTTCAACGAGTGGAGATGGGCCTTCCTCTCACTTTCCTTTTTCTTTTTCTCGAAGGCCGCGCCCCTTGTCCCCTTCCATGCCGAAAAAATAGTCGTGTCCCCTCCGATGACGTACAGCATGCTAGCCCGTCGATGGGACCTCTCAATCGGTCATCTGTTTTCTCTCCTATGGCTCTGTCCTCCCTCACATTGCCTTCCCGATCCAGGCTGTAGCCTTCCTATTCTCATTTCCTTACCGGTGCAATAATCTCTTTCGCCCTGACCAATGTCATACGAAAACATCCGTTTCCCCATTTTTCGGATTTTTGCTATTTCACTTGGCTGTTCCCAGGAAATGGCTTTACCATGGTAAGTCGTGACGGGCCCTGCTCTGCTCCTTCTTAGCCCACTCTTTACGATGCCAGCCGTTCAGGCCACTTTTCAACCCCGTGGGTTATCATGATGGACCTTTCTTCGTCTTCCTGACCTATTGTATGGAACTAATTTTTTTTTGCGCTCAGATTTCTCCCCCCACCCGACCCCAGTCGTTTAGGTTTATTCTCTTCACGCCCAGCCTTTTTCATCCCTTTACTGCCATGCACCGACTTTTTCCTGAGAATATCTTCTTATTTCCAACCAAAGCATCTCTCCCCCTGTATTCCCGTTCCTTTTTTCCCGGTCCATTTGATTTTCCACTATAGACGTGGCTCTTTCCTCGAAAGACTGTGGATCTTAGTGAACCCTTTTCTGAGGTTGGCTTTCGCGGTATTACTCTAATGTCTTCCCTTTGTAAGTAATCCCTCCTAGTGCGGCGCTCTTTAGCCGCGCGGGACCACCTTATCAATTAGGTGGGGGTTTCGTATGTTTACTTACCCTCTCCCCGATCCGGGCCTTACATAATTTTTCCTTTAAAGACTATTCTTTTTTTTTTTAACGATTCGCTTGTTGTAACTCCCCCGTTGTTACTTTCCTGATGCTTTGAACTCTCTCTTCTGTTCCTCCCCCCCCCCGTTATTTAAGTGTTTCCGTAGTCCAGACTCTGACAAAATATTGCAACCCACGATACTGCTGAGGTTGTGCTTGCTCCTTTTTTCCCCCTGAGTTGGCTCGGTTCTTTCGGTGAGGTTTGATGCCTTTCTTCTAATGTCTTTTAGCCGCTGTTTCTCCAAGGCTCTGGTGAGAGCGACTTTCTAGGGAGATTTTCTCCTCTTTGGTTCGTATAAGTTATGCCCTTTTCTTACGTTCGTTTTTTTGTGGCTCACTTTTTTCGTCGATCCTCCTTGGGGCCAAAGAATTACTTTCCCCGATCAAAAATCCCCTATATGCCTAATAAAAGAATGTTATGTTTTGTTATCAGACTTTATTTTTTTGATTTCTTGCCTTTTCAGTTTTCAATTGTCATCCCCCTCTCCCCACCCCGATTTGCTCCCATTCATTTATCCCTCTCTTCCATTGAAATACAGATGAAACCCTCTTCAGTAGGTTTTTCCCGTCCTTCTTTTCTCCCCCCAGCGCTGACCTTACGTTTCCTGTAAAACCTTCAAGCTCCACCCCCACGCCACTATCTTCAGTTCCCTCTTTTTTCTTTCATAATCATTAGGCCTGATGTTCTCCGACATTTCTGCAACCCTCCTTTTACCGTCTCTTTTCGGTATTTCTTTTTGCGTCCCTACCTTACCTCCCCGTTTGGTCTTTCCTCGTCGTTCCCGCCAACAGCCCTATTTATGTTCGTCGATTCCAATCCTCTCCCCCTATCCGTTTTCCATAATTTCTCCCCTCTAACTAGATCCCGGATTTTTTACGCTCTTGCACGAGTTCCCACCCTGAGCTTCCTGTGTGGCTCCGATTCCCCTGACCCGGGCTATTCTCAAGCTGAGGACGTTTCCTTGCTCCCTTGTCAGCCTCCCCCCCCCCCCTTTAGGAGGCATCGATTTACTTTCTGTAGCCCCGACATTCATCGTCGCCGGATTTCCGACTAAAAACGGCTTTCTTTTTCAATTTTAACTCCACCCTATTCTGCTCCCCCCCCCGCTGATCCTATAGACTGCCCGGCTAAAGCTTTTCTTCCTGCCGCCCCCTCCCAAATTTGTGCGGGGTTCGGATGCCAAACTCCCCTCCGGATTGAGAGGCTATGGTTCCCCCGAAGTGTACAATCCTCAGTTTTGCCACTCCAGTATTAGGTCCTATCT
>Ga0179593_1610773_pt1 | contig 16670 bp, 18 predicted proteins | sample CZODoug2_1_08_16_FD_185931 | JGI IMG/M metagenome (GOLD analysis project Ga0179593, IMG submission 185931) | Vadose zone soil fungal communities from Angelo Coast Range Reserve, California, USA - CZODoug2_1_08_16fungal (PacBio error correction) | ecosystem: Environmental > Terrestrial > Soil >... | reverse complement strand
CGCCGTGTGCTGGGCGAGAGTAGCACTATGAAGTCCGCAAGGTTGGCGCATTGAGGCATGTCAGAGCTTCTCTTTTTTGAGCTTCCTTTTTCGAATGGCGTGCCGGCGTGATCTTCCTCTCCTCCCAAGTTGTTGGGGTTTTTTCTAGAGCCGCAGTTCCTCCCGCGACTTAGGCTTGCCTTCTCTGATGCTTTAACATTCAACATTCTTCACCCACCCCCTTCTTCTTCTTTTTTCCATCTTTTGGTCGCTCCTCCAGTCTCCCGCCGTCTCACGTTTGTTTGCAGCTAGCTCTAGCGAAGCTCAGCCCTTTAGAGGCCTGCGGGCGAGACCCCGTTCTCCCCTCCTGGCGATTTTCTTTCCTATGTCTTTCCTTTTTTCTTTTAGACCTTCTCCTCGCTTAATTTATTTGATGGGATTCTTTCTCTGCGCAAGTGGTAGCTATTTCTTTCTTCTTGAGCTCCCTGATCTCCACCCCTCCCCCCCTTAGCAGTTTGCTTTCTTCTCTGCGCCCCCTTTTGGTTTTGATCCGTGCTATCCTGTGGACCTTGACTGATTTTCTACGGCAATCTGCTTTTACGGTAGGAGGAATGAGTATATTAGGCGTGCAACCGTGTCATCCTCCTTGCAATTACCTTTGTCTCCGTCACCGCGTCTCACATGTTTTTTTATGCCCAGTCATGATTTGGGCCCGAGGCTGGCGTTTTGTTATGGTCGTTTGCAGTGATTGCTGCGTGATGTGGGGTTTTGTATGGAATTTCCATCATGCCTTCCTCTTCTCCCTCCCCCCCCCCCACACTCCCTCTGGTCCCGGAGTGGCTTTTAAGGACGTACCAACCGGCAGTGACACACCGTCTGGAAAGGGACCTCCCGTAGACCGTCCTCTCTTCCCTTGGGTCGTCGTAGTGCTGCTTTGTCCCTTTTCTGTGGCATTTCTTTCATACCCCAGAATCCTGCACCGCTTCCCCCCCCTCCCCAGGATCAACATGACGCCCTATGAGATTAAGGCGGACCGGCTTCCCCTAGCTCCTCCCGTTTCTTTACGGAAGCGGGGGGCTCCCCCCCCTTTTTCGCTGCGACCCAATTCTCACCTTACTTTTCCCCCCTTAAGTGCTACACCAGTGAGGTTTGACCTGAGTCGATTTACTTCATTTGTTTATAAAGATGTTTCTTTCTTATTTTTTACTCCCCTCATCTTCTTTGGTAAACTAGGCAGTTATTGTCTCCCTAGTAAGTATTATCCACCCTCTTTGTGAAATGATACCAGTTTAACTCTCCATTCTTTCCTCCGAGGCTCCGTCATCGCCCATGTTGCGCTGTTTTGTGTTCCTGTTTTCACGCTCGCAACCGCGGGTCGATGCCCAGATACTTTGAGAATCGTCGTCGCCCTTTCCACGTTGAGTCGGTAGTCTTTTTTTCTTTTTTTTTCCCGTCTTTTTAGCCCGTCTCCTATGTCGCGCCGCGTCTGCTTTCAGCGCACAATGACAATAGCTATTCCCCCCTTTTTTTGAGTGAGTTCCCACTGTTAGAGACGGACCGCGCCTGGACTGCTCTGTGGTGTAATATGAAATCCGAGGACCATCCCTTTCTCCCCCTCCCTTTTCCCTCCTCCCTTTTTTTAGCGCTGTCCCGGACCTTCTACCAGCCGGCCTCCTCCCCCAAAGGGTTTGCGACTCCGTCCTCCCAATGCGGCACGAGGAAGCTGAATGCAACACCCGCCGTTTCGCGTAGCCTGGCTCTGAGATTTCACATTGAAATTTTCTCCCCCTTCGTTTTCCGAAATTCGTCTTTCACTCAGTAGTGGAGGTCCCCCCAATTTTACCCGGGCGATGTTCCCAATAAGGGGTGAACGGATTTCGGTTTTCCTACATCGTGAGAAAATAACTCCCCCCAAGTCCGATCTTTCATACACTCAGTCTTTTGTTCTCTCTGGTCCCCGTTACAATTTCTTTTAATGGTTCGTCTGTCTCTATGGATGTTCGCCAATATGTCCGACCAAGGTCTTTCCTCCACCCGCCGTGCGATCTATTCTTTGGTTTTCATAGGCGTCTGGGATCTTCCCTTTTTCCTTTTTCGTTGGTGGAGTCCCCTTCTCTAGACCCCCCTTATCTCTCCTCTTCAGCCTAATACGCCCCCTTTTCCTGGTTTTATGAGACTGATCCATTCAGCACTGGTGTCCTTACCCTCGTTGGTTGCGTCCTACCTCCAAAAACTTCCTCGTCCGGTTTGCAGGTTTTCCGGCTTGGTCTGTGCTGAGTCTGTTATTGAGGCCTCTGCGCCCACCGAGCTATCAAGCTGAACAGGACCCAAGACCCGGCCTCGGTCCTCAGTCCTTTTCCCCACTGTTGCGCTTTTTAGCAGGCCTTTTTTTTAGTCCCTGGTTCAACCGTTTGGTCCTTATAACACTTGCCTTCAACCTGGAGGATGAAGAGTCCCGGAAAGAAGTGTCACGCTTTATTAAGTACCGAAAAGCATTAGGTCACTTTATCTCTTTTTTCGAGACGTTACTTTCCCTTCTTACCCCCCTGCACTTCTACGTGTGTCTTTTTCCTGGAAAATGGTGTGCTTTGCTTGCCAGAAGCCGACCCCACCACAGGCACTGGCTTGCCTCCTCCCCTATAAGACGCGCTGGACATGTTGGCGACCCCATGGAACCCCTCCCTTTTTTTAGACATCCCCTCTCTGGATTTTGCCTTTCGCCACGCGCCTCGTTTTTTTCTGCTGATCTTAGCTATGCGCCGTCCCAGTGCGAGAACAGGCTGTGGATTAGATAAATCCCATCTCCTCCGCAAGGTTTGTTGTCCATTTCTTTCCTTCGCGGGCTGTATGCCTTTTTGGATGCATCCTGGCGGACTGTTATCTTCCTTTTTTCCCCTAATACTAGTTGTGTGTTGTCTTCATCAGGAGCCCGGTTTGCCGCCAATCACCATTTGCTCGCGCCCCTCTCGCAACTGCTTCCCCACAACACTTGCGTCTTCATTTCTCTGATCCCCCTGCGACTCACCGGTTTTCTTCATGAAGTAGCTTTCATCTAGCTTGTCTCATATCCGCCGCGATGACCTGTCTAATCATGTTACTAGTGAATCTTCTGCGACTACTCTCAATGTTTTTTTTTCTAACCCCAGCTTGCATCTTCAGTATGGGAGTTTTCGTCGCTCCCGCCCTCTTCCTCCCCAAGCGATTCAATTGTTTTCTTTTCCACGCTCCGGTGGCCGAGCAAAAAACACGTTCTCCGTGTTTTCTGTGCCTATCTATCCTCCCTCCCTGAGCGTTTCTTTTGTCACGAAGGTCCCCTTTGCTAGTATCAATTTCGTGTTCTTCCTCAGTGCTAAGTCCCAGTCTCCAGTGGGAGTTTTTCCCACGCGTTGACAGTTGATGTCTAATTGACAAACATCGTCGCCGTGTTCCTTTTCTCCTTTTTCCCCGAGGGCCCCCTTCCCATTCAGTCGTTCCGTGCTTTGGGGCTGCCTCTTTTGCTAATGAATTGTTAGGAAAGCCCCGCCCCCCGAAAGCCAGGTGCCGAACAAGAACCCCCCATCGCCACACGCACTCGGGCATGATGTTTTCTTATCCTCCCCCCACTCGTCCCTTCTTACACCACCTTAGGAAATTGCTCCCATTTACTTCCATACCCGCCCTGTCCTTGCAGATGATAAGGGCGCTCCCTTCCTGGTTCCCAAAGCAAAAGATCCTCCCTTCCACGCTCCTCGCCTCTCCCACCCTGAACTCGATTCCTTGTCTGAAGGTTGGCGAAGCTTCCTCCCTGGTAGTTAGCGGGTCCCCCTCCTGGCTCGTGTTCTTTTTATACTCCAAGGCGTCGCCCCTCCTTTCCCCCCCCTTGAGAAAGATGAGTTTCCCCTGAAAGATTTTCCGCCTTAGGGTGATAAAGTGGAAAAACAGACCATCTTTCTTAAAATTCTTTTGTTAACAGCGCTTTACCCCCCCCTTTTTCCTGAATAGTCCTTTTTTTTCCCCGAATATTTCCTTCACAAAGACAGTTCGCTAGGGGTGAAATGTCAATACAACCCAGGAAAAATCTTGGCAGGTTTTTGCCCCGTTTGTTCCTTTGACGTGTAAAGTAGAACCCTCCCGTATGTTGCTTTCTGGGTTATCCGCTTTGCTGCATGCGTCAGTAGAGACCGGGTGCGGTAAAGACTGTTTTTTTTTATCTTTTAACTTTCTTAGGAGGGTGCAGCCTTCCATCTTTTTCTTCGCTGCCTTTTTCGTGCGAAACTTTCTTTTTTTTCCTCTCTCCCGTGTGTGAGCTTATTCACAGTTCGAGCGCCCCCCCTTGCGTTGTGGAAGGATACGAAAAATGTCCCTAATGATTCCTAGAACATCAGTCGCTACGTCCCTTATCTTCCTTCTCCCCGCCGCTGTGCTGCCCCTTTTCTTAAACATGCCTCTCCCCGTCCACGCGGTTTGCGACCTTTTCCCAAGAACGCAGATGCGACTGTTTTTAATGGAGTTTCTCTGAGACTCGTCGTGGAGATCTGTCTTACCATTTCCCCTCATCGACGGGTCTTGTTTGCTCCTTCTTTCCCGGACGATTCTTCTTTAACTTTTTATGGGCCTTAACAATCAGTTTTTTTTAGTTTTTCTTTAGTTGGGCCCACTCGGTAGCATTACCCAATCCAAACCCACTCCTAACATCACTAAAACAACACATTTTTTCCCTAACACAAATAATCACCAATTATAAATACCACCCCCAAACATACTTCCCCTCCCTTTCCGTGCCAATGTGTGGCACTTTTTGTCAAATAAAAGGCTGAATGTTGTGTCGGGCTGACCTTGCTTGGACGCCAAAGCATTCCGTTCAACCTTTTTTTTTGATCTTCTTCTTTCTCGCCCTCGATGTTGCTTTCGTTTTTTTCCTCTGGGTAGATGTTCCGTTTCTTCTTTCCTTGTATTTAGTTCTCAGGAAGGTAGAGCCTAGTCTATTCTCCTCTTTGACCCCGTTGTCGCGGGGGAGGTATTTCCTTCATCTTTGTGTAGCCTATTCCTTGTGGTTTTTCCTTACAAGCACCACCGCCGAACCTAGTTCCCTCCCTTTTGTGATAGGTGCTTTCTTTATGCGGTCTTCTGATGGAAGGAGGGTTTCATTCTCCCCCAGAGTTTTTCCACAAAGCACTGTATACCCTATTGCCTCCTCCTCCTCTTCAGTCGTCACCTCACTTTTTCACGTGGTGAGCAGTATTTTGGCGGTTCTCTCCAGGCATTTGTTGTTCCTTTGCCGTCGTTACTTATCATGAAATAGCCCCGCGTACTTAGCGAACCCGAATTTTCCTTTTCCCCCTCTCTCCTCGCCTGGCTTTTTCTTCCCCCTGCGAAGCTTTCTTCTTTCAACTGCTCCTTTTTGCCATTTGGATCCCTTGTCGCCCCGAAAGGTAATTTCGTCGGTCTCGACCTCTTTTCCGCTTTTTTGCCTTGTTTTTCAAAGTTACCATTTCTCTCCTCAGATTCCTCTTGCTTCTCTCCATGGTCTGAGAACCGTTGCTTGTTCTGATTTAAGACTTGTCCTCCCCACGGTTTTTGTGGATTCTTCGCATCAGCCAGCCCCCTCACTTTTTTTTCCTCCCGTTCGTCTCCCCCCCTTGATTCCTCATTTTGATGCGCCTTGTGTTCCTAAGAAGGGGACTCTCTCTCTTTTTCCAATTTCCTTTTTGTTGAAGCCTCGTTCCTCCTTATTTCCAACCGACGCCGGCACCTAACTCCCTTCTTCCTCTCTCCTGCCTCCCCCCCCGATTGAATTTGTTGATTTCTAAAAAAGAAGGAATCCACCGCGCGTGCTTCGCTTTCCATCTCTCGTTAGATAGATCCGTCGTGGACGGTGTCGGTGGCTCAGACCAGGCTTCTCCTGAAATCCGGGCCGTCCGGTCCCTTCCTTTCTTTCTTTCCCTCGTCAATCCTTCACAAACCAGCCCTTCCCTTCTTCGTCTTATTTTTCGTTCTTTCTCGAAGCCCTAGCCAACTCCATTTTTTTCTTTGAGGTCAAGCGAACCAGGTTTCATATCTCACCGTTGCTTTTCGAGAGAAGTGCCATTCTGGTTCGTCTTAGACTCGTCTTAATAATAGAGGGAGGAAGGCTGTAGGCTAGTACGTTCTCTAGTCTGATGCGGCTCTTTCCCTCTCCTTTATGCGTTTTGCTGCAACCCCCCCCCTTGGATCGCATTCCCACTTTATTTTCCCATTTTCGACGCCGAAAAAAGATCAGGGAGCCAGTGAGGGCCCTTTGACGGCGCAGGTGACTTCTTCTTCCTTACCAATGTTTTCCTCCTTTTTTCCGCTCTCTGGTCATTTGTTCTTCATTTCCACCTGAAACCATCCGCAGCCGCCGCTTTGATTATAAGAAACACTGACTTACTCGGGTTCTTTTGTTGCATTAGCCCCCCCCTCTCTTAGCGCTCACCACCCTTTTCTTCACTGCAAGACTCGCGGATCCCCTGCAACTGGGTGAAGAGATTGCGGAAAGGCTCTTTTTTTAAAGTCCAAGCAAGCCCCCTGAGGTAAGAAGTTTCCTTCCCGATAACCCCTCGGTGAGTCACATGTACCGCCAGCCTCTTTGCCTTTCCCCTATGAGGAAGTCGATTGGGCTTTCCCGACGGTTTTCGTCACCCAATTCGGTAGAAGCAGCAGAATGATCCCCTTACGTTCCCCTAGTTTCAAGCTTTCTTTTAATGACCCGTCTTTCGTAAGTATTCTTTATCACCTCTTGGTCCAACTCCCGACCCAGGGGGGCCGCAACCCTTTGTGGACACCCTCTTTCGTTTCTCTTTTGCCCACCTGCCTTTTTTCTTTGTGACAATTTTGTCCTGTAACCTTCTTGATCTCTGAATTAGGGGTGCCCTGCGTTTTGGACTTTTCGGGGTGAGCACCCGCGTGTGTCCCTTTCTTTGTTGGGTTATACCGATTTCCTTATCTTTTTTTTCTCATCCCATAGGGAGGGCTGATGATGTTTTTTTCCACTCATGGTCATTTTTTTCCACTGCCCAGCTTCTCCAGGGCGCGCTTAGGCGCTGCTCCCGAACTGGAACTCTTCTTCCTCCTTTTGCTCTTATGGGTCGCATGAGCAGGCCGAAGCAATGGAAGGCTCTGTTGCTTAACAACCCTTCCAAAGATCGCCCTAAAGTCCCCCCTTTTTTCTCCTCGGTCGTCTTCTTTCCAGGAGTTCATTTTTGACCCCCTCCGTTTCATCCCCCGCACCTTTTTCTTTTTTAAGCAAATCATGCTTTTTTCACATGTTTTGAATGAAAAACGACTCCTCGCTTCTTCGTTCCCCATTGACTCCCCTCATTTGACCTTTCCTTTTTTCCAGAAATCCTTTTCTGACCGTCGTTGGTTTCCCTGTCCCTGTTTTTTAAAAATTCAGGGTTGGAAAGATTGTCGGTCTTTGAGACAAGACTTCCCGTTCCTCTCCCCGGACAACCTGGGAGTGGAGACTCCTTTTTTCCCCTCTCAAGGTCTTTTTTTCCTTCCCTTGCGAGGATCTGGTTTTTTTACCAAACCGTGTCCTTTTCACTGATCTTTACCGGAATGAAAGCTGGGGACTTTTAGTCGATGTGCTTCTGTTAGTTTGGAGCTGGTGACTCTCCGTGCGGTTTTTCTCTTCTACCTCTTCTTCTCCTCTCCTCTACTCTTCCTTAAGAGAGCGCCCGTTGCGGAGCTGGGACGTGATCCCGCGGGTGGGGCTAGCCGTTTAGCGAGTTGGTCCTTCCCCTCCCCTTTCAGATCGTCTCTTTTTTTTGTGTTCGGTCCCCCTTCCCGGTTCTGGTGCGAAGATTCCTGAAAAATGTGATGCCCAAGGCATCCCACTAACTTGAAACGACCTTTCCCGCACTGCTCGTCACCTTCCCCCCATTGCGACCTTTTTTCAGGATTTTTTCTTGTTCAACGGTTCACTTTTTCTAGATCAAGGTTGCCCGCTTCAACTTGTATTAGAGGACCGCATTAACTTCCTTTACCTTAGATCTCCGAAAAGCTCTTTCTGTCATCGGCCTCCCTCTCTTTTCTTCGAGACCTCAGGTCGAATTTCTACCATTACCGGCTATGGTGGTCTTTCTCTATCACGTTGGCAAGAAGCAATTTTCATGAAGAAGGGTGGCGACTTGGAGTCTCCTCCCAAACCGAAGAGCGCGGCGCTGGTCGCAGCCCTTCCTTTTTCCCGTAATGATTTCTTCGGAGCTCTTTTTCACCCTCCTTGTTCTTGCGAGCTGATTCTTCCTTATATCGAACGCTGCATGGCGCGACACCCGTTCTTCTGATGTTATCCTTCGCCACCGCCATCTTAATCTACTTTTTGAGCAGTTGTTTCGGGTCGTTTTACGTATTCCTCTGTGCTTCATTTTTTCTCAGCCTGCGGTGCGGACTCATTTCTAATACGTGGGTTGTTTTTTAGCTCTAAAGAAATAGTTCCTTTTGATGATCCCGCGACCCGGATAGACCTTCTTCTCCTTCGCCCTTTGCCCCCATCATACCCACCCTGTTCTGCTCTTCGTGTGCTCTCTTAAAAGCCGAACCGGTTCTTCTCCCCTGTGTCGAGATAGAAAGAGCTGCCCTCCTTCTTCGTTGTAAGTGGGCTGACCTTCCTTTCCTCCCTTCATCTCTTCTTTCCCTAATTTTGGTTGTTTTTTTTTTTTCTCCCCCATGGATGCGTGCTTCGGCTGATTGGCTAGGTAGCTCGTTGTCCCTCCCATCCGCGATTTGTGCTCTTTTTCTTCCCTTTCCACATTTGTTTCTTCCCAAGCCCCCCCCGTACCGTTTCTTGCCCTTCGCCTACTGCGCGCCATCATTGCTCTCGATCCTCGTCCCGGAAAGAAGTTGCCTTAGTAAACTCGTTTCCGGATGCCTTGAGGCGGCATCGTACGACTCCCCTTTTTTTTCTGGTTCCTTCGACTTACACTGTGAACTTTTCTCAAAATCCTTCCTCTTTTGACCGGGGACGACTGTTGGTCACGAGGCTCATTCGGCAATCTGGTTTCTTTACAGTGCTTGGGAGCTTCTGTGTTCTTTTTTTTTTTGAAACTTGTCCTCCAGTACCTTGGTGCGTCCACCACTAGCACCCCCAATTTAGCCGGCTCGTTCTCAGGTTTTTGTTCAAGCAAAAACTCCCCAGCTACCCCACCGTTGAACCGGCCCTAACCGCGGATCCTCCCTTTTTCCCTTCCCTCCTGGACTCGTCTTTGGTTCTACCCTCCTTTAAACTGAATTGTCATCCCCTCACTATCCCCTGCCTTAGTAACACCTTCCAGCCCACTCTGCTATCCCCCTTCTTGAAGGTGGCAGTAAGACTTTGTCTGTCACTTGGACATGAGTTTTTCTTCCACCCCCATTTTTTTTTCCCCTACAGTTCCTTGCCGCACCTCCTTTTTTCCCCCCTAAGTGATCATTTGCCCGGTTGTATGCCCTGTCCGACGTTAAGAGCGTCTCCCGCTTGGTTTTCTGATTACCCTTCTCCCTTCTTTGTACCCCTTTAATTGGGTTTTGCCTCGTCCGGTTCCCGAATTCTAAACAGCACTCTTTTTTGGACTCTCACTACAGCTGAAGCTCGAAACTTCGTGTGTTTCTAGGTTGTCGGCTGTGCCTTCTTTCTCAACGTTCCTTTCCTATGCTCTTTTTTCCCTACATCTTCGTAGCCCTAGGGAGGAGGTAGTTCTGTTTATTTTCTTTTTTCTCTACGGGATGGGTGTTCAGAAAGGAAACCTTAGGACCTTTATTCTTTTTTTGGTTCTCTTCTCTCTTGTGTTTTTTTTTGAGAGGAATCCCTTTTTTTGCGCGTCATCATGGACGGCTCTTTCCCCTTAAAAACCCCCATTCCAATTAGAGTTCCACGCCCGACAATAGACACAGAAGTTCTAGCCTCAAGAGCTGCCGCAAGATGTTCCCAAGGTACCTGGGACCCCCGAACATCAAAGACCCGGTTCCTCCTTTCTTTTTTCCAGCACCGCACTTCCCTTTGCTGACCTTCCCAACACGAGTTCTTTCCTCGTCTTTTCCTCTCCTCGTGGAGATATTGTCAATTAATTCATCGAACGTCTTGGTTTTTAATATAACATCTGTGGTACCCCCCCCCCTTTTTATTGGCTGTTAACACGTGGAATTTTTTCTTTTCGTCAAACCTTTTCTTCCATAATCCCCTTCTCCGTTCATTCCACCCTTTCCTCTTTAGAATGGGACCACCGTACCTGCCTTGAGCCATTATCGCGAGAAGTGGATGTTTGGATCCACCTGACGTCGTGCAGACCAAGTTTCTTACTCTTCTCTTCTTTCTTTTTATTCATCGCTTTTTTTCCCAGGCGGCTGTCGGTGCCGCGTCGTTCTGGTGGAGCCTTACGGGTATAGCCGCCCCGTATCGAAGGAAGATACTACCTTCGGTATCTTTAGGTTTAGGGCACATCTGACGGGTTTTTTTTTCCTTTCCGCTCGGTTGGTTGGAGCCTCCCTCCCATCCTTTTCCGAGTCCGGCGACTGTTTATAGGTGGGGTAGCTTTTCGTTTGCTTTTTTCCGATGAAGGCCACCCTTCAACAGCCTGTCCAAACCCGAGCGTCCAAATTAACTTCCTCCTCTCCCCGATCCTTCCCCTTCGTAAAGGACTTTTTTTTTCCAGTGTCCACCCTTGCGACTCTTTGAGACCTGGATTTGTTTGTGATGCACGGGGCCTTTAAATTGAGTCCATGCGCCCCTTTTCCTCCTTCACCGAGCCTTCTTTTGAAAATCCCCTTTCCCCCGCTCGATTCGTTTTTTTTCCCCAGAGTGCCTCTACACGGTCCAAAGGCTTGCTTGGAGATCGTCTGGTGGCGCTTTCCCCCCCTCCTAAATCCGGGTGCCTCCATTTTCCTTTTCCCTCCCCCTCCAAGAGCGTTTTCTGTGTTCTACCTAAGTCCCCCTTCATTCTATTTTTCCGAAATTCCCTGATCGCCAGACCTCTTCCTTTTTAAAAAGAAGACGGAGCCGAGCTGATATAGTCTCGTCCTAAGATCACTCCTTTTTAGAGGCCCCTGTGATTCTTCTGTGCATTTCCACGTCTTCTTTTTTGATCATTTAGGCTTTATTATTAAGATCGCTGTAGTGCACGACTTTGGGCTTAATTCTAAGTCGGATCTCCCCTTTTCCTCCGTTGTTGTTTTCTTTGAGATACGCCTTCGCACGGTCTGCGCACCCGCTGAATAAGCGAGGTCGCTCCTGGCCTTCACATTTCAAAAAATGCGTGGCGTGCGAGCCCTATCTAAACAGATCACTTTTGCCTTCTTCTCCTTATATATATTTTACCTTCCTCCCCCTTCCTCATTCGTCTTTTCCGCCCCTTCGATCCGTTGCGATCGGGTCTCTCGTCCATCTAATAAAGTAAGAACCTTTGGTCGCCAACCCTTGGCACCGCGCTTATTCCTTTTTCTTAGGTTTCGCTTTTAGTTTTTGCCACTCGGATTTGAGGCTGTGAAGCGCCACCAGGTGGCTCTGACCCCCTGCATCTGGAAGGGTCGATTCTCCGGCGCTATGGTCGCGCGATCCCTCGTCTCCCTCCTTTTTGTCCTAAGTGCTTTCGCTTCCCCTACGTGTCGTATTCGGATTCTTGTTCTTAAGACTCTTTAGAGGGAAACGGTGATCACCACTGTTCCTTTTTCCCTTAACCCATGCTCACACGCTTCCCTAATTGGACCTGTGGTGTCCCTACTTGGACCGATCGTTCCCGTTCCCTTCCCTTTTACCCCTTGCTTTGGATCGCTCTGTTTTTCTTAAGGCTTGTCGGCAGCTTCTCTCCAGACAGAGGATGACGACCCACCAAGAGGCCACACTCTCCTTCTGCAGCGGTTGCTGTACTCCCACTCCCAACCGCATTAGCATTCTTAACCCGCTTTGGCAATTCCCAAAAGAGACCGCTTCTCATGGGTCGTCGAGCTCCTTCTTTACTCTTCCCTTTCCGGGTGCTTTTTCCACAAAGTCACGACTTCCTCCTCCAGTCTCCCTTCCCCCCCGATCTTCCCAAGTCTCCCCCTTCATAGATGAGATCACTATGGCAGGTTGCTCATCCTCACTGAACTTGTCTGCAACGGACATTTTTTCTTTTTTCGTCACAATCCCTTTTTTTTTCTCCAGTTCTGCCTGAACCTTGTTCTTTCCCCAAAGACCTTCTCCTTTTCCTTTTTCCCCTTAATAGGACGTTAAGGAGTTCTCATTCTTTCCCCGCAAGCCAATTCTTTCCTGATGTAACTCTTCCTCCCTGGGTGGGACTCTCCTTCTTTCCGGGGACCGAAATTTATTACCCCCCCTCCCTTCTTTGGAATGCAACTTCCTATCTTCCGAGCTGAACTCGCCCTGTTGGTCCTGTTGCGTCCGGTTTGCCCCTTGTCGTAACGTAGAAACCTTTGTCGGTGCCGGATGGTGGTATGATCTTTTTTGGTGAAGAGTGTGATAACTTAGCGGCTACGGACTGCTGGTTTCTTTCTTTCCCCTCCCTTTCCTTTTGTCAGACTTTTTTTCAGTTGCGCTTTAGGTTCGCGGCTCCTGCACCCCGCCTCTTCCTCTCCATCTCAGTTGTGTTGCGAGATTCCCTTCTTTTTCGCGTTAACGGCGCGCCGGGCTGGGCGTTTGACCACCTTAAGAGGGGAAAGCCTCCTAGGCCACCTCTTTTCCTCTGGTCTTCGTTCTTTTTCATTTTGGAGAGCTTCTACTTTCATCCCTAAACTTTTTTCTCCCTTACCACTGTTCCCCATTGTTGAATGCAAAAAAACTACTCGTTAAGCTAGTCTTGATCTCATTGACATTCCCCTCGCCGGTCTTGTGTTTCTTTCCCTTTCCGGGTCTTCTTTTGGGTCCCCCCCTGGCTTCGGTTCATCTTTTTTTTCCTGTAGGTAGTGGCCGACCACCTCGTGTCGCCTCCTATTAAAGGAAGGCTTCCTGTGCAACCCTGGTCAGCTTTTGTTCATGAATGGGGAAACAGGTGCGCGCTTGACTATTTTTCCTCCCCCCCAGAGAAATGTCTTTTGTCTCCCTCATGTAATTTTCTCAGTTCTTCTGCTCGCCGCTGCCCGTACGGGGGATTCAATATGTGGTTCTTGGATGGTCTTGCTCGTCGTCTTCCTGCTGGTTGAGAGCCAGGACGGCCCCCGATCATATCCTCCCCTGCATCTTACGACGTTTTCTTGCTTCTTGAACGGTCGATGGGTTCCTCTTCAAGCTGGTGTTGTAGCTGAGCCCGAGGTTGGTGGTTACAGAACTCCCACGTTAATGAGTCGGAGATGTGGCTGGTGTTTTTATTCCCCCCCTTCTTTTGTCTCTTCCTTCTTCCATCCAAGCATGATGCCCAACAGAGTCCTCCCCCCTGAACTTCCACACCATCCTTGACGAGAGAAGAGGTTCGTCGTCACCTTTCCACAAGCTACTTCCTTTTTGAGCAGGATTTTGCCCTTCCTTCAGAACGTTACGAGTGGTCCTTTCGACCCTTTTAAACTTCCGCCTCCTACGTAAACTTGAGCCGTACCATTTCCTTTCCCCCCTCTCCTACTTCTTTTTCCCCCCTCCAGTCCCTTTTTTCTTCCCCACGTGCAATTCCTCCTTTGGGGTGGTGCCTATCTTCCAATGGTTGCTTTGAAAAGACCCGAAATGAATCCGTGCTTGGTGACATGGCGGTTCGGGACCTCCTCCCCCCTCTTTCCTCCGCTATGTTGCCTCTTTTGAAGCCCCTTTCCCAGTCTTTTTTAGTACCTTGACCTATTCCTCCAGAATTATTCGCTCCTGTGTCTTCCGAAACGAAGAAGGGCTCGAGAATTCCGCTCCTTCAGACTCGGAAGACTAACCTGGTGTTATTTTTTCTTATCTAACCCCTCCTCCCTGACCCTGTGTTTTGAGCATTTGAGGCTTGTACTCTTCCCGCATTTGCGATGCGAATCGTTTGTAGGAATGGATGTATATTTCCCTCATTTTTGAGTTATCTCTCGCAGTTTTCCTTGCGAAACCCTGCGCTTCTAACCTTTCTCACTCTATAATTCATCCCTGCCCATACCCTTCGATGAATCTGTCTTTCAGGAAGAGATTCCCAGAAGCCCCCCCTTTTTTCATCACTTTTTTTCGTTACTTCCTTTACTTCAGCTTGCCCGCCTTCCCCCCTTCGTAGGTTCCTACCCCTGCGTCGAAAGAGGGGATCGGAATATGAGACTATCCTTTCTGGCGACACCCCTCCGTAGCGCTTCGTGCAATTCGTTTGGAGATTTTCGGGCGCAATAGAAAATGCCCCATGGAGTGCAGGCTGTTTTTTTTCGGTCAAGAGCCAAGGTTTCCTTCCTCTCCTCAACCTATTTTTTAGACTCCTTTCGCCTTCCTGTCGCTCCCTTGATCCTTCTCTCTAGAGTTCCGCAGGTTTTCTAGTCTTCAATAGTGCCTCGGAGGCGTCTCTAATTACTCCTTCTAGTCGCGGGCAAACCTTTTCCTCTCCTTTGCACCCCTTCACCCCTTTTATAGGCCGACCCCCCCCCTACCTTTACAGCTTTCAAGTTTTAAAAGGGTGCCTGACTTTACTGTTCCCGAGCGATGTAGTGCAATTGTCTTTCCCCTATTTGATGCCGGCTCTGTGTTTTTTTTTTTTGCTCAAAGCCCGATCCCACACTCCTTCAGACGGTGTTTCACAACTTCCCCAAAAATAGAAGGACTGGGTTGCTTGTTCCTTGAACCATACGCGCGTCGATTTCCCCCCGATTCGCGCCTTCCCCTACCAGGTCCGACAGGCGCTCTCCCCTTTTTTTAAGTTCTTCCGGCGCTGTAGCTGAAAGGGCCTTTTCTCTCCACCCTCTTGGTGAATACAATCTCCGTCACAGCCCTCCTCTCTCACCTCTCCCCCTCCCTAAATTCGAGTCATGGCGCCGAGGCTTTCTCATCAAGACAATGAAATAATTAGGTTGCCTCAAAGACCTTGCTCTGTCGCCTCCAGGAGCCAGACCCTTTTCCTTTTTTCCATTCACTATGCAGGTTGCCCCCCTTCCATCATCTTCCTTTAAGTTATTGATGTGACCAACGAGTTGGCCCTTTTTCCTGCCCATTTCAAAAATGATTGATCTCCGTTAAAAATTGGGTTGACCCCTTTTTCGGTTGTTGCCCATGTCCTTTTAATGTCAATTTCCTCTCTCCACTGCGCGCTGAAGCGTCGGAGAAACTTCGTTGTCTTCCCCAATGTTTTGCGTTTGTGCGTTGACGCAACGTGGCAACCGCGTTGGTCTGTTCTTTTAAGTTGCGGTTTTTTCCGATTCTCATTGCCCGCTGCGCTACTCTCTTTTTTCTTCTTGTAGAAGTCCTTGGTTGTTTTATTTTCCCTCGTAATGGGTGGGTGTAGTCACGGCCCTATCGTCCAGTTTCCCTTTAGGCGGCGAGAAAAATGTATCTTTTATCCTCCGTTTTGATTCCGTGTGTTCGCCCCCTCCCTCTCCCCCCCTTTCTCATGGCTTTTTTTTTCTGAACCCGACCCTTCCCCTACCTCTTTCCCCATGAAATATAACCAGAAGTTTCCCTCATCCAGATGGGAGGACGCCTCTGAGAGGCGAATCGGCAAGGAGCCCACGCGGTTCCCCTTTTCTCCCAAACTTTTATGCTCCAACCTGGGCTTGTTTTTTTTGCACTCCACCGACCTCTCTTAGCTCTGACAAATTTCCCTCATCTGAACGGAGGGGATAATATCGGCGCGGGTCCCCAAGTCCGTGTTCCCTTCCTTGACATCTTAGTGCCCCCTACCTTTTACACTCCCTCCAGGAAGAATTCATTACCCCCTTTTTTTTGTTTGGGAAATAATGGGAAATACCAGCGGCGTTTTTTTTCCTTGTTTTATGGCCTGCCAACATTTCTTTCCCTTAGTTCTTCGCTTTTTTAGTTCCTTCTATGGCTGGCGGGTGTTCTTTTGTTTGGTTTTAACGCGGCTTGGTTTCTCTCGAGTAGAGTTGGAGAAAGGACCCTTTAACGTACCATCTCTTGAATTTCCTCTCCCATTGCCTGTTTTTTTTTCCATTTTTCTTTCCTTTTTTATGAGCGTGTTTTACCTCTTAACGCCGCGGTTGGTGGCGTCCTTACTTCCAAGCGTGCGGCTGGTGCCGGAATCAGGGGCGTTTCCCTGCCCTTTTACATTCCCCCGCCTTCTTTCGGCGGCAGACCCCTCCAATACCTTCTATCGCTCCCCGCGTCACTTAAGTGTTCCACTTTTAAGCTTTGAGCATTTTTTGTTTCCTTCACGTAGTTTCCCCCTGTCCCCTGTCTTCGCAACTGGAGTTTTACTAGGAATGAATCCGGTTTGAACTCAATCAGTTACTACTTTGTCGCAAGCGCTCTAGCTCCGAGTACTCTGGCTATGAACCCCTTCCCCTTTCTCGTTTCTTTTTTTGGTCGCTCTGCCCTTTTGTCTTGAATCCACTCCTGACTCGGAGTTGCGCCCAAGTCTGCTCAGACGAAAAGTTGCAGCCTGGCCGCTGTTTAAACTAGACAAGGAAGTCGATTATCTTGCCTGTTCTTTTTCTTTTTCCATTCGATTTCTGCGCCTGGTTCTGTACAGAACCAACGAAAGAGTCCTTTTTTGAGCCATATATACGGACGGCAGGGCCAGACCGCGGCTGTGGCTTCTCACTCCGATTTCCTGTTTTTCTCTTCTTCCCGGGAGTTTTACTTCATCCTGGCTGTGATCCTCGCGGGTGCAGCGCGT
>Ga0179593_1330751_pt1 | contig 16670 bp, 8 predicted proteins | sample CZODoug2_1_08_16_FD_185931 | JGI IMG/M metagenome (GOLD analysis project Ga0179593, IMG submission 185931) | Vadose zone soil fungal communities from Angelo Coast Range Reserve, California, USA - CZODoug2_1_08_16fungal (PacBio error correction) | ecosystem: Environmental > Terrestrial > Soil >... | reverse complement strand
GTGGCTCGACTTCCGAATTACTTCCCTGAATTTGACGGCGATACAGTGTATGTGTCAAATCATCTCGTGACCGACTTTCCCTACCAGGTTGAGGTAAGCGTAGACCCTCCCCCCCACACATCCATATGCCGCCGATAACGGAAACCCCTTGTGCGTAGGTGTATGTACCCTTCCCGTGCTCCGACCTGACGGTTTGAGCCCAGTCCTGAGCTGTCCTTTGGCTGACATCCGTTCTCCTATCTCGGCTCGCGTGATCGACGGTGCCTGTCTTAGAGCCCTCGAGCCTCCCCTTGCCGTCTCAATAGTCGGCGTCACTTGTGTATGCAAGAATTTTCCCTTGTTGCAAAACCTCCCCCCAATTTTTCTTTAACAGGTTTACGGTGTGTTTTTCCCCCCCCCCGAGTGCTTTATAACAGTCATTCGGTCTATTAGACGAGTCATCGTTTTGGAACGCTGCTTATCGATTGAGTGTTCGCTACAATCGTTCGTGTGATGCACTCGATTTCTTTCATAGTACTGAAATGCTCCATTTTGCTTGATCTTCACTCCCCATCCACTGGTTCTGGCCCCCCCTCTTTTGACCGAGCCGCAACACTCTCTTGTCCCGCCCTCCCTCCCTTCCTAAGCTGAGCTCCCCGAACGACCTAGTTGCGTTGTCTTTACATTAACGGAAGAGTTTCTTCCTAACCTGAATCTAGTCTTTGACTTTTTCAAGACTGACTCCGCACCGTCCTCGATGCACGGGATCCCCGCGCCTCCATGGATTGCCAAAGAGTCTGTTGCCCCCCCCCGCGTCCCACGCCTAACCCTGTTTTAGCAATTGATCGAGCAGGCATGTATTGAGAGAATCTAGCCTTAGACTCCTGGACCCGCCTTCGAAGAGAATAGTGTTCAGCCTTTTTTTTTCTGACTCTTTTGAGTTGTCTTGCGCCTAGAAACCCACCTCTCGCCTAGTACGAGTTTTTACTAGATTCGCTCCACCGACACTCGCAGCCAAGGGAAAGATATCTCCTTTTTTTTTCTGGATGTCTGAACCCAGATGTTAGTCACGAACCTTCCAGAACATTTTTGTCAGGCGCTACACTGAGCCAGAAGCCCTACGCCCGGGAAAACGACCTTTGCAGATTTTTTATATCTTAAGAACGCGCGCTCCGTTTCCCCCTTCCGTGGCGTAGCGGTCAAGTAAAGCCTCCTAAGGTCGTGGACGATTTACTTTGCTTTTTTGTTCCGCATCTGTGTGGTCATCTTCGCACTTTTTCGCAGCAATCTGCGGGCTATGGCGCGCTCGCTCTGCTCCATGTTAGGCGCCACATGCGTTTGCTCGAAACTATTTTTCTTCATCGATTATTTTCCCATCTGCCTTAGCCCGTGTAGAGACACGTTTGCCAGGGAGTTGCCCACATAATCTTTTCCGTTTCCCAAATCTTTGCGCAGGCTTCCAACGGTGCCGACGTGCTAAAGTGTTCACTGCAGCGCCTGTTGCATGCCTAATCATTACAAAATATGTTTTTCCCTAGACTCGTCCGTGCAGGCGGATTTTTTTAACGTTTTTGCAGTTGCAACCATTCCCCCACCCCACTATCCCGTTGCGACCTGCTGAATTTGTTTGCTTTCTTTTTCATCAATTTTTTAAATGCAACCTGCGACCCAACCTCCTTTTTGCAGCTCCTAGCTACTCACACTAGTGGTTTTCGTTCTGAAGTGACTTCGACGCCGAAATTTCTTGGTTTCCCCCGCGTGTTTGAACAGATTTTTGTCTTACTCAACTCCTGGGATGCGCATCGCTTTTCTCTCACTATGATTTTTTTCTCCTCTCGTTTTTCTCCCGATCTATTTAATTCTCTCCATCACTCCGGTCCACGTAACGTGCAATCAATCTTCTCCCACGTGAAGTCACTACGGATAACTTTCCCAACATCCTGTCTACCTTTCGTTGGCTGCCCCGCCTCTCTTAGTTGTCCTTTAGCGCCTCTTGCATCCTCTGCCTTTTTGAACCCGCACCTGCGGCCCTAGGCGACACCTATCCCAAAACACCGGAACGTTAAGTTTTTTTCCAACTGACCACCTCCCCTTCCCAAGCAGCACTGTCCAATCCGAAGGTATTTTTTGCGCCTGCCGCCCTCTTTGCTGCCACGATCGAGATCATTTGGTTAGGATGACTGCTCCCTTTTTCTGTCGCCTTGCCTTCTGGCATATGATGATCCCCCTCTTATTCAATCTGTCCTGCCGGCGGATGGCATTTGAGCAATTTTCTTTTCGCTCTTGCGTCAGAACAGGCCAAATCCTAGGCCGTTCTGAATTTGGGGTTTGCCTTCGTCGACATCTTGCAGCGGCTATTTTTCCGCACTATCCGGAATTCCGCCCTAGAGTTGTACACCCGCAGTTTCTTCATTTTGGAGGGTAGCCTGTGTATGACCTTGATCCAGTATAAGCAGACACGCTAACTTTTTATTTTTATCCCTCGTTTCATTTGTGGCGCTGCCTCACAGCACATTACGCCGCAAAGTAGGAAGCAAAGTTCCGTTGTCCCTCAGGAATTGTCCTTTTTAGAGACCCTATGAAGGCGCAGCTGCCACTGAAGTGCCGTCTCTGTTGCGGTTTCCGCACATTTTCACCTTTTACTGTTTCTGTCTTTTCCTATAGAAAAAATTATTTTCATACCGTCCCGTTTTTTTTTTTTGTTTTTGACCAGATATAGCAGCACAATTCTCCCCTCCCTAACCTCTCCGGCGTACCTAAAAAAATCCAAAAGTTAATTTGAGTAACTTATTAATATTGTCTCTCCCCCCCCCTCCCTTGCTTAGTCAACTTCATGTTAACTGCCACTAAGCCTGGACAATTTAGATGGCCCAGATACCATGCCTGACTGTGTCAAGCGTCCCCCCCTCCACTCCCCATCCGGTAGATTGAATAGCCGTTTCTGTTATTCTCCCCTCCCATGGCATTTAATTTATTGCAAGCTTAAAGTGCAATCCTCAAGGCTACGGCTCCCTTCCTACCTTCTCCGCTGCCCGACGCATTTTTTCCAACGAGATTCTACGTAACGCTCTTTAATGCCCTACACCCACACTCCACTTCTCCGGCATATATAGGTGTTGAAGACCGCCAGATGAGCAAGTTCTTTCCCTCTTCCTTTGGCAGTCCCCAGATTATGCTCTGCTACGCGCCACGGCCGTCACGATTTTCTCTACATTCCCTTCCAGACCTCCTCCCCCCAAGGAGTCCATTCGAGCTTCGTGATCCGGGGCTTGAATCCCCCCGATGGCCTAAGGTATACTGTCGTAGGTGTTTTGACACTGTTTTCGTTTTTTAAGCGGCCTGGGTATATCAGACCACTTCCTAGCTACCTTTTTGAGTTGACCCTTCTTCAGTAATTCCTACAAAGGTTGGAGATGGCCCTCTGTTTGACGATTTTCGTTCCGGGGACACTCATGCCGCCGGATCCTTTCTCCGAGTTTTGAGCTGTTTTTCAAGATCCCCCCCCGCTAAGTCTCCACCTTCTTAGGTAAGTTTTTCTTTTTCTACGCACCCTGCGCGTTCGAGCGGCCAGCAGCACGACTTGCGGGTGTCACCCAACCTTAAGTGCGGAGCAATCAAAGCTGTTTTCCTCCTCCCCGAACCACCTTGGATCGCTCTCGATCGCACCGGCCGCTTGGTCGTCCTATGGCCGCAGGGGCGCATCTTCCTCTCCCCCTAGGAAAGCTTTTTAATTTTGGCCGAGTTAGACAGCCCCAACCCAAGCCACCCCCTCCCAATCTTTGAGACAATTGGTGAATGGCTGGTGCCTCCTCCCCTTCGGTCTAAAGGCTGCACCTCTAGAAGTCCGGTTGCGGATTTTCATGACTGCCGGTCTTCTATGTATCCCCTCTGGTCCCTTGGTGCTTGTATTTCTGACTGGCAGGAAGACCGTGTGACCTTAGATGCATTCGAGCTCCCACCCCTATTTTAACCCTGTGGATCGCGCTAGAAATCTACCTAAAGCGGTCGTACGTCGGCTATACGCTAGAGGACCCAGATTACGCCCCCTTGCTGTGACTTACTCACCCACGGGACCCAATGACGACCGCAGGTTGCTTAAAGTCTGCTCCCTTTGTCAGCCTTAGGGGGCAGATGAGCAAATTAGAATGTCAACACCCTTGTACGCGTTTGTCTCTGAAACATATTTCCCTTCTGAAGGTCTCTAGGTTTAAAGTTCGACTTCTATCAGCGCTCTGATGGACCGCGTGGATTTTTTAACAGATAGGTCTGACTGCATCCGGTGATGCTTTGGCAAAGGCATTCCCCCGATGTCTTCCCCAGCTCCTCTCCCCCCTCTATTGCCCCCCCGATATTTTCCTACTAGCAGGGGCTACTTATCCGCGATTCTCTTCCATTGCCGTACTCGCGTGGCTGCTAGTGACCCCTTCCCCTAGAGGTAGTCTTCCTCTTTTCAACCCTTCCCTCTCTCTTGTTCTGGCAGGGGCACTGGTAGGAGCTTAGTCGCCTTTAATGCCTTCGTTCTTGATGGAGAGCGTCTACCTAGGTGTCCCCCAAGTCCCCACGCAAATCTTGGTAGATTAGAAAGACCCGGCTTTTAGCTGACGAACAGGAGAGGATTTAACTTCTCAGATCCTTCTCCGCTCTCGACCCGGCCCGCTTTCTGTACTCGTGATACCTGGTGCCGCTTATCTAAGCACGATTTTCCCCCTCTCCCCACCCCCCCCCTGTTATTACCAATTCCTGCCCACACACACCTCCGCCTACCTTACTCCCCCCATGGTTTTACACGACTTCCTTACCGTGCCCCCCGTTCTCCCCCCTCCCCCGTAACCTCATTTGCTACCCACACGCGAATCCCCTTTCAACACCGACACATCCCCAACCCCGATCTGGTTCCTCGGTCGATTCCTTTTACGAAGGTCCGAGTCCACCGGCCAGTCACTTCATCGATAAGTCGACTTTCGGGCAGCAAGTTTTTGTCGTTAACCCCCCCCCGTCCCTGTCTTCCCGGCGGCCACAGACTTTTTTCACGGCACCCTCCACCTTGTTTTCCTCTTTCTGCAATGGTTCAGCCTGTTTTTGCAGACCCAGGTTTTCTTTCTATCCGATTTTGTGCCCCCCGGAGTGAGAGCGGCCTCATCGAAGATTATTTCTTGCCCATTCTCTCGCCTGCATCGCTCCCGCCTGCTGTTGTGCTTGAGCGATCACCTTTGAAGGTAGGAGATTATACACCCTGAAAACCACGTCCGTACGGCGTGCATCTTTTTCGTTTGTCGTACCTTCCCCCCCTTCGGTCTTTTTGCTGCGTCCTTTTTTACCTCAGTCTTCTCCGTCCCGTATAAGTATAGCCCCCCTCCTCTTCATAAATTGGTTGATGTTCGCTCTTTTGCTCTCTCCTTGGCTTCCTTTTCTTGCCTAGCTCTCGCACTGAATCCTTTCGACCGCCACCTGGCCCCTTCCCGCCCGCCCCCCCCCAAAGACAGTATGAACACTTTTCTTCCCCCCGTTTTTAGTTCCCTTCCGACACTGGAATTGAGCTCAGAAAGATTCTCCCCGCCGGTACGCCCCGATGCTTTCGCCCTTGCTCTCCCCTGATATCTGTGGATAGAAGTTTTTGCCGTAATGCGCTTCCCTTTTACCCCTACCTTTCAAGCTCCCATTTAGTCGGCGTGTATGCAGTTGCTCTTCGTCCACACCCTAAAATGATCGCTAAAAAGTTGGCCCTTTACTTGAACTCCCTCCCTGTAAGGTTGTGTTGGGCCTTTTTTTAGCCGAGGTAGATTTATTTTCGGTATGAGGTCCCTGTCCTGGGCCGTCGGATTTGCGTCGAATTTAGGTTCTATATGCAGACCAAGCCCCCCTGCCAGATCCCCTCCGCCCTCAATCTCACTCTCTGACGCCTCACTCATTTGGTATCTAAAAGGGAGCACGACCCAGAGCTCCTGTGGGAACACCGCAACTTGTCTTCTCCACATGCTCAGAGCTTCAACCCTTTTCGCGCGCCCCTGGAAGAGACCGAAAGTCCACTTTGTCGTCTTGTAGCGGGAAACATAGGCTCCCTAGCAACTTGAATTTCTCTGAGACGCCGTGCGAAAGAAATCCCGTTCATCCGTAGTGTTTTAGGCTTCCCCCCTGCGCCCGGTTCCCTTTTTGCAACGGTCCAGGGCAGAACTATGAGCTTTTCTTTCATTCCATCTCCCCTCTCTGCCCCGGTGTAATCGAGCTCGATCGAACTTTCGAGAGTCGGTAACTATATGTGTATTTTCATCGGACCGATTAGTTTGAGCTTCGGCCCCCTGAGAGTACATATGTCGAAACAAATCATTCCGCTCTTCCCCTAGTGCTCTAGAACAGCGTGGAAACGTGAGGCCGCGCCTTTTCTTGTGGTTTAGGATTACAATTCTGTACCAGAGAGGTCCCCGGTATAGCCTTTACCCCTGTTCATCTTCCCTCCTTTTCGGTTCGTCACTTGTGGACGCAGTTTTTGGATCCCTAAGCGCACTGGTCTTTGTTTGAGATTAGTCCCTCTCTTCCCTCGCTGAGTTTCTTTTTCGCCGTTCTCCCTCGCTCGTTCATGGTTCTCTTCTTCGCAAAATTTGGTTGGAGCCATCCCGGTGCTCGAGCCGGTCCATATCTCCTTTGCAAACTGAGGAACGAGACGTCAGTTCTTCATTTGCCTGCCCAAAAATTTCCTTCCAACAGCCGGACGAGTCTTTAAAAAGCCAGAATACGACCATTTTTGTTCTTAAGAGCCGAAGTTATCTTCCCCTACGAGTATACAATTGCGTTTTTTAGTTTCCTTATTTTTGCGGAGATTGCCTTTTACACCCCATAAGGGTTTTAGAGAGGCTTGGAGCCAGGCTTTTCGAAATAGTCAAGCCTTACCTCTCTCCCTTAATCCTCTGATCTCTCACAGGTAGTCTTTTCGGTTAATCACTTGTCATGTAGAAAGTGGTTGAAAACGGCACTTTTTTTTCTTCGGCAGTTTCCTTAAATCAAGTTGTTTTCTTCCTCCTTCCAGCCGCTTGATGTCAAGCGATCTTAACCTTTCCGCATTTCCTTGCCTCCGGATGACCACTGGGTACGTAACTTGCCGCGACATGTTACATCCTGCCTATTTGCACTTCGAGGATGTCCCTTTAGGCCTTCCAGATTCCCCCGTTTCCTTTCCAGGAGACAAAGCAATACCTGCCGTTGAGTGTCAGACTTAGCCCTTCACACAGACCATTGACGGCAACCGAGCAAAGCACTCTACTAAGGAAGCTCCCCCAACCTGTCGTGCGCTAGAAACTAGAGCCAACGACTTAGACTGTTTTGAATTTTTGTGAACGTGGATGCTACGGTCGTGTAGTCGGACGTGGGTTCCCTTCTCTCTTTTTTTTCCGCTCTTTCCTCCCTCAAGGATCTACCCCGTCTATTCGTGTTTCTAGAGGGCGGCCCCTCCGGATCATCGGCTTTTTGCTCCCCTTTGTCCGTTGGTCATTTTTGTTGGCCACCCGGCATCTCGGCCCCCGCCCCCTCGTGCGCACTCCTTGCTGATTTTCCCGGTGAAAACGCGGTTTCGACCGAAAGTTCCTTTAATCATGTCGTCGATTCGTTCTTCTTTCCCCCGCCACATTCGTTCCTGCCCTTGAGTCCCGGTTTTATAACAAGTCCAAGTGTCTACTATCCGTCGCGATTTCAACGGGTTCAGCTCGTTGCGTTTCTTTTCCAGGCCTCGCACTACGGTGCTGTCTTGTTCAATATCTCTGTCCTTATTGTTTCTTCCTGATTGGGACCAAACTAGTACTCTATTGTCACACATGAACCTCTATCACCCTTTTTTTACTCGTTCACTTCTCTAAATGGCTTTCCAATGATGTTTTATGCACTAGGATAATTATTTTTTACCCTTTTGAGACCTCCGCCCCTCATCTACGAAGTATTTTCATCGCCTTGCTTAGTCTTTAACCCCTATGGATTGGAAATGATACCGAAATACCCCCATTATTTCTGCCAGATACGTCGCGAAGAGATGAGTTTGTACCACCCCAATACTAACGATCATCTCCACAGTCCCTCCCCCCATTATTCACTGAATATATTCACGGTCCGCAGAATTCTTCTTTTGTCGTAAATTGATGCTAGATCCGGGCCATTTCCGTCCCCCTCTTCCCTTCCGCTTTGCAAGCCCCCGTTGCCCGCTAAGACCTGGGTTCAAGTGAAAGAACCAATCTTCATGAGTATGCGTAGAGGATTCCTAAGTCCCCCTATTGTCGCCCGGGTCCTCCTTTTTTGAGGGGCTTTTGTTCTTTTTGGTTTTAGTTGTTCTCACGGTCTCTTTATCCCTCCCCTCCGTCCCCAGATCTTGTTTTTCTCGCGCGACCAATCGTTACGATTCGCTTAATTAATAAACCTGCCTTGTTTTGGCCCCGCTTTCACCGAGTGGCTAAGCTTCCCTATTTTCGGAGCACGAACCCTAAGGTCGAACTATAGTTGTAGTTCAGATGGATCATAGCTTTTTTTGTGGTCCCATTGCGCGTCCAGATTCTTAGCCCAGTGCTAGAGCCATTAGTTCCACTTTCTCGATCCAGCACCGTTTGTCGCGACCGGAACCACAAGCCCATTTGCCGTGGTCGTTCACCCACCTGTTTTCGGCGCCAACCTAACACGACGGACTTTTTCGACCCAAAAGACCAACAAGTCGCGTGCTGAAGACTCTTTTATCCGATAGTCCCACCCGGAACCCAAGACAATCCCCCTACGTGCTAACCGTCTAGTGTCCAACCTAGCTGAGATTCATTTTACACATCCGGTACCGTAACAGGAAAGGACTGGCACTCACGTGGACGTAGACACTCCCGCCCTCCCTCTTATTGACAGTTTAAGAAGGATGTGTCCCTCCGATTTCGTGTACGTTCACTGGTAAACCTTCTGCGCGGATTGGTTCCTGCCGATTTCTACCAACTTTTTGTTAGCCTCCCGCAGGCTCTATTCCCCCCCGTTTCAAATGGCTCGATGAACCCTTTTTTAGAAGCCTATTGGAGACAAAAGTGTCAGTCCCTTTGCCTCACGGTTTCTCCCTAGAATTTCTCCCCCTAATGAGTCATGGGTAGTTCTCCCACTCACCCTGGCCCCACAGAATTTCCCCTGACCACCGCAATACCCTTTACACCGTGACGACATAAGGGATCTTTGCGATGAATACTTTCGATTCACCGGTTTCTGCTGAACGGACGAGCATTTTTTCTAGTGCGTCAAGCGGTCGTCTCTCTGTCAAAAAATGCGTTTAACTTTTCCCTTATCGGGATACCAAGAGTCGGATCTCCCATTTCTTTCTCCCTAGGAGATTTGTAGCCCCCCTTTCTTCCATCACTATCTTTGAAGCCGCAGATGTTAGGAGTTTCGCCCCTCCTTATCCCTACGAATAGCAACCCGATTCAGAGGGAGACGATCCTCTGTAGATTCTTATCGAGTCCCCCCTTACGTAGAATAATTCATGATCTACAACTTGGTCCTAAGGTTTATTTCTGGTCCGTCCCCCGTGTTCCAGTTTCACTCTCTATGCTCGATCCCTTCCTGCAGGGTATTTATGAATTCATTAGATTTCAGTTAATGTTCGATTATTTCGCTGTTGAAAACCTCCCCCGACCCCGACACATATTCTCTTTCGATTCCACTTCCTCGATGACACCGGCTTTTCCCTCTCTGCTCATTTTTTTTTTCCGAGACACTTTTTTATGTTGCGCTTTGCGCTAGGATGAAGAGCTTCGAGAAGTCCGCGCCACCGGCCGAAGAAATCTCGATCATTTTTCATAGGACCTTCATTTTTTTTCTCGAACCCCCTAGACGGATTTGCCGTTAAAATGCCGGTTCTTTTTTTGCCGTTCGATTTCCTGCAGAAAACGGACTCCTGCCCCCCTTCTAAGAATGAGGGCCTTCACGGTAGACGTTTCGGAGCCTGGCCAGTTTCTCTCCCCCTCTAGCCCGCAGACGCTTATTCCAGGCCCAGGCTAGAATCTTTATCTTGCTCCGGTTGCTTTTTTCTCCGGGATGTAAACCCGAAAACTTTGTTTTTCTAACTGTGCATATGGCTTTTTTTTTTTGACGCGGAAAAGACCGTTTGCGGTCTATTGCTTTCCTGTGGTTACGTCGTTTTAATTCCTTTCCGATTTCCAGAGAGCCACCGCTCTATATTTAACTTTGTTGTTGTTTGTCTCGATTGTATCCCATCTTATTGAAGGCACCTCCCCTGACCTCAGTCGTAGGCCCCCCTGTACCCCCCCTGCCCGCCCGACTGGAAGTGTGTCGCTTTTCCCCGACACCCCAAAGCCGATGCCTAAGGAACCTCCCCCGGTCTTTTTTGTTTCCAGTCCGTGGAGCCCACTTGGGCCCGGCCCTGAGAAAGATTGAGCTTGTGGGTTCATGAGGATAGAGATATCTGATGCGTGATCGCCGTTTTTCCTATGATTCTGACGAACGACCGTGCATCCTCACTTTCTTCTTTTCCAGGTGGAATATCACGTCAGCACCCACCATCCTTCTCCTCCAGTGTCTGTTTTAGTGAAAGTTTCTCCTTTCATTCCGGTTCCAGGCGCAGGTCTCGATCTTTGATCTATCGGTCTTTTCCCTTTGGATGTGAGTTTAATGTTTTATGTACGGGAGGAAGCCTAGTCTTTTACTGCGAACCCCTGTCTTCACTCCAACGGAAACATGTATATCCTTTCCACCGCCCTGTGATAAGATCTTTCAGTTTAGCCTCGGGGAACATCCGAAATTTCCTTGTGTTTAGTTCACGCTTTAAGTCTCGGCCAGATTGAGACGGAGAGCTCGTTCTGACCTAGGAGAGCAGATTCCTGTTCCCTCTTTCCAAGCGCCTGGTGGCTTGAATTTCTTTTATCCTCTTCAATCCGTTTTGGCTCAAGGCTCGTTGAATTATTTTCTATCTAGAAGATTGAGGTTTGAAGCTCCTTCCCCTAGATTCTGGTTACAAGCCGAGCAGGAACCGCTTCATAAGCCCCTAGCTAGACCTATTCTATGACCCCCTTCTTTTGAGCCTGCCTACTTTTTTCTTTCCCTTTCCTTGTTGTAGGAGGAAATCTTTCCCGAGCATTCAATTCGGAACATTTTGACTCCCGTGCTCCTTTCCTTTCGAACTTGCCAGGCCGTTTTCGCCGTGGTTCTGACGTAGTACTTGTGTGGAGATTTAGCCCCGGCCCGCGATGAGGTCGTCGACGCGATTTTTAGAGTGTTTTATCTGCCCCCCCCCTGGTTGGCGCATCATGTTTGCGCTTGAAGGCTTTCCATCCCTTTTCCACGTTCGGCCGAGCAGCATTTTCTTTTGGAGACCCTCCAACAATGCTGTTATCCTCCCACTTCCCCCATCTTTTTTTTCCTCCGCGGATGCCCAAAGCGGCCCTAAGTGTTCTTGCCGGATTGAGACGACTTGCTGACTATATGTCCACAATTTTTATGCCCGGTGCGGTTTTGGCGGCGCCCTTTCCACTAAAAAGATCCCGTTCATTTCTTCTTCCAGACTAGGAGCATCTCTCGCTTGAAACATCCTTGAAGGAGCGGTTTTCTACTTTGATAGCCCCACCCCTTTTGCGAAAGAAGCCGGCCTTTCCCCCAGACACTGGGTTTTAAACAAAGGCCTTTTCGTCCCTTTTCGAACTCTCAGGGAGGCTCTCTCAGTCAGAGTTTTTCCTCCCCCGTCCGATATGACTCTCTTCCTGCCCTAGGACGTCCGACTCCTCGCCGCCCCCACGTTGCTGTCCGGACTCGCTAAACTCCTTCACGAGGCCGATTTTTACTCATTGTTCCCTTTGACTCGCCCCCTGTTTCAAGACTAGTCGGTAACGTTGGAGGCCCTTTTTGCCGTCCGCCGTCCAAACCGCCACTGTGGCTTTTGCGCCAAGCCTACTAACGCGAGAGGCATAGGAGTTTACCCCGCCCTCCGAGTTAAGATATATGTTGCAGCTTTTTGAGGTTATCGTTGGTCTAGGAGTCTCCGGCCTTTTTTCCTTGTAAAATTTCAGGGAGACGCGCCCTCCCGTCCATGGAGATCCTTTCGAAGTCTCGTAGTCGTCGTAAACTAATATTTAGCGGTGGTTGGTAGTTCATTAGATTCTTTTTCCGCGACCATTTATTTTCAGCCGAAAGTTCACTCCTTTGATATTTATCCGGTGACCCTCCAAAGATTCTCTCTGACGGCAAGTCTATATCACCCGTCGAGATGAGCTGGAGCTGATCCAGCAAATTGTCACTCCCGAACTAAAGGGAGGCTCCCCCGTCAGTTCAGCAATGATTTTTCTTCCCCCCTGGCAGGACTCACTTTGAACCAGTTTTTTAAGATAGTTGTTTCCTCCCAATTGACACCTCCGGTGTGATTATAACGAATCTCTCTAATGTGTGTTTAGCGGATTCAGTTCCCTCCCATACGCAAACGTGGATGTAAGTTTCGCCCTGGCACTTATCATTTTTACCCCTATAGATCATCTAGCATCCACTTGGTTTGGAAATGTGTTCCTGATGGCCGTTTCTTCTTGTCTACCGCATGCCTCCCTTCCCTTGACGACGGACGATTATGTTCTCTTTTTGCTAGCCGATTGCTTGTCCTGAAATCCCGGAGGTGGCATGCGTCGAGACTTTATCCTGGCTACAAACGATTGGAAATGAACCGAAACCAGCCCTTTGTCAAGGCATCTATCTGTTGCAAAGTTCCTGAATCGCCCCTGAAACCTTTCCGTCCCCCATACGGTCCCCCGAGGAATCAGTTGCTGAAAGGCAGTCTGAGCTTCTACCCCCCGTTAAAGAAACCCGCTCACAGAGGGTCTCTTGCGATCTTTTTTGCGTACGTCGGTAGAAGTTCTCTGTGTGCTTTGGCGTTTTGCCCGGCTGGTGTGTGGAATTGGTGTTTAGTACCTTTCCTCACCAATTACTGCGATTATTTTTGCCGACCTCGGTTTCAAGGTCCTGCGGAATTCCCTCCCGGCGATGGTCTCCAACGGAGCTATGCCTTCTTTTCTTTTTTCATAGCCGCCTAGTTCTCGTATCCGTACGTTCCTTTTTATCGTTTTTTTTTTTCATGATGTCAGATACATCAGCTTTTAATCAACACCTCTTCCTGGCCTCTCATCTCCCTCGAGTTCGCTCCCGGTGAAGCAGGTTTTCCCACAGTTTAGGTACCGGAGCTTCTCCCCGCACACCACAAGGTATGAGACTTCTGCCAATTGCGACAATCGGCGTTCCTTGCTGTATCCGTAGCGTCGCCACTATGACCCTCGCTTTCCCCCTTGGATATTTAATTCGGCGCAACCGAAAAAATAGCCCCACCGTCATCGCGTAGACGCATATTGGTTCCGACCTTTTTCTTTTTATGCCCTTCCTTGACTCCCTTGGCGGCTTTGGCATCCGCGGGGACGCTATTTATCAGGGGAACGGGTATGGTAATCTATGCACGGCCGTTTGATCTTCTCTGCCCTCGACATTGCCAGAGGATGCGCTCAATCGTTGTGTACCAGGTCGCGATTCCGGCCGCCCCTTTCCCTTTAACTGAACGCGTACTAACGGCCTCCCTCCCCCCCCCTCTCGAGGCCGCAACCCGACCAGGGAAGGGCGTCCTTAGACCCCCGTGGGCGCTGCAGGCACGTATTCATGATGAAAGGCTATCCTGTTTGTTGCCCTTTTCCTACCGGAAGCGGGCCATTCTTTCCCCCCCCCCACACCTCCCCCCCGGCAGAAACCTTTCGGGCCGAGTTTTAGAGGCCCCTTTTCGTGGCTCGGTCTGTTATGAACGCTTTTTGAAAGATCCTCGTTTTCCGACTCCCCCTTAGGTGGGCCAATCCTCACTTTTGCTATGCACTATCCCGATTATACCGGCCGCGAGGATCTCTCTCTCCTTTTTTACTCTCTTTCTTCGAAATCGGCGATGTTTGTATGGGACGCTTTTTTTCCCCTTTCTCTCGCTGGCTCCGCGCCTGAGCCCGTTTAGGACAGTCTTCGAGATTGTCGTGAGCTTTCTTCCTTGTGTCCGCAACGACCCCGCAAGATTTTCGTGTATCCTCGTTTAAGATGGTCGCTTTCGAAATTTCGTGTCTAGCCGATGTTTTTAGGACCGTGTGCCGCTTTTCCTCCTCGGACGCTCTTCTGGATTAAACTGAAAGCTCGCGGAAGGCCGTTAAGACCTAAATCTCACAGTATCGCGCTTGCTGAGACCCCCCCTCCCCCCTTCTGATTCAGACTGACCGTATTTTGGTAGTTCCATTGCATTTTTTTTTATTGTTCTCTTACCGGCCGCCTCTATAGAAAGAGCTATTCCCCCCCCTGTGCGTTGAGAGGCAGTTGCTACCCAGAGTCTTTCGCCCTCCCCTTTCTGCCCTCGCCGGCTGTGAGCCCAGGAATGGCTCCTACCTTCCAACCCCCAACACACCCCCGTCCTTTCCTACCCGGCCTCTTGAATATGGCTGCTGTTTAGTCCAAGTCCGAGAGGTGGCTTTTGATCGCTTCTTTTTTTAAGTAGTTAGTACCCCTCTGCTGGTTCTCCCAAACTTACCTTCTCTTTTACTACAACTTTGTTGTTGTTGTCTTTAGTTTGATATTGATTCTTCCCAAGAATTCTCACTGCCGACCGCTGTTGACCTTCTTGTCTTCCTGCTGCGTTCTCCCCTCCCCCATCCAGCACTCTGCTAGGACCCCCCTTTTTCCTTTGTACCTCACGGGCGCCGAACCTTTTTGGGCGCGCGCTCGCAAGATTCGAGCCCTGCGCGATTCGTTTTCGACTAGCCTGATTTTATGATCCGACTTCTCCCTTTGGCCCCCCCTCTTCAATAAGTGCCCTCCAACGAGGAAGGGTCTGAAGAAGTTCTGGTCCCCCCCCCATGCTTTATAGAGCCACAGTGTGCGGTGCCTTTGCTTTTAGACCCCGTCCATATTTCAGGTGAGAGTCCTTTTTCTCTTAAGCTTCCTTTTCACGTGATCTATGCTTGTCGGTTCTGTTGACTAATTTTTTATCCCCGTAGCCCATCGTAAGTCTCCTCCTTCCCGGCGAAAAACCTGCCTCTATATTTTTTTCGTGATCGTCTGACTTGCCGCTGTCACGCCCAAATGTTTTCGTTTTCGGGCGGCACGACTCCGCTCCCTCCATTTCCTTTACTGTTTTTTCTCTACCGCCAGGAGGGCCCCTCCCCCCGTAGCGGTCGTTGACCCAAGCCAGCTAAACTGTCTCCCTTGTCTTATCCCAGCTTCTAGCCGGAATGAGTTGACTCCATGGCATTTTCTAGCCTCATCTATCGTGTATTTTGCCATCTAGTGATTTTCCCGATTTCGCTGTGCCTACATTCTCTTGATCCAGTCTGGTTTTCCTAGTCAATCCTTCCTCTTCTTAAGAATTGCTCTTCCCCAACGGCAGGGCGGTCGAAGCGGTAAGGAGGATTGTGTCTTTCCTTTTCCATGCTGCCCGCATAGGTCCTCTCACAAGCGTGTTCCGCTGTCCACAACGTGCCCCTTCTTAGGCCAACAGTTGACTCCTAGGGTTTGCAAAGTTTAGTGGAACCTGCCCAGACCTGACTGACTTCTGCGTCCTTGCCCAGAAATACGCCTTCTATGTTCACCCTGGTGAAATCTTTTTTCGCCCTTTTGAAAATAGGTTCCGTACTGTGTGGTGGACCTTAACTATTGACTCAGCTGCATGTTCCCCTTCAGAACTCCCAAAATGTAATTTGCTATTAGCTCGAGAGGACCCGCCCCCGCGGAGTTGATCTAGTGAATTTCCTTCAGACCTTCTCTGACCATACTTGAGCCTCCCTTCCTGATGCGGTGAGGGTCTTTTTCTTTTAGCCGACCCCCAATACACGTTTCCCTCGTAGTTAGCGTGCCCCGCTGGAGACGTATAATAGGTTTCTCCCCATGCTTCCTTTTTCCTCACATTCGTTAAACCCTTTTGGCGTTAGCCCGACTTGCCCTTACTAGTCAAATGTGGGTTTTTTACCCCCCCCCCTTACATCCGCCTCTGTCGGCCCATAGAAGGTCTTTTTCCCGTATGATTGTTGTCTCCTCCCCGTCTCTTTTTTCCCCTTCCGGTACCTTGCCCCACATATCTTTTCAAACTGCTGGCGTTGACTACATTTCCTACCGTCCGCCGCTGCCAGATCTTTGGTATTATATGGCCGACTTGGAGCTTCCCAATAGCCTGCGGGCTTTCGGCTCCACTACACTTCCCCCCTTTACACAATCCTGTTCGCGACAAGCTCCCATTAACGTCCTTGACCCAATAGCCTTGCCGCTTTTTTATTTTTCAACTCTCCTAATGTCTCTTTTTGGTGCATTTTTGTCCTTGAGTTTATGTGTCTGGTCCCTCGGAGGGGATTACGCCAGGAACGTTCTTTTCTAGCCATTTTATGCGCCTTCCCCCTTCCGAAACGCTATTTTCCTTGTGTTACCTGCTTTCGTTTTCCCCCCTTGTGGGCTCTGGCAAGAGCAACTAAGTAGCGCGCACCCACCTCTGATGATTTTCTTTTGCGTTTGTCACCGTTTCCGCCCTCCGATCTTTCTTCTCACCTCATCGTAGTCGATTCTGGAGATGCTCCCCCTACCTTACCCCCTTCCCCTTACCGGAAGCCCTGTGTTAGCCATCTTTCTCCCCCCCCCTTTGCTGCCATTCTTTGATTTGCAACCCGGTGTGCATTTTTTTTAATTCGATGTTCTTTGATGTT
>Ga0179593_1682825_pt1 | contig 16671 bp, 13 predicted proteins | sample CZODoug2_1_08_16_FD_185931 | JGI IMG/M metagenome (GOLD analysis project Ga0179593, IMG submission 185931) | Vadose zone soil fungal communities from Angelo Coast Range Reserve, California, USA - CZODoug2_1_08_16fungal (PacBio error correction) | ecosystem: Environmental > Terrestrial > Soil >... | reverse complement strand
GGTTTTGAGCATTTTCAGCTTGTCCCCCTTTTTGGAGATGCTGTCCACCCCCCCGGTAATTTCCTTCCTTTTCCCCGAGACTGTTAAGGATCAGTTGCTCACCAGTCCTGCTCGTTCCTCCTTTTTTTGACCATGTCCGTCTTCGGGCAGCATGTCGACCTCGGGCATTCTTCCTCTAGCGACCTTCGTCGCGTACATGCCCATTCTAAGTGGCCCCTTTCAATGTTCTGAACCCCCCCCACCCCTACGTGTTTTGACCCTTGTAAATGTTTTTCGAGAGAACCCATTTTTCTGTCTTCAAGCGTTCTCCGACTCCCGGTCCCCTATTGTGGTCGTCTGACGTAAACCAGGCAACATTCCAGTTGGCTTCGCGACACGCGTCGAGAGCTTCTTCGTCCCCATTTTTTTTCCCCCCCAACTGGTTAAAATAGCTTCCTCCTCGCGGGAACCGGAAATTCTTTTTTCAAATTGCTTGTCGATTTTCCGCGGGCCGTTTTCCCCATGCGCAATTCAGACGTTCATGGGAGACGAGTACGTCCCTCTTAGAGCCTCTTCTCCTTCCTAACCAGAGGGACCTTTCAATTTCTTTTGATATCACTTCCGTTGCGCTTCCTTCCCTTGACGCCTTTCCTGAATATTATAAATTCTCTTCAGTTTTACTTTGAGGATTCCCGTGAGAACAAGCTGTTTTTGTCACACCAGACTGAAGAAGCTTTCCTTCCTTGGCCCTTTTTTCTTTTTCCTGACTTCGCGAATTCCAATCCTGGAGAGGTGATTCGAAATTGCAGTTTTTGTGCGAATTCGGGTCTCTCCCCTCCCACGGAAACAGATTTTTTTCGCTGTCCCCCAAACCCCCCTCTATGTCTACCAGGAACCCCGTCCACACCCTCCCAAACCGAAGAACCGTTCGTCGCAGCGTCGACCACCTTAAGCTTGAGTTGACCTAGATAATGCACCTTCCAGTTTTCCTTATTTTTTTCTCACCTCAGTGCGATCGCGAACCCATTTTCCTTCTTAACCTCCATGTGCAGATTCTCATTATCTCAGGCTCTCCCTTCTGGATTTTCTTTCTCTTACGAACTCTGCAATTCCCCTTGACCAGAGAGCCGTCATCGGATCCGATATTCTAAGACTCCCGCCTACTCGCAGCAGAGCGCAATTTCCGCCTGTCGCTTACCAGTCCGTGTTCCAGCTCCAGTCTCTCTTTTTTTTCTGTTTACGTGTCGGTAGAGGTTTGTTTTTCCTCTGCGTCTTTTTTTTTCCATGCTTGTAGCTTCACCTCCCCATGTGGGTTTTAAGCGTTTCCTCAAACCCCAAGGACGTCGCCGCGTCGACTGACAACGTGGACTCCCTCTGTGCTTGCGGTCCCTCGCTCTGAATAACGAAGTCTCTTTGAGTTGGGAAGGGAACCGGTCCAGCGCACATTCCTGTCCCTGGCTGTCGTCCCACGAGATGTCGCTGTATTCTCCGCTCCAATGGCTCCCTAACAAACCGTATTTTTTTTTTTCATGGGGCTGCTCTTCTTGTCGCTCCTTGAAGGTAGGGATTATCCCATGACGGTGAGAAAAGTCTTCCCTCGACGGCGCGACAGCGCAGTCTACGTACGCCCTTCCGCCGTCGACCCCCTTCTTGTCTTTGACCCTTTCTTCCAACGCGCGTCCTGAATCGCGTTGAAAGGGATACGTCCCCCTCAAGTTTCCTCTTTCTCCTTTGTTGGATGCTGCACTCTGTCAGTAGGTCCTCACCCCTTTGACTTAGGAATGCCCCCCCTTTTTGAGATACTTGAAAGCCCTTCGTGATTAATCCGCGTGCAGTGTCGTACCAGTCTCCCCCCCCAGTTCCGCAGTCCGCTTCGACCCCCCGTATCTTGTTGTCAACCCGTTTAATTGGTCCGGCCCCCTCCGTAGGTTTGAGCCCCCGTTCCCCCACTGTTGAAGATCCACCTGTGCACGATGAGCCGTTTTGTCGTTATGTCCTCCCCCGGTGAAGTGGGGGTATGACCTGAATCGACCCCCGGGAGCGATGGATAGCTGCACCCCTGGGGAAACACCCCCCCCCCCCGGATCCCTCCCGTGCCCCGTTTCGGATCGTTCGAATCGTACCCCCTACACGTCCCGCCATATCTACGTCCCTCCCTTTAGGAGAGAGTTTGTTGCGTCGATGCTGTCTCCGGCAGAGTAAAGTTCGTCTCTTCTTTCCCGCCGCTTTGTTTTCCCAATCCAGATAGGTTTTTTTTTCGTCTACAAAGAAGCCTTTCTTCGCGGCCGGATCGTGAGGAATAGAAGACCCTTCCAATCGTTTTGGACCACCCTTGGTCGCTCAGCTGAAGAAAAGTCTGTAAGTCTTTCCCAAGCGCTCGTTTTTTTTTTTTTTTCCCCTGTCCTGCACCCCCATTCCCTTTTTCACTGGGTCATATCTTTGGATATTGCCGTCCTGCGGCTCAGGTCACAGTGTTCCCACTATTTCCCTCCGCCCGTTGCGGCTCGCCCCCAACCGCCGGTGCGTTGACAGTTCCTTTGGCTTGAAATGAGAGACAGGTTTCAGCAACCCCCCTCCCCCCGATGACGATTTCTTTTTCAGCTTTCCTTTTGTGACCAGCTCCCTTGTGTGGTACTGTTTGCATCCGGCATGCAAAATTACGGACACTTTCGAGCGTCCCCCTTACGTGACCTGTCTGTTTGGAGGGGATTCCACGACCCGCCCCTGCCCTAATGGGACAGCAGGTCCCGATTGACCAAAGGTAAGACGCATTTTTTTTTCGGATGCCCAGTCTCTCCCCCACCGAACCTTGGTACATCAGTCGTCCTCGCGAACAAAGAACCGGTCAACTTCCCCTCCCCCTTTCCCGCGGATCGTTTTTTTTCTTTTCCCGCGCGGGAGTCTTATCGCGTTTTGAAGATTCGAAAGCCTCATTATACCCTTTGCAGGGACGCTAGTTAACACATTACGGTCATCCCCTCCTGTGAGCGAGACGATTTGCGAGCAGCCAAAGCGCACAGCCATTCGTTTTTTTTTTTCTAGCCTTCCGATGCGTCGAGTCTTTTCCCCCTCCTCTCCGGCCAGCTTCAAATCGGTCCCTTTCGTGTTCCTACATCAGAAAAGGACAATCTTCTTTTTCCCCTTCCCCCGCCGCGGGATGGGACCGGAGGCTCTTTCACTACTTTAACGCTTTCGTCTTTCCAAGATCAAGCCTGCTTGACCAGCTCTCTCTCTTTTCTTCCCTACGTTTGTGTTGTGATTATTCCTCAGACTCAAGGATTGGATCTGGGAGGGCGAAAACTGACCTTCCCTTAACGTTAAAATCCTCCGGCTCTGGCCCCTTCCTCACGAAGGTTTTTGGACCTCCAGGTTTACGAGTCTCTTCTATGCGTGCCCCACGCCTGAATCCATGAGTGGGATTTTCCCCCTTGATCGGCGGGCTCGCTTTCTTTCTTTGGACGAGAGTGGCGCGTCGCTTTTGGCTTTTCATCTCTTTTTCCTCGCAATTTTATGATGGCTTTTTTTATTCTATTTCCTCCTCCGCAGAATTCCAATCCTTATGGTACTTGGTGAATACTCATTCGCTGTGTCCCGCCCCAGAGCGAAAAACACCTTGGACCGGGAAATGGCTTATAGTTTCCCTTGTAGTCTAGATCCTGAAGACTGATTCCTCTGTCACAGTTCTTATGGTTCTCTTGGTTTTATATGAGATAGCCCAAGCTCCCCTCGGCTATCCCTTTGTGACTTCGAATCATGCTGTTTTGGCGTTGCAGTGGCGTAAGTCTCACCCAAGCAGCTTTCCCTCCGGTGACGGCGGCGCGATTCATTTTCCTGGCTTGAGAAGTCAAATTCACCAGCTGGTCCAACACGTGTCAACTCATCTTTTTCTCTATGCGACCCCCCTTTGGATCATACCGCAAATTCCTTCTCCGGACATTTTTCTCTTCAGCGTTCCCCCCTTTTTTGATTCCCCAGAAACAGGCAGGGGGTCTCTGTTCATCCTCACGTCTCTCGGTCTCCGTTCCTCCCCTTACATGAAGTGCCTTATTGTCCCCCACAGGGACTTACCCCTTCTGTTTCGTAAGGGACTACCCTGCGAGCCCTTAGACCGGTGAGTGGACGCTCCCCCGTTGTTACAAGTGATTCCCCCCGTAGTCACAAACGCTGCTCGTTTTTCCTCCTTATCCCGATCCTTTTTTGCCCTCCCCCTGGTAGCAGAGAAGGCACAAATTCTGGTCGGACGGAGGTTGTCCCCCCGTCGAGTTTTTCTCCTCGAAGCTCAACTTTTACTATTTTTGTTTTTTTTCCCCATTTTTTTTAGGGGGGGTTTGGGGTTGGACGCAAACCCCCCTATATAGTCTGCTTCGTCTTCTTGCTGACAGACTGAGCACTTCCCTTTAGGCGGTTGAGAGTGGACCGCACCCCCCCTGCGTCGGGCTTGTGGCCCGTCCCTTTTTCCGAGTCTTTCTCAAATGTGGGGAGTTCACCCACCCGGCAATGAGTGCAGCACCGGACCAGCCCCCCACCCCCCACCACCCCAGTGCAAGACCGAAGGGTTTTGTTCCCCGGTGTGTCTCAACACTTGGGCCAACCCCGAGCTCCCCGTAGGAAGGCTTTGGGTGGATTTTTTTTCTTTAAGTGACACTTTCTTCCACCAGAGCCACGTGGCAAGCGAGCCTCCGTGTGTAGAACGGGACCTTTCACGGCCGAGTCTTTTTCTTCAAGCACCCCATTTCCGTGGCCCTGTTGCACACAAGTTTTTTTGGCCGGCTACCCCCCCCCCTCCTCCCGTTCTTGCCCCAGACGCCCCATCCTGCGCCTCTTTTCATATATAACTCGGGGCCAACTTTTGGAAGTTCCTCTCCCCCCCTTACCCGCTCCCCAAACAGGAGATAATTGACTCTTTTGCCCCCGTTCTCAAAAGAGACCCCTCGAAGGAATCGGTCGATGCTTTTCTTCTCGTGATGAGTTGTAGTCCGCCGTTTCGTCTGCTGACCCGGTCCCGTACGCATGTACATACAGTCCCCTCCCGAACTCCCCCTTTAGGGAAGAAGGCTCACCTAATTCTACATTGCTGAGGTTCGGACTATAAGGAGAGGGTTTGGTGTTTTGTACAGGCATTTTTGATTCTTTCTTTTCTTCTTCTGAGATAGCTCTAAAAAAAGTTGGGAGTGTTTTTCTTGTTCCGCTCTGACTCCAGGGTTCTTCCGTGCCGGGGGTGGGTCGGGTCGTTGTGAGTGCGAAAGAAAGTTGTATGTGGTCGGCAAACCAGTGTTGTTTTCTTTTATTTTTTTTTTTTTTTTTTTTCTTCCTCTCTTTTGCTTTTTTTAGGGTCCGCCATACGATCATTCGTTTTTCTTCCCGAAGCCCGCACCCGCCCTTTAATTGAGCTGCCTATCAGATTCCCACGCGCCAGACATTAGTAAGAGTTCTCTTCCCCCCCGACAGCTCTTATTCCCCCTGTTGGCCCAGTAGCCGAGTTCCCCCGACTACGTTGCTAGCATTGACTCCCACATCCCGCTTTTATATTCCATTGCTCCTTGTCTAAGTGATCTGCGGCCCGCAGAAGCTTCGCCGGCGAGACGTCCCCCCCTTACTGAGGCGGCTGAGCGCTGGATTCCCCTGTTGAGACCCCTTCGCCAGTGCTGGCTTCTATTCTTCGGTGATTTCTTTTGCGTTCTACCCGTAATCCGATGTTTCCATTCATGGTTCCAAAGCGCTTCTCCCTTCCCCGGGGAAGCTGACCTCGTACAAGCCCCCCCTAATTTTCCTGATTTTCCGGCAATTCGAGGATTTAGGCGCCCCGTTTTCGCGAGCGCCCTTCGTTTCTGACCAAATCACATGGCGACACCTTCTCTCTCGGGACCTTTCACTGTTGGAGGACGCTGCGAACTTTACGGTTTCTGGTCGGGGTTCGTTTTTCTGAAGCCCGACATGGTTATTCTTTGATCGAGATAGTTTTTTGGCCTTTGGCCTGCCCAATCATTACGTGCCCAAACTGCTTTTTTCCGAATTTATCTTCAATGATTCTGGTCCCCCCCCTGCCCTTTGCTTCCTAACCCTTTGTGCCCCCCGACTTTCTCAGACCTCTTTTTCCTCCATCTGGTCTTTTTTGTCCTCAACTATGCTCTCCACAATTCTACATTCCCCTCCGTGGCAATGCCGTCTCCTTTCCTCTGACAAATCGTCCCTACCACCCGCCAAATTTGGGAACTTTGCGCCGTTTTGGGCCAAGCTGTGCCTCCGCGGCGCCTTGTACCGAACCGCATCCAAGTGGCGGCATTTCGCCCTATTTTTCAAGCGGGCGACCCTCAAGGGGACATCCTTTCCCGGGCAATTCTCTCCAACACTTGCGTCCTGGCTCAAGGCAGAGGAAGCCGGATCCGGCGTGTGGACGCCCCTCCCTGCGGGGAATCCGTCTACGACAACACCTTGTACCCGTTAGATCAGATCCGTTCTTTTTCCCCTGCAGCCCCCCGATCCTCCCCTCTACTGACCCCTTGCCGGGCAAGTGTCCAGTAGTGCTCGGTTCCCAAGCTACATTGGGCGGATTTTCTCTGTAGTCGACACTCCAGCCCGATAAGTAGCGCAATACGGAAAAAGAACTTTCGCCTTGCCCTTTTCCGATGTCTGGTAAAAGGCCCTCCTCAGCACTTTCAGCGCCTATTCGACCCTATTCCTTTGGAATGAATTTTTCCGACCATTTTTTATTTACTCACTTCGGTCCCCCTGCAATGATATCTATTCCTATTTAATAATCCTCTTGTGTTGGTAGAGCCGGGTATTGGATTGTTGAGTCCTCCTTTAGGTGCCCCAATCCATTCCCTACGGTGAAACCGCCGATGTCGGCTCGATAGGCTCTCTTCTGGGATATTTTCTATACGTGGACCATGTCCATTGTTTTCGCGAGGCCCTTTTTTCCATGTTTTCCTTTCTGTGCGTCGTACGCCTAGTCGTAGTCACTGCGGCACAATATACCGTCCGCTCAATGTCGCTTGAACTCCGAAGCATCTTTGTACACTTGACCGCAGTTCATTGTCCGCCCGCCCCGATATCCCTCCTTCGCTGCCCCTCCCAAGATGTCAGGTAGGTTACTTTGTAGTAGAGTATCCCACCCCGTCCCTGGGGAACGGAAGCGGACACAAGACAGCCTCAGAGGTTCCTCGTTCCTAACTTGGCCACGGCACACCAGCATATGCTGGCACTTCTGAGTTTCCGTTTAAGCGTCATTGCGGACAAACGCACTCTTCCCCTTTTGGCGCTACCCCTTTTTCGCGCGATTTTCCTCCTCTCGATTTATCCCTTACCCCCCAAGCAATTTCTGTTTGAAGCCATTTCCCCGATCTTTCCCCTTTTCCTACGGAGAGGCAAGTGGTCCCTCCCCCTATTCCAATTGCATCGACTTGAGCGCGATGTCTGCAGTATGACGGCGGACTCTATGTAACCAACAGTTCTCCAACCCCAAACGTATACATGGCGGTTAAAACACCAGTGATCCGCGCGAAAGTCAGCCGACCTTTCCGTAAATCATTTTCAAGGACCTTTCCTTTAAATCTTGCAGTTTTTTGTTTTATTTGTCGATCATCCACTTCCAATCGAATGAGCACACAGCCTCCCCCTTTTGACCAAGGAAACCCTCCCCCACAAGCAACCCCCGCGAGTTTTCGTCCGAGCCCCCCCCCCCCATCTTTAAGGGAGAGATACTGTCAGTCTCCCTTACTTTGGCCTCTCTTACCGCTCGCGTCCCCCTTAGCCGCCTCGCCGATACTGTTTGAGCACCGACCTTGATCTTGTACCCGCGGATCGAAGTGCAGCCCTATCTGCGCTCTTGACCATTGCCCTTCGCCTGCTCACGGTGCCTAGTTCTCCATCCTAAGGAAGCCTGTAGTTCCCTTTGCTTGCAACTAGCATTTCCGACAGTACCCGATAACCCTCCCCCCTCCCTAGCTAGCCCCTTTTCCCTTTCGGCGCGTGATCTCCCGATCTACCGAAGGATGCTTGGAGATTCCCTCCGTCTTCCTGTTGGAGGTTCTCACCCACAACCAGGAAGTGATTTTTTTTTCCCCCCCTGCACCGCGTCTTTCACCGCGGTGCTACTCGCCCGCACTGACGTCCCCCCCTTCCGTTTTACCTTTGGTTTTTCTCACGTTTTCAAGCGCTACTTCACTTTCGCGGTGTCATCCCCGAAGTGTTTTTACCAGAGTCAACTTCTCTGAACAAAGTCTCTCTTCTCTTAGAGGGCTGCCTTTCCCTTCAGTGTCTTGGCACGTCTTCGCACTGTTTGAGCATTTTGTTCATCCGCCGACCCCGAGACCCAAGTTCCCGGAGGGAGACCCTTCCCCTGCCATCGTTTCCTTGCGGTTTTCCGAACACTTTCTACAAACGCTTATAGCTTGGCGCGTTTGCCAGGCTCTACTTCCCGCTACAGTTTTTTCCGCAATCTGATAGTCGAAGTCAGTCTTTCCGGTCGAAGGTACCGGTTTCCATGCCTTCCCACTTTGATTTGACACCTGCAGCCCAACCTTAGGTTTCTCCTGACCCTTCCGTTCTAAATTTTTTTTTTTTCCTTTTTTCTCGTCGCTCGCCCACGTGGTCTCTTTTTTGGAATATACCATAAGAGTCATTCTTTCCTACCAAGATTTTCTTGGGGAGATAGAAAGGGTTTCCCCCTTTTTATATATCAAAAGGCCCGACCACGTCTTCAAGTCTTTGCCGTTGGTTGCAGGTTCTTTCGTTGGGGGGTTTAACCCCCCCCCATAGTGGATCCGTCCGACGAGAGACCGGCCGGGGAAACTCCCCCACCCCGTCTACGCTTCAACGTCGCGTCCCGTCGTCCCGTGCGCAACCTTTTTTTCCCCTCCCCCCTCCAGTCCTTTCCGAGACGGTTTGTGCGTCGATGCTTGTCGTCCATCCTTGTTAGGTTAGAGGGCCTTTGGCCGACGTTGTTCCGGCTTTACCGATAGAGTATTTGGACCGTTTCCCCCCCTAAAGATTGTCTTCCGGTTTTGATCGTTTTAGCATTTTCCCCCACTGTGAATCCTTTGTAGCACCCGATCTGATCAGTCTGGCCCGTACTTCCCCTTTGGCTCGCACTAGGCCCCTCCCCACAGTGTCAGGTACGGGGGTCTCTCCTCTTTGACGGTCGGCGTTCATGTTCCCTGGTTCGGCGCCCAGTGACAACATCTGCCAGCTGGTTTCGAAGAATTTGCGGCTTCTCCCCAAAATCCCAACAGGTGAAAGATCTCCCGTCCACTTCGTTACCTCTCTACATGTTCCGCAATCCGACACGATTCCGCTTCTCCGTGAAGGGGCCCCCTGATAAATTTGGGAATTCTGTCTCATCCGGCGCCCCTTCCGCTCGCGTTCACCACGGCATTTGTATGGGGGTTCTTTCCAGTCCCCGCAATCCACTGCCCGCCCCGCCCAGATGCTATTCTGCCACCCATGCTTCGGCGGTGAATCAGTTTTTTTAGTGCTCCAACCCTCCACAAATTTCCACTTTGCCTTCATCCCCGTGTCGAGCATACAGCCCCCCCTGCCAACTATACTACCCTTGCCGCTGATTTTGCACGTTTTATTTGCCTGATGGCGCACGCCACTCCGCTGAATCAATAAAAGAATCCAATACCATTAGTGAATGCAGGCTAGTGCGTCCACGAGCCCTGACCGAGTGCTTTGGAGATATGGGATCGCTAACTCCAGGTAGCCACCCAAAGATTCGCCGCTCAGTCTGCTCGTATCCCTCGCTTTTCCCTGCGATTCCCCCCGCCGTAGGACCTTCCCAACCGCTCAGATCCCTTTTTTGCCCCTCCCGAACGATAACCCCTCCCCTAACGCCGTTCTTTTTTCGCCTCACTCTATTTCTCCCCTTATAGGATTCCGTCGTCTTCCCTCTCAACTCTGTCGCGTAACAAGCCCATGCTCCTCCTCGTTGTTTTGGTGGTGAGAGTTTACCGCAAGCATTCCCTTTCTGGGTCCAAGCTCCCTAACGGAATCCGGACCGGGCCCCAAATCTCTATTACTGAAAGCATAATTTTTTCCCATCCCATCTTTCGGCCGAATTTCCGATTTTTCTTCTGGTATGAACGCCTTACTCCCCGACTTGAGGCCTCGGGTCCTTCCCCCTTCAGATCCTCCTGAGACGCCTGCTACCTTCCCTATTTGGATCTTGATGCCATCTTGAGACACATAGTGTCTGCGGATTCTTGCTTGGACCGATACCCCTTGAACTCATTACAATCTATGTACCTTTTGCTTGAATTTCTGATGGCGGGGCGCAGCGTTCCCCCCTCCCCGGGCAAAGAAGCCCCCTTCACCTTTCTGTATGGACAGTTTCGGTATTTACGCTGGATGCCCTCTGTAAAAGTGATTTCGTGAGCGTTCTTTTCTTTCAGATCACCCCCGCGAGGTGTACCTGGTTCTTTCTCCCTCCTGCTGTCTTGGCTTTCTTTTCTCCGTTACGTCCTTCCCTCCCCAAGACCCCAAGCAAGAGGCTTGGGAGGAGATCGAAGTTGAGCGCCTGAGCGGTGCCAAACTTCCCCCAAACGGGAGTGGTTCCCACTGTCCCCTTTTTCTCAAGCCGGTCCTTTCTTTTGTCTCGGACCCGAGCTCTTCACCAGTGTACTAAAATGGTCGTCCGTCACCAGGTTTTTCTTTGGTGCTAGCTGCCCGGGTCTCCTCCATGTTCGGGCGCGACTCGGTTCGACCCTTCCTGCCCTGCCTGACCCACAGGAATCGACCTGTTCGGGACTATTATCACCCCCTCGAGACGAGACTTTCTTTCTTAGCGCGCGCTGCGACACACTTTTCTTCCCCCCTTTGATTTTCTCCTTCTCCTCCAGTCCCTCTCAGTTTTTTAGCCACGAGAAGGACCCCAATCTTCTCGCAAGGACGGGGTGATTGGACCTGGGTCCCCAACCTTCGCGCCGTATTCCTGACTACTGTCTATGCAATCATCTAGCCCACCTATCTTCTCGGCGATAGCTTTTTTGGACCCTCCTGAGAGTTTAAAACTCGGAGTTACGTCCGTGTTTATCACGTTCCTCGGGTGGCGGTTGCCCCCTTCCCCTTGCGCGCTCGGAAGTTCTCCCATCTCTTAAACCCGACAGGATTTACCGTCTTCCCCGACAGGTCCCCCCCCAGGTCAATAGTTGTCAAAGGTTTTTTGATCTCTCCCCCTTGGGGGCCCCCTTTTCGCGATCCCCGCCGATGCTGTTTTTTGTGGTACTGACCGAAGTACCTTTTTTTCTTTCCCCAACGGAGAAACTTTTGTCCATCTGTCATTCCCCTTGTCTGACGGGGAAGAAATTCCTTACGTAGTTCACAAAGAAAAATTTATTTGCTTTTTGAGGAGGGCACACTAAACAGTGTGGCAAGGACTACCCTAGACCCGCGTAGCCCCCCTGACACAAAGAAGTGCTTCATGCGGATCTCCGAAGATCGCTGCTTTTGAACATTTGCTAATAGACACGAAAGAGACCTTTGATCCTGGAGTCCCTTTGTTCCCGCGAATAAAGCTAGACAGTCTCTATTTTATGTCCCCCTCGTGTGTCGTACGCCGGGGCGCTTTGATCGGGCTTCCCGTTCCCTGTTTCTCTTCCTCAGACGTAACTGTAGACTGTAGAAAATCATTCAGCTCCGCTTTTTTGCCATTAGCGGGACGCTATGACTTTTCTTGTGGCTCCCCCTCCAGACAGAAGTGGGACGTTTCTTGCCCTTTTCTTTCACTAGCCCCCGTCTTAGTATCTCCGGTCCCGTACCCCCACCTCTGTTATTAAGTTTGCCATTCCCCGTCAGCCGTGATCTGACGCTACCCCCCCCCTTCGTTGAGGTGCATAAGATATTTCTTTTTTTCTTTTTTTCTCTGAGGAGCCCCCCTCCAGCAGAGAGCCGACACGTTACTTTCGCTTTTTTCTTTCTACCTGCTCTGTGCCTGCCGCGGCGCCCAGTGCTCGGTTGATACCTGGTTGAGTTCTGCAGACTCTCGGATTCCTGTCTCTTCGACTCCTTTTCCCACCGGTGAATCTCCTATCCTACCGCCTTCAGCTCTCGTTGGACGCCCCCCCGGGATCGGAGATTTGATTTTTGTTTTTTTCTCTCTATCCCCGAATTTCAACAGTCAAATGGTCGTTTCTTGCCTTCTGCCTGCTCCTTGCGTTTTTCGCTGCGAACGCTTCTTCTCGTGTTTTCTCTTGGGTTGCTTCTAACTTGTTTGTTCTACGATAAGCACTGGTTTCCTGTCGGCAAGTCATCCAACCAAACTGCATAGTTAGTCTTCAAGAGGTCTTTTTCCTTTCTAGCTCAACCAGGGTGTTGGGCCAGCCTTCCCCTTCTATGTTCAAATCCCATCGCTGTCTCCTCCCCCGTTTTTAAAATTTCTTCCCTTTCCATGCATTTTCTTTGGCCCTCCCCTTTCCCTTCTCCTCTGATATGGAACTATTCCCTCATTGAATTTGGCCCTTTGTCTTCCTCTTTTGCCGTTGGATTTTACCACGCCATTTTTTCCTTTTGCCTATCCATGGCGTCCCCCTCCGATGGACAAGCAAGGGGAAACTCTTTTTGATTAATGGACAGGGGCGGTCCTGAAGGTTCAGCGTCGGCGTGGGGACTCATTTCCGTACGCCATCTTTTTCAGTCTTTCCCGTTTCCTTCCACCCCTTCGGACCTCCCTTCCGAGGCCGCGCTGTTCCGGTCTCCTCTTCTTTTTCCCAGAAACCCCACTTTCCAGGGGGTCACTTTTCTTTCTTATTCTTCAAGGACATTTATTTTTGACTTTATTCCTAGTCCTCTCCTCTCGGTTACCGACTCCGGCCCGCACTGTTTCCTCTATCCCTAATCCCGTCTTGAATTCCGGCTAGAGAAATACTTTAAGCTGACTAGCGAGCCGGAAATCGCTTCTGGAATGATGTCTTTCCTGTCTTTTTTGCCCCTTTTTTCCCACCCTTAATGCCCTTATCTTCCTCCTCATACGTTTGTTTTTTTTTATCTCGATCAAGTTTTTTACATCGCTATTAGAACCATTCCCCGTAGGCCTTCCTCACTACTCTATTCCGGGTCCTTTCTCTTCTGCAAGTGATCTTTTCGTTTTACTGTATGGTCTGCGTTAAAATTGGCGGGGCCTGTCTTCTCGTCGTTACGTCCTCTTCCCCTTCTTTCCCCATAGATCTTCCCTTTACTTCTACCCCTCCGACCTCCTGGACCTTTCCATTTTCCCAATGTTCCGGCTCCCGATCTTGGCGATCGTAAGTTTTCTTTCTCTTTTGATGAGTAGTCCAGCCCGCTCACCGCAGCTGTACGGAATCTCCCAACTTACGTTTACTTTTTCGCCCTTACAGGGCACCCTTGGCCAAAATGGCCTTTCCCTTCTGGCAAGGAATCGTTTTCTTTATTGACAGCTTTCGTTTCCCCAAACTGCGACAATCTTATTGATTTTGCTTACCCTGGCGCCTCCTTCACGCGCGTCGCTTCCTCCCCCCCCCGGCCCCCCCTTTCCTTTGAAGCCACTTTCAATTCGTTCCCTCTTTCTCCTCCCTTTTCCGTATCAGCATTCATGCATTAAACTATTCTGTTAGCAGGATGACTTTTTATTTCAGGCTTCACCTGGCGTTGCCACAGAAGCTTTCGCCTTGCCACCTCGCTGGCCCCCTTCCTTCCAATTTCCCATCCCATCTGAAGAGGAAACTTCGACCGATGGCCGTTCCCCCTCCGTTGGAGTCAGTCCAAGCCACCCTTTCGATAGCACCCACAGCAGTTTACCCCCCCCCCTCCTCCGCTCAACCTTTTGCCCCCCCCCCCCCACAAATTCCGTCAAAGCGCGTTTTCGCGCGTACGCAGATTTTCTCAGGTTTAAGCTTCAAGCACAGGGCAAGTTTTTTTTTTTCAAACTAAGTTCCGACTCGAAAACTAGTACCTCCTCGACGACCATTCTGAGCGCTCAACTTTTTGACTTTTTTTCTTATTGTCAGATCTCCTCTTTCAAGACGAGACTCTTCTTCCATGAAAGTCTCTCTCCCCCCATCTTACCTTTCGAACTAAAGGGAATATTCTCCTCCGATCCCATGCTCCCTCGCCAGAACCGATTTTTTAGTCGTCGCTCCTTCTTTCCTTTCCTTGAGGAGACAGAGATTCCTTCTGATACCCTCTTCACAAGGAGCTGGATATCCCCTCCTTCCTGATTTTGGTATTCCAATTACACCCAGGACTCCCTGCGATTCCCCCCTCGTAACGATATGAGGCCTCTATCCCCCCTTTTCCTCCACGACTCGGACGCGCTGTATCGTTCCGGAGGTCCAGCCCCTGCCACACCCCCCGTTTTCCCTTTCCCGGTTGTTAGCTCTCCTGAGTCCACGAGAACTTTCTTTCCCCCGTCTCTGACTTGATTGACTTTCTTTCTTTGCGCTTTCCCTCCCCTCCTTGCTTAGGTTCTTTTCCTCTCTAAATTCCAGGTCTTCTCTCGCCGACCGGCCTTATCACCCTTCCATTCTGGAGACGTCCCCTCCCCCGTTGGTCGGCGAGGCTTTTTTCTTTTCTTTACAGGGTCCCTTCCCCACGATCGTATTCTCGTCATGGTCGTTATTTTTTCAGGTACTCCAAGCGATGGCCCCATTTGATAGTCTCCGCCTTTTCTCTCGTCTTCAGAACCGTTTTGGGAGTTGACTGAATGATTGAAGTTTTTTGCTTGGATCCCTCCCTCGCTTTACTTTCCTTCTTACAACCCGGAAAATTTGTCCTTCCTTGGCGAACTTTTGCTCCGTGGTGGAGATTACAGAACCTTCGTTCACGACCTTTCCCCCCACTCCTTCCCTTAGGGTTTAGATAGCTTTTTGGTGAAACAAATGGTGATTTATCCCCCCTCGTCCCTTCCCACTACACGGTGCTACGTCCCTTTCCCTTGCCGTTGGGTTTCCCCCTTAGTGACTTCCTCCCGCAGGTGCTCGGCCTTCCCCTCCCCCCTGAAGAAGGTAGATTCCCCCCCCTTCTTCCCGACCCCGGCCCGCTACACCCAGTCTTCAAAGACCTCTCCCTCCGCAGATCCTCTATATTTTTTTTGTTCTTATAGCAGTCCTAGTTTTTTTCGGTAAGAGCGGCGCGATGTCCCCCCTTGGTCATTCCCGTCCCGAATCGTATTGGCTGCCGTGGCTCCCATCATCCTTTCTTGAAGGATCCCTTTTGAACTCCCCATTCTAACCCTTTAATAATGTAGACACCGATCTTTCTCCCCTTATTCCCCGTGTGACCCTTCGTCTCGAGGGGCAGTTAGGTCCCTGACACCATTCCCGTTTCCTCCTGTGCGCCTATCAGACGCGGACCATACGTCTCCCCTCCTACTCCCCATCCCCCAGATGAGAAGCCTTTTTTCTCTCCCCCCAGCCACCGGTTGAAACGCTTTCTACCACCTGTGTCTGACACTTAGTCGAATTGTTTTCTTCCCCGAAAAGATGCCTGCGAGTTTTTTCTCCTTTCGTTTGACCATCCTTGGGTAATTTGACAGTCCCCCCCTGCGGACACCTCTCTCGCGACCTTCCATCAGTTTCTGCTTTTTTTTTATGGGGTCAGTAGTGAAGTAATCCTCCTCCCTTCCCGACTCTGTATTCTCTATGAACAAAGTTTACTCCTCTGTTAGTGTTGATATCCATAAGCCCTCCCTTCCAACCTTCTCTCTTTCAGTCTTCGAGAGAGAATAAATAGTCCCCCCTTAAGAGCGGCTTGACGTTCTTTGCGCTCCTTTCCTCACGGCCCTCCCTTCCCCTCCCTTCTCCATCGCACAGTAAATTAATGTAATTGGGCCGTGAGTAAGCACCAGTCCCCGCCGCATACCGATGTTGGCGAAGACTTCTAGCAAAGCTAAACCTTCTCAGCCTTCTGCCTCGGATCCATCCCCCCCCCTTTCTGTTTCCGAGCAAGCCCAGCCCTGACTCCCCCAGATAAGGGAGAATTTTTTTTTTTTTTTCCCATTAATCCCCTAGCGCCCACTCCCTCACTTTCTTTTTCACTGGTCAATTGACCTTTCGGCGATATTTTTCACTTTCTCTTTCCTTTTGTGTTCTTTCCCAAGATCCCTCCCTGCTCCCTTCCACTTCTTTTTCTCTTCTCTTTCTCCTTCCTTTTTTGACTTTTCCTTTTACTAGCAGCGTGATCTGTGTCCATTCGCTCCCCCTTTGACTCCCCGTATGGCTTGTACCCCCCGCTGCGTTGTTACTAATTTTTTTCCCCTTCCCTTGTATTCTTGACCCCCCCTACACTCTCTTGATGTCCTTTTTGTGACTTTGATATAGGATTGATCTTTTTCATTGGAGTTTTTTTCTTAGCGCCCCTCTTTTCTAAAACATGTGTATGCGTCCTTCCCCTTCCCCCCCTTTTTCCCCCTTGCACACATCCATTATGGTTCCTTTTTTCTTCATTCTCTTCGTCTTTGGAAGGGATCCCCCTGTCAATCAAAGGAACAAATTTTTACCCCTTTTATGTAACTTTTTTTTAGTAGGCTAGTTTTTACTTATGACCAGATCTTTTCGAGTTCTGTCTTCTTTGTCCCTTTTTTCAACTCCCCCTCTCTTTTGAACGTGTTTTTCCTCGAATCCTGTTCCGTATCTTGTCTCGTTGATCCTTCCCTCCAAAGCCCAGCAAGAAGGGGACTTCTGGCGCGATCTTCTTCCTCCTGGAAATTTCCCACATTAACACCTTTCTGATGGTCCC